>Ga0213881_10000572_pt1 | contig 22508 bp, 19 predicted proteins | sample BarmaccoBMER_R08_FD_160104 | JGI IMG/M metagenome (GOLD analysis project Ga0213881, IMG submission 160104) | Barbacenia macrantha exposed rock microbial communities from rupestrian grasslands, the National Park of Serra do Cipo, Brazil - ER_R08 ... | reverse complement strand
CGGACAGCACCACCACTAAACCCCGCACCACACCAGCCCGCAGGCCCCGCCACCACCCGGCCGGGGCCTGCCGCCATTCACACCCAGACCCACTCACCACTCAAGGTCCATACAGGGCAACCGCAAGGTGGCTGGCTGCCTGCCCGGTATGCGGTGATATGCGTCGCTCGCCAGCCTGGCAGGAGTCGTAAGGAAACGGTCTCGTCGGCAGGCCGCAAACATACGTTGTTCCTGAGCCGCACATGGCGACCAGAATGATGCGAGGCCCAGATCAACCGCAATTCGCGAGCCCGGCTGGTGTCTGCCGGGCACCTGGGCAAACCGGTCATATTGGGCTAAGTTTCGGGGTCGTCGAAGGGGGTGGTTGGCGCAACCTACCCCTTGGGTGGGTGTAGTTGGCGCAACGTACCCCTTATCGATGGCGTTGACGTACCCGTGACGCTGGCACACCGGCGGCATGCCGATGATGCCCTGCTGTGTCGGCCGTTGCGTGGCGGGCCGGAAGGGCCGCCGCATAGCATGCCAGTAGTCACCGAACACTCGAGGTTGGCTGATGCTCGATGATCTCGCAGGGAAGCGAACCGGCGAGCGAATACAGATAATCCGCGAGCGCCGTGGGCTTACCCGCCCGGTGCTTGCCGGGCTTGTCGGCATGTCCACGTCCTGGCTCAAGGGAATCGAACGAGGTGCTCGCCTACCGCCGAGGCTGCCACTACTTGTCAGGCTCGCAGAGGCGTTGTCGCTCGGTGACGTTGCCGTGCTGGCCGGCACGGACATGGATCTCGGAGGTGCCGCATCTGTCCCGGTTGCCTCGTTCACTCGGATTCCGCACGATGCAGTGCCCGCCATACGCGAGTCGGTCCGTGATCCGCTACTCGTCGTCCCTCCTCGTCCGACTGATGTGGCCATGCTGGCGGCGCGTGCCGCGGACGCGTGGCAGCTATGGCATCAATCGACCGAGCACCGGACCGATGTGGGTCGCATCCTGCCCCGACTCGTCACCGACGCGCGTATCGCTGCTCGTGTCGCCGAGGACCGGGACCGCCGAGCCGCAAATGCGGTCTTGGCCGACGTATATGCGCTCGTCCAGCACGAGATCGTCTGGGCATCAGAGACCGAGCTGACATGGACCGTAGCGGACCGCGCTATGACCGCGGCGCAGGACGCCGACACGCCCGTGGCGCTCGGCGGCGCGGCGTGGACACTTGGCATGGTGCAGCGCTCCACGTGCGACACCGACGGCGCACTCAGCCTCGCCCTCGATGCCGCCAGGCTCCTTGAGCGACGGCGTGAGGATAGCGACGAGATCGCCGCCCTGTATGGTGCACTCCAATTGCACGCCGCGACTACTGCCGCGCGGGCGGGAAGAGAGGGAGATGCCTGGCGGTACTGGGATATCGCTAAATCCACCGCCGAGCGGCTCGCCGACCACTACCACCATCCGTGGACGATGTTCGGGACCTCCAACGTGAAGCTGCACGCGGTCTCTATTTCCGCGGATCTGTCCAAGTCCGTTGAGGCGCGCGGGCGCGCCGAGGACATCGACCCTGAGGAGATACCCAGCCGGGAGCGCCGTGGGCGACTGGGAGTGGAGATCGCCCGCTCCTACCATCAACGCCGCGATTACACCGCCACTCTTCATTGGCTGGAGCAGGCCCATCAGGTGTCGGCCGACTCCGTGCGTTATTCCCCAACCGCCCGGCAGATGACCGCCGATGTCGTGGATCACGGCGGGAAGCTAGTCAGCCGTAGGGCACGGTCGCTAGCCGGGAGCATCGGTCTGCCCCTGTGATTGAGGGATGCGCACTGCGTCCTTCGCGGCCCGGTCGCGTGCCGAACACCCTGGAGACCATTGAGCGTCTACAGTCGCTGTGTTGTGGGCCCAGAAGGCATGCGCAATGAGTTTCCGAGCTCGTACAGGGAGAGGAGTCATGGTGAAGACATGTGGCAGGAAGGCGCACATAAAGATGAACGCGACCAGCATAGCGAGATCCGCGGCCAGCGCTGATGCGGACTTGGAACTGCCCGGCGAGTGGGATCGGTGGCCGCACAGCGCTTTTCCCGGAATCGGCACCGAAGCGGCCGATGTGCGCCGGCGTATTGCGGCCGGACCCTTTCTAGGCGACCTGCCACTGCCGCCGGAGGCGACGGCCGAGCAGGGGTCCGTGGATGCGGCAGTAGTTGAGTCCGACCTATCCTCGGCCGGCTCGTGGCGGCCTACCGATCAAGGTGGCCAAGGTGGCGAGCTGGAGTGGCTGATGCTGGCTTGGGGTGACGGTTATGAAGACATCGTGATGGACGGCGCTCAGTGGCGGGCTCGCAGGCGTGATGGAAACGGCGACATGTTCAGCGCGGCCACGGCCGACGAACTGGATGCCGCTCTCCGCGCGGACTGGGCGCATCGCGAGGGGAAATGACCGCACCGCTCGATGTGACAACCGGCGGCAAAGATGTCGCGCGGACGGTGTTCCGTACCGCCGATGATCTGCTCAAGCTGCTGGAGCGGTATGACATGCTGTCCGAATCGCTGGAGGCCGGGCTGCGGGAGCTGCGAGCCGAACTCACGGACACCCTCTGCCCATACACCGTCGAGCAACTCGATGCGGAGAAGCGGAAGCTCGACGAGCGGTTCCCGGAGTTCGAGCACCGTTACACCCGCTGCGGAAGCATCGTCACGTGGTCCGATCGACGAAGGCCAGGGGCTTAATCCAAGCGCTCTGGCAGCGGCCGGTGAGCCGCGGTATGGCGATCGAAAGGGAAGGACTTCTTCCGCCGGGAACGCGCTTACTCGAGGGCGGCCGTTTCACGTGAAACGGCCGCCTGAGACTACGCGCTGAAACACACAGATGGTCAGGAATCGGCGGTGGCGTGGATGTCGGCCAGGAAGGCATCGACATCGGCGGGAGGGGTGTCGAAGGCAGCCATCCAGCGGACCAGCGACTTGCTCTCGCCCCAGGTCTCGAAGATCCAGTCCCGCTGGAGGGCCTCGATCTGGCGTGGGGGAACCTGCGCGAACACGGCATTCGCCTGGACCGGATAGGCAATCGACACGCCGGGGACATCATGGAGGCCGTCGGCCAGACGCCGCGCCATAGCGTTGGCGTGCCCCGCGTTCTTGCGCCACAGGCCGTCTTGCATCAATGCGGAGAACTGTGCAGCCACGAAACGCATCTTCGACGCCAACTGCGTCTGCTGTTTGCGGAGATAGAGCACGCTGCCAACCGTGTCGGGCCGCATTACGATCAGGGCCTCCGCACCCACCGCGCCGTTCTTGGTGCCGCCGAAGCTCAGCACGTCGGCGCACTCCGCGATGTCGCCCAGGTCGCAGTCCAGCGTGGCCGCCGCATTGGACAGGCGGGCACCGTCGATGTACACCAGCAGACCGCTGGCGTGGCAGAAGTCGTAGACCTTGCGAAGCTCCTCCAGGGAATAGCATGTGCCAAACTCGGTCGACTGAGTCAGCGCGACCAGTCCCGGCTGGGAAAAATGTTCGTCCCTGCTGCCCGGCAGACGCTGGGCGATGAGCTCCGGGGTCAGCTTTCCGTCGGGCGCGGGAACCTGGAGCAGCTTGGTGCCGACCAGGCGCTCAGCGGAGCCGCATTCGTCGGTATTGATATGCGCGGATTCCGCGCATATGACGGCTCCATGCCGGCTGAGCAGAGCGCTCAACCCCAAGATGTTGGCCCCGCCGCCGGTGAAGACGAAGAACACCTCTCCTTCGCACCGGAATGCCTGTCGCAATTCAGCGCTGGCAAGGGCCGTCCACTTGTCGGCGCCGTAGGCAACCGCGTCGCCCGAGTTCGCCTCCAGCATGGCCTGGAGCACCGCGGGATGTGCACCGGCATGGTTGTCGCTACCAAAGCTCTTGCGTTGGGTCATGAACACGAGCGTAGAGGAGGGGAAGGAGCTCTGCTTCCGCGGGCGACGGGGAGCGTGATCAGGCCGAAGCTCTGGCTGACAATGTGAAATTTCCTTCAGGCCAGCATCCCGCGCAACAGGGAGCTCGATCAGGCCGGGATTCCCGGCACGGTGAACTCAGGCTCCGCGGGCCACGGCGATCTCGATCAGCTTCAGGCAGGCTTCCCCGAAGTGGTGCCCGCTCGCCTCGAGTGCTAGCGGGAACGTGCTCGTCTCGGTCATGCCGGGCGATACGTTCGCCTCGAGGAAGTAGGCGGTGCCCTCCTCATCGAGGATCAGATCGGTCCGGGACAGATCCCGCAATCCGAGGACGGAATGTGCGGTCAGGGCCGCATCGGCGACCTCGCGCGCCGCCGATGCGGAAAGCCGTGCCGGCACGTAGAACTCGGTCTGCCCCGCGGTGTAACGGGCTGAGTAGTCATAGCCGTGTTCCCCAGGGACGATCTCGACCGCGGGGAGCGCGTGCGGACCGTCACCCAGGTCCAGGACGCCGACCGCCACTTCGGTGCCCCGTACGAACTGCTCGATGAGCGCTATCTCGCCGTACGCGAAGCAGCTGAGCAGCGCGGCGGACAGGTCAGCCGCGCTACGTACCGCGCCGGCGCCAAGGGAAGATCCGCCACGGGACGGTTTCACGTACAACGGCAGGCCGAGCCGGGCCACGATCAGATCGACGACCGCCGAGGCCCCGAGATCATGAAACGTCTCCCGAGGCAGTGTCGCCGACGTCGGCGTGGCCACGCCGGCGGCGGCCATCAGCGACTTCGCAGTCGGCTTGTCGAACGCGGCCCGGCAGGCACTCGGTATCGAGCCGACGTACGGTATGCGGAGGAGTCCGAGCACTTCCCGGATCGACCCGTCCTCGCCGCAACTGCCGTGAATGGCGGGGAAGATCGCGCTGGGCAGATAGTCTCCAAGCTTCGCCAGCAGGGCCGAATCCGCGTCCAGCACCGCGGTGTCGATGCCCAGCTTCACAAGCTCGTCACGCACGCGCCCTCCTGAACGCAGCGAGACCTCGCGTTCCGGAGACAGGCCACCCGCCAGAACGACAACTTGATCTAGTGCGCCGACAGTCATACGGAGGGAACTCCCGAGGCGAAGTCGTGGCGGAGTTCGATCTCGCCCTCCACCACCGCGGCGAGCCGGCGGATACCCTCGCGAATTCGCTCCGGGTCGGGGAATGCGTAGCAAAGCCGGGCGAACTGCCCACCCGAGCCGTCCGCGTAGAAACCGGTGCCCGGCACGTATGCGACCCGGGCGGAGATCGCCCTCGGCAACATCGCCTTGGCGTCGACTCCGTCGGGCAGCCGGAGCCAGACGTAGAAGCCACCCGCCGGCTCAGTCCAGCCGCATCCGGGCGGCATCAAGCGGGCCAGCGCGTCGAGCGTCGCGTCCCGGCGGGCGCGGTACAGCTCGCGGAAGTCCTTGATCTGCTCACGCCAGGGCTGAGTGCTCAGGTACTCACGAACGGTGAGCTGGGCGAAGCTGGAATGGCAGAGGACGGCCGACTCGGCGGCCAGGATCAGCTTGTCCCTGATCGCGGGCGGCGCGACGGCCCAGCCCACCCGGACACCGGCGGCGAAGGTCTTGGAGAACGTGCCCAGGTACACCACGCCCTCGGGATCGTCGGCGCGCAGGGCGCGCATCGGATCCCCGTCGAAGCCGAGCAGGCCGTACGGGTTGTCCTCTACCACCAGGAGCTCGGCGCGCTGGCAGATATCAAGGATCCGGTGGCGGCGGCTGAGCGCGAGCGTGACACCGGCCGGGTTGTGGAAGTTCGGCACCGTGTACAGGAACTTGGCTCGCCGGCCCGACGCGGCGACGGCCGCGATAGCCTGCTCCAGCGCCTCGGGTATCAATCCCTCGTCATCCATCGGGACATGCACCACGTCCGCCTGGTAGGCGGAGAACGCGCCCAGCGCGCCGACATAGGACGGCGCCTCGGCCAGAACCACATCGCCCGGATCCACGAAGATGCGGGCCAGCAAGTCGAGCGCCTGCTGGGAACCTACCGTGACCACCACGTCGTCCGGGTGGTCCTGCACACCCTCCAGCGACATGACTTCGCAGATCCGCTCCCGCAGGCCCGCGTCACCTTGTGCCGTGCAGTACTGGAGGGCCTGCGTACCCTGGCCGGCCACCAGTTCACCAACCATGCTGCCGACGGCGTCCAGGGGCAGCGCCGCCACGTACGGCGTGCCGCCGGCCAGCGACACGATCTCGGGACGAGCGGCCACGGCGAACAGGGCGCGGATTTCCGAGGCAACCATACCTTTGGCACGTTCGGCGTATTGGCCGACATAGCGGTCGATACGCACAGCGGGTGAATCCGATCCAGCGGTCACGGCCACTCCTGATAATGATCCGGGTATCATTCGAGGATAAGGGGTAAGCCGGGGGAAGCGTACGAAATATGCCGCCGGGAACCACAGATCACCCGGTGGTGAGCGGGAAACCGAACGGAAAACCGGTCGGGAACAAGCGAGGAACGAGCCGAGGGGCGGGGTGCCCCCCGGGCAGCGAAGAGGGCCACGGCTCAAGCCCTACTCAACTGAGCCGGGGACGACAGGAAGTGGCGCCATCGAGGCGCCGCGCTGGCGGGGCGCGATTGAGGCACCTCGCGGGCAAGCGGGAAATACAGCATTTGGCCGGGGAAACAGGATGTCGCGCCGTATTGTCAACATTACGCTGGATAACCTCAGCGATTTGCCGCCGAAGTGCCGAAAATGTGTGTTCTGGGAACTTGGCCCAATTGGCCGGGTGCGGGCGGAAGAAAGCACCGATCCTGAACTGGAGAAGGAGTCCTGGGTCTCCTCGGTGCTGCTCGAGTGGGGCAGCTGCGGCAAGATCGCCTACGTCGACGGCGTGCCAGCGGGCTACATGCTGTTCGCTCCGGCCCAGTATGTGCCCAGATCGGTGGCGTTCCCGACCAGTCCAGTGAGTGCCGACGCGGTCCTGTTCATGACCGCGCACCTGCTGAGCGAATTCCAGGGCGCTGGCATCGGCCGGATGCTCGTGCAGTCGATGGCGAAGGATCTCACCCGGCGCGGTGTCAAGGCGATCGAGGCGTTCGGCGATCGCCGATGGGAGTCGCCAGCCTGCGTGCTGCCGGTCGATTACCTGCTAGCGGTTGGCTTCAAAACCATCCGGCCGCACCATCATTATCCTAGGCTGAGAATGGAACTGCGGACGATTCTCACCTGGCGAGAAGATGTCGAGGTGGCTCTGGAGCGTCTGCTCGGGTCGATGACTCCGGCGCCTCTTGTTCCCCGGGGGGTATAAAGGCTGTGTTTTCTGGGGGGTGGAAACCAACCCCCCAGACCCCCCGGCCATCCTGCGCTTCTCACCGTTGGTGTCGCATGGCCGGAAGGGCCTTTCAGGCCCCTCGCGGCCAGGCGACGCGCGAAGCTCGCTCACGCTCGCCGCGCTTGCCACCGTAGTCACCGAGTGGACCGCGAAGCTCGCCGCGCTTGCCACGGTAGTCACAAGGCGACTGCGAAGCTCGCCGCGCCTGCCACCGTAGTCATTGGGGCGACCGCGGAGCTTGCTGCCTGCGGCTTCTTTAAATGAACTCGGCTAGCTCTCGGAGGAGGGCAGACTTTGGCTTGGCGCCTACGATCTGCTTCACTACCTCGCCGCCGGAAAAGACGTTCATGGTGGGGATGGCCATGATTCCGTAGCGCTGCGATACGCCGGGGTTCTCGTCGATGTTCAGCTTGACGACGTCGATCTTGTCGCCGTATTCGCTGGCGATCTCCTCAAGGACCGGGGCGACCATGCGGCACGGGCCACACCATTCGGCCCAGTAGTCCACGATGACCGGCTTGTCGCTCTTCAGGACCTCCTCATCGAAGGTCTGGTCAGTCACGACCTTGGTCGCGCCCACAACAGATCACACCCCTCAGGTTGAGTATCTTTCTATTCTTTGCTCGCCAGCCAGCGCTCGGCATCCAGGGCCGCGACGCATCCGGTACCGGCCGCCGTCACGGCCTGCCGGTAATGCCTGTCCACCACGTCGCCGCACGCGAAGACACCCTCTATCGCGGTTCGCGTCGACGGATGGCTGACCAGCAGATAGCCGTCTGGATCGGTTTCGAGCTGACCGGCGAACAGATCCGAGCGCGGATCGTGGCCGATGGCCACGAACACACCCGTCACCGCCAGCTCATGCTCGGTGCCGTCCTTGGTGTTCCGGATCCGCAAGCCCGTGACCTTACCCTCACCGAGGACCTCGGCGACTTCGCTGTCCCACAGGAACTTGATCTTTGGGTTCGCGAGCGCACGATCCTGCATGATCTTGGAGGCGCGGAGCGCGTCACGGCGATGGATGATCGTCACCGACTGCGCGAACCGGGTCAGGAACGTCGCCTCCTCCATCGCGGAGTCGCCGCCCCCCACAACCGCGATGTCCTGGCCCCGGAAGAAGAACCCGTCACAGGTGGCGCACCAGGACACGCCGTGTCCGGCGAGCAGCTTCTCACCGGGAACACCGAGCTCACGGTACTTCGAGCCGGTGGCGATGATCACCGTCCGGGCCAGGTAGGTCTCGGTGTCGGTCTTCACGACCTTGGGGTCGACGGCCAGGTCAACCCCCGTAACGTCATCCGGGACCAGCTCGGCGCCGAACCGCTCAGCCTGCTTGCGGAGGGAGTCCATCAGCTCAGGACCGATAATGCCGTCCGGAAAGCCGGGGAAGTTCTCAACGTCGGTGGTCTGCATCAGCGCACCGCCGGCGGTGACAGAGCCTTCGAACACGAGCGGCTTCAGCTCCGCTCGCGCGGCGTACAAAGCCGCCGTATACCCCGCGGGCCCGGACCCGATGATGATGACGTTCCGGATGTCGGTCACTTAATGCTGCCTTTCCGGGGCTGCGCTGCGAGCAACCCACCTGCCTGACTAGCAATCCAGTGAACCGATACTAGGGCGCAGTTGTTCCCGGCGACAGGACCTCGTGGTTCAGGATGTCACTGACGGTGGCCGTGCAGCCAGGACCGGCCACCCAGACCACGTCGCCAGCCGTTCCGGGTATGACGACAATGGTGGCCGGCGTGCCGTCGTACTGGGCGGTCTCCACGAGCAGCCGGGGGTTCCCGTCGGTGACGTTCAGCACGCACGCCGTCACCGCGGCGGACGCGGGTACGGCTCGCAGCGCCTTGCTGTCGCGAAGTTGCGCCGTAACCTGCTCACCCAAGGTCGCGGGCCGGTAGTCCAGATCGCTCGACACCACGAACACCTGATCGCCGCTGCTGTATGTGCCGGTTCCGGTCTTGTTCTTCGCTCCCTGGTCGCGGTTGGGGGTGAACGTGGCGTTGCTGTTCTCCGCCGTAGGAGCCCGAGCCGCTCCAGCAGCACCTGATGGCAGCGAGGCCGGGTGGTGCGTCGAATTCGCCGTGCCCGCGGCGCTGTTGGCCATCGGCGTCGAATACGAACTCGATGGGACCAGGTTGCTCAGCCCATAGCCGGCCCCGGCCAGCGCTGCCAGCGCGGCCGCCGCTGGCGCGAGCACCCGCACCCGCAGCAGCCGTCGGCCCCATTCCGCCCCATTCCGCGATCGGCCATTCTGGGACGCACCGCTACCGGACGCACCTCCACCCGCGGCGCCGGCCCCGGACGGGAGGGTGCGTGGGGCGGGGTGTTCCGACAGCCGTTCGGAGGAAATGGGCTTTTGAGATTCGGCAGCAAGCGCGGCGAGCGCGCCATCCAGGCGGCGGGCCACCGCGTCAGGTACGGCGGGCACCGGAGCGGCGGCGAGCACGGCCGAGACCTGAGCCAGCCGGGCATCCAGCGCGGCGCAGGCCGCGCAGCCGGACACGTGCGCGGCGATGGCGCGCCCTCGCCTGCCGGTGACCAGACCATGGTCCGCGATCAGGCCAGCCCGGAACTCGGCCAGGACATCCGGGTCCACGTGGCCGTTCCGTGTCGTCTGCGCCGCATGCGCCGCGGAGTGACGACCCTGCCCGTCCTCCTGGCGACCTTTCATGCATCTCCTCCCTGCGGTGAGACGCTTTCGCTCGCCGCCTGGTTCCCCCGCGCGCCGTCCGGACTGGACGCCAGCGGGGCGTCAGCCAGGGGGGCACGGGGGGCCCGGTCAGCCAGGGGGGTTCGGGGGGATGGCTTCCCCCCGTCAGAAAGCAGCGGCAGCAGGCGGGCTCGGGACCGGGCACATCGGCTCTTGACCGTTCCCGGAGAGACGCCCATGATGTCCGCCGCGGCCGCCACCGAGAAGCCCAGCATGTCGACCAGCACGAGGGCCGCGCGCTGGGGGGGCGGCAGCATCCGGAGGGCCGCGTCCACGTCCAGCCGGGTGGCGGTGATGGCGCTGGGATCTCCGCCGTCGTAGGAGTCCCCGTCGTGTGACACCGCGGCGAGCGCGTCCAGCACCTCGTCATCGCCGGTGAAAGCGGGCCGGTTCGCGCGGCGGCGCAGCCGGTCCAGGCAGGCGTTCACCACGATCCGGTGCAGCCAGGTGGTGACGGCGGACTCGCCGCGGAAGTCGGCCGCGCGGCGGAAGGCGGACAGCATCGCGTCCTGGAGCGCATCCGCGGCCTCGTCCTGATCACACATCGTGCGCAGCGCGACCGCCCAGAGCCGGTCCCGATGGCGGCGGAACAACTCGCCGAACGCCTCGGCGTCGCCCGCGACGTGCCGCCTGAGCAGCTCGCCGTCAGGAGGTCCCGCGAGCGATGACATCGTAGATCTGCGCCTGGTAGGTGCCGTTGTTCAGCGGCGGCAGTGAGGTGAACCAGATGAGCACGTAGCGGCCGGTCGCCTTGCTGGTGATATTGAACGTGTAGGTTCCCGCGGCGTTGGCGGTGCTGCCCACCGTCGTAAAGGAATTCATCGCCGACAGGCTGTTGCTGTTTCCGATCCCGATGGAGACGTGCCCGCAGCAGGACGCGCCGAACTTGACGGTCAGCTGGCTCAGCTGGACCGAGGAGCCCATGTCGACGAGCAGTCCGGCGCCTTTCTTCAGGCCACCGAACTGCGGATTACCGTCGTAATACGACGTATGCCAGAACTGGCCAGGACTGCCGCCCAGGGCGTACTGAGCCTGTCCGGGGTCGTCGCTGTTGGGGTCCTTGTCCAGCGGGTTGTAGACCGCCGCGCCAGACGGCTTGAGCACGGTCACCGCGGCCGCTGACGGGCCGCTGCTGGACTGTTGCTGACGGGCTGTCTGGGGGGGAGCGGCGTGATGGAGGCTGCGGCTGATAGCCCACGCGGTCACCCCGATGGCGGCCAGCACCAGCACGATCACCACGCTCACGACGCCTCGCGCGACCGCGGAGCGCTCGGTGGCCGGGTGCCGCCGCCGGTAGCCGCTGGTCGCCGGTCCGGACCGGGAGGACTGCACGCCGCCGGATCCGGCCAGCGGATACGGGCTCGTCGGGCCGCTCCTGCGGTGACCGTCGGCCCTATGACCGCCAGCCCCGTAGCCATCGGCCCCGTAGGGATCGGTCCGGTAGCTGTCGGCCGGGGCGCGCTGCGGGCCGAACGGAACCGGCGAGACCGGCGGGGCGATCGCGATCAGCGCGTCGGCGAACGCGGCCGGTGTGCTGAGCGGCGGTCCCTGCCGGTTCTGCTGCTGGAACAGTGCCCGGCAGGTCACCGAGTCGATGCCGGCCGGCACGCCCGCGGCGACCTGCCGCGGCGTGCACGGGCCGCCCTCGGAATCGGTCGGCGCGGGCGGAAGCTGCCCGGTGCCGGGACCGGGCCAGTAGCCGGTCAGCGCCGCGTACAACAGCCGCGCCAGGTTGCGGGTGTCTATGAGCTCGGGGTCTTCCGCGTCGGTGAGCCCCATGCCGGTCACTTCCGCGCCGATCAGCTCTGTGTTGCTCAGGTCTGTGTTGCTCAGCTCTGGGCCGGTCAGATTCGGGCCGGTCAGGTTCGGGCCGGCCAGCGCGGCGTCGATACCGAGGCCGCAGATCTTCACCCCGCCGCCGGGGGTCCAGTGCAGATCCACCGGCTCCAGCCGCAGGTGCGCTTGTCCGGCCCGGTGCGCCACGGCGAGCGCCTGGGCCGCCTCGGCGATCAGCGCGACGGCTCGCGGCGGATCGAGCGGGCCGTCGGCGAGCATGTCGATGAGCGATTCCCCGGCCACCCACTCCAGCACCACATAGGCGAGTTCGTCCGAGTCCTCAACGTCGAAGACCTGGGCGAATCGGGAGTCGTTCAGCCGGCTGGCGGTCCGCGCGGCGGTCACCGCCTCGGTGATCCGGGGGAAGCCGGGAGCGAAGGTAAGTACGGTAACCGGGCGGGCCAGCGTCTCGTCGGTGGCCTTCCAGTACGTCCAGCCAGGACCCGCGCTGGTCTGGTCGACAAGCCGGTATCGCCCGGCAAGCCGGGTTCCTGGTTCCGACGTGTATGTGCTCATAGGTTGCTACCCATGCTAGTGCCTGCTAGTGCCGACCGCTCTGCCCGCCGAACCTTCCGGCCACCGTTCGCATGAGGAATCCGAACTCGGCCACCCTGAGCTTGCGCGCGCAGATCGCATATATCAGTACAGCGCCCCCACCGCCGAAGATCGTCACGAACAGGCCGTAGCCCGGGCTTGGATCATGCAGGATCCGGCCGCCGCCGTACATGACCAGCAGCGCGAAGATCACGCCCGGCACGGTGGCCAGATGCATCCTGGCCAGGCTGCGCGCCACCGCCCAGCCGTCCAGGCTGCCCACCCGGCGCAGCAGCAGGATCCAGCCGGCGATCGCGCCGCACAGGTTGGCGACGCCGTACGCGACGGCCAGGCCGGCCACCAGATCGGCCTTGGACAGCGTGCTGAGCGCGATCAGGGCACCGATGATGCCGACGGTCATGGTCAGCAGCCCGACGAGCGCCGCGGTGCGGCTGTCGTGGAACGAATAGAAGACGCGGAGCTGCAACTGGGTGAGCATGAACGGGACCAGCCCGAGCGCGAACAGGCCGAACACCTGCCCGATGTACTGCGCGTCCGCCGCGGACGTGTGGCCGTAGGAGAAGATGACCTGGGCGATCGGGCCGCCGAGCACGCCGAGGAAGATCGCGGCCGGTACGACGATCACCGACGATAGTCGCACGCCGGTGGAGAAGTCGTTGCGGACCAGCGAATACCGGCGGATGTCCGCGTGCTCGCTCATCCGGGGCAGCAGGGCGGTGATCACTGAGATGCCGATGATCGCGTACGGAAGCTGGAACAGCATCCAGGAGTAGGTGTACGCCGAGTACCCTCGGGTGCTCGCGGCGGGATCACCGGACGTGGTGTTCGCCACGATCTGCGCGACCAGGTTGCCCGCCCACTGGGTGATCACGTAGCCGGCCATCCAGCCGGTCATGCGGCGGATCTCGCTCACCTCGTCGCGCCGGAACGCGAAGTCCGGGCGCCACTTGAACCTGACCTGGCGTAGCGCCGGCAGTAGCACGATCGTCTGTACCACGATGCCAAGTGTGGTGCCGAGTCCGAGCAACTGGACGGCGCCGGCCGAGATCGACTGCGGCGACTGATTCTTGCCCGCGGTGGCCACGTACAGGCCGCCGACCACGATCACGACCACGTTGTTGATGACCGGCGTCCACATCGGCGCGGCGAAGCTGCCCCGGGTGTTGAGCACCGCCGCGATGAGCGAGCTCATCCCGTAGAAGAAGATCTGCGGGATGAAGAAGTAGGCCCATACCACCATCAGGTTGTGCTCGGCCGCCAGGGTGGGGTTGGGGCCGTGGATGGTGGGGGCGTACAGGCTGACCAGCGGGTCCGCCAGCGCGGTGCCGACCACGGTCACCGCGAGCAGCGCCACCACGCCGAGGGTGAACATCCGCTGCGCGTACGCCTCGCCGTGGTCCGCGTCGTGCTTGGCCGCCTTGACCAGCAGCGGTACGACCACGCTGGTGAAGATGCCGCCAAGCATGAGGTAGTAGATGGTGTTCGGCAGCGTGTTGGCGTTGTTGTAGGCGTTCCCGAGCGCGCCGACACCCAGCGCATACGCGAAGACGACGGTGCGCAGGAAGCCTGTGATGCGCGAGACCAGAGTGCCGACGGCCATGCCGGCGCTGGAGGAGATCAGGCTGCGGCGGGAAGCGGTTGCGTCGGTGACCGCCCGGTGGCCCGTCCGCGGCGGAGCCTCCTCGGGAGCCGGTCGTGGCATATCCAGCGGCGGTGTACGGGCCGGCGTGAACCGGGGCTGCACGAAGTCGGACGGCTGCGAACCGTCCGGCCGCACCGGGCGTCGCGGGGGAGCGGGCGGCGCCGCGGCGCCCCAGTTGAGCGTCAGCGGCATCGTGGTCTCGGCGGGGCTCGGGCCGCCGCCCGGCATGAAACCGTCCGGCGGCGGCATCGGCCCCGGCCCAGGGGCACGACGGGCGGCCCGGCCGGACGCACCGCGTCCGTCGCGACGATCGCGGTCGTCGCGTCCCGGTGGGTCGCCGCGGTCGCTGTGCGCGCCACGGGCAGGGGTGCCGCGGCCGCGTCGCTGCTGCCGCGACTCAGGTGTCGTCGGCCCAGCGTCGTGCATCGGCCAGCTCATCCGGTGCCTCCGTCAGGTCTTCCGCGCCTCCCGAAACGTTACCGGTTGAGGCAGGGTCCGCGCCTCCCTGCGCGGCAGGGTCCGTGCCTGCCGCGGCCGGGCCGGCCCCGTTCAGCCAGCGGCGCAGTGCCCGGAACAGGGAGGTCAGCACCAGCAGGCCGATAGCTCCGGCGATCAGGATAAGGATGTCCTGACCGTACCTGGTGGAGTTAACGGTCAGCGAAGCCTCGGAATTCGGCAACGGCACGCCACCGCGGTTGGTCAGCCACAGTTTGATGCCCGTGGTGCCGCCCGGCGCGGAGCTGACGTGGATCTTCAGCGCCACGGTCTGCCCGGCGGGAATCTTGATCAGTTCGTTCACATGGCTGACCATCAACGGCGGTGCGCCGCCCTTGGCGCTTGGCAGCACGCTGGCGCTGAGCCGGACCTGGACGTCCTGCTGCTCCAGGCCGTTCTGGACGCTGACCGGGATAACGCCGGACCCGCCGGCCATGGTGATCTGCGACGAACCGATTATCTTGACCTTGCTCTGCGCGTGGCTCAGGTACGCGCCGCAACCGCGCGTCAGCGCCTGGCCCCGGGCGGTGGCCGCTCCGCCGCCGCGCCACGCGGAGGACTCGGTGGCGGCGAGCGCCTCGTCAAGCCCCATCGTGTACCCGGTCGGCGCCTGGTCCAGCATGGACTTGTACGTGCTGAGCTGATCGCTGACACCGCTGACCTGGCTCAGGTACGCGCCGCTCAGCTCGCGCGAGCTGAACTTGGTGGACGGCGGGCTCTTCCGGTCCAGACCGCTTTCCGAATCATGCGAGCCGGCCAGGCTGGACAGTGCCACCGGCCGTAGCCACGGCGCGCTGCTGTAGGTGAGCAGGGTCTGCGCGAGCGCCAGCGACGGGCCCCAGGTCTCCGGCGGCGACACGACCACCGAACGGGACAAACCGGGGGCCTCGCTGGCAATCATCGCCGTTTCCGCGAGGAACTGCTGCTCGAGCGTGAACTGGGCGGCCCGGGACATGCCCGCGTTAGCCGGTTTCAGCAGGTTTGTCAGAGTGTCATCGGCGAGCAGCACATTCATCCTGATCCCAGCCCCGGTCCCGACGGACGTGACCGCATCGTCGGGGGAAAAACTCGCGATGCTGGCCGGAGGCATCTCGCCGCTGCTCAGCACCACGCTGGTGACATGCTCGGTGGTGGCCAGGGCGGTGAGCACCGACTGGTCCGCGAGCCCGGCCGGCGGAAGAGCCATACTTTCAACGAACGTACTGTGCAGCACCTGTCCGGCTACTTCCTGGCCCAGCCGGTAGGCGGTCTTGAGTTCGGGGTTGAGCCCATGGTGAGTCAGCGCCGCCACATCGGTGTTGGCGTACGGGGTGAGGACCACCTGCTGGTTCGTCGTCGCGGTTTTCAGTGTGGTCAGCCAGGTTCTGGCGGCCTTGCTGGCGGGCTGCCCGACGGCACCGAAACAAGATTGGGGCTGCCAGCCGGGCCCGGCCACCTGGTATCGCTGGGTCATCGTGTTCGCGTCGCCGACCAGGGCCGGGTCGACGGCCAGGGTCAGGTTCGCTTCCGGGTGCTGCGTCGCGGCGGTCAGCAGCGAGTCCAGGCGGCCGCCCGCGGCCAGGCTCTGGGTCAGGTCGTTGCTGGTGAGCGCCGCGCATGCCTGGCGATGTGGCTGGTCGATTAGCGGCCACACCCAGGCGATCTTCAGCTTGGAAATGCCGTTCGTGTCGTCCGGCCAGAACGGCAGCAAGGTCCGGCCGAAGCCGTGCTGCCCGCCATCCGCGCTGATCAGCACGGCCTCGATCGGATACACCCCGAACTCGGTTATCCCCGCGCTGGCCACGTTGAACGACGCGTGCCAGCTCACCGTGCCGCCCGGCCGCACGGTCGAGCTGAGCGCGTCCGGTATGCCTTCCGGGGCCACCGGGGTGTTGCCGGTCCCGGCGGCGTAGGACTCCATGTCGTCTCGGGTGTGGAACCAGGTGCCTGATGAGTAGAGCTGCACACTGAGTCCGGCCAGCGACGACCCGGTGCCGTTGGTGATCGTGCCGTAAACCGTCACGGTGCTGTCCGGCCTGGCGAACGCCGGCGAAATGGAGTCGATGGCCAGCGACATACCGCCAACGCTGGCATGTGCGCTTTGCGTCACCGAGGCCGTCGTGATCGTTATCAGCGGGACGATCACGGCCAGCGCGAACCACGTCCTAGCCATCCGGGGCGTGGCCCGCAGGAAAGTGCGCACACCTCGAAGGATATTGTCCGTTCGCGCCAGGCGCGCGAGGTCGATACGCTCGATGCCCGATGAACCCCGAGCAGAGACGAGCCACAGCGGCACTGCTGCGCGCGCGGATCGGCATGGTGCCCGCCGCGATCGAGCTTGGCCGCGTCTTCGCGCGCGCCGGCCACGAACTCGCGCTGGTCGGCGGTCCGGTACGGGACATCTTTCTCGGCCAGCAGCCGGGGGACCTGGACCTCACCACGGACGCCACGCCGGAGCAGGTGCTGGCCCTGACCGAGAGCTGGGCGGACGCCAACTGGACGGTCGGGATCGCGTTCGGCACGGTCGGCCTGCGCAAGGGCCGCATGACGTTCGAGATCACCACGTACCGCAGCGAGCAGTACGCGGCCCGGTCCCGCAAACCCGACGTGGAATATGGCAAGTCGCTGGAAGAGGACCTGAGCCGCCGCGATTTCACCATCAACGCGATGGCGGTCCGGCTGCCCGGAATGGAGTTCGTGGACCCGTTCGGCGGTCTGGACGCGCTGCGCGCGAAGGAACTGCGCACGCCGGGTCCGCCGGAGGTCTCGTTCGGCGATGACCCGCTGCGGATCCTGCGGGCGGCCAGGTTCGTGGCCAGGCTCGGACTGACCGTCGCCGACGACGTCCGCATGGCGATGACCGACCAGGCCGCGCGGCTGGAGATCGTGTCGGCCGAGCGCATTGCTGGTGAGCTGACCAAGCTGATGCTCACCTCCGACCCGGCGGCCGGCATCGACCTGCTGGTGCAGACCCAGGTCGCGGACCATGTGCTGCCGGAGATTTCCAAGCTGCGGATGGAGGTCGACGAGCACCATCGGCACAAGGACGTCTACCAGCACAGCCTGACCGTGCTGCGCCAGGCCATCGATCTGGAGCCGCGATACGGTTTGTCCGCTGATCTGGTGGTCCGGCTGGCCGCGATCCTGCACGACATCGGCAAGCCGCGGACGCGCACCGCGCTGCCGGGCGGGCGCGTCGCGTTCCACCACCACGAGGTGGTGGGGGCCAAGATGACCCGCAAGCGGTTGACCGAGCTTCGTTTCCCGAACGACGTCGTCCGCGACGTGTCCCGGCTGGTCGAGCTGCACCTGCGGTTTCACGGTTACGGTCAGGGGGAGTGGACCGACTCGGCGGTGCGGCGTTACGTCCGGGACGCCGGTCCGCTGCTGGACCGGCTGCACGTGCTGACCCGGGCTGACTGCACCACCCGCAACGCGCGCAAGGCCGAGCGGCTGGCCCGTGCCTACGACGGCCTGGAACAGCGCATCGTGGAGCTGCGGGAACAGGAGGAGCTGGACAAGATCCGGCCCGACCTGAATGGCAACGACATCATGCGCATCCTCGGCCTCAAACCCGGCCCGCTGGTCGGCCAGGCCTCCAGCTACCTGCTCGAATTGCGCATCAACTCCGGTGAGCTCGGTCCGGAACGTGCGACGGAGGAACTTCTTCGCTGGGCGGCGACGGAGGGGATCATCCCGCCCGCCGAGGGGTGAGAGACGTCACCGATAGAGCCGGCCGAGGTCAACGAGCAGGATCCGGGGGTCCTCGTGAGCCCTCGCTCGCAGTTCGTCCGCGAATCCGGCGCCGCTGTAGCACGCCAGCACGGTGTCCTCGGTGCTCAGGCCTTTGACTGATAGCAGGTCTCTGGCCCGGCGAAGCCGGTCAAGGTGCTTCATCCCCATGACGTCCCCCCACTTGGACTCGCCGAGCGAAAGGACCCGCCGCGGCTCGCCGGGCGCGCTCACCGCCAGCACCGCCACGTCCACCTGAATCTGGGTCCTGTTCGCCGGATCGGCGACGATTCCGGCCGCGACTTCGCCCGGTATGTCGCCGAATGTCTCCTCGTCCGCATGCGCAGCCCACTCCCGGCATAGCGCCTCGAAATGCGGGCCGACGACCTGGGCCAGGAAGGTCGCACGTTGGCGGCGCCACACTACAGCGGCCTGCCGTTGCTCGAGCTGCGCCCACGCGCGCCGCATGATGGCCTCGTAGAAGGTTACAAGCGGCTCGGCTATCCGGAACGCCGACCGCCGCGCGTGGAACGGATCCGACTCCCGAACCACGAGCCCGCTGTCTTCGAGGACATTGAGGGGGTGCACCAGCTCCGACGATTTACGTCCGACGTAGTTCGCGATCCCGCCCCGCGTCGTGTTACCTGCCGCGATCGCGCCGAGCACGGAATTGTAGAGTCCAGGCTCACGGATGTCGGTTTCCTCGGCGAGAAGGTATCGCGCCTCGCGGAACAGCGGGACCGCCGGATTAAGCACCGTCCGTATCACCCAGCTGTCAAAGTCCTCACGCGAGACCGGCGTGTCTTCGGCGATGAATTCATGCCGGTAGGCGGGTGTTCCTCCGCTGATGGAATGCACCAGCACCGCCAGCTCGGGCTCCGGGTCGACTTGCCAGAACCTCGCGGCGGTCCGGTAGCTGAACGGCCGCACCAGCAGTTCAAGAGCACTTCGGCCCCGCAGTGGCGAGCTGCCCGCCAGCAGCCGGCCCATCACCGACATGGCGGACCCGCACAGCAGGAACCGGGTTCCCCGTGCCCGTTCCCCCCAAGCCTGGTCATCGACCAGCCGCTGGAGGAGGGATGGAAGCGACGGATCCGCCTTGATCAAGTAGGGAAACTCGTCGATGATCACAAGCCCATCGGGTACCGCGTCGCGTAGTGCGCGGAGTGCGCCGTCCCACCCGTTGAGTGCGTATGGTGCGGGCGCGTTGGTGTGGGCGGCCAGGGCAGCACCGAAGTCACGCAATGAATCGGCGGTCGTAGCTTCCGCCGCGGCGAAGTAGAACGCGCCGGTTGCTTCGGCTAGGGCACGGAGCAGGAACGTCTTCCCTTGCCGTCGGCGTCCGCTGACGATGCCAAGGCGAACCCGGGAGCTCTCGGCGCCGGCGAACCTAGCCAGCGCCGACCACTCGAAGTCACGGTTGAATACCCAGCTCGGCTTGGGTGGCGTCACGCTCATGGAGGCAGTGTAGTAAATATGCTTACTACTTCTATGCTGCTGATAAGTACAGTTACCTATCCGCCCGGCTTGCTTGACCCGGGACAGGCGACGGAGGAACTTCTTCGCTGGGCGGCGACGGATGGGATTGCGCCTCCCGTCGAGTGAGCAGCCGGTAGCCGACCGCAGCGACCGCGAAACCGGCCGCCGCCAGGCCGACGATGATCGGCGACCGCCCGTTGGCGGACATGAATGCCGAACCGATGGCGGCGCCGGCTACGAACGCGACGTTGTACATCATGTCGTAGAACGCGAACGCCCGTCCTCGGTAGGCGTCGTCCACTTCCTCCTGCAAGATCGTGGTGGCGGAGATGGCGACGCATTGGCGGGTGAGGTACAGGCAGAACCCCACAGCGAGGTAAGCGGCCTGTATGAAGGTCTCGCCCAGGGCCACGGTCGCCACGGCGCTCACCGCGAGCAGTAGCGCTATCCAGGTCGGCTTGGACAGCCGCCTGACGGCCGGCGGGGTCACCAGCGCGGCACAGGTGTAGCCGATTCCGGAAGCGATGGCCAGCCCGACGACATGACCTTCGGCCAGCCCCGCGCTGGACGGGTAGAAATAGTTCCGGTACAGCAGGATCGACATCAGGAACAGCGGCCCGAAAAGGAAGCTGAACGCGCCGGTCGCGCCGAGCGCGCCCGCCGGGCCGCGTCGCTTGATCAGGTAGCGCGCGCCCGCCGCGAGGCCGGCCGCGACCGAGGCGAGTTCGCTGCGCAGCCGTCCCCGCGGCGCCGCTCCGGGCTCACGCACCGGTCCGAGCAGGTCGCGGCGCATGGTGGTGGCGACCAGGCTCGCCGCCACGTAGCACGCGCCCCCGACCAGCACGGTGATCGCGGCGCCTCGCTCGCTGTTGCCGGTTGCCACATTCAGCCCGCCGGCGATGACGCCCCCGATGAGTGCCGTGACGCCGCCCCCGGTGGGCGACACCGAATTCGCCATCACCAGCTCGTCCTCGGCGACGACATGTGGTAGTGCCGCGGACAGCGCGGACAGGAAGAACCTGTTGACGCCGAGTACCAGCAGCAACGCGATGTAGAGCGGTACCCCCCGGTTCCCCAGGCCCATGAACGTGGCGGTCAGGGCCACGAACACGGCCCGCAACAGCGCCGACCAGACCAGGATCTGCCGCCTCGACCACCGGTCGATGAACACCCCGGCGAACGGGCCGACCAGCGAATACGGCAGGTAGAGGACGGTGAATGCGGCCGCACCAGCCGACGGGCTCGGGAAGGACTGCGCGTTGAAGAACACGTACGTGCCGACCCCGGCGGTGATGATGCCGTCACCGGCCTGCGAGACCATCCGGACGGAGAAGAGCCGCCGGAAGTTCTGCCCGGCAAGGACCGTGCGCAGATCAGCAACGAACGTCGATCTGCGCCGAGTCACATGTTCAGCTTATTTATTCTGGGGGGGGTAAAGACCAACGCCCCCCAGACCCCCCCGGCCTGCGACGCTTCTCGCCGTTGGTGTCGCCTGGCCGGGAGACCCTTCGGGCCTCCGCGGCAAGGCGACCGCGAAGCTCGCTCCGCTCGCCGCGTTGCCACCGTGGTCAGTGGGCGGACTGCGAAGCTCGCTTACCTATCTACCTCGCCGAGGATGAACTTCTCCACCAGGTCGCGGCAGATGTCGTCGCCGTACTGCTCGGGCGGCGACTTCATGAAATAGCTGGAGGCGGAGGTGACCGGTCCGGCGATGCCGCGATCCAGGGCGATCTTCGCGGCCCGGACCGCGTCGATGATCACGCCAGCCGAGTTGGGGGAGTCCCACACCTCGAGCTTGTACTCCAGGTTCAGCGGCACGTCGCCGAACGCGCGGCCCTCGAGCCGGACGTAGGCGAACTTCCGGTCATCCAGCCACGGAACATGGTCGGAGGGGCCGATGTGCACGGCCGCGCGCTCCATCTCATGCGGCACCTGCGAAGTGACCGACTGCGTCTTGGAGATCTTCTTGGACTGGAGGCGGGTGCGCTCCAGCATGTTCATGAAGTCCATGTTGCCGCCGAAGTTGAGCTGGTACGTGCGCAGCAGCTCGACGCCGCGGTCCTCGAACAGCTTCGCCATCACGCGGTGCGTGATCGTGGCGCCGACCTGTGACTTGATGTCGTCGCCGATGATCGGCACTCCGCCTTCGGTGAACTTGGCGGCCCAGACCGGGTCGGACGCGATGAACACCGGCAGCGCGTTGACGAACGCCACGTGCGCGTCGATCGCGCATTGGGCGTAGAACCGGTCCGCCTCCTCAGAGCCGACCGGCAGGTACGACACCAGCACGTCGGCCTTGCTCTCGCGGAGCACCTCGACAACGTCGGCGACCGGCTCATCCGACTCGGTGATGACCTCGCGGTAGTACTCGCCAAGGCCGTCAAACGTCGGGCCACGCTGCACGATCACCCCGGTCGGCGGCACCTCGGCGATCTTTATCGTGTTGTTCTCGCTGGCGTGGATGGCGTCGGCGACGTCCACGCCGACCTTCTTCGCGTCGACGTCGAACGCGGCCACGACCTCCACATCGCTGACGTGGTACGGGCCGAACCGGACATGCATGAGGCCGGGCACCCTGGCGCCGTCGTCGGCGTCCTTGTAATACTCCAGTCCCTGCACGAGCGAGCTCGCGCAGTTACCCAGCCCCACGATGGCGATACGAACCTTGCCCATCAGGATGACTCCTTATCCGGTGTGTCGTCGCTTACGCTGTCAGCAGCGTTGCCCTGGCGTTCCGAGCCCTGGCGTTCCGACGCGATCAGCTCGTTCAGCCAGCGCACCTCCCGCTCCACAGACTCCAGGCCGTGCCTGTGCAACTCCAGGGTGTAGCTGTCTACTCGTTCTCGGGTGCGC
>Ga0213881_10000571_pt1 | contig 22532 bp, 5 predicted proteins | sample BarmaccoBMER_R08_FD_160104 | JGI IMG/M metagenome (GOLD analysis project Ga0213881, IMG submission 160104) | Barbacenia macrantha exposed rock microbial communities from rupestrian grasslands, the National Park of Serra do Cipo, Brazil - ER_R08 ... | reverse complement strand
CTAAGAAGACGGTTTTGCGCATCATACGTGTAGCTCGATCCGTCGAAACCAGTGGTCATGTTCCCTTTGGAGTCGTAAACGGCTTGGACACTGTCGCGGACAGTGTATTGGTTCAGAGCATTGGTGGTATAAGTATCAGTCGGGCCGTAAGGGCTGAACGTGGTTCTGTTCCCGTTGGCGTCATAGACGATGGTCTGCGCGCCGGGCGCGGTGGTGTCCGGGTTCGGGATGTTCAGTTGCGTGGTCGTGACCTGATCGCTCAAATCGTAACTGTAAACGTCGCCAGTGCCGCCGTCGCGCTTGACCCACTCCCGGTTGCCCACGCTGTCGTACTGGTAACCAAAGGTGCGCGTCGTGCCATTAAGCGCATGCGAGATGTTCAGGCAGCGGTTCATGGCGTCGTAGCCATAGGAGCTCGAGGTGGAGTTATTCAGCGCCCGCGTTTTGAGGTTGCCGTCAACGTCATAGCCGTAGTTCGCGATTGTGACCGAGTTATTCACAATCGTCTCCAGCTGGCTCCGCTTGCTGTAGGTATAGGTGAAAGTGTAGGCGCTGTTTGGATAAACCAGGCTGGCGCGGCGTCCATCGGCATCATAGGTGTAGGTGACCGTCCGGTTGATGCCGTCGCCGTATTTGTTCGTCTCCGTGTTGAGCAACCCGTCGTTGTAGTAGGTGCGGGTGATGGTCGAGTTGCTGTTGATGATGCTTGTGACGCGGGAATCCGGATCATAGACCGTTGTCACGTCCGGAGTCAGCGAATCATTCCAGTGGGCGAGCGTCACGCGATTAAAGTTATCGTAAGTTAACGTATCAACCGCGCCCGCGCGGTTGGTGAACTGATTCAGCGTGCCGGTGGTGGTGTTATTATAACTCCAGGCTTCGCTGCTGCCATCCGGGTAGCTGAGCCCTGTCTTACGCGCCATGAGGTCGTAGCCGTTAGTATAGACGTTCTTGTTCGGGTCCGTCATGGTATGAAGCAGACCTGACGGGTAATAGGCATACTTGGTAACGGCATCAGGCTCGGGCGTTTGCTTCGCGGTCTGCTGAAGCAGGCGGTTCATCTGATCATAGAGATCGAAGGTCGTTGCCTGTCCATTAGCCCGAGTAACGGAACCTTTCCGCCCGGCGGCGTCATAATTCACCGTGGTGGTGTTGTGCATGGTGTCGGTTATTTGCCAGGCGCGATTGCGCTCGTCATAACCCATTGTGCTCGTATTGGTGAGCGGATCAGTGACGCTAGTCAGGTTGCCATTGTTATCGTAACCGTATTGAGTAGTAGCCGCGTCTGAAGAGTTGTAACCGGCCGTAACGGTTTTCTTGCGCAAATTGTTGTCGTAGGTGGTGTTTGTTGTCTCGCCCGCGGGAAGTTTAGCAAAGGTCACCGTGTTGGTCGTGATCTTGTAATTCTCGCCGGTGCCATTAGCGTCATAGAAGTAGTTGGCGGTCACGGGCGTGTTGTGACCTGGCGTGGTCACGCTACGGGGACGGCGATAATCGTCGTAGGTGTAGCTGGTCAGGTTACCAAGCGGGTCCGTGACGCTGGTCAGCGTGCCGGTATTATCGTTATAGGCATTGACGACGGTGTGTTGCGTGTGGTCGCCGGGATCGACCGGGAGCGTCGTGGTTGTACGCTCGCCGCGCCAATTGTAGATATAGCTCGTCGAGTGATTAGGGTCATCAAGGGATGTGCCGAGCGCGTCCGTGACGACGCTGACCCGGCTCAGGGGATCGTATTGATAACGCGCGTTGGCATTCCCGCTCGTGTGATACGCGTCCCGGTATTCTTTGAGCAGGCCGTTCTCATACGGCGGATCGCCGTTGGCTATGTTGTAATAGCTATACGTCTCAGTGCCGCCTGTTTTTAGCTGGTGCGTGGCAACCTCGCCGAAGGTTGGGTCATAGGTAAACTTTTCCGTTGCTCCATCGGGGTAGTTAATGGTGATAATGCGCTTGTTCGCGTCCCGGAGATAAATTGTGGTGTGATCGCCCTCGTCCGTCACGCTGTAGAGGTAGTGCGGGTCCTTGTTGTTCGGGTCGGGACAGCTGGCCGAGCCGTAGGTGTAGGTAACAAGCCCGCGCGGAGTATTGTTTGGCACGTCCCCGGGCGTGGCCGGATATTTTATCGTCAGGATGTTTCCAGTCGTAGGATCGCTCGTGTAATCGGTCTGGTTTCCCTTAAAGTCCTTGTAGTAGAGTGGAAACCCATTCGCATCCAGCGCAGGGGTTGCCTGGTTCCCATTAAAGTCGCTAATCGTTTGAATATAAGCGCCATTGTAAACGAAGGTGCGCGAGAAGCCGTCGCCCCGCTCCTCGCTTCGCCAGGTGGGAAAGGTGATGTTTAGCTGTGAGACCATGTCTCCCGTAGTACCGCTGTTCTCGCTCAGGATCTGGCCAGAAACCACCGGGATGCCGGTAGGAGCATTGGAAGTAGCCATGACGTAGGAAATCTTCTTCATCGGCCCGGCATACATAGGATCGTCGCAGGTGGCCAGGAGAGGAGCGCCATCGGGATAACTGCCGTTTGGCGCCTGATAAGTGTAAGATGCCTGAATGTTGCTGTTACCGTAATACGACACGCTCAGCAGCGCTGTGTAGGAGTCGAGGTATGGGCTGACGAGGGCATAATTGTATTGAACGCCGCGGCTGTCGCTGGCGGTAATGTGATCAATAACATGTTCCTGCACCTCAAAGCTGTTGTACCAGGTAGTGGTCATGTAATAGATTTGTATCCAGCGGCCACCCGGTTCGGTGATTTGAAACAAGCTCCCGTCAGGGTTGTAGGTAAGCGTGGTTCTCAGCCCATGGGGATCAACGATCGCGTCGGCCACATAAGTGTATGAGTACTGCCCGCCGCTGTATTGCTGCGTGGCCTTGAACTCGACTTTCCCTCCGTCTGGAAATACGAGATAGGCCAGCATCGTGCCGAGATTAAGAGGCGTGACCATGTCTTTAATTCCGGCGACCGCGCGCGCCCCGGCTTGGGTGAAGTTCTCGTCCCGCCCGTCCGGGAACAAAACCTCGTAGCTTGGCGGCGCCTGGCTCGAAGACGGGTTGCTTGCCACCATCTGCCAGTCATACGAATGCTGCCATGCGCCCGGCTCCCCAAAGCGGCCCCAGGAAACCACCGAGTTACGGCTGTTCGACGTGCGCGCGAATGCCAGCGGGTAGGCGCCCACGCTGCCCGCGACGGCGAGGTCCACCACCACGCGCATCGCATTCCCTGTCAGGGCGTCGTATGAGCAGCCGGTCGTGATATTGCCATTAAATACACCGGCAGGCCCGGTGGGATTCCCATTGCCAATCTGGGCAGATGCTAGCTGCGCAAAGCAGCATACCAGCAAACCGGCGACAATGGAGATTATGCGCGGGCTTCGCCGAGGAATCGAGGAGCGATGAGTGGTGTGCATTGCCGATTCCTCCAATCAAGGCGTACCCACCGCCACGGCCGGTATGAGCAAGGTAGGGTCAGGAACGGCGTTCCCCGGCGCAATCGCGTAAAAACGCACCAGTGCCTGTGAATCCTGACAGATTACGGAAAAGCGATATAAGCCTTCCGCGGCTCCCAGGCGCACCTGCACCCTGGCAGTGCCGTCAGCGCCTACTGCAAGGTTGTTGGTTGAACCAAGTAGCTGTGCCCCATCCAGCGATTGGATTCCGATCCGTTTCCCAGCCAAGGCAGGTGGATATTGCAGCTGAATCGTCACCGCCTGGTTTGTCTTGACCGCGACTCGGCCGAACAAGCCTTGTCTGCTCGCTACGTTGATCGATTCACCTGTATCCAGGGAAATGGCCGCGACTGGATCGTGGCCTGCTCCGGGTTGGCCCGCGATCTGGGCCTGTAGATATGCGGCGCTAAATAGAATGCAGCATGCCGCAACTGCTGCTGGGGCTATTCTCATGTGCGATTCCTCCGGTTCGTGTTGGGCGCGTCGCGCCAGGTTCCGGAGTCGGCTCGCGGGGTAAGCCGGGTGTCAGGCTAGGGAAGAAGGTGTAGGGTGCGTCGGGAACCGAGGTATACGAAGAGAACGTGATTCCAGGCAAGCAAAAAAATTCAAGTTCTTGCACGATGCGGCCGCAGCGGTCCTGCGGGGGTTGCGGTGGAGTACGAATTGTGGCCAGAAAGTCGTCTGTAACAGTTCCCGGTGGCGATTTCCGGTGCGAAGCCGGTTGTCTTTGCCGCGAAGACGGCAGGCTTTGATGCTGCGCCTACCGTCTTCGATGCTTGGACGGTAGAATCTGCGGCGAAGCCGGTAGTCTTCGGTGCGTTGCCGGCAGGCTTCGTAGCCAAGCCTGCCGTCTGGGGTCCTTTGCTTACCGTCTTCGACCCAAGTACTACCGTCTTCCCAACAAGTACTACCGTCTTCGTGTCAAAGACTACCGTTTTCCCAACGAGTACTACCGTCTTCGTCTCAAAGACTACCGTCTTGGCAAGAAGTACTACCGTCTTCGTGTCGAGTACTACCGTCTTCGCTTCGAAGACTGCCGTCTTTCCTAAATTTACTACCGTCTTCGTGCTCGTGCGGGGCGCTACAAAAAAAATGTTAGGGAGGAAAACTGTTGACTACTTACGGCGAACTGTGGCATAGTATTTTCTCTCAAGCTGTTGTAGGCTTTCACCTTACATAAGGCAATTAGTTACTGGTTGTGCGTCGTAAGTTGCTCATGACTAGCTACTTGTGTCTGGTACATTTAGTAAATTGGCACGCGTCGAGCTTGCCTGTCGTGGCGAGGAGCAAAGGAACCTTGGACAGAAACCGTGACGGTGACTGCGGCGGGCAACCACTCCTCGCGCGCGCCTTAGACGCGCGCTGATTAGGTAAAAACAAACATATGAGCACAATACAAAGTGGGTTGTTGCCGCGCGTTTCGCGCTTGCTATACCCGATACCCGGTCAGTTCCTTGATCACGTTCCTGCGCAATGTGATCACGATGATGACCAAGAACGAGGCGTTCCCAACCCCTTCACCCGCCCTGGACGTGGTGAAGTCGGTCATCAACGATCTCGAGGTGAAGGCGGCGGCGGCGCTTAACCGCGGCCGCGTGGAGGTCGCGGCGCGGCGTGCCGCGCAAGTCGAGGTGCTCGCGCTGGCGCGGCAGCTCGGCAACTATGTCGAGTCCAACTGTGGTGGCAGTGTGGAAGTGCTGCTGAGCTCGGGCTTTGATGCCCAGCGCGCCGCTTCGGCTCCGCAGATGCCGGGCAAACCACTCAATCCGTCGTTTCTAGACGGCAACGCGAGCGGGTCGATGTTCCTGAGGTTCAGCGGCGATGGCTCGGGGAACACCCGGAACTATTCGGTGCAATATGCCGAAAACATCAGTGGCCCGTGGATTGATCGCGGGATCGTGTCAAACACGAAGGTCGAGATCAGAGGGCTGACGCCGGGCAAGGTCTACTTCGGGCGCGCTCGCGCCCACAGCGCCGCCGGTTCCAGCGACTGGCCGGGTGTCGCAGCCAGAATGGCCAGCTAGCCTATTGCGTTTGCGGCAAATTTAGTGCCAACCAGGAATGGTTGGCCTACAGTACTGCTACGGAGGCGCACCGGTCCAGATGACGGGTGCGCCTCTCTTGCGTTTCCAGAAAACCCTTAGGGCCAACCAAGAATGGTTGGCCTACAGACAACCTGCCCTGTAGGGCAACGATTCCTCGTTACCTAACGCCGTAACGTTCGCGAAGCAAAAACGCCCGCGCCCGCCGACTAGAAATGGTAGGCCTACAAGAGACAATCCTTCGTTGCCGAACCATAACGCCTCTCGCCAAACCAGGGAACGGCGGTCAACCAGGAATGCCTGGCCTACAGATCACGCGATGCCTGTAGGGCAACGATTCCTCGTTGCCGAACGCGCAACCGATCGCCAACCAGGAATGGTTGGCCTATTAGGTACACAACCGGCTATCCACCCGCAGCGTCACTTTTCCGCTTTCCGCTTTCAGCTCTCAGCTTTTGATGCTTGCCGCCAGCAGCATGCCAGCTCGGAGATAGCTCATGGATGAACCGTAAACGCCGCCGCTGTCAGCGCGGGTAGCGTCACCCGTAAGGCAGCCTTATCGGCGCTAAGATCGAGGGCTTCCTTATCGCCGTCGGTGACCAGATCGGCTTCTGCCTTGCCCGGGCACGCGATAGTCAAGCTCGCTGGAGCATCGCCGCGGTTAAATGCGGCGATGACCGTGCCTTTATCGGATTGCCGTCGTAGTACGACGCAGTGCTGCGCGTCATCAGCGCTAAGAAAGGTGAAGTCGCCATGATTTAGCGCATCTTCGTTCCGGCGCAGCGCAATCGCGCTTTGGTAGAAAGCAAACAGGCTGGGATCGAAGTTCACGTCATCTGGTTCCCGCGGATGGCCCCGCGGATCGAGCGCCTGTGGGTCGAATTCCATGTCCTGCCACACCATGGGCATGCGGTCATCTGGATCATGTCCGCCCCACATGCCTGCTTCGTCGCCGTAGTAGATCATGGGCGCGCCGGGATAACACATCTGAAACAGCACAATCAGCCGCTGGATCTTACGTTCCCGCTCTCCCGGTTTGCGGATGTCGTAAGTATCAGATGAGCTGGCGTCGTTATGTTGGTTGAACTCGATATTCTCCGGGCCGCTGTAACTTACGTTCCCGCCGTTCACAATCATGGAAGCGATGCGATCAGTATCGTGTGAATCGACCAGGTTTTGCATCACCGCAGCGGTTGCCGGTGGAAACGCCTTTCTCCTTGCGTTAAGAAGCTTCGCGAAATCGGACGCCGTGATAGCGTCATCCACAAAAAAGCCTTTCACTGGCACGGCGAACGCCTTGTAGTTCATTGAGGCGGAGAATCCGCCTTCCTTCACCAGGCGCGGCGCATCGTTCCAAATCTCCGCGGTGGTGTAAGCGTCCGGGTTTAATCCTCGCACTAGCCGGTTCCAGTCGGCCCAAAATTTTGACGGGCGCTCTTCCGCGACGTCGAGTCGCCAGCCGTCAATCCCGTCTGCGGCTTTGCCGTGCGGCTGCATCCACCGCCGTGTCGCGTTGAAGATGTATGCTTTGGGTCCCGCGGCCATGTCTTTGCCATCGGGGCTGGCGGCAAACACCGGCAAGGTGGCGTGTCCCCACCATCCTTTGTAACTAAACTCGTTGCGCTTCGTTTCTGGGTTATCGAAGCTATCAATCACATACCAGTCGCGATATCTTGACCTTTGCTGGTTTACACGGATGTCTTTGAAGGCAAAGAAATCTCGGCCGGTATGATTGAAGACACCGTCGATGATCACGTGAATGGCGCGGCGATGACATTCTTTGAGGAGCTTGAGAAATAAGTTGTCCGCCGCCGTCCACTGCCAGCTTTTCGGATCTGCCGATTCAGTCGCCATGAGCTTGAAGTCGCCTGCTGGATCAGGGCCAAAGTACGGATCGATGTGGTGATAAGAATCGCCATCGTACTTGTGCAATGAATGAGAGCAAAATAGCGGATTAAAGTAGATCGCGTTGATGCCGAGGTCGGTTAAGTAGTCGAGCTTATCGAGTACACCTTGCAAGTCGCCGCCATATCTCCGGTCGAAGACCCCGTCCTTGTAGAAGTCGTCGCCGAGTTCTTTCTCCCACTCAGCCCGCGAGTACCAGTCGGCTGTCCATGAACTAATCTTCCAGTCCTGGCCCGGCCGGATCGGCGGCTCAAGGTAGGATCGCGGCGGATCATTCGCAGCATCTCCATTGCGGAACCGCTCCGGAAAAATTTGATAGAAAATCGCGCTTTTCGCCCACTCCGGCGGAGCGTTCACCTCGTGGGCAGGCTGAGCAAGCGCCTCGGCTGCGAACAGTGCGACTGCCGCCGCGAGTACTCCGGTCAACAGGACGGGTTTTAACACGGAGTGCTCGGCTGAATTTGGCAGAAGGAAACAGGTTCGTTCGGCAGCTACTGAACGAGCGTAACCTTGTAGAACATCGACGGCGTGATCGTGACCGATTCGGTCGTGCTGGGGCCGGTTGCCGTTATTACCGGGCCCACACTTGTGTAGGTTCCATCAGGACTGGTCGCGCCTTGCAGCTGATAACTCTTTCCCGATACCGAGCTCCAGGTGATGGCCGCGGTGCTCGCGCTGATTTTTGTGATACTCGTTATGCGAAAGATGGAGGTTGGATCGAGCGGATTAGTCCCGGCAGCAGCTTCTGCGGCATTGGTCATCCCATCTCCATCGGCGTCTCCATTGGGATCAAGCAGGGTGACGCTCGACGTTGTGCTCGTGCTACTTTGCGTGCCGGAATCCTGGTTTGTTGCCGTGACTGTAATTGAGACGTTGTCACCGTACTGTCCTGTGTAGGTGTAGCTCGTTCCGGTCGTGGTGACCGTGAATGATGTTCCGCCATTCACTGTCACCGTGACGGTGTAGCTGGGATTGACGTTGGGATCCGCCGCCCAGGTGAACGTCACTGAATTACCGATCGCGTAAGCGTAGGTATTCGGCATCTGCGGTGTGGGGGTATTCGGCGCCGACATGTCGTACAACTTTAAATACTGCGCCTCGTACGGAGCGGTGCCCCAGCCAGGATCCGACGTCGGCACAGGGTTCAGCGACACATAGAAGCCGTTGTTCAGAATATCGCTGCCGCTCTTCGGCGCCGCGGCAGAGTACGGATTGGTAAGATCAGTCCGCCAGATCCAGCTATTTCGGCGATTAGGATCTGCGCCGGTATAGGCGGAGATGTTCTTTACATCATAATAGCGATTCGGGTTAATACCGAAAAGGTTCGACCCATTCTGAGTGATATTGACGTTGAAGTTGCCGGTCTGCGTATCGTTACGGTCGAGATTAACGAAGGCAAAGACGACATCAGACAAACCGGGCGAAGCATTCGCAGTCTGGTATTTCGCGACAGAAAAAATATTTGGTTGAATCGAACCGTCGCCCAATTGGTTCAGGTAGTACCGGTTCGAGCTCCGGAGCGCCTGGCTAAACTGCCGCGCCTGATTAACCGCCTCGTAAGAAGGGATCAGGTACTGCACACCATTGCCCTGGTTGCCAAGAATTGGTCCGAGATCATTAAACTCTTTAAACTGCGCGATCTGCTTGCCGAAATTGTTCTCGTAGTGATCAAAGCCAAAGCTTTGCGTGCCGCTTGCCCCATCAACAGGGCCGCTAATCCCGTTCTCCTGCCCATAAAAGATCATCGGCGCGCCATCGATTGTGCTCGCGACGCTGAAGCGGATTAATGGCTGATACGGGTCAGCATAAGCCTGTTCATCGTGCGACATGTTGTTAAGCAGCACTAATCCTTGGCCGTAGGCCGTGCGGCGCTGGTCAAAGATGTTCCGGTAATCACTCGTTTGACTCGCCGCCTGGAACGGGAAAATGATGTTCTCGTTAAGTATATCGAAGTGACGGTTCGATCGATAAGTGACAGCGCCGCCATCGAGTGACTCTGTCATGAAAACGAAGTTCCATTTATAGCTGCGGGCGACGTTGATGATGTATTCCCAGCATTGCGGTGGCAACCCCTGGCCGAAGTCCGCTCGCAGGCCGTCGATCCCTCTGCTATCCTGCGCGAGCCGTGTCCCGTAATCGCCGGTCGCTGAAGTGCTGTTGCCAACGAGGTTACCGTTCCCATCTACATGGCCAGTTTGGCTAAGCCAGTAAGGGACATATTGAGCGAAATACTTCCAGACATCCCGCGTGATGTTATAGTTTGCGCCATTAAAGGTAAAATCGGCCGAGTCCCAGTTTGGGTCGCCATTCGGATAAGCGGCATTGCCGAAATAGCCAAAGAACTGATCGTTCTCGTTCGTGTAATTGCCTGAGTCCTGGGAATCGTCGACCAGTGCTGAGTACGTCCCGAAATAGATGTCATGTACATCCGGCCATTTGCCGAAATCGTAACGATCCGGCGCAAGCGCGATATTCGCCGCGCTCGACGCTCGCAGGGCATAGTCATTCGTTTCCGAGTAGAAGCGCGCTTCCGAGTTCCGGATTTGATCGGTCGGATTCGTCCCGGGATCAATCAGCGTGTTCATGTTGGCGATTCCGTTCAGGCTAGTTCCACTAAGTGGCCCGGAGCTTCCAAATTCCGCGTCGAACGAAGTATGGTTAAACGGCGCGTCCAGCATCACGCCCAAGCCTGCGTTATCGGCGGCGATGACCATGTCATGGAAGCTTTGCCGCGCCTGTGCGCGCCCCGCGGCGGTATCGTTGGTGGTTGCGGTTCCGCCCGCCGTATAGCTCGCCGAATCAGGAGACATTAGCGGCATTACCTCAAAAAAGTTTTTAACCGAGTATGGACTGCCTACACTGTAGGGAGTTGAGGTATTCGGAACGTCCTCGCGGCCGTCGATTCCATCCGGATGAACAGGCTGAAACCAGAGCCAGTTACAGCCGAGGTTCTTGATGTAATTTAGGTCAGCTACTGGAGCATTGGTCGCGCCGCCTCGCGCCGACTTACCGCCTCCTGGAATGAGGTCGTTAAGCGTGCCGCGTTGATATGCCTGGTCGCCATTCGCATTGATGTTTAAAGCGTTGAGCTCATACAGCTGAATGTTGCGCGCCTGCGTCGGAGAAACCACAATGGCGTGATCGCGGCGGCCATTGGTCGTGTAGTAAATCCAGCCGCTTTCGACGCCGGTACTCGGGTCCTTTGTTTTATAACGTGCCGTTAGTCGGTAGGCACCGGTCTTTTGAGCTGTCAGCGTCAGGACATAGGTAAGATGATCGCCTGAATCAGCCATTGTATAAGCCTTATAATAGTGGGTGTCGTCCGTTCCGACCACGTCGCCGCTCGGAGGATTAATCCCTTCCTCAGTGGCAATACCGTAGCCGTCCGTCCAGGGAAGTGTCGCGTAATCGCGCCGGTTTAGGTTTGTATAAACCTGCACCGTGGTGGGATCGACGTTTGCAGCATTCGGCTGGAAACTAATTTGTAAGGGAATGGCATCACCGGCGATTTCATCAACGAAGAGGTGCGACGTGGTGTAGTCCGCGTTGAGCGTGCCATTCGTCGCGCTCGTCACCGTCAAGACGGGATCACCAGCTGTCCCAATGCTAAACGAAAACACGTGGCCAGTAGGCTGGCCCGGCGTGTATGTCGGATCACCTGCATTATAGTCGCCGAATTTCTGCTCGTTGTTCGAAGGATTCCAAAACCCGACTTTGTAGTTAATAGCTTGGAAGGTGGGGAGATTAGCAGCGGTCGCTACCCACCACATCGCGGTCCCGGCGATACTCTGGCTTCCGCCGTTGTTCACCGTGTTGTTATCGGGATGATCGTAAGTAAAGGTCGCGACCTGGGTGGAAGAGGTTCCGGCGGTGCCAGGCGTCGCTCCCGGAACCGGCTGGCTTCCATCGGTGGTGTAATAAACGGCGCCATTTGTTACCCACTCCGTGGTGTTGTCGTTTACATTGCCGACGTAACCTACCTTGGTCCAGAACTGCACCGTCGTGCCGTTAACTACCCGGTTGTTGGCGTGGAATACCCAGGCTGCGCGATTCCGGATGGTGAAGGGATAAGTTGCGGCCGTCGATTTGCCGGCGTCGCCGGTTGAATCCGATCCACTGACAAAGGCACCACCTTGATCGCCCTGGCCGAATGGCGCGTAAATGAAACCACTTCCATTGCCATTCGACCCGTCGGTCGCGACGAAAATGTAGTACTGAATGACGTCGTTCGCCGGAATGGCCGCACTGCTGAAGCTCGCCTGCCAGTATTGATTGTTCTTACCGACGGTATTGGTGTTTTCGAGGAACTGCAAAGTCGTACTTTGCCATACACCCTGCGATGCGCCCTTGTAGTAGAGCGTTCCTCCGGTCTGGTTCGCGATCTGCTGCGTTCCTCCGGCCGTCCATTTCTGAATACCTTGATAGATCGTAATCGTAGTCGGGTTCGCCGGGTCGTTGCTAATCTCCATTTCTGGATTTCGCATGTGCACCGTCGAGCTGCCATTATTCCCGCTTGGATCGACTTCTACGCTATCCGGAATGTGCCAGGCATTAGTAGTCGCGAACGCTACCGTTGGCCCGATCAACGCGAAGAGAAAGCCGAACAGAAGGTGAAACCGTAATTTATTGGTTTTAAACATGGGATAGCTATTCGGCGAGGCTGACCTGAAGTTTATAGTACCGGCGCTGAGTCGTAGTTGGTGGCGAACCGGTACCGCTACCATCATCCACGTAGGTCTGAACAGATCCGTTGCCCGTAATATCGCTCCCTGCCTGGGTCCAGGTGGGATTGTTGAGCGTGTTTGAGTAATAGATGCGGTAGATGCGGTTGCTGATGGTCGGGAAAGTCAGTTGCACGGTTGTGGGCGAGGTGCGCACAATGGTCAGGCCCCAGCCGCTCCCGTTAGCGACAAGTGGATTTGTTCCAAGAATGTATTCCTGGAGATTGGTCAAGCCGTCGCCGTCAGGGTCATCTCCCGCGCGGGAAAGGTCGCTCGCCTGTCCAGTTGGATGACCGAAGTACTGCTGAGTCCACCAATCGGGGATGCCATCACCATCGGAATCGATCGCTGCGCCCGCTCCGGTAGCGAAACCAAGAACGAAGCTCATCGAGCCGTTGCCTTGGATTTCCACCTGATGCGTTTGTGCCTGGTTGCGCATGTTGATGGTATCAGCCACGACCGGGGCATCGATATCACTCGCCGCCGTGTTGTATGTTGCCCCGCTCAAAGAGCCGCCCGCAACCCGCACATAAGCTCGCGTGGCATTCGTCGGCGAGGTGTTAATCAAATCGACTTCATCGGCGCTGCTTACCAGCGAACCGAGATGTGACTGGCCCGCGGTGAGAAGATCGAGCAGGTCAGGCGACAACCCGAAGCGCACATATAGCTGGACGAAGCTGGTGGTGGTATAGTTCGCCTGTAATTCACCGCTTCCGGGCGCGAGCGTAATGATCTTGCTGATGTTGCCGTCAGAGCTGGTAAACTGCCAGCCAACGCCGGACGGTGCCGCTGCCGCCGAGTAGTAGTCGTTCACATACTGGAAGGTGCCATTCCCGTTGTTATCGAGCTTGGCATACCAATCCTTGAAGCCAGAAGTACGAAAAGCGTTAACCGTCTGCGTGCTTCCAGTAGTGAAATTACCGCCGCCTTCTTCTTCCGTCTCACTCCCCGAATAGCTGACGAAGTTACCTGCTACCTGGGTGACATAGCCAGTGGTGGTATTGCGCAGCCACGCCCCGGTCAAGCGTCCACCGATGCGCTCAAACAAGGCAAACAGGCGGTCGTTGTAGAGCATGTACTCGTTCTCACCGTCGAGATCGATATCTGACTGCTCCGAAACGACCGCGCCATTGTACTGCCCGGCCGCCGCAGCCTGTGCCCAGGTATTTACCCGCGCGTAGACGGCAGCGTCGCGCGTTTGTGATTGCGCCGCTTTACTAAAACCCGCGAGGTTCTGGAAAGTGGTGTCAGGATAAATATAAGCGCCGGTGCTGAACTTGCTGAGATCGTTCGCCGTCTGGTTGTGAAATGCCGTCTCAAACTCCGAGGCATGCATCGTGGCGCGACTGAGCGAGATCAGCCCTGAGTTCGAGTTCCCCGACGCGGGCGTGATGCTCGTGAGGGCCTGCCACGCGGCAAGAACAATGCCGCCCGGGTTGGCCGCGCCGTCGAGCCAACCGTAAGTGGTCGGCATCGGCACGCCCGTGCGGATGTTAAACGCTTTGCTACTTAGTGGTTCCTCGAGGTTCGAGCCAAAGTACCAATTGTTGTAGTTTTCTTCGTCTGCGTGATCGACATAATCCTTGGCGACATTGAAAACGGACAAGCCAGTGCCGCGATTGACTGTGCCCCATTGAGTGGCTGTGGTGTTGTTCGAGTTATAGCTTACCTGGTTCGAAACAATCTGGTCCGGAGTAACAATTTCTATCCAGGGGTGACTTGCCAGCCAGCGGATATTCTTGTCGTAAGCATCAGCATTCGCTTTCACTCCGAAGCTTTCCCAGTCATTCTCAAAGATGACGACCTGGTCCTGCTGCGGATCGCGCGCTTTTCTATTAAGTAATTGCCGCATGAGGACCGGCAAACCGTTGTCATCATTCTGGAGAAGGTACGAGCCGGCGGTATCATTAATGACGAGCGCATTCGTGTTGTTAATCTGGTTGATCCGGTAACCATCATCACTGAGCGCCGAGCTGCGGCCGAACCACTTAAAAATGTGCCGCATCTGGTCCACGAACGTGTACGGGTATCCCAAGTCGGCGACTTTCTGCAAAACGTTCGAGTCAGATACGCGTTCGGGAGTCCACAGTACTTTGTTCGATGGCGCCGAGCCGTAGATCTGAGTGAGAAAGCTATTCGCAAGGGCGACGTTATCGGCATTATAGGAATCGGGGAAGTAATCGAGCATGTGATCGGAAAAGGTGCTTCCGAGAAGGTCGATTGTTCCCGATTGGATAAGTGAAGCAATTCGCGTATTGAGCGCGGGCCCATCTCGATATTGCCTCGGCGAGTTCGGATCGACCTTTGCCCACTGAATCGCTGACGCGAGCGTCGGCGTGATGTGCATCGTCACCGGAACGTTGTAGGCCTGGTGGACATCGAGTGGGCGATAGTATCCCGCACCCTGGCCGTTATTGATCAAGTCCTGCATCACGGTTCCAGGTTGAATGGCCTGGTTACCGTGAATCAACGAAATCACCTTTACCTTTTTCCCGTTGTCGTTATCGGCACGCAGTCCGATCCAAGAGCGAAGAACGCTGTTCGCACCGTCGATGCTTGGCTGATCGAGCCAGTAATCAGAAGCGATCCAGTCATTGCGGATAGAGTCGCGGATATCCGAGCGGCCCGGAATGTCACCCGGCCCGGGCGGGTTATCCTGAGTACCATCCTTGGTGGTATAGACCTGGTAGATTAATTTAGTGGCGTCAGATCCATCCCAGCCTGCGTCAATCAGCGCCTGGCGGCTAATCGAGAACTCAACCGCATCGATGTCGGAGTTGAAGTAGGCCTTACCGAATCCGTTGGCGGTATTCTGGTCGCGAGAAGTTACTCCAAATTGCGCAAGGTCCTGGCCAATCGCGGTAGAATGCGTGGGCGAGTTCTTATTCCACAGGTAAACCGTGCCGACGTTTGTTTGATAACACGCGACAACAGCCTGCCATCCCATGGTCGTGCCGGTGTCAATCTGGTCCGGCAGATTGTACTCGCCCGTGCCGGGACTGCCGAAGTTAATGGCAACGTAGATGTCGAGGTTCCCCTGCTCGGCGTACGCCTGTAAATCCTCGAAATCGACGCGGAAGTAGAAGTTACCGTCGCCATGTTGCCCGGTAGCGGGGTTAACTGCATTAGGATCGCCGCCGTCATGGGCATAGAACGCGACCATATCACGCGAGGTATCCCAGCCATCATAGGCGTGGTAAATATCCTCGCCGTTATAGTTAATCCCATCCCCGTCATAGTAATCCAGGGCAATCAGGTCGGCGGCCGTCCAGTCGGTAAACGCGTGATCGTTACTTACTGCGCCCACCGTCGTAGTAGTCCCCGGGCCGATCACGATTGAGCCGGGCGGCGGGGGCTGAGCGTTACTCGACACGCGCGGATCGGTACCGTTGATGTAATGTTGCTGGTTGGTAACCCCGTCGCCGCTGAGGCTCCCATTCGGACCGTTGTTGTTATTAATAATTACTTTGCCGGTGTGCAGATTGTAGTCGCCAATCACACCACCATCCCACGGATCGAGGCCGTACTTTATTTTCCAGCCGTCAGGCAAACCATCGCCGCTCGTACTAAACAGGCGCGGATCGGTTTCGAGCCAGATAACATCTATTCCATCTGACCTTGGCTGACCGTTTGGGCGGAAAACAGCATTGAGCTTTGTCTTGTTAAGTGCAGCCGAAACGTACGTCTTGCCGTCTGTCGGCTCCTTATAAGTGTAACAGAAATCGAGATAGTAGAAGGTTGCGGGCTGTGCGCCGGAAGCTGACCCTTGCACCGTGACGGACTGGCGCGGGTCACTCAACGTCGCCAGGACCACGAAGTTCCCGTTGGCGTCGGTTTTATTACGATCCACAATTGCCAGATCGACGATGCCGTTGTGGTTTAGGTCTTCTGCGCCATCGCCGGCGCCGTCACCATCTGTGTCGCCATTGTTCGGATCGGTTTCAAGCCAGACCGCATTAGGCGATTTTGCCAGGACCTTTGATCGGTCTACGGTAGATGTGTTGTAAATGGTCGGCGGGTGAGCAATGACTGCTTCGCCATCTACTCCATTCGGCAGGATATCGACGCGGCCATTGTGGACCTTGCGATAGATCACGTGGCCATTTGCATCGAATTGTTGATTTCCATTCGCGTCCAGCCATGGCGTAAAGGTAACGTCCTCGGCACCGTCAAGCAGGCCGTCATTATCGGTGTCCGGCTTGTTAGGATCGGTTACGCTGCCAGCAATCTGGTCTGTGCGCGAATTATTATAGTTGTACGGCCATGGATTGTAATAACTATAGTCTTGCCCACTAGGCGGGCTCGCATTATCGGTCGTATTGTAAATCGGCGGGTCCAGATCGGGTTGGAAGTTAGGCGTCCCGTCCCCGTTTGTGTCAGTAGTAACGTTGGTATCGCCCAAAGGTTTCGCCCACCCAAGCTCCAGGCCGTCAGATAAACCATCGTTGTCTGTATCCGGGTTTTTGGGGTCGGTCAGGCCGGCGATCTTCCAGAGATGGACTTGATCGTTGGTCCAACTGTCGGGACTTGTTGTAGGCAGGCTGACGGCGGTTGTTTCGATCGAGTCACTCAGACCATCATCATCACTGTCACCTTTGGTTGTTGTGACAATCTGTTCGAAAACAATGTGAGCGTCACGTAAGGCCGCCGTCGTTCCGTTAGGCGTTGTGACCGTCGCGGTGAACTGGTAATCCCCAGCCTGTACATTGGTCCAATTAAAGTTCCAAATGGTGTTACTGCCGCTTGCTACGGTGCCGTTCGAAACAATATTCGCTGCCGGGACGTTGCCTTGCGTGAAGTTAATCGTTACCCCGGTCGCGTTTGCATCTGTCTGCACACTGATCGGCACGGTACGTTGCGCTGCCGTTGGGTTCGGCACGTCGGGCAAGACAATCTTGTAGACGTTCCCATCAGGATCGAACTCAGGTGGAGTAACAATATTATCCTGGATGACGGCGATCGGTTGCATCTTTACGAGCCGTGTTGCCGTTAGTACTTCCGAACTCGCCTCGGTGTAGCTCACAGTTATTGTGTGAAGAAAGTCCGCTTGTCCGTTGTAGAGGTTCGGCAGCTGATAGGCGAGCTCGTCCAACTGCTGATTCGGGTCGGAGGCGCCATTAACGTTGTAGGCATCGATGGTATAGCTGCTCCTCGGCTGAACGACAGGATTCTCCGAGCTTCCTGACTCGCTGCTCGAAATCGTAATGAGGAAATTGGCAAGCGCCTGCTGAGTACTTAAACCGTTGATGAGCGAATCGCTGAACTGAACCTTTAGGATGTAGCTGCTGCTAACCACCTGGCCGTCAGAGTTCGGATAAGCAACAAAAAGGCGCGTCAAGGGGCCGTTCGTATTCACGGTCCGGGTCAGTGTAGTGTAATGATTCGCCTGATCATCCGCCGCACTGGGCGTGGCGCTAAATTGGGTAGAAGGTGCCGAGCTAAGTTTGCGCAACCGCACATAAATTTGGGCTGTGCCGCTCGAAGGTATGTTGACGTAGTTAAACCGCCACTCGTCTGGATATTGGCTCGTCACCGCAGGGTTCGGTGTCAGTTGAGTCGCCAGCACCCAGGCGTTGTTACCGTTGGCCACGCCGGTGACCGAGTCATCGTTGTTGGGATTGGAATCAACGATCTTGTACCAAACCTCGGTTACTCCTGGGTCGGTCCGCACGACGACGCCGTACTGCTGACCACCGATGCTATCGCCATCGTGTGCCGGGTAATCGATCTCTCCCTGCGGTAGTTGTGTGTCGTAGTAGAAGACTTGAGTGAAGGTGTTATAGATGGACGCGCGCAGGCCGTTGCCCACACTAGTACCATCTCGCTTGAGGAAGGCGCGAGCGCGAACAACATGGAAGCCCTGACTTAACCCGGTCTGAGTTATGCCGTAGTCATTGTGCGGATAGAAGACAATATTATTGGCGTTCAAGTTCACCGCCTGGAACGTAGTCATCATCTGCTTCTTTTGTGCGACATTTGCCGCGTTGGCGGGGAAGACGCTGCTTACCGGCACGTTGCCATTGCTCGACTGGTAAACACCCATCTTGTACTTAATCGAAGCGCCAGGGACTGGAGTAAGATTCGTGTACCACCAGTTATTGCCATCAGGTCCATTGTGCGAGAAATGCATCTCGGCGGTTTGGGTGCTGCCGATTCCGCCGGCGCCAGCTCCTTCGGGATTTGAGCCATCGGCGGTGTAGTAGAGAAACATGCGGTAGCCAGCGCCAACTGGCGCGCACTTAGCCCAGAAATTCAGCTGGCTGCCGCTGGCCTGGTATTGAGTAGAAGGAAGCGGCCCGATGGCTGATCCACTGGCGGGCGCGTCAACGTTAGCGGAAGGGTCATGGAATACGAAGGCGGCGACCGTTCCCCCTTGAGTATCATAACTCGCGTTACCGTTACCGTTCGAGCTTACATCGGTTACTGGATTCGTGCTCGTGTCGTAAGTATCAGCTCCAGGTGAGCCGATGGTGTCATTCGCTGCGTTCTTAGCGGCGAACTTTTCCGGATACTGCCGTTCGACGAACTGTGGTTGCTCGTAACCAAGAAACACGTCCGTGGAATAGGCGCCTGAAGTAGCGGCGAGAGCGGGTGGATAATCCCGTTTACCAGTAGGATCATGGCTGTTGCCACTGCCGTTCAGGTCGATACCGCCGTCCAACTCGAGCAGGATATTCTCCGCTGATCCGTCCGCGCGGGCAATGAACGACAAGTTCGACCCATCGGTGATTCTCGGAACAGTGTAAGGATAGGAGTAACTGCCAGGTACTGCGCCAGCAACACCATAGGGATTAAAGTTCGGATCGCCGTCCGGCCCGTCTTTACGCAGGTACGTCAACGTCGGGGCGGGCTGCCCGTTTTGTAGAATGGTAACTGGTTTGCCGCCGCCAGTATTCCAAAGGCTCGACTCTTCCGGATTACGCCAGGACAAAGCAAAATAGCCACCTTTCGGAATAATTAAGTCACTTACTACCTGGTTACTCGGGACGGTATAATAGAAGCCGCTCATGCTATCGCCATTGTCAGCTGGACCGGTGGCGTATTGCCACAGGTAACTGCCCGCCGGGAACGATGTAGTTATCCCGCGGGACTGGCCGGCCGAGCTGTTACCGTTCATCATGAAGAGCATGGTCGTGCCGTCCCCGTCAGTCATGGTCGGGTTCTCGCGCTTGTCCTGCCGCTCGAAAGCAACTACTGATCCATCACTCCACTTCGGGATTTGGTTACCCCGCGCAAACTGGTTATGGATATAAAGCATGTTCGGAATGCGCGGATCGCCATATTGACCAAGGAAGTTGGTGTTGGCGTTAGCCGGAAATGCTTTGCTGATCTGCCCCAGCACACCGGCGTGATGGTTTCCATCAGTGTAAATGAGAGGCAGACCGGCGCGCGATAGAAGAAACGCGTGCGCTAATTGAATCTTCGGCATGTAGCCATTATCGGCGCTCTGCGCGTAACCAACTGAAACGCCTGGTCCGCCGGGTATCCCGCCGCCGCCCGGCTGGTCAAGTCCGGTCAGTGGACCTAGCGGCAAACCATTGATCAAGGTTGCTTGCAGTTCGTTATCTAATAAGCGCGTTCCCGCATCGATGTAAGGCTGCTGCGCAGTACCGCCGAGGTGTTCCCCGAAAAACATGAGGTTGTGACGCGGCTTCTCCGTATCGAAGACACTTTCGCGCAGGTCAGACTGGTAAGCATCGTCGCCGGGAAAGTTGTAGAAGGCATTATTAAAGCCGCGAGTAATGTTAAACTGACGTTGTGCCTGGCCCAGATAGCCGTAATCGTCGTAGTCCTTACTGGGCGAGTAGCTATTGTAGTTATTACCGAAGAACGAATCGGGCACATGCTTGATGGCGTCGAGGCGAAGCCCATCTGCCTTGGTGGTATCAATCAGCCAGCGGGCGGCACGAATAAGGTAATCCTGCACATACTCGCTATAGTACGAAGCATTTTGCGCGAGGTAGTTCACCGCCCAATCGTGTGCGGTTGCTACTCCGGCCGGGAGCGGATTAGGCGCGAGATTTAATAAGCCACCGAAGCCCACGTAATTTCCACTTGCATCGGTGTAGTAGTACTCAGGGTTATTCGGCTGCCGCAGGAACTTGATCTTTGGGAAAGTCGAACCCTCCGTCAGGCCGAAGTTGTAGTTAGTAGTTCCAGGCGTGGACTCGGATGTCTCCTGCGCCACGTCCACGAGATTGGATGTACTGAGATTCCAGACCTGCCACTGGTCCGAGTAGTTCGAGATGCCAGGCCAATTCCGGTAGAAGCCGTCCTGGGTAAGCTGGAGATGGAAATCCTCCGGCAGCATTCCGGGATAAGTACTGATGGAAGTATTTGCGTCGTAGCCCGGGACATCGAAGCCGCGATGGTTCATGACGTTGTCGATGTAGATGCGAATGCCGAACCGGTGCGCGATCGCGATCATGTTCAGCAGATCGGCTTCGCTGCCGTAACGCGTGCTGACGGAACCGCGCTGGTCGATGTTGCCGAGATCAAAGGGGTCGAACAGATCGTATCCGACAGAGAGGCCGCCGCCTGCTTTGGTCGGCGGCGGGATCCAGATGGAATCGTAGCCGGCTTCGGCCAGCTCCGGCATCTTCATCGCGATCTCGTTCCAGCTGGTGTTAAAATATTGCAGCATCGCCTCGGCGTGCAGTGCGCCGCGCGCGAGCAAAACGAGCCCGGCGGCCAGCAAGGCGCGGGCGAGAGAAGATTTGTTCAACTTAGAGGGGGAATTTCTGCAATCGGGTTACATTCGGATCGGCGGAGCGGCAACAGATAAATCTGTGGAGGAAGGTTATCGAAGAACACCGGAGCAGCGCGAGCTTTTTTTGCGGCAAAATTTTGGGTGTGGCCGACCGAATTTGCGGCAGCGAAGAAGGGAGCAAGAGCGTTGCAATCTCGCCGAGCTGTCCACGGAGAGCGCGCGCGTGTGCTGCGATAAGATTCCCGGCCCGTACGCTGGCGACGGTTTGCCCTTTGTCCCACGGAACAAAATGGCGGCCGATCGCCGAGGCCGAGCGTGTACTTTCCGCGCCCTGTATCGGTATCGTTGAAAATCCGGCGCAGGTGGAATCGATGGTGAATGCAGCTAGGTTCGGCTGGTAATGACGAGCACTGAAATTCGCCACTCGTTTCTCGGCTTCTTTCGCGAGAAACAGCACGCCATTGTGTCGTCGTCGTCGCTGCTGCCGGACTCACCCAACCTGCTGTTCACGAACGCGGGGATGAACCAGTTCGTGCCGATCTTTCTCGGGCAACAGAAGCCGGCGTGGAAACCGCCGCGTGTCGCCGACACGCAAAAATGCATTCGCGCCGGGGGCAAACACAACGACCTCGATGACGTCGGCCTCGACACTTATCACCACACCTTTTTTGAGATGCTCGGCAACTGGAGCTTCGGCGATTATTTCAAGCGCGAAGCGATCGAGTGGGCATGGGAGTTGGTGGTGGAGCGCTGGAAATTTCCGCCGAGCCGGCTTTATGCGACCGTGTACAAACCGGGGCCTAACGAACCCGCCGAGTTCGACGAGGAAGCGCACGATCATTGGGCGCGTTTGTTCGAGAACGCCGGACTCGATGCCGCCGTGCACATCGTTAACGGCAACAAAGAAGACAATTTTTGGATGATGGGCGACACCGGCCCGTGCGGTCCGTGCTCGGAGCTGCACGTGGACCTGACGCCGAATGGCGATACGCGCGGTGCGCTGGTGAATGCCGGCGACTCCCGTTGCATAGAGATTTGGAACCTGGTGTTTATCCAGTTTAATGCGAACCCGGACGGCACCTTTACGCCATTGCCGCAGCGTCACGTGGACACCGGGATGGGGTTTGAGCGCGTCACCGCGATCATTCAGGGCACGAAGAACCTGACGGATTTTTCCGGCACGATTTCGAACTACCAGACGGACATTTTCCGTCCGATCTTTGACGAAATCGAAAAGCTGAGTGGGAAAAAGTACCAGAGCACGCTGCCGCAAGCGGATCGGGGAGCGCACGCGACTCGCGGGCCGGTCGCGGTGACTCGCCGCGACAAAGACGAAAGCTCCACGTCTGCAAATTCTCGCATAAAAGAAGATCTGGCCGCCGGGTCGCCGGCCACAGCACGCGAGTCGCGTGCGCTCCCCAGCAGCAGCGAATCGCGCGTAACCGCGAGCGACGCGCAAGTCCAGGTCGACATCGCATTCCGGGTCATTGCCGATCACATCCGTACTCTCAGCTTTGCGATCGCCGATGGCATTCAGCCGAGTAACGAAGGGCGGGGCTACGTTTTACGCCGGATTTTGCGACGCGCGGTTAAGTACGGTCGCGGGCTAGGATTTCACGAGCCGTTCTTTTACAAGCTCGTGGACGTGCTCGTGCGTACCATGGGCGATGTTTTTCCGGAGTTGCGCGAACATCAGCAACTCGTGCGC
>Ga0213881_10000570_pt1 | contig 22547 bp, 22 predicted proteins | sample BarmaccoBMER_R08_FD_160104 | JGI IMG/M metagenome (GOLD analysis project Ga0213881, IMG submission 160104) | Barbacenia macrantha exposed rock microbial communities from rupestrian grasslands, the National Park of Serra do Cipo, Brazil - ER_R08 ... | reverse complement strand
CCGAAGTGGACCGACCGAAGTGGTCACCACCTCACCACGTGTGGGGTCCCGGTCCGCTGGAAATGCCCGACATTAACGCATTCGGTTCTCCCCACCCGGACCCGCCGGGCCAGCGGCTGATGCACGTGCCCGAACAGCGCAATCCGGGGCCGGTCCTGCCGGATCACCGCAAGCAACTGCTCAGAGCCGATCTCGGACCGCCGGGCCTGCACGTCGTAGAGCAACTCGGGGACCGCGGGCGGGATGTGGCTACACAGCAGGTCCACCCGCCCGAGCGCCGAGACGGCCACCGCATACTGCGCTGGAGTGCGCAGGTAAGAGCGAAACACCGGGTCGCGCTGCGGGATACCCCCATCTGGTAACAGGCCTCCGCCAACGAAACCGCAGCGAAGGCCACCGATCTCGGCGGTCTGACCGTCCAGGACGTAGACGCCAGCACGCATGAATCGAGGCCACAGCTCAGGCAGGTCCACATTGCCGGGGGTGGCGTAGGTCGGGCTAGGCAGCACCGCGAACAGCCGCTCGTACTGCTCGATGACGGCCTCCCGGATCATGTCGCGGGAATCCGGTACCCGGCTCCATAGCTCCCGCACGAACGCATACGCCTCGTCGGGTGCTCCGCCGGAGCGCAATTGCGTGAACCGATGGACCGCTGCGGACCCGAACACCGAGCCGAGGATGCCAGCGGAGTGATCGTGGTAATCCACGAAGTCGATCAGGTCTCCGAGCACCAGCAGTGCATCGGCACCCGATCCTGCCCTGGCCAGCGCATCCACGTTACCGTGCACGTCGGACACCACGTGGATCCGCACGAGCAGGCAGGTTACCCGGCGCTGGCACGAGTGCGCACGACCAGCCGCCCGTCGCCCCAGTGGCGATTCGGCTGGCAATTTGCCCGCAGAGCTGTTGGACGAAACGGGGTCGCGATACGTTGCCAAGCTGTACAGGAGAAACCCGAACTGCGGAGGTACCCGTGCGGGAGTTCATGGTTCCCGCCACCACCACGGTGGATGACCAAGAGAACCTTACCGATGTAGTATGGGCCAACGCCGGGCGCTTCGCCGGTAGCGTCAGCTTTCGCCGCCGGGTCGACGGTGGCTGGATGGACGTCACAGCGAGGGAATTCGCCGACCAGGTGACCGCTGTGGCCAAGGGCCTGATCGCGGCGGGCATTGAGCACGGGGATCGGATTGCCCTGCTGTCCAAGACCCGCTACGAGTGGACCCTGGTGGACTACGCGATCTTGGCCGCCGGTGGATCGACGGTGCCGATTTATGAGACGTCCTCCCCGGAGCAGGTGGAGTGGATCCTGTCGGATTCGGGCGCCAAAGCAATCGTGGTCGAAACCCGAGCACACCACGACATGGTCCAGGGGTTAGTTGATCGGCTGAGCGAGCCAGCTCTGATCTGGCAGATCGATCCGGCGACGCGTAGTAGCAGTCCGGCTGCAACGATCGACGAACTCACTGCGCTGGGCGTCGGGATCAGTGATGACGCCGTGCGCGAGCGCGCTACCACGGTGGGCGCCGAGGATCTGGCGACGTTGATCTACACCTCAGGGACGACGGGACGACCCAAGGGCTGCGAGCTCACCCACCGCAACCTGCTCTCCGTGACCCGCTCAGCCGTGGGGGAATTCCCCGGCCTGATGCAACCGGAGAACTCAGTGCTGCTGTTCCTGCCGCTGGCGCACGTGTTCGCCCGAATCATCCAATGCTGCTGTGTGTACGCGCGGATCACCCTCGGGCACACCCCGGATGTGAAGAACCTGGTCGCTGAGCTGGCCGAGTTCCGGCCCACGTTCGTGCTGGCGGTACCTCGTGTATTCGAAAAGGTGTACAACTCGGCTAGGCAGAAGGCGCATGCTGAGGGCAAGGGCCGCATCTTCGACATCGCCGTTGCCACCGCCGTCGAGTGGAGCCGCGCCCACGACACCGGCGGGGCCGGACTGGCCTTGCGGGCCAAGCACGCGGTGTTCGACCAACTGGTCTACTCCAAGCTCCGCGCGGTGCTCGGTGGTCGGTGTCTCGCAGCGGTCTCCGGTGGTGCCCCCCTAGGCGAGCGGCTCGGGCATTTCTTCCGCGGTATCGGATTGCCGGTGTGGGAGGGCTACGGGCTGACCGAGACCAGCGCCCCCGCCACGGTGAACACCGAGAAACGCGCCAAGATCGGCACCGTAGGTCAACCGTTGCCCGGTGTGACGATCAAGATTAGCGATGACAGTGAGGTACTGATCAAGGGCCCAGGTGTGCTGCGCCGGTACTGGCACAACGAGCAGGTGACCAAGGAAACCCTCATCGAGGGCTGGTTCCATACCGGCGACCTCGGGGAGCTGGACCAGGACGGCTTCCTGCAGATCACCGGTCGCAAAAAGGAGATCATCGTCACGGCGGCCGGCAAGAACGTCACCCCGGCCGCGTTGGAGGACCGGATCCGGGCACACCGGCTGATCAGCCAATGCATGGTGGTGGGCGACAATCAGCCCTTCATCGCCGCCCTGATCACCCTCGACGCCGAGGCCCTACCGACCTGGAGCGCTGAACACGGCAAGCCAGCGGGCAATGCCGCCGATCTGATCGAAGATGAGGATCTGCGCGCCGAAGTGCAACGCGCGGTGGACGACGCCAACAAGACCGTCTCGAAGGCCGAGACGATCCGCAAGTTCCGGATCCTGCCGGTCGACCTCACCGAGGGGGGTGGCCAGCTCACCCCGACGCTCAAACTCAAGCGTGCGGTGGTGGCCAAGGAGTTCGCCGCCGACATCGAGGCGCTCTACGCCCCGTGAGTGGCGATACGAGTCATGACTCGTATCGCCACTCACGGGCTGGCCAGCAGCAGCTCACCGAGCTGCTGCTGGCGGCAAGACCAGTCCCAGTCCCGCAGCATCCAGCCCCGCCCGCGCCGGCCCATCGCCGTGGCGCGATCGGGATCGGCAAGTAGCGTCGCGACGGCCCCTGCTACTGCTGCCACGTCGCGACCGTTCACCAGGTCACCGGTATCGCCGGCGCGGACCGTCTCCCGTGCCCCGCCAGCGTCACCCACCACCAGCGGCAAGCCGGTCGCTGAAGCCTCGAGAAATACCAGACCGAGCCCCTCGACATCCAATCCGTGACCACGGGTCCGGCAGGGCATCGCGAAGACGTCGCCTGCAGCGTAGTACGCGGGCAACTCAGACCACGGCACTGCTCCCGTGCACACCACGGCACTGGCAACGCCACACGACTGCGCCAGCCGGTGCAACGCTGCTCGCCGAGGCCCCTCTCCGACGAGCAGCAGGGTGGCTCCCGGCACCCGGCGCTGGATCGCGGGTAACGCCCGCACCAGCGTATCCTGCCCCTTGCGAGCCACCAGCCGGGACACGCACAGCACGACGGGGGTATTCCCCAGCCGGTGGCGGCGCCGGATCTCCACGCGCCCGCCGGGATCTGGGCGGAATGCCGCGCAGTCCACGCCCGGGGGAAGTAGTTCCAGGGCGGCCCGGGGACCGAACGCCGAGGCGATCCGGCGGCGAGTGTACTGGCTCACGGCAGTGACCACATCGGCATCGGCACCGATCCGGCGAAGCGCCATTCGACCAGGGGGCAGCATCGACCAGCCCACCTCGTGTCCGTGGCTGCTGGCCACCACCCGTCGTACCCCGGCGCGGCGCAATGCCGGACCGAGCAGGGCTAGCGGGGCGGCTGCACCGAACCACACAGTTTCGCAGCGCAGTTCCCGCAGCAGCCCGCCGGCCTGCCGAAGTACTGGCAGGGTGGGAAGCATGAGGGGTCCGGGATGCCGGACGACCGGGAACGGCAATCGCGCATCGAAGGCCGCCGCTCCCGGCCAGTTCGGTGCGTAGACGGCAATCTCACCCGCGGGCAGTGCCAGAGCTAGTTGGTGCAGGTAAGCCTGGATGCCACCGGGCCGGGGTGGGAAGTCATTGCTAACCAGCAGGATCCGTGGCACCCGCCGGAGGGTAGCCGTGAGGGCACCGGCGGGTCGCAGCTGGTGCGCTCAGCCGATCCGGCTCATTGCGGTGACTTGGTTCCACGGCACCAAGACGACCTTCACGACGTCGCCGCTCTGTGGCGCGTTCACGTACCAGCCGTCACCAACATAAATGCCGATGTGGCTGATCGGGGAGTACAGCGCGATCAGGTCGCCAGGCTGCAGCTGGGAGCGGCTGACAGTACGACCCATCCGCGCCTGCTCCTCAGCTGAGTGCGGCAGACCCGGCATCCCGGCTTGCTCGAAGGCCCACTTCACCAGGCCCGAGCAGTCGAACGTGATCGGACCGTCGCCGCCCCAGACGTATGCCGATCCCTGCTTGCTCAGCGCGGCGCGCGCCGCTTTCACCGCGGTACCGCTGCCGACCAGGTTGATCGGGAAGTGGATGTTACCGCCGGAAATGTAGGCGGCCCGTTCCTGGCGGGTCAGCTCCGCGAGGCGCTTCGTGACCACCTGAATCTGACGGTCCATCTCGGCGCGGGAACGGGTCAGGTCGTCTTCGAGCCGCGCCGCATCGTGTTCAGCCTGGCCAGCCCGCGTCGCTGCGTCGTTGGCCGACTGCTCTGCCTGCTGGGCCTGCGCGACGGCACCGGTGAGCCGGTCCAGGGCCTGCTTGTTGTCCACCGCAAGCACGTCCAACGCCGACATCTGGTCCAGGAAGTCCTGGGGGGAGTCACTGACCAGCAGAGCGGACAGCCGGTTGAGTCGCGCACCCTGGAAAGAGGCGTTGGTCAGCCTGTCGACTTGACCGCGGTACTGACCCTGGACAGCCCTGGCGCCCTCTGCGGCAGCAGCAGCGGCGTTGGCATCAGCCCGGGCGTGCTCCACATCGGCACGACGGGCGCTCAGCTGGTCGCGGGCGTAGTGCCACCTTTCGGTGAGTATCTCAGCCTGCCGATTCAGCTCGGCGAGCTGCTGCGCGGCGGTGAGGCCATCTCCAGGCAGCGCGGGGTCAGCGGTCGCCCTAGTAGGCATCAGAGTTACGAGGACAATCACGGTTGCGGCGGTCATCGCTGCCGAGGCACTGCGTCTTACCATACTGCGCTTTACAACAGGAGGCCTCAGAACACCGCGCTCCAGATGATGCGACGACACGTCGCGGCTGTCTCCTTTTCCTTGGACCGCCTAACCGGGCTTAGCTGACGGGTTCGGGCCGAGGGCGGACGCAAGCCCTACCGGGTGAGCACGAATGCCCACTCGGTAGCCCAAAAAGGCATCCCCGGCTCGGCTGCCCGACGCAGCCGATTCGGCAGCGACCTGCGTTGTCGCCCAGGATGAGCGGCACCTACCGCAAGGCCGGGGGAAGAGTACGAAAGGTCACCGACACTGTCACCACCTATGCGCCAACGATGAGGCAAAGTGACCGCTGGGCACGATGGACGTCACCGCAATCCGGAACAGCATCGGCGGCGCCGATCAGCTCACATGCCGTCTGGACCGCTCACCGTCGTCTGCACACCGCTCAGCGCCCTTGCGCAGGTGGACCCCAGGATCGGTCCCCGCTGGTGTCCATTGGTGCTCCTCGTGGCGATCCACCAGTTGCAGGCGGGGCACCATGCCAGCCTTAGCCAAAGTGTCCAGCGCTCGTCGTTCAGCGCCATCCAACTCGACGCCATCCGGCGGGGCGCCAAGCAGCACGGTGATGACGCAGTCCTGGCAGGCGCCGCCGCGCACCGCACACCGGTCGCAATCCACAATCATGTCGGGCTCCGTCTCGTTCGTGATCTGGGTTTCGCTCGTGATCTGGTCACTACGGACGGTAGACCGCGACACCGACAATCCAGGGCACTCGATTCTCCCGGGTCACCGATTCACTCGTTGCGCAGCAGGATGAAGAGAGTGGGGGTTACCCGATCCGGCGGATCGCCGTGACGTCACGCCATGGGACTCGGGCAACTTTGACCACATCGCCGCTCTGCGGCGCGTTGATATAGAGCCCGTTGCCCACGTAGATGCCGATGTGACTTACTGGCCAGTACAACGCAATGAGGTCTCCTGGTAACAGGCCCGAGACCACAGCAGTGCCCACTCTGGCCTGGTCGAAGGCCACCCTCGGTAGACTCACCCCGGCCTGACGGTAGGCCCACATCACCAGACCTGAACAATCGAAAGTGCTCGGCCCCTCAGCACCCCAGATATACGGTGCCCCCTGCCGGGTCAGCGCGGCCCGCAGGGCCCTGATCCCGATGGTGTCACCGGCCATGTCGATCGGGTAGTCGGTGAATCCTTCGGAGGCATAACGGGCGAGCTCGTCAGCGGTGAGCTTGCCGAGGTGCTCCTGTACGAGATTGATCTGACGGCCCATCTCAAGCCGAGCCTGGGCCACATCGCCAGCTATCCGCGCGGCGTCGAGTTCAGCGACGGCCGCTCGCGTCTCAGCGTCGGTGGCAGCGAGTTCTGCCTGCTCAGTCCGGGATACCGCGGCCGTGAGTTTGTCCATCGCCGCCCTGTTGCTCACCGCCAACACGTCCAGCGCGGACATCTGATCCATGAATTGTTGCGGCGAGTCGCTGATCAGCATCGCGGTCAGACTGCTGATCCGGAGGCCTTCAAAGGTGACGCTGGTCAGCCGATCCACCTGAGTACGGAATGCGCTCTGCGCCGCACGGGCCTGGTCAGCGATGGCCGTCGCGGCTGCTGCATCGCTATGCGCCCGGTCCGCATCGGCCCGACGGGCCAACAGTCGGTCCGTGGCTAACTTCCACTGCTCGGTAATCACCTCGGCTTGACGGCTCAACGCACGAACCTGCGAAACGGTCCCTGCGGGATCGGGGGCAGGGGCAGGACCTGGATCGGCAACCGCGAGCGCTGGTGGCATGTTCAGCACGGAAGCGAAGGCCACGCCAGCCGCCACGCTCCGAAGGACGCGGTTCTGACGATGGGACACCACCCGCGGCTGTCTCCTATTCTCGGACCTCAACGTCCGGGTATCCGACTAGTAGCGGGAGATCATCCCGTGCATGTGGCCTAACGCCCCCCTGGACACCTGGGCGCGGATCTTCACTCGAACAGCATCGGTATGCCATCCGATGGAGGGGTTTCCGTGGTTATCGATTACTCTCCGTACACAATACGGGGCCTGCCAGTACGGAAAGTGACAGCGCGCGCTGACCGCCCACGTCAGCGCACCGTCGCGGACAGCTCGATGGTCAACCTCGCCCAGTGCTCCAGCAGCGCACCTGCAGCACCAGAGTCAAGAGCCTGAGCGGCACGCTGTGTCGTTTCTCGGAGATCGCCGACTAGATCACCGGTCGAGCCGCGGTGCGCGGCAAGCGCCGCACCGGCGTTGAGAAGTACGGCGTCCCGCACCGGACCGGGATCGCCAGCGAGCAGGCGCCGCACCGCACCGGCATTGGTCGCAGCATCTCCACCGCGCAGGTCCTCCCGACGGGCCACTGGCACCCCCAGCGCAGCCGGGTCCAACTGATCACACCGCACCGTAGCGCCGTCAACCACCCACACCGAGGTGGTGGTTGTGGTGGTGATCTCGTCGAGCCCGTCGTCGCCCCGTACCACCAGCGCATGGACTCCACGGTCGGCGAGCACCTGGGCCATCACCGGCGCCATCCGCAGATCCGCGCAACCCACCAGCGCAGCATCCGGCTGCGCGGGGTTGATCAGTGGTCCGAGGAAGTTGAAGGCTGTGGGAATCCCGATCTCCCGGCGCACGGCGGCCGCGTGCCGCATCGCCGGGTGAAACAGGGGTGAGAAGCAAAATCCGATTCCCGCCTCAGCGACACACCGTGCTACCTGCTCCGGGCCGAGATCGAGCGCCACGCCGAGTGCCTCGAGCACGTCCGCGGCACCGCACTGTGAGGACGCCGCGCGGTTACCGTGCTTGATCACCGGTGCGCCGGCAGCGGCAGTCACCAGCGCCGCCATTGTGGAGATATTGACGGTGTGTGCTTGGTCGCCTCCGGTGCCAACCACGTCGACCGCCCGCTGCGGAACCTGCACCCGGTAGGCGTGCGAAAGCATGCCATCGGCCAGGCCGGCAATCTCCGCCGGAGTCTCGCCCTTGGCCCGAAGCGCCACCATGAACGCAGCTATCTGGGCCTGCGTGGCCACCCCAGACATCACCTGGTCCATCGCCCACGTCGTGTCCTGAGCGTCCAGGTCGGTGCCAGCGATCAGTTGCCCCAGCAGCGCTGGCCAGCTGCAAGAACGGGACGACGCCACCATGCTGCGCCGCCTCACCCGCTCGCGGCCTGCCGCCGCTGCGAGCGCAGCACCTCGGCCACGGTCTCAGCAGCGACCAACGGATCCAGCGGGTGCACGATCACCGCGTCAGCCTGCGACCAGACCGCCAACCAGCGGTCGTCTCTGCGCTGCACGGCAACGATTACCGGCGGGCACTGCGCAATCTCGTTCTTGAGCTGGCGGGACAGCCCCATCCCTCCGGTGGGCTGTGCCTCACCGTCCAGGATCGCCAGGTTGACACCCCCCGCGTCGACCTCAGCCAGCACCTCGGCAATCGTTCCGGCCTCGACATAGTGCACCCGGCCAACATCGGCTGCAGGACGCTGCCCGACAGCGTTGATGATGGCCTCACGCACTTCTGGCCGGTGACTGAAGACCAGCACCGTGGTGGCGTCACTGGAGGCGTTCATCTGCGTTCGAGGTCCTCAGTATCGGTATCCCCGCCGACGGGCCAGCCACACGGCCGGGTCGGTGCACCGTGCAGGTGTCAGCGTGGACGTTATATCGGACGTATGTGGACTTATGCCGAGGGCGGTGCCGATCGTATACAAACAATCATCCCGGCGATGCGGTGCGGCGTGATGTTACTCTGCGTACCTGCTTTTGGCGCCACCGACCGCCGTGAGGAGTGCCATCAGGTGAGGATCGTCACTCTTGGCAGGCGTCCTGCCGGCCCCGGTCCAGCCGCTGCCCACATCTTTCGTCATAATGCTCATCGTGACCTCGTCCAGCCTGGCAGGACCCTCTATCAGCCAGCGGGTGCACTCGCTGAACCGGCCCAACATGGTCAGTGTCGGAACCATCGTGTGGCTGTCCAGCGAACTGATGTTCTTCGCCGGTCTGTTCGCCATGTTCTTCACCGTGAAGGCGCAGCATGACGGGCCGTGGCCACCGGTTCTCGCCGCCACTGGGGAGCCGATCCATCTCGACATTCCTTACGCGCTGGTGATTACGATCATCCTGGTATCCTCGTCGTTCACCTGTCAGTGGGGCGTCTTCAAGGCCGAGCAGGGCGATGTTTTCGGGCTTCGACTGTGGTACTCAATCACGTTCATCATGGGTTTGCTGTTCGTGCTGGGGGCGTTGAACGAGTACCACAACCTCGTCACTGAACAGGGCGTCACGATCCCGTCGGGGGCTTACGGCACCGTGTTCTATCTCACCACCGGGTTCCACGCCTTACACGTGACCGGCGGCCTGATCGCGTTCATCTTCCTCATCGTCCGGACCAAGCTGAGCAAGTTCACTCCGGCCCAAGCTACCGCCGCGATCGTCGTGTCCTACTACTGGCACTTCGTTGACGTGGTGTGGATTGGCCTGTTCGCCACCATCTACTTCTTGCCCTAAGCACCGCCGTCAGGGGCCGCTGCGGGAGGGCCCGATCCGGCCCGAGCACCGAACGCCGAACAAGACAGCAGGGGTAGCCGAGACTGATGACCAACGACACACCCGGCGCCCGAGGGGGCCCCACCGGATCGACCCCAACCAGGTCGGCGGACCAGCGAGCGCAGCGGACCCAGCAGCGGGCAGGACACAGCCGCCTGCGTCGTCGGTTGTCGGGGATGCTCGCGCTCGGCGTGGCATTGCTGGCCGCAGGCGGGCTGTATACGGTGTTCGCCCCGCAGCCGCAAACCGCGCACGCCCAGGAGGATCCGGCACTGGTGCGCCAGGGCGAACAGCTCTACGACAACGCCTGCATCACCTGCCACGGCGTAAACCTGCAGGGCGTGCGGGATCGCGGGCCTAGTCTGATCGGTGTCGGTGAGGCCGCAGTGTACTTCCAGGTCTCCACCGGGCGGATGCCCGCGACACGCCAGGAAGCGCAGATCGCCCAGAAGCCGGTCAGTTTCAGCCCCGCGGAGATCGACGCCCTGGGCGCCTTCGTGCAGGCCAACGGCGGCGGGCCGGTGGTCCCCAAGAGCGGCCTTACCGGCGGTGACCCGGCTCGGGGAGGCGAGTTGTTCCGGCTCAATTGCGCGTCATGCCACAACTTCACGGGACGCGGTATCGCGCTGTCCTCTGGCAAATACGCGCCCGCGATCGGGGACGTGAACCCCCAGCAGATCTACGCCGCGATGATCAGCGGACCGCAGAGCATGCCCAGGTTCTCCGACCGGCAGCTGACCCTGCAGGACAAGCGCGACATCATCGCTTACGTGGAGTCGTTCACGAAGGCACCCAACAACCCTGGTGGCTATTCCCTCGGTGGCTTCGGGCCGGTCCCGGAGGGTCTGATCGCGTGGATCGTCGGTATCTCAGCGCTGGTCGCCGTCACGCTGTGGATCGGAGCGAAGGCATGAGCGGCCACGGGGGGTCAGCTGGGGGGGCGAGTGGGCAGCGACGGCCCCCGAGTGATGCCGACCTGTCGACGTCGAGCCGCGAAGAGCTGGTCCGGCTGGGCTCAGCGCTGGACGGGGTGACCATCGCACACCGGGAAGATCCGTTCCCGGTGCCGGGTACCCGTGCGGAGAAGCGCACCGAGCGCAAGATCGCGCGGTGGTTCATCATCGCGGCGTTGGCCGGGCTGGGTTTCCTGGCGGCCTATCTGTTCTGGCCCTATGAGTATGCCCCGCCCGGCAGCCCAGGCAGTCGGCACCTGCTCTACCAGCTCTATACGCCGATCATCGGAGTGCTGCTCGGGTTGTCAGTGTTTGCCATCGGCGGCGGGACGATCGCCTACGCCAAGGACCTGCTGCCGCACGAGATGGCGGTGCAGGAGCGCCACATCGGCGGTTCCGCAGAGGTGGACCGGGTGACCGCGAGCGCTATCCTGGCCGACTCCGGCGCCAGCAGCGGCATCGGGCGGCGGTCCCTGATCAAGCGAGCGGGTGGGCTGGGGGCCGCCGTCCTCAGTGCCGGACTGGGGGTCTTCGCGCTGGGCGGTCTGATACGCAACCCGTGGAAGGGCGGGGACCGCGCCGCGCTGTGGGTTACGCCCTGGCGCTCGGACAACGGTGAGCCGGTGTTCCTGCGCTATGACGCCGAGCAGCTCACGCTGGCGCGCCCCGAAGACCTGGACGCCGGCAGCATTGCGACGGTCTTCCCGTACAAGCGATCCTGGTCAGCACAGCAGGCACACGATGCGCTACGTGCTTCCGACAGCCCGGTCATGCTCATCCGGTTGCGCCCTGAGCAGGCGGCGCAGGTGGTGCAGCGCAAGGGCCAGGTCGACTTCCACTACGGGGACTTCTACGCGTACTCGAAGATCTGCACCCACCTGGGCTGCCCCGCTTCGCTGTATGAGTCACAGACCGCTCGGCTGCTGTGCCCTTGCCACCAGTCGCAGTTCGACATGCTGGAGTACGCCAAGCCCATCTTCGGTCCGGCTACCAGGGCCTTGCCTCAGCTGCATATCGACGTGAACGATGAGGGATACTTCTACGCCAAGGGCGACTTCGTCGAGCCTGTAGGACCAGCGTTCTGGGAGCGGAGGTCATGAGCGCGATGACGACGTCGACGACGTCCGGAGGCTTGGCAGCCAAGGCCGGCAAGGCAGCCGACGAGCTGGACCAGCGGTTTCACTTGGCCGCTGGGATGCGCCGGCAGATCAACAAGGTCTTCCCGACGCATTGGTCGTTCATGCTCGGTGAGATCGCACTGAACAGTTTCATTGTGCTGCTGCTGTCCGGGACGTACCTGACGCTGTTCTTCGACCCCTCCATGGAGGAGGTCAAGTACAACGGCGTCTACCAGAACCTCCGCGGGATCGAGATGTCCCGGGCGTTCGAGTCGACCCTGCAGCTATCCTTCGATGTCCGTGGTGGGCTGTTCATCCGGCAGGTGCATCACTGGGCAGCACTGCTGTTCGTCGCGGCCATCGTGGCCCACATGTTCCGCACCTTCTTCACCGGCGCCTTCCGCAAGCCACGTGAGACGAACTGGACGATCGGCGTCATCCTCGCACTCCTCGCTGGGCTCGAAGGCCTCACCGGCTACTCGCTGCCCGACGACCTGCTCTCGGGAACCGGGCTCCGGATCATCTCGTCGATCATCATGTCGCCACCAGTGATCGGCACCTGGGCGCAGTGGGCAATCTTCGGCGGCGAGTTCCCCGGTAATCTGATCATTCCCCGGTTCTTCATCGTCCACGTGCTGCTCATCCCGGGCATTCTGGTCGCGCTGATCGCCGTGCATCTCGGACTGGTCTGGTATCAGAAACACACGCAGTTCCCCGGGCCCGGCCGCACCGAGCGCAATGTGGTCGGTGTCCGCATCCTGCCGATCTTCGCGACGAAGGCCGGCGGCTTCGCTCTGGTGAACATCGGCGTGATCTGCATCATGGCAGGCCTGTTCCAGATCAACCCGATATGGAACTTCGGCCCGTACAACCCGGCTCAGGTCTCGGCGGCCTCCCAGCCCGACTGGTATGTCGGTTGGCTGGATGGCTCCACCCGCCTGTGGCCCGCCTGGGAGGTCTACCTAGGCAACTATATGATCCCCGCGTCGTTCTGGCCGACGATGGTGATTCCCGGCATCATGTTCGCCCTTGCATTCGCCTACCCCGCTATCGAGCGCAAGCTCACCAAGGACAACGCCTCCCACAACCTGTTGCAGCGCCCCCGGGATGTCCCGGTGCGAACTGGCTTAGGCATGATGGCGGCCTCGTTCATGTTCGTGCTGCTGCTCTCCGGCGGCAACGACGTCATTGCATACACGTTCGACATCTCGCTGAACGCCACCACCTGGGCGGGCCGTATCGGTCTGCTGTTGTTGCCACCGATCGCGTACTACGTCACCTACCGGATCTGCCTTGGTCTGCAACGCGCCGACCGAGCAATCCTCGAACACGGGATTGAGACCGGCATCATCAAACGGCTGCCACACGGTGAATTCATCGAGGTGCACCAGCCCCTCGGCGGTGTCGACGAGCACGGTCATCCCCTCCCGCTGGAGTACCAGGGTGCGCGGGTGCCCAAGCGGATGAACCAGCTCGGCTCGGCCGGTGCCCCAGTGCCCGGATCTCTGTTCCGACCGGACCCTGCCGATCAGACAAGGGCGCTGGAAAACGCTCGTCAGCAAGCAGCTGGCACCGGGGTCAGTGCCCATGGCGGGGTCAGTGCCCATGGCGCAGGCCGAGAGTTGGCCGGTCGGCCACAGCAGCCCAGCGACTAGCCCCCCACTCCTTGTCCGTGCTGGATGCGTGCTGGATGGATGAGGGGAGCGCTCACTCCGGCTTGGGGCCGATGTGGTACTCGAAGACCAGCCCGGCGACTGTGCTGAGGACCAGCGCGATGCCGATCACAACCAGCCACCACTGGTCGAAGGCCAGTGCCAACCCAATCACGCTCGCCGACAACGCCATCCCGAATGGCCAGTAACTGCCGGGCGAGAAGAAACCCATCTCACCAGCACCGTCAGAGATCTCAGCCTCGACGTTGTCCTCGGGGCGCATCCGGACTCGCCGGGAGACGAACCGGAAGTAGGTGCCGACGATGAGAGTCAGCCCGCCGGTCAGCGTCAGCGCCGCCGACCCCACTGGTTCACCATGCGACCAAAAACCATAGACCACGTCGGACAGGAAGAAGAACGCCGTGATGATCTCGAAGATCCGCGCCTCGACCCTCATGGTGCTGCCTCGCTCTCGAACCTGCGCCAACGACCGCTCGATACTGAAGGATTAGGGGCTCCCGGGAGGTCCGTGGCCCTCCCGGGCCTGTCGGATCTCGCGGGCGGTGCGGTCGGTGTTGAATGGGGAGGTGGTCACTGCATTAGGGGCACACAGCTGCCCGCAATTCAGCTGGGCGAGCGCCTCACCGGCGGTGTAAGACCGGTGGGTCTGCGGGTTGGTCGCAGCCCGCAGGACCAGATAGCGGTCAAAGAGGTCCGGCGGCAACGCGCGGAGCTCGAAGTTCATCATCGAGTGGTAGGTGCCGCACAACTCGGCGCAGCGGCCGACGAAAGCTCCTTGACGCGTTACCGTGGTCTGGAACACATTGTCGGTATTGTTTTTCTCTGGCCGCGGGAAGACGTCACGCTTGAAGAGAAAGTCCGGAATGAAGAACGAGTGCAGGACGTCGGTGGACATGAGTCGGTACTCCACGACACGATTGGTCGGCACCACCAACAGCGGGATCGTGGTGGACGAGCCAACGGTGGACAGCGGTTCGCCGTCCTCGGTCCGCCGCACCTGGTAAATACCACCTTTGCCCGGCTTGTCCTGCAGGTACTGGAACTCCCAGTTCCATTGAAAGCCGATCACTCTCACCCGTAGGTCAGGATTATCGACTTTGGTGTTGACGAAGTCCTGCGCTGTCACGGTGAAGTAAAAAAGCACTGCAATGATCACGAACGGGATGACCGTGTAGATGACCTCCAGCGGTAGGTTGTACTGGAACTGCCGGGGCATCTCGTCAGACTTTTTACGGTGGAAAGTAACCGTCCACATAATCAACACCGCGACGATCAACCCGACCACCAGGGCAGCTACCGTCGCCCAGATCCACAGTGCGCGCATCCGCTCAGCCTGCGGTGTGACCCCCTCCGGCCAGCCGAACGAGAACGCCTGATATACCGAGCATCCGGTAGACAGGAAGGCAACCACCCCAACCAGCCCGACCACCTTCAGTAGCCAAACCGCTGGGGAACGGACCACACCGATCACGCCTCGTTCCTCCTCGTCGCCCGATGCGGCCAGGCAGCTCACTGGCTGGAGCCTAAACCAGCGCGAGCGCCAGAGCTCGGCCAGGGCGCGCGTGGCCCGGCGCCCCGGGCGTCATACTGGGCCGCCGGTCATACTGGGCCGCCGGTCATACTGGGCCGCCGTGGGGCCCATCGCGTGCGGTCCCTGACTGATGGTCGCAGCTGATGGTCCCAGCCCAGGGACGTCCACTGAATGAGAGGGCACGTGCGTGTGCGGGTTGCTAGGACTACTGACCGCGCAGCAGGACGCGGCACAGCGGGTGGCGGACGTGACCGCAGCGCTGCGCTGTCAGCGGCATCGCGGACCCGACGAGACCGGGACCTGGCACGACACTGACGTGGTGCTCGGCTTCAACCGGCTGTCTATCCTCGATCTCGAGGGCTCCCATCAGCCGCTGCGCTGGGGCCCGCCGGGCATGCCGGAGCGCTACACGATCCTGTTCAACGGGGAAATCTACAACTACATCGAACTCCGGAAGGAACTTCGGCACGAACCGTACGATGCGGACTTTTCCACCGAAGGTGACACTGAGGTCGTCGTCGCGGCGTACCATCACTTCGGGCCCGCTGCTGTGCAGCGGCTCCGGGGAATGTTCGCGTTCGTCATCTGGGACGCACAGCGAAGAGTCGCCTTCGGTGCCCGTGATCCCTTCGGCATCAAACCACTGTTCAGCTGCGTCGGGCCGGGCGGGGCGGCATTCGCCAGCGAGAAGAAGAGCCTGCTCGAGCTGGCGCCGTCGCTGGGAGTGTCAACAGAAGTAGACCGCCGAGCGCTGCAGCACTACCTGACCCTGCAGTACGTGCCCGAACCGGCATCCCTGCACACCGGGATCACCCGCATCGAGTCCGGCACCTCGTTCACCCTGTTCCCCGGTGGCAAGCCGGTCACCGAGCGCTACTTCCACCCCCATTTCCGGCCCCGGGAGATCCGCTCCGAAGCCGATGTGCAGATCCTGCATGATGAGATCACTGCGGCGATGCGGGACTCGGTCGCCAAGCACATGCGGGCCGACGTCACCGTCGGCGCCTTCTTGTCCGGTGGGATCGACTCCACCGCCATCGCCGCGCTGGCCCGGGAACACAATCCAGATCTGATCACCTTCACCACCGGCTTCGAGCGGGCGGGCTACTCCGAGGTGGACGTGGCTGCGGAGTCGGCGGCCGCAATCGGCGTCCGGCACGTGGTCCGCACCGTCTCGGCCACCGAGCTGGCCGACGTGCTGCCGCTGATCGTGTGGTATCTCGATGATCCGGTGGCCGACCCCGCGCTGGTGCCACTGTGGTTCATCGCCCGGGAGGCGAGGGAACACGTCAAGGTAGTGCTGTCCGGAGAGGGTGCCGACGAGCTCTTCGGCGGCTACACCATCTACCGGGAACCGCTGTCGCTGGCCGCGTTTGAGAAGGTGCCCGGCAGGCTACGTCGCACGCTGGGCCGGATCTCCACGCGGATTCCGGACGGGGTGCGCGGCAAGGACCTGCTACGTCGCGGCTCATTGACGCTGGAGCAGCGTTACTACGGCAACGCGCGGCTCTTCCGGGATGACCAGCTGCGCGGGGTGCTGCGCGGATATGACCCGACTGTCTCACACGCCGATGTCACCGCGGGCCCCTACGCCGCCTCCACCAGCTGGGATCCGGTCGCTCGCATGCAGCACGTGGATCTGTTCACCTGGCTGCGTGGCGACATCCTGGTCAAGGCCGACAAGATGACCATGGCTAACTCGCTTGAGCTACGGGTGCCCTTCCTCGACCCTGAGGTGTTCCGGGTAGCTTCCACCATCCCGCTCCAGGAGAAGATCACTCGCGAGACCACCAAGCACGCGCTGCGCCGGGCGCTGCGCGACATCGTGCCTGCGCATGTGCTGGACCGGCGCAAGCTCGGCTTCCCAGTGCCAATCCGACACTGGCTACGGAAGGACCTGCACGACTGGGCCCGCCGCATCGTCGACGACTCGGGCACCGCGGAGTTCCTCGACCTCACGGCGGTGCACCGGATGCTCGACGAGCACCGCGCAGGCCCGCAAGATCACAGCAGGCGAATCTGGGCGGTGCTGGTCTTCATGCTCTGGCACGGCATCTTCGTCGAGCAGCGGATCACCCCTGCGGTGCCCGAACCGTGCTACCCCGTGCAGGTGTAGCACCCCACGTTCCCGGGCACGCCGAGCGTAGGAATCTCCCTGTGTTGAATCTCTCCCTGAACCTGGGTTAAACCTCTAATTGAAACCTGGGTTAAACCCTAATTGAAGGAGTCCCCGCAGGCACAGGAACCACCCGCGTTGGGGTTGTCGATGGTGAAGCCCTGCTTCTCAATCGTGTCCACGAAATCGATCACAGCACCCTGTAGGTAGGGCGCGCTCATCCGGTCGACAACGACCGTGAGACCGTTGAAGTCCCGCTCAGCATCGCCGTCGAGCGTGCGCTCATCGAAAAAGAGCTGGTAGCGAAGCCCGGCACAACCACCCGGCTGCACGGCGATGCGTAGGTGCATGTCGGCCCGACCCTCTTGGTCAAGCAGCGCCTTCGCCTTGGCGGCAGCGGCGTCGGTAAGCTCGACACCATGAGTGGGCACCTCGGTGCCGGCGATGTTCTCGACGGTCATGACTCTCCCTGGGGATCTGCGCTCGGCACGGACGGGTCTTTCTACTCTACGCGAACGCCCGCGGCCAACGGGTGATTCCGTGCCCCCATGGTGGCACAGTGCACATCTCCACCGACGCACATCTCCACCGACGCCCACAGACGGACGGCGTGCCCAGCCAGTGCCCTAGGCTGGTCCCTGTGAGGTTCCTGCGCAGCACCGCTGGCTCCGGAGCCCCCGAGGCGGAGCTGGCGATGGAGGGTGAGCCCAATCCGGACGACGTGAGCTATCGAGCCCACAATGTTGGCAAGGGCAGGCCCACCCCAAGCCGCCGAGAGGCCGAGGGCCGCAAGCGCGGCCCGGCGCCACCCCCACCGCGTACCCAGCGGGAAGCATTACGCCGGATGCGCGGCTCCAAGGCGCAACGCCGCACCGCCGCGGCGGAGCACCGGGAACGCATGCTGGCTGGGGACGAGAAGTACCTGCTGCCTCGTGATCGCGGCCCCGTGAAGGCTTACGTGCGGGATCTGGTGGATTCTCGGCGTCACCTCGCTGGCGGGTTCATGCCGCTGGCCCTGCTGGTGATCGTGGTGGTCCTGGTGCCATCGCCGGTCGTGCAGCAATACGCGTCGCTGGTATCGATGGCGATGCTCCTTGCGATCATCACCGAGGGGGTACTGCTGGGCCGGACCGTCAAGCGTCGCGTCCGTGAACGGTTCCCTAACACATCGGAATCCGGAACGAGCCTGGGGTTCTACGCGATGATCCGGGCGACCCAGTTGCGCCGGCTGCGGGTGCCCAAGCCCCGCATCGGCCGCGGCGACCCGATCCCGTGACCGGTCCCTCTCACTGGTCCACCGCACTGCGCTGGCTACGGTCGCAGGCTCATCGGGCCGTAAACCACAGACGCCCCGTCGAGCAGGGTAACCGCCGCCACGCCGCCGTCGAGCAGTCCCGACCATTCGCGGCCGAGCCACTCTTCGGCGTCGGCCTGGTCGTCAAAGGTGATGTCTGGGCCAGGTGCCTGGCCGCCATGCAGGTCTTGGTAGTGCCACCGCAGGGCCATCACATGCTCCCGTCTGCTGTCGCCTCGACTGCCGTCCGCAGCTAGCTTCTGGAGCTCTATTCTCGATCTGCGCGCCCGACGGTAGCGTCAGGTGGGTGCGGACGCTGGTGCTCGGTGGTGCTCGCTCAGGGAAGTCCGCCCACGCCGAGGAGCTACTGAGTGACGCACAGGTGGACTACCTGGCGACCGCCCGGCGCCGGCCCGATGACGATGACTGGGAGGCGCGGATCACCGCGCACGTGGCGCGCAGACCGCCGGGCTGGCGTACCGCCACGCCAGCCGACCTTCCCGGCGCGCTGCGCGCCGCAGGCTCCGTCCCGGTGATGGTCGATGACATCGCTACCTGGCTGACTGGAGAGCTGGACGACGCGGGCGCCTGGGAGGGCAGCGTGGCAGCGGTGCGAGCCTGCCGCGCCCGGTGCGCCGAGCTGGTGTCGGCGGTGGCGGCCTGCCCGGCCCGGCTGGTGCTGGTGAGCGCAGAGGTCGGGCTTGGCGTTGTGCCACCGACTCGCGCGGGGCGGCTGTTCCGCGACGAGCTGGGTGCGCTCAACGCCGAGCTCGCCGCGGTGTGCGACGAGGTGCTGCTGGTGGTGGCGGGGCTGCCCGTCAAGCTGCGTTGAGGTGCCTCGCCCGGCATCGCCAGCAACCAGTATGGGGGAAGCAGCAGAGGGGAAGGATGGGGCAGGCAAGGGACGTTGAGGGACATTGAGCACCAGGAGAGCCGCGTGGAGTTCCCCAGGATCACGCCACCCGACCAGCAAGCCCACCGCGAAGCGGTGGCCCGCCACGAGCAGTTGACCAAACCGGCGGGTTCGTTGGGCCGCCTGGAAAAGTTAGGTGTGTGGGCGACCGCCTGCCAGGGAGTCTGCCCACCCCACCCGTTCGTCCGCCCGCAGGTCGTCGTGTTCGCCGGGGACCACGGTATCGCCGCGCACGGGGTTTCCGCCTATCCCCGCGAAGTTACCCAGCAGATGGTGGGCAACTTCCTGAGCGGAGGGGCTGCGGTAAACGTGCTTGCCGCAGCGGCCGGGGCGGCAGTGCGGGTGGTCGATGTGGCCGTGGATTGCGACCCGGCCACTGTTGCCGGACCGCCGCTGATCACCAGGCACAAGGTTCGCCGCGGCAGCGGCGCGATCCACCGGCAGGACGCGCTGACCGACGCGGAGGTGACCCAGGCACTAGGCGCTGGGGTGACGATCGCGGACGAGGAGGTCGACCGCGGCGCCGACCTGCTGGTCGCGGGCGACATGGGGATCGGCAACACCACTCCCGCTGCGGTGCTGGTGGCGGCACTCACTGGGGCGGAACCGGTGGCGGTCGTGGGGCGTGGCAGCGGGATCGACGATGCCGGCTGGATGCGCAAAACCGCGGCGATCCGCGACGCGTTGCGCCGGGCCCGCCCGGTCGTTGGTGATCCCATCGCGCTGGTACGCACCGCTGGCGGTGCCGATATCGCCGCGATGACCGGGTTCCTGGCCCAGGCCGCGGTTCGGCGCACCCCGGTGATTCTCGACGGCGTGGCCGTCGGAGCGGCAGCAATGCTCGCCGAGGAGCTCGCGCCCGGAGCGCGGCAGTGGTGGGTGGCCGGGCACCGCTCGGTGGAGCCCGCGCACACCATGGCGCTGCAGCATCTGGAGCTGGAACCCATCCTGGATCTAGGGATGCGGCTGGGCGAGGGCTCAGGAGCAGTGGCCGCGCTGCCGCTGGTGCAGATGGCGGTGCGGGTGCTCGCCGAGATGGCCACGTTCGCTGATGCCGGTGTCTCCGGGCCTGCGGGTGCCCCGTCGCCCGCCCGGTGAGTCGTGGACTACAGCTGGCGGTGTCCTGGTTGACCGTCTTGCCGGTGGGTACACCCGTCCAGACGGACCGGAACATCGCCCGTCAGGCGCTGTACTGGGCGCCTGTGGTGGGCGCCGGATTGGGTTTGCTGGCCGCCGGGCTGCTGACCGCGCTGCATGCGCTGGGCACTCCGTCACTGCTGGCCGGGCTCGCTGTGGTGGCGGCGCTGGCGGGGCTGACTCGCGGGATGCACCTGGACGGGCTAGCCGACACCGCCGACGGGCTGGGCTGCTACGGCGGGCCGCAGCGGGCGCTGGACGTGATGCGGGACGGGGCGACTGGGCCGTTCGGAGTGGTCGCTCTGGTACTGGTGCTGAGCACGCAGGCGGCCGCACTGGGGGCGCTTGTCGAGACCGGTCGGCTGATCCCCGTGGTGCTGGCGATGCTCGCAGGGCGGGCCGCCTTCGGCTGGTGCGCCCGGACGGGGGTGCCCCCCGCCCGGCCCGCAGGGCTGGGGGCACTGGTAGCCGATAGCCAGCCACCCGCGGTCCCGCTGGCCTGGTTGGCAACCCTGCTGGTCGGCGGGCTGGTAGCGGTGCCCGGACGCCCCTGGCAGGGCCCTCTCGCGGTCGGACTGGCCGCTCTAGCGGTGCTAGCACTCTCAGCACACACCCACCGCCGTTTCGGCGGCGTCACCGGCGACGTCCTAGGCGCCACCACCGAACTGACCACCACCGTCGTCCTCGCCGTCTGCGCGCTGGGAGTATCGCATTCAGCAGGCTGAGCGGGATAAAAGCGGGATAAATAGAGTGCTCCCTACCCCCGCTGAATGCGGGATGTGACGTCAGGTGAGCGGGGTCATCCAGTTGTGCGGGTCGGAAGTGGTGCCGTGTTGGATGGCGGTGAGTGCGGCGCGCAGCTGGGTGGTGACGGGGCCCGGGGCGCCGCTGCCGATGATGAACTCGCCATCAGAGTAGGCGACCCGCCCGACTGGAGTGATCACCGCGGCGGTACCGCAAGCGAAAACTTCCGAAATATCCCCGGCCTGGACGCCCTTCTCCCACTCCTCAGTGGAGATCCGTCGTTCCTCCACGCCTAGCCCGTGGTCCCGGGCCAAGGTGAGCAGGGAGTCGCGGGTGATGCCGGGCAGCAACGCGCCGGTGAGCTCAGGAGTCACCAGTCGAACCTGCTTTCCCTCCCCGAAGACGAAGTAGAGGTTCATCCCGCCCATTTCCTCCACCCAACGCCGCTCGACCGCGTCCAGCCACACAACCTGGTCGCAGCCCTTCTCGGCAGCGTGCTGCTGGGCCAGCAGCGAAGCGGCATAGTTCCCGGCGAACTTGGCAGCCCCGGTACCTCCAGGCGCGGCCCGGACGTATTCGGTGCACAGCCACACGCTGACCGGCTTGAGCCCGCCACGGAAGTACGGACCGGCGGGGGAGGCGATGAGCAGGTACTGATAGGTCGTCGCCGGGCGCACCCCGAGGCTCACCTCCGTGGCGAACAGCATCGGGCGCAGGTACAAGGAGTCCTCTCCACCGGCGGCAGGTACCCAATCGTTGTCGGCGCGCACCAATTCACGCAGGGAGCCGAGGAACAATTCGTCGGGCAATTCTGGCATCGCTATCCGGCGGGCTGAGGAACGGAGCCGGGCAGCGTTGGCCAGCGGGCGGAAGGAGGCCACCGTACCGTTTGGCTGGCGGTAGGCCTTGAGGCCTTCGAAGACCGCCTGCCCGTAGTGCAGCACCATGCTGGCCGGGTCCATGACGAGTTGCCGGTAAGGACCGATCTGTGGATCATGCCAGCCACGGCCGGCGGTCCAGTAGATGTGCACCATATGGTCGGTGAAGTAGCGGCCGAAGCCTGGCGCGGCCAGGATCTCCGCTCGCCGCTGCGGCGTCACCGCAGAGGGGTGCGGCAGCCGGGTGAACAGTGGCGCAGCGCTCATGACCAGCACGGTATCCCGTCGTGCGCAGAAATGGTAGGACGTCCCACTACTTTACCGTGCGCCATGCTGGCTCGCGTGACCGAGCCGCGAGCCCTCGTGCGGATCACCCGCACCCGACTGGCCGACGGACGCGCGCTGACCTACTACGACGACCGCGAGCCCTACGCCTCGGGCGCGGCCACCCGAGCGCTCCATGACCCCCGCGACTTGTCCTCAAGCCAGGCCCAGCCCACGATGCGCTTTGACGTGCTCACCGGGGAGTGGGTCATTCTTGCCCCGCATCGGATGGACCGCACTTACCTGCCCAGGGCGGGACGATGCCCACTGTGTCCCAGCCGGGACGGCGC
>Ga0213881_10000569_pt1 | contig 22565 bp, 14 predicted proteins | sample BarmaccoBMER_R08_FD_160104 | JGI IMG/M metagenome (GOLD analysis project Ga0213881, IMG submission 160104) | Barbacenia macrantha exposed rock microbial communities from rupestrian grasslands, the National Park of Serra do Cipo, Brazil - ER_R08 ... | reverse complement strand
TTCCTGCTCTGGTGTTGATCCCTTCATTTCCATGGCTAAATCTTCTCCTTAACCTTCAGTGGTACTGCGGACGTTTCATGTGGTTGAACTAGTTTTTGTTAATTTTGTTTTAACAGATCCACTGCTCATTCAGCAACACCAATAATCAAGGGGGATTTTATCAAAACAGACTTCAATGGACTCGACCTACTCTGAAGGAACTCTGAAAATAAGGCTCGTTGATAGAAACAGTATTTCCTTTTGTTACAACTGAACCAGTTCCATAATAAGCGTCATAAGTTATTGTAAAGCCGCCCCTTATAGATTCTTCATGCTCCTCATCTAACTCCTTCCATAGATCTTGCTTTAATGTGAAATCCTTGATTTCCATAATTGAATTTTCTCCTGTAACTAGAAAGTGAAAAATATTTTATAATGCTATATCTTACTGGAAGTATTGTCAACTAAGGTAACCGCTAGTTAGACTCTCTTTCTGAGATACTTGTCTTATGAACGTTGGAAGTATCACCGGTTTGCAAAAACATTAAACATTAAATAGGCCGTTGAGGTAGGCATTATAAAGTTACAGGATTCAGCAACAAACCACAGCAGTCCAATCGATTAATTGTTCAGAGAATTTCTAGCTAGGAGAGAAAGCCGCTAACCACTACATCACCTCGATTGGAGTAGAGCAAAAGGTTAGCCTTTAGCGCATCTAAAAACAGCAACATTAGTGCGAGTCATGACTTCTCCTTGTCCAGCGTGTTCGAGGGCTTTCTAACGCACTGCATTGGGAGTCGATGGTGCCGCCAGCAGATATAAGGCTGAGGCATTGAACGACAAGTCTGTGAAGTTCACAGTTTTGAGCTGTCGCGTTACCTGCATGAACCTACGCGCTGTCCACTATATTTTCAAATCAAATAAGTAATTCGCCAGGTCAAAATCATATCAGAAATTATTCACGAACATGGTATTCAATAGATCGATTTACTCAAAGTAGATTTAGTAGTAAATATTCTGCCTGATTCAGTTGACTTCGCAGATGGGTTTGGTAGTATGAAGGCAGCATTTTTATGAGATAGGTCTTGTTAACGATGAAAACCTATCTTTTTTTAGCAAAATTTGCTTTAACCTTTACTTCATCAGGTTTCTATGCTAGTCCATTCCTCTGACAGAAGCTAGAGAAAATAGCAGGCGCTCACTCAACTGTTGCTACTGCCAAAAGAGTTGAACCTCGCAGCGAGAATCGAATTTAAATGAGAGCAAATATGAGTTTGAGCCAAACATTCAAACCTTCCTATCGACCTCTGTGGCTTCGCCTTATCAACTCGATGGGAAGCACACTTAAAAGTGTTAATGTGCCACTGGCTAGTCTTTCAGAAGAGTCCCTTTTAGCTGCCGCACTGCGTCAGACTAGATTGTCTGATTGGGGCGATGACAGTTTTCGACTCCCCTTCAATATACTCCTCCAATCCTTAGAGAAAGAAGCCAATCTAAACTTTTTCGGTCGATATCTATTTCGCCAACGCTGCATCCGCGTATTAGCTAACAGGTTGCGCATCCAGGAGGATTTGAAACGCTACCCGGAAATCCTACAAGTGCCTATCTGCCGACCACTGTTCATTGTAGGATTGCCCCGGACCGGCACCACATTACTTCATAACCTATTGTCTCAAGATCCTGCAAATAGAACACTACTTCTGTGGGAACTACTAAGTCCTTCACCCCCACCTGACTCACAAACACGGCAGACTGACCCCCGGATCGCAGCGACTAATAAACTTATCAAAGGATACTACAACCTTGTACCAAAGTTGCGTGAAGTACACTACGTAAATCCAACCGGACCTGAAGAATGCAACTTCTTGTTTGAACATGGGTTTACCAGCCTGATTTTTGAGGTAGACGCTAACGTACCGAGATATGGCCAATGGCTGGAGAAGCACAACATGGTTGCTCCATATCAGTACTATCGGCAGCAACTACAACTACTAGGGTGGCATTGCTCAGGCGAGCGTTGGGTGCTTAAGGCACCTGCACACCTATTTAACCTAGAAGCACTATTGACGGTTTTCCCAGATGCCTGTATCGTTCATATACACCGGAATCTACTCAAAGTGTTACCTTCGCTTTGCAGTTTGAGTAGCATTGTTCGTGGAATTTATTCCGATCAACTGGATCTTAGACAAATAGGCGAATACTGGATCAATCGTTCAGCAAGTGGACTTGACCATGCCATGCAAGTCCGCTCGTCAGCTGATCCTTCCCAATTCTACGATCTAAACTACAAGACTCTCTTCCAAGATCCGACGGGTACGGTACGCCAAATTTATGAATATTTTGGTTATAAGTTTGATACTTATATAGAAAACACAATAAAGACATGGATAACCCAGAACCCACAGCATAAGTACGGCATCCATCGATATTCATTAGAGCAGTTTAGAATAGATCCAATGGTAGTGAATCGACGATTTGCAAGATATCGCGAGAGGTTCGGCGTTGCAGAATGAGCAGTGGATCTGCTAAAAAAAGAGGCAACAAAACTTAGTCAAACTACATGAAACATTCGTAGTGCCACTTCTATAGTCTGGCCCAAAGAGTTAGCAGAAGGGTTGCTAGAAGATGAAGAAGACCATCCGATTGTAGCCGAGCTATGAACTTAAACCTATATTAGCCGCGAATCTGATAAAACTCAGCTTTGGATAGACATCCCTCATCATGCTTCTAAAATTTTAGCCATAGAAATAGATGATTGTAGTGCTCGAGCTTTCGAAGAGCTCTTAATTTCTCTGACCAGCTAATCCACTGTCCATTAAGCAATGAGCATTAAATAAAACTTAGATTAGGTAGATTCTAATGAACGAGTTTGCAGTCTTAGTCTGTTGGGTTTTAGTGGCTCTGATGATTTTTCAGGTGCCTTTCACATTCAACTTTGTATCCTTGCTGCGATTACCAAACCGAGGTTCATTACAAAACGACCCTATGTTCAGGGCTACGGTCATTCTCTGCCTACGCGGGGGCGACCCATTTCTACCTGACTGTTTACGGGCACTGCTGAATCAGAACTATCCGTGCTACGAAGTACGGATCGTCGTCGATAGTCGAGAAGATCCAGCCTGGGAAATTGTTGCTCAAACTCTCCAAAATCAAGCAGCGACGCACGTCCAAGTCAGTCCCTTAGTGGTCCGACGTCAAACTTGTAGTCTCAAATGTAGTGCGCTAGTTCAAGCTGTTTCGCAACTAGACGATTCCTGCGAAGTAGTTGCGCTAGTTGATGCCGATACAGTCCCGCATCCCAATTGGCTACGGGAATTGGTTACTCCCCTAGCTGATGGCCGAGTCGGAGCCACAACAGGCAACCGCTGGTATATGCCAGCTAAAGGCCAGTGGGGGTCTTTGCTCCGATACTTATGGAACGCAACTGCCGTAGTTCAGATGTACTTCTATGTAATTCCTTGGGGTGGCTCGCTGGCTTTGAAAACAGAACTTCTTCGCCGAACTCAACTGCTTGAGAAGTGGGGGCAAGCCTTAAGCGAAGATGTACTGCTCTACAGCACACTACGAGAACAGGGGCTACAAATTAAGTTTGTGCCTTCTCTAATGATGGTCAATCGCGAGGAGTGCGACATAAGCAGCTTTGTACGTTGGGAGAAACGCCAGTTGATCCTTGCTCGGCTGTATCACCCACAATGGTGGGGCATCGTCGCTCATGTAATTCTAACTACGCTAATTCTGGCTCTGGCGGTAGTGATGTTACTAGCCGCCTTAGTGACCAGACAATGGGAGGCTTCAGTTTGGGTAAGCGGCGGATTAGCTGTTTATATGACCGGAGCGGTCTTGTTTCTTGGAAGCCTGGAACAAAGTGTGCGTAGAGTGATTCAGGATCGGGGTGAGCTGACAACACCGTTTACGGCAACTGTGATGGCGAAGATATTGTTGGTAATTCCTCTGGTATATTTGGTTCATATGATCGCGCTTGTGTCCAGCATACTTACGGGAAGCGTTGAGTGGCGTGGCATAACCTATCAGATCAAAAATCCCTGGAACATCCGATTGGTCGAATACCACCCATATCAGACTTTAGACCAAGCGGTTGATACCAAAGCATCGCTTTGAGCTGCTAGAGGATCGCTGTTAGGCGGTCATTTGTTATGCCCTTGATTATGAGGTTTTGCCAGAAAACCATGAGGGGATGACTTGTAATGCTATGTTAACAAAAGCGACACTCGTCACACTAGAACTTACAAAACAACTTAATACTTTATTTCTAAACGTTTTTGGATGCAACTACGTAACAGGCAATACAAGAAATAGCACCTAATTGAAAAATCGATAAACGTTTGATAAGTTATGGTTGATGTGGGTCCTGTTACCATTCAGGTTACTTATTCCTCGTTGAGGGGGAGTTCAATTGCTTAAACCCATTCAATCAGATTTCAAAGGCGGCAAAGTTATATTAAGTGGCAACGTATCTCTTTGATGTTCATTTCTGCATGGACTTTGAAATTGCTCTAGCAACGTGTTCTTAGTATAGGGGCTCGTTAGTACCTCAATAGTCTGATTCTACTATATCAATGGAGAGTGATTGGTCATGACCTCAAACGAAGCACCTTTGGGGTCAATAGCACAACCATTAATTCTGGAAGAACCAGGTTTTGATTACACAATTCTCAGTTCGGATTCTCGAACTGTGGTACAGCAATATGCCGACGAAATCAAAAGCCTGATGCGACGCAGTGCCCACGATGTCATCAACATTGGGCAGAAGTTGCTGGAGGTCAAAGAACAATTGGGCCATGGATATTTTGAAGCTTGGCTCAGAGCTGAGTTTAATTGGGGGCAGTGGACAGCGCGCAAGTTCATGCAGGTGACGCGACAATTCAAAACTGTGAACTTCACAGACTTGTCGATCAATGCCTCAGCCTTGTATCTGCTGGCGGCACCATCAACTCCCGAAGCAGTGCGTCAGGAAGCCCTAGAACGTGCTGGACAAGGAGAAGTCATGACTCGTGCTAAGGTCAAGGCGATTGCCAGTCGTCATGGGGAAGCTATCAAGTCTGAGGCCGATAAGGCAGTGCAGCTATTTACTATTGACATTTCTGCCGAAGCTGTGGAGGGTGACATCAGGAATACCTGTGGACCAGGTGCCACCTCAGCAACTGTGGCGGAGAATCAGGTGGTCGCAGCAGCTGAGGAGCAGCTAGGGGAAAACAGCAGCGATACCTCAGAGGTGTTCCAAGTGCAGCATCGCTCTGACGATCGGGTTGTAGCTACTGGTAACAGCGTTGCTCCAGTAACAGCTGAAGCCGAGGTCGAGTTGCAGTCACTATTGGGGGCAGGAAATCTGATTTGCCTGATGGACTTTAGGCAGCAGGACCATAGATGGCTGGGTAAGGTTGCCGCAGTTAAAGAAGCGACTGCTACTGAAATCGAAGTAGTTGTCAAAATCTCACTACCGCTCATCAGTAAGAGTGTTAAAGAAAGCAATGATACTGAGAAAAGCAGGTGAGTCTGATATAAAAGTTTCATAAACTGTCTCACTTAACACACTGCAAGTGAGTGTTCTTGTTATCCATCCTAAATTCGCTCATCTGAATCCTGACCTGTATAGCTTCCCAATAAGGACACAATATCCTGATTAGCGGCAACCACAAAATCCGCGCTTAACCAGAGCTGTTCCAGCGGTGCCTACATCAGGCTAATGCTGGGTTTAAATTTTATTCTTCTCATTAATTTGATGAAGTATTTGTGTTAAAGCAGATAAATACTTGACGACAAAAAATATAGCTCCCAAGATGCAAGCTATGCCAGCAATAATTAACGTGTTGGGAGCACCAATATAGCGTGCTAATGCGCCACCTAATAAATTCCCAAATGGTAACACACCCAAAATTGACATGGCAAAAAAACTCATTACTCGTCCGCGTTTATCGTCATCGACAATCATTTGTAAAACTATATTGCTAGTAGCAATTAGAAGAAGTACTCCTAAGCTAATGATCATCATCATGAGTAAAGAAAGTGGTAGAAAATGGGATAAAGAGAAAATAATCAACCCTATCCCTAAAATTACTGGAGCCAAGGCAATCAATTTCTCTATACCCAATTCTGTTCGCCATGTAGCTAGATAGATTGAACCTAGTAATGCTCCAACTCCAGATGCTGCCATTAAAAAACCTAGGGTCTGGGCACCACCTTTAAGAATTTCTTCTGCAAAAATTGGCTCAAGAACAGTATATTGCATCCCCATTAAACTGACTAAAGCTGATAACGACAAGATGGCTCGAATTGAAGGAAAGCCGAAGGTGTACGTAAATCCGTCTTTAACTCTTTGTAACGGGCTGCCACTAATTACTGAGACTTCCTTGTTTTTAATTTTCATCACTACTAGAGTGATAATTACAGCTATGTAGCTCAGCCCATCAATTAGAAAACAGTAAGCTGCTCCAATTCTGACAATAAGTAGACCCCCAATTGCAGGACCAATAAATAGTGCACAATTAAACATTATCGAGTTTATAGCAATCGCACTAGATAAATCTTCCCTATGCTCAACTAATTCTGGGATAAATGCTTGACGGGCTGGGACATCTATAGCGTTAATAAATCCCTGAAATAAGCTTAAGGCGATGATATGCCAAACTTGAATGATTCCTGTTAGCGCTAAAATCGCTAGCATTAATGATTGAATCATTGCCAGTTGTTGTGTAATTATTAGAGTATGACGGCGAGAAAAATGGTCGATAATAACTCCGCCTAGAGGTGCCACAAAAAAATTAGGAATTTGATTAGCAAATCCCACTAATCCCAGCATTAAAGAGGATTTAGTGAAGTGATAAACTAGCCAAAGAGTAGCAATTTGCGTCATCCATGTTCCAATTAGAGAAATGCATTCCCCGATAGCAAATAAACGATAGTTTCTCGAATTTAATGCTGGCAGTAGCGAATTTGTCTGGGTAAATCGCATTTTCATAGCTGTTTTACAGATTCAGTAAATTTTTACAACTGATTGAGTTTTTTTTACTCTAACTATACTCACTTAAATTATATTGATAAACAGCAGCATCACGATATAATTCATGGTTTTTATAAACAATTTCTTACCGTAAGCTTTGCTTGAGAATTGGCGGTTTTAGTACCAAAACTCATTTACGTAAGTTAGGGTTTATGTAACCTGTGCAGACGACCATTTGGGCATCAAATGTAATACTCTAGTTGGCAGTATTCCGGCTGAATCTTAGTCGGAATGTAGCCTAGTATCTCCAGCTTGGTACCTATCTTAGTAATGCTTTCCTCGATACTTTCTTCTGATGTGTAGCAAACAATGTCAGGATTTGAGGGTTCTTCGTAGGGATCGTCAATTCCGGTGAAGGCTTTTATTTTTCCTGCTCGGACCATAGCATAGAGACCCTTAACATCTCGCTCCTCACAAACCTGAAGAGGTGCATTTACATAAACCTCAATGAAGTTTTCATTCGTCCTCCGAAGTTCATTCCTTGTAGCCTGATAGGGACTAATTGCAGCTACAATTACCACTATTCCTTTCCTGCTGAGTAGATTTGCTACAAAACCAATACGGCGAATGTTAATGTCGCGGTCTTCTCTGCTGTAGCCCAAACCTTTCGAAAGGTTGGTTCTAACGACATCACCGTCTAGAACCTCAACTAAACAAGTGCGGCTCCTAAGCTCGGACGCTAAACCTTTAGCGATCGTGCTTTTACCTGAACCACTGAGTCCTGTAAGCCACACTATTAGACCTTTACTTTTCATTGTTTTTGTTATCGATTGATGGTTAATGGATAAACACACAGCTAGCTTTGGCAGTGGTAAACATGTAGAAGAAATTCATGCTTACTAAGTGGAGTGATCGTAGATAGCTAATCAGTGAAAACTACTGAGGTAGCCTAGGAGGTCGGCTACGACGGCGGGCGGTAAGCGCGAGCTTAAGATCACAAGCACCATATCTTGGTAGACACATTGGGATTATATTGCTACAAGTGGTAGTTAGTGCCGCCAACGTGAGTGAGAAAGCTGGAGCACAGCAACTTTATTAGGTGACTAGTGTAGCTTTTATACTTTTTTGCATCCTCTCATATGTGTAATTTTTTGCGCTGTAGCCTTTTTTAGTTAATTATGGAATATTTGAGAGCGAGCATTCGTTATAGATAGTAGTAAATTATATTGCAAATGACTTCACAGTTATTTCTCCATTTCTATGTAGGAGCTTCAGAACTTTAACAAAACGTCTTTGGCGTATAAAATTATAATGTTCTTAGCTGCAAAAAGCGATTTCATTAAAATTGAATTTTGGAGCGAGGATTTCTTCTATATTTTCAGGGTTTGTTTGAGGGTTGTAACTTTAGAGATTATTAATTAGGCTAAGCGAGCCTTTTAGATGTTGTGGCCTGTTAGAGAAGACGCTAAGAGTGCACTCTAGAGCTACTAGTGAAAAACGGGACAGTTAAACGGAATCAGATGAAGAGTTCAGTCTCCCAATAAGTGTTTGAGGGACTCAAAGTTTATTTAGACAAATATTGTCCCTGAGGGGAGATGGAGAATTGCCTTAAAGAGCAACCGGATGTATTCACTGATCGGAATTCTACCCAAACATTTGAGAATAATTAACTCTAACTTTGGTTATCTTCTTCGGACCAGATGACTCCCACTAGGCAAGAAATTAATTTTTAGTTTTATAAAGGAGAAGACAATTCTGGCTACAGCATACTATTTAGAAGCAATTCAATTAAGCGATCTTGATTAAGAGAATTCTGTTCCATTCAATAATTAAGCTTGACAGTAGTTAAGTTGCTAGGCTCCCAGGTTTGGGTGGGAAGCTCTACTCATCAACACGTAAAACCGAGACTTTTAGGTTGTAGATTGAGTAGATTTTGTCGATGAGGTGACTCTGTGCGAAAAAAATTAAGTGAGTCTTTGCCCTATAACTATCAACCTCTCTGCAAGGTACTTTCTAACAACTCATTTTGGAATACTCTGTCCTGTAGGCTCTGGTCACCTTAACCCGATGACTACATTAAGTCAGTAATCGAATCTTTACTTCACAAGATTTTCAACCTATTTTGTCACCCATACATATAGATTTCTAAAAAGAATGCTCAGAAATTGCTCAGAGATTATCTTGTCTAGTTTCTATGAAACAACTTTCTGGTCCCCACACTCTCCCACTGCTTTCAATGATACGGTGGCTTGTTAGCCCATTTGCCTTTATGGATGCTTGTGCCCAGAAGTATGGTGACATATTCTCAACTCCGCTGGGTCCGAATTTTCGCTCTATCGTGTTCGTTAGCAACCCCCAGGCATTGCAGGAAATTTTTACTGCCGATCAAAAACAAATTGATGCCCCTGGAGAGCTGAACGCGATTTTCCAACCTATGATGGGAAAGCACGGACTATTCACTCTAAGCGGTGGTCGTCATCGGCAACGACGCAAACTTTTGCTTCCCCCATTTCATGGAGAACGGATGCGGTTCTACGACCAGGCGATCCGTGAGTGCACCGAGCAAATCACTAGCCAATGGGAGATTGGCAAATCCTTCTCAGTCCGGGCATTCATGCAACCGCTCTCCGTACAGGTGATTTCACGCACCGTGTTTGGCATAGTTGAGGGACCGCGTTACCACCAACTGCAGCAATTGGTTAGTTCAATGCTAGACGCTATGAGTTCTCCCTTAGGTGTCAGCTTCCTGTATTTTCCGATCCTGCAACAGGATATAGGATCGCTCAGTCCGTGGACACGCTTTCTCCGCTGCCAAAAGCAATTCGATCAACTCGTCTATGCAGAGATTCAAGAACGCCGAGAGCAACCTGACCCATCTCGCACAGACATCCTGACCTTGCTGATGTCTGCTCGCGATGAGGCAGGTGAGCCAATGACAGATTTTGAGTTACGCGATGAGTTGCTGACGCTCTTGTTTGCAGGGCACGAAGCCTCGACTACTGCCCTAATATGGGGGCTGTACTGGATTCACAAACTACCATCAGTGCGAGAAAAACTGCTGCAAGAACTCGATGACTTCGGCAATAAACTAGAAAAGAGTGCTATTTCCCACCTGCCCTATCTCAATGCTGTCTGCCGGGAAACGCTGCGGATCTACCCTCCGAGCATGCTGACATTACCTCGGGTGGTCGTATCCCCACTATCAGTGATGGGCTACCTATTGGAGCCGGGAGTAATCCTGCTTGGCTGTATATATCTAACCCATCAGCGGGAGGACTTATACCCGGAACCTAAGCTTTTCAAGCCAGAGCGCTTTCTAAAAAGACAGTTCTCTCCCTATGAGTATTTGCCCTTTGGGGGCGGTAGCCGCAGCTGTATTGGTATGGCATATGCTCAGTTTGAAATGAAAGTTGTACTTGCCAATATTCTGTCACGCTTTGAATTGGCGCTGGCTGATAACGATCCTGTACGAGCTGTACGCCGTGGTCTGAACTCAGGTCCCTCTGATGTAAAGTTGGTGGCGATCGCTCGACGTCCTTAGTGCGAATTTCAACCTATAAAGTTTGTCGTGATGATTACATAGCTGGGGTCTTCATCCCAAAAACAGCTCCTCATTGACTATTTAATTCGGCTGATCTGGCAACCCTAACAGAGTTTTTTGAGCATCCGTGGTAGGATTCACAGAGTGGTTGGAAGAATTGCTTGAATAACTTACGCTCTTATCATTCAACATGATTGTCTGTTTTAACTTGATTAAACCTTGGTTAGCTGTTTTTGCACTCTTCACTGTTATCTCTTGAGTTTACACAACCATCAATTCTTTAGAAGCGTAACAGGCAGATTCTTTGACTCGACTAAATTTATCTGCTCCAAAGATAGCCCTTAGGTATACTGTTTATCTCAGTACTTTTTCAGTACATGCTAATAGTAATAAAGACTGAGTGTATTAAATAGTACTATAGATTTATCACTCTATTTTCTACCATAACTACAAGTGAATAAGTATAGTAGTAGAATTTGAATGGATTCGCCACAAAAACTACCAATAGGCTGAATTTTGCATTGCAAATTGTGTTTATTCTAGTGCTATTCAAACTCGCACAACTCGTGATTCAGAATCAATACTGCTATCTTGAGGAAGGAAGTGAAATGCCAGTTATTCATAGTGAGCCGCTTTTCAACCTGCCAGCACAAGATACAGCTTCTGCTACTCGCCTCTATCCCCCTGACTCGCAGTTAACCAGACTTGACATCTCTTGTATCCGAACTGACTGTGGTACTCAATCCCGGGCTGAACTTAATGGTCGAGTGGTGGCTGAGTATGCTCTAGCCATGCAGCAGGGAGCGTTGTTTCCCCCAGTGACTGTATTCCAAGATGGGCAGAATTACTATCTGGCCGATGGGTTCCATAGGCTTGAGGCCACTAAACAGCTCAAGTCTGCCACCATTGCCGTCGATGTTAGGTCAGGTCACTGCCGTGATGCTATGCTCTACTCCGTCGGAGCAAATACGACCCACGGTCTACGGCGCAGCAATATTGATAAGCGGCGGGCCGTGATGATGCTCCTGAAAGATCCAGAGTGGTCGTTGTGGACGAATACAGCAATTGCAAGGATGTGTGGAGTCGATGAAGGGTTAGTCCGGCTCATTAAATCCGAGCTATCTCCGGATAATCCGGAGATAGACAAGAGGGCACTGGCCAAAAATGTGGCGTGGACTTACTCCTATTAGAAGCCGCCATTACCCAAGTGCAAGCCCTGCCTCAGGAACGGACTGCACAACGCAACGGCAAAACTTACAAGGTGAACACGACCAGAATCGGCAAAAGTTGCCGAACCATCACTGCCTCTGACAAGCCTATTTCAACGGTTATGGTAGCGGATGGACAACAGGCTGGGGCTAATCAAGTAGCAGCACCGTTCCTAAGGACCAACACTGCACCAGCAACTACGCCATTCAATCCTGTGCCACCAAAGCTATCCCTAGATGTCAACAGTGCGGAGATTTGTATGATGCTCATGCGGAACGTGCAGGGCCTAGCTGATACTCAGGTGGAGGTGGTAGTATCTGCACTAGCTTATCACCTCAGCTTAGACTTGTTTAATCTCCACGACTGGTCGGATGACAGACTGAAATGCACTATCAAGGAACTTAAGCAAATCATCAAGCTAGCCAAGCATGAGCTCAACAAACGCCAACAGGCCAAGTATGCCAATGGTAAAGTAAACCGTTCTTAGCGTAATAGGAGTAAATCATTTTTATTGCACTTCAATCTGTTGCACATATTAGTCTTGGTAAGTGGAATTCTTAGGTGTTTGTCAACAATGCTAACAGTAAATAATTGAACTTCACAAAAACTTTAAAAATAACCGATTTTTATGAATTGTAATTAAACACACTTTTTTTACACATTTCTACTGTAATATATAGTAATCTAGTAAAATAGAAAAAAACCAAAGCTTTGCTTGGCTGTTGAGTGTTTATCTCAATTGTATGGTTCTCAACTCAATCAAAGAAATGTTCAATATGCCCAAGTTGACAAAGGGGGCTATTGCAATTCTTATGTCAATAATTCTTTTTGTGAAGCTTCCTACAATCAACTTAGATTAAGATTCAAGTCCTTTCAAATAAGGATATAAAAAGATTGTGGAATGATGAACGCAAGGGCGGAGAAGGATTTAAAGGGTAGAACGAATAGGAACTTTATGGTCTCACTTAGAGAGTTATGGAGATCTAAATGATGGAAAGCCAAAATCTTCAAGAAAAAAGTATGCCTGCATTCTTAGGGAGTATTGAAACTAAATCCTCTAAGGAGCTGCTGACGGCGGTAGAGATTCAAGCGTGGATAGTTTCCTACCTGGCTGAAACATTGGAAATCGACCCAGACGAAATTAATGTCACAATTCCTTTCGACCGCTACGGTCTAGATTCCTCAGTGGCGATAGGCCTGACTGGCGATTTGGAGGATTGGTTGGGAAGAAAACTTGATCCAACTCTACTATACGATTACCCTACTGTTGAAGCTTTAGCTCGGCATTTAGCTGCAGAACTCAAAGTAAAGGAGTAATTCACCTTACAATGAAAAAGAAATCAAACTTTGCATTTTGCACTTTTAGAAAAAAGTTATGATAGATGTTACCAAAGTGCTAAAGCACCAAAATAAGACTTCGACTCGATCTGAAGTGAAGAAGCATATTAAACTGACAGCAATTAACTATCGGCGTAACGTTGATTCTGACTTCACTGAGAAGATAGAGGAACTGGACAAGAACTTTAACTACAGTAACAACGGCAATCACTATTGGAGCGAGCCTGAGCTTTCCCTGCTTTACGGTACTCCGCTCTATGAAGAAGCTTCTCCCTCACAAAAAAAGGCTCTCAATCATCTTTATTGGGCTACTCAGTATAACCAGACTGCTGCTACCGAAGCTAATGCCGTACTTTATAACCAGGTAACAGCGGGTGTTTTTGAAGCTATTGGTGGTTACGAAACACTCTGTCAAATGCTGGCTCTTGAAACATCTCAGGAGCGTCATCATATTCATGCTTTTCACATGATTGGTTACAAAACGAAAAGGGCACTGCTCGGTCAGGCAGGATTTGCTGCTTCTATTCAGGGTAAGTCATATAAGGAAAGCCATTTTGGGGGATTAGCACGGGGTCATCGAGCGCAGTTCTTCGCCTTTAACTGGGAAAGTTCACCTTTATCAGCGGTTCAAGAATATGCCTTTCGCTTCATCACCAATCAAGTGATGTTAAAGAGCCAAGCACATTATTATTCCCAGTATTTGAGAGATTTGGAAGAGAAAGGAGAGCCACTCCCAGCTCAAACGACCGGTTTATTGGGACAATTAGCACCTCGGCCTTTGCTAAAGTTCTTCACCTTGAATTGTGGAAGTTCACCTTTCTTAGCCTGCGTATTCTACGCCACGCGCTTTATGGCCAACATGCTGATTAAAAATTATGAATATCGCTATTCCCAGTACTACAGGGAATTGGAAAGGAAAGGCGAATTTATCCCAGCTCCATTAGCTGTCTCCCATTATCATCTTTTAGACGAAGCTTTTCACACAACGACTTCTCAGCTGATTGCTCAGGATTTGTATAAGGACTTCTCAAAACCAACAGCCTACGAAAAATTCTTAGCTAATCTAACAATCTACAGAGCACAATGCATTGTTCTGAGTGGTCTTTCTGGTGGGATACCTGCTATATTCCGCAACGATGCCTCTTTCATGCTCTCGTTCTATAAGTTACTACAGTCTCCTGTATTTAATATGTCCGCCCGAGAAGCACTTCAATGGCTGGAGAAGTGCTTATGCCACGAACACGAGGGTTTCTATGTGACTCTCAAGTACCACCAACGTCTCCTGTCAGATCTTTGTCGGCTTTTTGAACCTATCGATTATTTATGGCGTGTCAATCGCGAAATGAGCCTAATGGCTTCAGGAGGCTCGATTAGCAAGGCCATACAAATTAACATTAAGGACTTTAATCATTTCTCTAGATCTGTTGCCTAAAGAGGGTTGAGGATGAGGGAAAGATGTCTTGTTATCTCTTCCTCTCACCCCTTTTAGCAATCACGTCAGCGAAATACTTGCAGTTAGGAGCTTTGTAGTGGACCCTGTAGCAATCATCGGCGTTGGTTGTCGTTTTCCTAAAGCCAAGAATCCCGAATCCTTCTGGCAACTTCTACGTAATGGTGTGGATGCCATCACGGAGGTGCCAAAGGACCGATGGGATATTGACAAGTTCTATGACCCAAGGCCAGGCACTCCAGGAAAAATGAACACCCGCTGGGGCGGCTTTCTGGAGCAGGTAGATCGGTTCGATCCTAACTTCTTTGGGATTTCCCCTCGGGAAGTGGAGCGAATGGATCCCCAGCAAAGACTGGTCTTAGAGGTTGCCTGGGAAGCTCTAGAGAATGCTGGAATAGCACCTAACAAGCTGGCTGGCAGTCAGGCAGGGGTTTTTATGGGAATCGGTAACTACGACTATTGCAGGTTGCTAGCTAAAGATTTAACCTACTTAAACGCATATGACGGTACTGGCAACACTCTTTGCATTGCGGCCAATCGTCTATCTTACGTACTGAATCTACGGGGACCCAGTGTGGTGATAGAAACTGCCTGCTCTTCGTCTCTGGTGGCATTGCATTTTGCCTGTCGGAGTTTACAGAGTGGGGAGTCAGATCTGTGCTTGGTCGGTGGGGTCAGTCTGATGCTATCTCCAGAGCCGACCATTACTTACTCCCATGCTCGAATGATGGCTGCTGACGGTCGCTGTAAGACTTTTGATGCCGGTGCAGATGGTTATGTTCGAGGGGAAGGATGCGGTGTAGTAGTCCTTAAGCGCCTCTCGGATGCACTTGGAGATAACGATAACATCCTAGCCGTCGTCAGAGGCTCAGCGGTTAACCAAGATGGTCTTAGCAATGGACTCACAGCACCCAATGGACCTTCTCAGCAAGCTGTTATCCTTCAAGCATTGGAAGATGCAAGGGTAGCACCAGCGCAGATTAGCTATGTTGAGGCTCACGGCACTGGTACCTCTCTAGGAGACCCAATCGAAGTTAAATCTCTAAAAGCTGTACTGATGCAGGGTCGCCAGCCAGAGCACCCCTGTTATATTGGCTCAGTCAAGACCAACATTGGTCACTTGGAAGCTGCTTCCGGGATAGCTAGCTTAATTAAGGTGGTACTTTCGCTGCAGCATAGGGAAATTCCACCCCACCTGCACCTGAACCAGCTAAATCCATATATCTCTTTAGAAGGGACAAACTTTTTCATTCCTACTGAGTGCCTGCCTTGGTTGGCTGTCACAGATCGTCGTTTAGCTGGGATAAGCGCCTTTGGCTTCGGTGGTACGAATTGCCACGTAATTTTAGAAGAAACTCCACAGGAGGAGTGCAGAAGTGCGGGAGCGCAGGAGCAGCAGTTAGCACTTTCTCCCCTAGATCCTCTTCTTCCTCAGATCCCCCAACTCTCTCCTCGCCCTCTCCACCTACTTACCCTTTCGGCAAAAAGTGAGAAGGCTCTGGGGGAATTGGCACAACTTTATGCAGATTTCTTAGCAACTCATCCTGAGGCATCACTAACAGATGTTTGCTTTACTGCCAATACGGGGCGATCGCATTTCGATCGCCGACTTGCTGTTGTAGCTGGATCTAGTGTACAGCTGCGTAGTCAGCTGGAGGCTTTTAGTTCTGGGCAAGCAAATGCCAAAATCATGAGCGATCAGGTTCTCAGCAAGCAGCCTCCTAAAATAGCCTTTCTCTTTACTGGTCAAGGTTCGCAGTATGTGGGTATGGGTCGCCAGCTCTACGAAACCCAACCTGTATTCCGACAAACCCTCGCTCGCTGCGATACCATTCTACGTTCCTATTTAGATAAGCCTCTGCTCGATGTTATTTATCCTCAACTAGGAGTAAGTTCCCAACTTGATGAAACCTCTTACACCCAACCCGCCCTTTTTGCCTTAGAATATGCACTTTTCCAGTTATGGAAATCCTGGGGCATAGAACCCACTGTTGTCATGGGTCATAGCGTGGGGGAATATGTTGCCGCTTGTGTGGCAGGGGTATTTAGCCTCGAAGATGGACTGAAATTGATGGCTGAACGGGGGCGTTTAATACAGGCTCTGCCTCAAAACGGTGAGATGGTGGTAGTGTTTGCGGACGAGGCCCAGGTGACTGCAGCACTTCAATCCTGTCGAGAAGTTTCAATTGCCGCCATCAACGGTCCCCAGAATATCACGATCTCCGGTAAGCGTGATTGCATCCAGATAGTCCTTACTAATCTGCAAGCTAAAGGTATCAAGACTAGAAAGTTGCAGGTCTCTCATGCTTTCCACTCCCCTCTGATGGAGCCGATGCTGGTAGCTTTTGAACAGGTGGCTACAGATGTGGTTTACTCCGCTCCCCAGATAGAACTCATTTCCAACGTTACTGGTGAGCTTTCCACAGCTGAGGTAGCAACTCCTCTGTATTGGTGTCGTCATGTGCGACAACCAGTCAGATTTGCATTAGGTATGGAGACCATTCATCAGCGAGGATGCAAAATATTTGTGGAAATTGGACCGAAGCCAACCTTACTGGGGATGGGTCGCTGCTGCTTACCAGAAGGAGTGGGAGCTTGGCTCCCCAGTTTGTCCCAAGGGCAAAACGACTGGCAACAGCTCCTTCAGAGTTTAGGGGCATTGTATGTAAGTGGAGTGCCAGTGGACTGGTCTGGCTTCGAATGGAATTACACCCGTCGTCGTCTGCAACTACCGACATATCCATTTCAGCGACAGCGCTATTGGGCCCAAATCTCTGATGGAAACTTGCCTGCAGGGGGTCCTCCGTTCTCGCAAAGTGTCCTCGACAGTAATGGACACCCAAGAGTAGGGGACTTGTCTCAAGAAAAGGTCCAGATCCCAATCGTTAACCTTCTAAACCAGGGGAATACTGAACAGCTAGTCCAGCATTTAGCAACAGTAGGAGATCTTTCAGAAGATGAATTAAAGTTACTGCCCAAGCTGCTCAACCTGTTAGTTAAGCAAAACCAACAGCAGCAAACAACAACAGTCATTGAAGATTGGCTCTACGGGGTAGAGTGGCAGCACAAGGCACGCCAGTTGACAACGAACCAAGAAGGAAGCAGGTTCGATAAGGAAGCTGGTAGTTGGTTAATTTTGGCTGACACGGGAGGTGTAGGACAAACCCTAGCCGAACTTTTGCACGAACGCGGTCACAGATGCATTTTGGTCTATGCTGGGAACGCTTATAGATTCAAAGGAACCGCAACTTGGAGTATCAATCCTTCCAATCTGGTGGACTTTGAGCGTCTGTTTCAAGAGGCTTTAGAAACTCTTGAGCTGCCTTTACAGGGAGTTGTCCACCTGTGGAGTTTAGATGCAAAAGCAGCTGACGAGTTAACAATTTCTGCTCTGGAGCAAGCTCAAACTCTAAGTGTTGGTAGCGTGCTGCATCTGCTGCAAGCCCTAGTTAAGAGACAAGCGGGCAAAGGGAAAGGTCCTTCCCCCCTCTCTTCCACTCCCCGCTTGTGGTTAGTGACACGAGGTGCAGTGCCAGTCGGACCCTCGCTTCCAGCAGTAGCTCAAGCTCCGCTGTGGGGAATGGGCAAAGTCGTTGCTTTGGAACACCCGGAACTTTTTGGGGGCATATTTGATTTGGCCTTTGAGCCAGCTGCCGATGAAGTAGCGAGGCTGTTAGTAGAGATTGGTGATTCACAAGGGGAGGACCATATAGCCTTCCGGGATGAACATCGTTATGTAGCCCGCTTAGTGCGGAAAAAACTGCCAGAATCCAAAGGGTTAACGTTCCAATCAGATGGCACCTACTTGATTACCGGTGGAATGGGGGCGTTGGGGCTCTTGGTCGCGCAGTGGATGGTGGAACAGGGGGCTCGACAATTAGTGCTAGTTGGACGTCGTGAGGTTTCAAGTCAGGCACAGAAAATTCTTACTCACATGGAACAGGCAGGGGTCAAGATTCTAGTCGCTCAGGCAGATGTGTCTAATACAAGTGATGTGGTTAGCATGCTTGAGAAGCTTGAGGTAGCAATGCCACCCCTGCGAGGGATTGTTCATGCTGCTGGTGTTCTTGACGATGGCATACTGCTGCAGCAAAACTGGGAGCGCTTCACGCGGGTGATGGCTCCGAAAGTCAAAGGGGCTTGGAATCTGCATACATTGACCCAGAAGCTGCCCCTGGATTTTTTTGTTGTATTCTCCTCAGCTGCCTCCTTGCTGGGCTCACCAGGACAAGGAAATTATGCAGCGGCTAATGCTTTCATGGATGTCCTAGCCCATTATCGCCTCTCAATAGGATTGCCAGGCTTGAGTATCAACTGGGGACCTTGGAGCGATTCTGGGATGGCAGCTAGCCTGAGTAGCCGTTACCAAGCACGTTTGGCTACCCAGGGACTCAATACCATTGCTCCTGAGCAAGGATTGCAGGTGCTAGAGAAAGTGCTGGGACAGGCATTTGCCCAGGTTGGTGTCCTACCATTTAAGTGGTCGGTGTTTAGGCAGCAATTAAGCTCAGTTAAACAATTACCGTTGCTCTTAGAATTGGTTTGCGAAATAAGCACCAAGGAAGAGACCAAGCAGGCATCCGCACAGCGGCATGAGATCTTAAAACGATTGCAGGAGACTCCCACCAGCGAATCTCCTGCAAACACACTCCGCAAACGCCAGGAACTCTTGATTGCTTATCTGCAAGATAAAGTCATCAAGGTGTTAGGGCTTTCTACCTCCGAGCTGGACGTACAGCAATCTCTTCACGACCTGGGGCTCGACTCCTTAATGGCTGTCGAGCTAGCCAGCTTGATTCGGAGTGAACTACAGGTGGACTTGCCCATAAGAGCATTGGTAGAGGAGCCTAATATTGCCAACCTTGCAGCTGTGTTGATTGACCAACTGATACCAGGGAATTCTCAGGCAGCAGATGGCTTAGAGAATGTCCTGGATCTTAACGTCGAAGCCGTTCTAGATCCCGCAATCTGCCCTAGCAGTGCAAGTATTGAATTGGTTACTGAACCAGCTTCAATTCTCTTGACTGGTGCAACGGGCTTTTTGGGAGCCTTTTTACTCCATGAACTCCTCGAACAGACTGAGGCGAATATCTATTGCCTGGTACGTTCTCACAATTCTGAGTCAGGGAAGATAAAACTCCAAAAGAATATGGAATCGTATGGCCTCTGGAATGAACATTTAAGTTCCAGAGTTATCCCCGTCCTGGGCGACTTATCTCAGCCCCAATTGGGTCTTCCATCCGAACAGTTTCAAAGGATGGCCAGCCAGGTCGATGCCATTTACCATAATGGGGCTTTACTAAATTACGTTTATCCCTACTCCCGATTTAAACCTATCAATGTTCTAGGAACCCAAGAAGTCCTAAGGTTAGCAAGTCTAATCAAAATCAAGCCGATCCATCATATATCTAGTGTTGCTGTTTTTGAATCATCTGCTTATTACGGAAAGAGAGTGACAGAATCAGAGCCAGTTGATCGTTCAGAGAAAATTTACCTTGGCTACTCCCAGAGTAAATGGGTGTCAGAAAAGTTAGTTACAATCGCACGTGACAGAGGACTTCCAGTTTGTATCTATAGACCACCATTGATATCGGGTCATAGTCAGACAGGCCTTTGGAATACAGAAGGCTTTCTCTGTCGAATGATTAAAGGCTGTATCCAAATGGGGAGTATTATGGCCGACCTAGACCTGATGTTGGACCTATCTCCCGTTGACTATAATAGCCAAGCTATTGTCTATTTATCAAGGCAAAAGGAGTCACTAGGAAAGGCTTTTCACCTTCAAAATCCATACCCCCTTCATTGGAGCCAACTTGTTAGTTTTATCTGCTCTTTAGGTTATCAAATTGACCCAGTTTCTTATGAAGATTGGCAAGTACAGCTAAGTAACGCTAGGAAAAATCCTCTCTATCCTCTTTTGCCTTTCTTCTATCATAGATGGCCTGAAGAGCAACTGACTTACATTGAGCTGAACCAGCAAGTTAGAAGGCCTAGGATTAGCTGCCAGGAGACGCTTACTGCTCTTGCAGAGACTTCTATCGTCTGTCCTCCTCTAGACTCTAAATTGCTAGATACCTATTTTTCGTACTTAATTCGTTGTGGTTTTCTAGATCCCCCATCCGGAGGAAAATACAAGGCAAACATATCTTAAATACAGAGCAAACATATTTTACTGGTATTTATGCTGACAAATCTAAAAACCCCTTATTGGGCAAGGCATCCAGATTCTAGATGCGTTTGTCCAATCAACATAACAGCCAGTTGATTGCAAGTTCCCGTTTACTTAGAACACACCTATTCAAGGAATAAATTAATGAGTTCTGATAGAGTTTATACACTAGCTCTTCTTGTAACAGCCTTTCTTCCAGAAGTAAGCGGTGCTGCTCAGTTCAACTGGGAGCGCGCCCAATGGTTGGCAAAGCAAGGGAATCATGTGATTGTATTTGCGCCAGATTGGCAAAACAGCTCAGATTCCCAATTGACGCTATTAGATTTGGACAAAAGGCTGATTATTGAACGTTATCCCTCAAAGCCTTGGTTCCCTTATAAACTGACTTATGTCCCCAAGTTTCTTGCAGCACATCAAATCGGCGAAAAGTTAGCACATTATAAACCTGACCTGATCGTCATGACGGACGTGGAGCGGTTTTTCTTGCTAACCACGTGGCAATTACCAGGTAAGCGTTATGCAAAAAGGTATCATATTCCATACATTGCAGAATACCATACTGATATTTATAATTTCGCATCTGCTTATCCTGGTTGGCAGTGGTTGGGAAATACTATTCGTAGATCTCGTTTAGCAAGCTATCTTTATCATAAATTCGATCTGACAATATGTCCTAGTAGCGCTGCAAGTAAAAGCTGTCAAGAAGCAGGAATTTTAAATACCCATATTATACGGTTTTACGGTATTAATGTTTCCTCATATAGTCCCTGTCGTCGGAGTCGTAAATGGTTAGAGCCATGGTTAAGCGTTAAGGAACAAGATAATCAAGTTTTACTCTTTTTAGGCCGTCTCGGCTTTGAGAAGCGAGTAGATTTACTAATTGAAGCCTTTGCAAGGTTAAAACGCAAAGAACCTAATTGTTCTCTGATAATTGCTGGGGATGGTCCAGTTGATGTTGTTAGTCAATTGCAGCGCCTTGCTGCACCATTTCCTGATATCCACTTTACAGGTTTTATTCTAGGAGAGATGAAGGCTAACCTATTAGCTTCTTGTGATGTATTTTGTAGTCCTTCTCCTTACGAAACTTTTGGAAGAACTATCGTGGAAGCAATGGCTTCAGGTATTCCAGTTGTAACTGTTGATAGCGGTGCTGTTTCTGAATACATAGTTCACGGTGTAAATGGATATCTCGTTCAACCTAACAATGCTGAGGCATTAGCCAATGCAATTCATAGAGTGTTATTAAGTAATAATACAGAAATTATTCAACATGCCTTGCACGATGTAGATCAATTTTCTGTGGAGCAAGGATGCAAAAAACTTAACAATTACTATCAGCAATTGTTGAATCAAGGATTTAGTGGGGAACTTGTGAATGGAACGAAAACACAATATAATTAAAGACCGATCAAATATCAGTAATGCGGCTGTGTCAACTGAAAGCTTAAAGGAACTTTCCTTAACATGGGAGCGCCTCATTCCTGAACAGATAGCGGATGATCTAGCAAGTCAAAGAATTTTTGAGTTACATTGCCGAGGAATGGTTGTATCTCAAGGATGAATATGAGTTAGCTATTGCTCTTTTCAAGGTAATTGCCGCTAGAGAAGGACAGGGCAGCTACTCGATTGGGTGTTTTAAGTTTAATTATGTCTAGCTACTTAATGCCTAAAAAAACCTGCAGTTTAGAGAACGATCGAAAGTTTTTGTAACAGAAATTTCTTATGGTCAGCTTTGAGTTGAAAAGAGTAGTAGTTACAGGTCTGGGAGCCCTTACCCCTTTAGGAAACACAGTCAAGGAATATTGGCAGGGGCTCCTTCAAGGGTGCAGTGGTATTGGACCCATTACTTTGTTTGATGCCTCTCCTCTCGCCTGCCAAATTGCAGGAGAGGTGAAGGGCTTTGACCCTTGTGACTATATCA
>Ga0213881_10000568_pt1 | contig 22572 bp, 28 predicted proteins | sample BarmaccoBMER_R08_FD_160104 | JGI IMG/M metagenome (GOLD analysis project Ga0213881, IMG submission 160104) | Barbacenia macrantha exposed rock microbial communities from rupestrian grasslands, the National Park of Serra do Cipo, Brazil - ER_R08 ... | reverse complement strand
GTGGTCGTCAATGTTAATCATGGTTATTTCTCTGCCTGCCGTTACCCATAGACGGTCAACTTCGGGTCCGGAAGACAAGCCGGGACTGCCCCACCCGCACCACATCGCCATCGACGAGTTGCCAGGTTTGCACCGGGGTGCCGTTGACCGTCGTGCCGTTGGTCGATCCTAGGTCGGCGAGGCGGGCTGTCCGCCCGTCCCAAGTGATCTCCAGGTGCCGTCGGGACACTCCGGTATCGGGCAGCCGGAACTGGGCATCGTGGCCGCGGCCCACCACAATGCTGCCCTCGGTGAGTTCGTAATAGCGATTCGACCCGTCATCGAGGATCAGCGCAGCCGACAGCTTATGGTCACCGTCCTGGCCGTAACCGTACGGCGGCTGCTGGTCGGCGTAGTTCCCATAGTGATAGTCGCCCTGCGGATAGCCTGGCTGGTAACTAGCGGGCTGGTCATATCCGTAATGGCTAGGGTTACCCGCATTGTCGGCTGAGCCCGCATCACCGGTATATCGGGAGCCTGGATAACCATAGCCGGACGGCGGACCGTAGTACGGTGCGGCCGCCGCTGCGGCCGCACCATCGTGGCGGTATTGGCCGCGCTGGGCCTCCTCGGCCGGCTCGACCGGCGGCTGGCTCATAGCGTCGCTCATGGCGCCGTCTCCTGCGGTGCGAGGTTGCGGTGTATCGGGATCGACAGACGAGCTGGTGCGGAATTGTCCCGTGTGCAGCATCCCGGACACTTTGAGAGTCACCACCACGTCTCCATAGACATCCCAGCCCTGCTCCCCGAGGTATGCCCGGATGCCTCCCTTGAGCATCCGGATCACCCGCTGCTCGTCTCCGGCCAGCCGGTCGTGGTCGGCCGCCCCGAGCGTCACGGTGTAGCGATTCGGTGCGAGCACTCGCCCCCCCGCGAGTGGACGCGCATTGTCGTCAGCTTCGCGCTGGAGCGCCTGCGCCACCTCCTGCGGCACCACGCTGCCGCCGAAGACCCTGGCAAAGGCGTCGCCGACGATACCCTGCAACCGGCGCTCGAACCGTTGCACCTTACCCACGGCGACCTCCTCTCGGCGCTGCTGGCAGGGTCTACGGATAGGGCTGTCCCGATGGTATCCGGCAAGGCCAACGGTTCGGGGTAGCTGCTTGGCGTGGCGGCATAGTGCACGTGCTAGGCTGCCCCGGTTACTTGGGGTGCCACTTGGGCGAGTGGCGGAATGGCAGACGCGCACGGTTCAGGTCCGTGTGTCCGTAAGGACGTGGGGGTTCAACTCCCCCCTCGCCCACTTCATTTCTTCTGGGCGTGGTGGCCTTCGCGGTGAGCGAGGGCCCGGTGGTTTGTGTCCATGTGCCCGGCTGGGCGGGGATGCTGGAGCTGGTGGCGTCGGCGCTCTCTACTCGGTACTACCGCTTGGTCGCTCGTGCTTGCGCCAGGTTTGCCGTCGTGCGGGTGGCCTTCTAACGACCGCGGACTTCCAGGGGCAAGTCGCTGACCTGCAAAAAGTTAACACCGAAGGCGTGCACGCCGTGATATGTGGGGCGTTGCGGAAGGACAGGTGATCCTAGGTGAGCACCGCATCGCACCTACGTATCCTTGTCCCTACGATGGCAGGGGCGGGATTGGCCCAAACGCGGCTCCTTGTTGTGTCGCAGGGCCGCGCGCCACTACTTAGATGTGTTGCAGCGCGACCCTGATCAGGGAAAATGCCGGTTGAGCCGGCCGGAACAACACCTTTGTGAATGTTTCGTGGTAGGCACGCGGCCTTGCCTATCTAAATAACTTCCCACGACCAGGTAAGTAGTCAAAAAAGGTTGATCCACGGCTACGTGACGACCCTGTGGATTAGGGGTGAATTGATGTTGTCAAAGCCTCTAATTGTCGCCATGATGGACATCGGTCGAATTGGAAATGCCTTCTCCGACGGGGCATTTCGAGACTACTCCGAGGAGGATCTGCATGTCTGATTCATTGCACGCGATCGAAATTGACGGCCAGCACGCCGAACTGCTCCCCGCGCGTACCGTGCTGTCCACGATTGGCATTGCCAAGGCGGGCGGCCAATGTGGCGGAAACGGTGGCGTCGGCGGCAACGGTGGTAAGGCGGCCGGAGGTATCGGGGTCAACGCCCTCAACATCATCCTTTACCCGCACCAGGACAACTACGCTGCTAACGCCTGGGGCGGGGCGGGTGGCGATGCTAATGGCGGCCCCTGCCACTGAATAGCGGCCCTGCAGACCATATGGCAGATAGCCCAGTCGAGCCATTGATGATAGTCGGTGTCGTTGGCTAGGAAACGGCATCGGCCATGCGGGCACAACGCTGGGATAGTACTGGGGCAGCCGACTCCGCCCTCGAGTCGTGCAGTACTGCCACGCGATCTACTTGAGCGCGTGCCGTTGTCGCCAGCAGCGCAGGGGTGGCCGTACTACGGTCACCCCTGCACCTGAATACTGGTATCTCCACTCCGCCACTTACTGACCGGCAAGTTTACCGACGATCGGCAGCTTTGCAAAAATCTGCATGACACCAGCGAGTTGCTGGCTCATCGGGTCGGTGGTGGTGGTGCTCGGAGCGCTTTCGGTGTTACCGCTACCGCCAGTGGTACCTTTGTTGCCAGCCGTGCCGTCGGCCATAAACATGGACATGACCGTACGCGCGGGAAGCAGCTCCAGGTGCTGCCGCTCGATTTCGATAAAGCTCAGTGCCTCAGGCATGTAGTCCCCCTCACAATGGCCCAGTGAGCCGGGCAGTGGGCTCCAGTGGGCGCCGAACAGTGGCCCCTGCGGGCCGGGAAACCCCGTCGGGCAGCATCGCCCGACGTGGCTACACACACCCTGACGAACAGCAGGCGAGCCGACAACCGTGCCGGTTACCTAAAGGTTGCACATTCGCCCACCTAGCTTATGCGGCCCATTCTCGCTAAGTACACTCTGTCACGCACGCTTCCAGCGAGCCACTACCTACTGTGGCCCTGCGCAAGCCTCGCCCGGATGCCATGCGCTTGTATATTGGCTGGTGAAATGGCGTCCCTACGGGTAGTAGTTTTCTCCGGTGGCTAATCTCGCGCGGGTGTCTTGGCTTACGCGCTAGACCGGTATCGAGCACCTCTACGTCTACCGCCTCGCACGCTGGCCGGTCGAAGACCTGGACCGCGCTGGGTCGCAACTGGGCGCGTTGCGCGTGTAGCTCACAAAAATTGGGTCTATTTATTCGCCTACCGTTGCCGGCCTGATCATTGTCGCGCCTCTTGCTGCCTGATGTCGTTGGAATCTTTACCGATGTGGCGGATCAAGTGCTGCGGGTGGGTACGAATAGCGTGGGAACTCGGTAGCCGAGACGCATCCGTCTGCGAAAATCGGTACCAGGGCGCTGGAATGCTAGGGGTTGTTGCGGCCATCCTCTGTAACGGGCGAGTTTCTTCTCCGTAGGATGGGAATATGCGCCTACGTCGGCTACGCGTGTTCACTGCTCTCCGCGGTATTGGCCGCACGCGGCGGCCTCTCGCTGCGTAGCTTTTGACCGCATATCACCGTGCCCTCGTGGATGAACAGCAGTGGGAAAATGCTGTACGGCGGCGGGTCGTAGGTACCGAAGTTGCAGAAATGTCTGTAGTAGCACTTAACTGTCTAAGTGCTCAGATACTGGCACACGGTTCAGTGGTGGAATGTAAAGTTAAGTGGCGAATGAGTGTTGTCAGGAGTTCTTATTCTTGCGAGGGTAGGAGTTAGCCGAATCGGCGATGCGGTCGATTAGGTCCCCTTCTGTACTTCATCTAGACGCCGCACTGTGAGGAGAACGTAGATGTATGACGCACTGAGTTTCGCCGAGATCGACGGGCAGCACGTAGAGCTGCTTCCCGCACGCACCGTCCTGTCCATGTTCAGCCTTACCGACAGCCCTGACGTGACCTGCCAGAGCGTCGCTAGCCAGTCGCCAGGTTTCTTGTTGTCGACGGGCGGCACGTTCGCTAGCTTCACCTGCCTGCCGACGGTGACCAAGTACTGAAGTGTGCCGGTAGACGCAACTACACACGCGCAGGGTCCGTAGCCTCGGTGATCGTTTTAGTTGACGAGACTGTGGCGGCCTTGCTTCGGGGAAAGAGTTGGCAGCGGTCGTTCCATCCATCGATGAAGTCGCTGAGGGCGACGCTGTGACCGTGTAGATGCAAGGGGTGGCCGCGTCGCGGCCACCCCTTGGTCTGTCTTCTCGGCGTGAGGGGCGCCCGGCAGACGCGGATAACGCAAAATCAGATGTGTTCATTAACGGCTACCATCCATCATGGGTATAGTGATACCGAGGAATTTAAGTAGCATGTGAGCCAAGAGTAGGTAAGCAGCAGGCTTCTTGTCCGTCACACCAGCCTTCGCCCGATGTCATTATCCGAACATGCGTGGAACTCTTAGGTGTCGGATTATGTTGTTAGGTGGTTTTCTCGCTGTTATGGTATGGATTAAGCCGGACGGCTAATGTCTCGATTAGGTGTTCTGTTCTGTGCCTACACGGACGCCGCAACTGGGGGGAACTCAAATGTCTTACACGTTGAACTTCGCCGAAATCGACAGGCTGCGGGTGGAGTTGCTGCCCGCACGTACCGTCCTGTCTCTTTTTAGCATCGACAACAACGGTTCTGTCGTCGCCGATGCCTGCACCACGACTCACACTGCAGCTGTGCCTGCTGTACTTGGTCTCATCGGTGGGAGCCCAGAGCAGCAGAGCGTGATATGCCAGCCGGCGGCAATCCTGTCCAGTGGAACGCCGGCCGCTGGCGGAGGGGCAGCCGGCACCGGTGGAGGGGCAGCAGCACCAGGGGCGGAGGCTGCTACACCGTAACTGTGGTCTGCCCGCTGACTTGGTCGTCGCTGATCGCAGCTCGGTGACGGTCGTGATGTGTCACTCCGTTGCTCGCCGCGAGCGTCTGGGCTGCAAACGGCACTTCCCTGGACGTCGAGTCCCCCGGCGTGTTGATCACGTTTTGCGTGTCTACCGCGACAATTCGTTGTCGAAGGCACCCAAAACGTGATCTTGCCGTGGGGCCAGTTTCAGTGGAGCGCGACCGCCATCAAGTGCCGTTGCAACGCTGAGCCCTCGCATGTCGAGAGCGATCACTGCTGCTGCACGCACCGGGTTTGCGTGGCTCGCACGGGAGCCAAGCAGTTAACCGATCGTCTGTGCTTGTATCGCCTCTGTGCGCACCATACGGCCCTCGTGCGGTATTCGATGGCACGGGCAAGGCGTCGACCGTAGTGTTGGTTTTCTTCTGCTCTCCTGCGACAGCCGGCGATGCGAATCGCAAACCGGCTATCTGGCTCACCGCATCGATGCTGGGTATTTCACCCGCCCAACGCAGAGCCCAGGCGTGGCACGACCTGCTTCGGAACGCACCGTGTGCGCGGTACGCGGTTCCATTACCATGGCACAGTGCCACCTTTCCTCAGGTGACCGGATGTTCGAGCATCGCAGTATTGCGGCCGCTCGCGTTACCTTCAGCAGGTGACACGCCCTCACCCTGCCTCCCTACGCTGGCTGCGGTCGTACTGCAGAACAGCGCAGCGGGACCGAGCCGGCGCCAGCTGCTGAAGCTGCTGGCCGAGCAGACCCAGCGCATGCGGCCGATCCCGTCGGTGGGTTAATTGCCCAGCAAGTGGTTCCCGCCGCGCTGCAGGCAGCGCGGCGTTCGTGTTGGCCAAGATTCTGGGCGCCGCCTTGACCGCGAAATGCCCGCTAACCGCCTACAGCGCGATCACTTCTTCAGCATCCGAGTTCTGCCGCATGCTCGGCAAGGCACCGCCTCGGAATGCCGGCAGCCAGCGAACAAGCTGCGCTCCTGCTCCTGTTAACACCCTGGCTGAGCCCATCAAGCCGGCACCGCAGCAGTCCACCTGCGCCTCCGGGCTGACACGGGTGGCGAGGATGCGCGTCGGTGGAAACGCCGACTCTGCTGCGCCGGCTACCTCTTGGTGCTGTCCCTGCTCGGCAGTGCTGCTGCACGCGCCGCGCCAATCACCATGGCGATTTGCCCTTTACCTCAGGGGTGACGCGTTCACCGTGGCTACCCAGCTAGGTCGGTGGCACCTTCCAGCAGTGACCGATAGCCCTGCCCGGCGGGTGAGCTGCTACCGGCCTCGATACGGAAACCGATCCAGCTGGTTATACGGACGACCAGGTAGCCGGACACATTGAAATAAACAGGCATCTCAACAATTGCGCGCAGTAAAGATCATCGTGTACTGGAGCGCTCGAGCGGCAGGAGGTCGCCGGATGCTAGGTGCCGTCGCCAGGCGAGGCTACGTAATCACCGCTGCGCTCCTACGTCTTCTCGCCCTTATCACCGTCACCATGCGGTCGGCCCGGGCAGTGCGCACGTCGCACCGTGTACCGCGTCCGACCATCTGGTTCGTCGCCGGCGTGCCTGCTGACCAGCAATAACATGGGTGGGGCCACTCGATTGCAAGTCTCTGCGAGCAACGAGAGCTAGGTACAGCGTTCTCAGTTCTCAGTAATCGTTCATCCCGAGGTAAGTAATCAAAAACGACGTCTTTCGGCTACGTGGTGCGTTGCATATTTAGGGGTAAATGCATGTTGTCAGGTCGCCTTTTGCTCGCCATGATTGGGATTAGCTGAAATCGGAAACGACATCCGATGAAGCAATTATAGGCCACTCCGAGGAGGATTTTAGATGTCTGATGCATTGAGCTTTGCTGAGATTGACGCTCAGCGCGTGGATCTGCTTCCCGCACGCACTGTCCTGTCCCTGATGGGCATTGCCAAGAGCGGCGGTCAGTGTGGTGGCAACGGCGGCGTCGGTGGTAACGGTGGCGCTGCTTACGGCGGTATCGGAGTCCAGGCCCTGAACATCATTCTGCAGCACGACCAGGAGAACTTCGCTGCTAACGCCTGGGGCGGCAACGGCGGCAATGCTAACGGTGGTCCTTGCCACTAATGGCGGCATCTGCCTGATCAATGGCAGCTTAGTTGATTGGGTATGTTATTCGGTGTCGTTGGCTAGGGAGCGGCACCGGCATGGCCGGCATGACGCTAAGTGCGGTGCTGGGGCAGCCGACTATAATTTTAGTCGTGCAGTACCGTCGTGCGCTGAGCGCAGGCGTGATTGTCGGCGCGGAAAGGGTGGCCGCATAGCGGCCACCCTTTCCGTTTGCAAGGGTCGATCGCTTGCCTTGTGACCCCTCTTGATCTGGCCCTGATAGACTTTTACGCGCGGCTATTTTGGTCGCGCGTTTCCTCGTCATTGACAACAGGGCGACGGACGGGATTAAACAGTAGCCAATCGTACTGCCCGTATGGAGAACATTGGCGCTGCGCGGGACCTTCGACCGCCGGTGGCCTGCTGCGTCCTCCGGTCGCATGGCGACCGTCACAGGCCAGGACTGCTCGCTGACCACCCAGTTCAGGAGGTCAAAGGAGTAACCTGCCGGTTCCATGCGCACACGCCTGATCGGCCGGGTCGTATGGGAAGGGTGCTGTACTGCGGCACCCTTCCCGTGAGTATTCGGCGGCCGATTGCGCAAGAGCCATCTTTTGTGGCTCGTTTTTTTAAGTTTGCCGGCCGGGCCGGCTGCGCATTGGTACTCACCTTCGTCAGCAGGTCTCAGACTGCCCACGACCCGGCGTGCGCGCTCGATTCGTTAGGCGACCGAGCGCTGACGTTAAAGGAGGGATGGCCTGAGCGGCCATCCCTCCTTTAACGTATATAACCCGCGATCACACTAGCCGCTGCAGTTGGAGGTAGAGTTGTTCGCGCCCAGGATCGGAATGACGTTGAGGATGTCCTGAAGAGCCGCCACCTGGGTGCCGTTAAGACCCACGTTGACAGCGCCGACCTGGGTTTGGTTGCAGCCACCCTTTTGGCCGCCACCGCCGCCGCCCGTGCTGAACAGGGATAGGACGGTACGGGCGGGAAGCAGTTCGGCGTGCTGCCCGTCGATCTCGGCGAAGCTCAATGCATCAAACATTCATGTCCTCCTCGGAGTCGTCTACATGTGCTTCGTCGGATTGAAACTCTCCGATTCAGCTAATTCAAAACAATAACAGCACTGGATCGACTGACAACATGCATATGCCACTTAACTTTGCATTTCATCACTGAGCCCAAAACTGGCTCGGGACTACTGAGACGGCAACCATATTGTTACCGAGACTTCAGGTCGTCGACACGTATTGCGCAGCGCTGTGCGGACGTTGTCTACTGCCGCCGGTGCTCTGAAGTACGGTCATCTGTGCTCGTCACGGGGTACCTAGGGTGGTCGCCGCAAGGGCGGCGCGCGTACTGCGGGAGCAGCGAGTGACCGTGGTGTGTATGCATTGAACACCGCGGGACTACGGACAAGGCCTCACCAGGTACGTACGCTCGCGATCGTTGGATACCTGAAGTTCGGCGCATTCGACCCCGGTTCGAGCGGACACATGCGCCACGACCACCTAGAAGCCGGCGGGCGTCTGCGTGGACCCAGTGAGGCTGGTCGTGGGTCGGAGTCCGGCGCGGGGGCTTACGCCGGCGTCTCAATTCGTGGCGTGGTTTCCCGACAGTTTGTCGCGAGCTGTCTGCGCCCATTTTTTTCTCGATTTGCGCGCTGCGGGCGTCTCGCTCCGGACAATGGTGGATGCACTTCCGCGATTGGGGAGGTGGGATAGCGCGATCAGTCCGGAACGCTACTTTTGGTTCCTGGCGCCCTCCCGGTAAGCGGCCAGCCGGCGATCGGCTCATGCAGCGCGGAACCATCTGGGGCCGCGCCGAGGTGGCTTCGCACCAGATGCAGCTGACCAGCCACCCACGGCGGCCCTTCCCAGCAGGCCAGCCGCTGAACCAACGGCCGGAGATCGGCCTGTCCCGGTGCCCGAGCCAGCGTGACGTGCGGCCGGTAAGGCCTGTCTTCCACCGGCAGACGGCTTCGCCGGGCGGCGGCCGCCGCGGAGCCGGCCAGCCGGCGCAGGTTGTCGCGATCGCCCTGTACCTGGGTCCACAACACCCGGTTGCCGAACCGGCCACCGCCGCCAAGGGACAGCGACAGCGGGGGGTGCCGAGTGGCTGCCCGCTCCAGCCGGCGGCTTAACTCACCAACCAGCCCATCGTCGACCTCACCGAGGAAGACCAGCGTCACGTGCCACTGCTCAGGGCGAGTCCACCGTAACTTCGGCGCCAGCTCGCGCAGTGCGGCGGTGGTAACTCGTAGCGCTTCGGTGACCTCGTCAGGTGGTGTCAGCGCTACGAACAACCGCACCGGGCCATCGTGGCAGCGTCAGACCACCCAGGCTGGGTGGGGACGAGACAATTCGACGGCCGAAACTGGCGGATCGTGTGACGGAATCGCCAGGTAAAGGTGGTCCACAGGGTAGCGTTGCCGTCCGGCGTACCCGCTTACCGCTGGTCGCGAAGCCCTGCCATCGAGGACTGAATCCGTCCGACCAGTCGGCGCAGGAGGACAGCCGCCGGACGCCGCAGCCGCCGCGCCTACGCCACTGAACGTGGACCTCCTGGTAGTCCTTATTGCCAGCGCCGCTACTTGCTCCCGCGGCTGACCACAGCGGATTTCAGATCCATACGATCCGCAACCCGCAGGTAAACGAGGGGAGATCGCCCCGGTGGCACCCGAATCACTCGTCGAGGCTCGGGGGACCGCGTTCGGTCCGCGGATCTGGGCCCCTGACACCGTCGAGGTCCTGTCTGCGCCGGATCATCTCGCCCGGGCTGCTGCCAGCGCGCTGGGCTGGGACGGCGTTGTGCTGCCCCCGGTGGTATTGCTCGGCCGCCGGGTGGTGGTCGTCGCCAGCCTTCTGGGCGAGGTGCACGAGCGCCGGATGAAATCAGGCTGGCGGCCGGTGACCGACCGGGTATCGGTATCCACCTGGGACTGGCCCGAGATGCGGCATCTCGTGCCGCCGCCCGCGGTGCACCTGGACGGCATCATCGCGCCCGCACGGCACTGGCGCACCGGGCTCACCGGAGCCGCACCGTTCGCTGGGCTGTGCCCGACCGCGCTCCTGCTGCCTGCGCACATCGCTCGTAACGTCGAATGCCTGAGCCACGCCGAGTACTACGGCCCCACCGTGCTGGCCGCTGCCGGACCTCACGATGTCGACCCGGACGCTGTCGACGTAGTACACGTCGGGCGCACCCGCGCGGTCGCGACCACACCCACAAACTTCACGACCAGGTGGGTGTACGAGATGGTCTACGACCGTCTACTCGCTGTTCACTAGCGCTTGTCCTGCCGCGCCACCCCGTGTCCGTGGTGTGCCGTGCCCGCTTGCCGGTGATGGCGATCTGCCGCCGTCCATGCGCTCTAGCGCCAACTCGCAGACTCAGCTCTCGCCTCGGACTAATCGGGTCGATGAGCTGGTGACCGACGGCCTAGCCACGGGTCTCCATGGCAGGGACACCTCATGGCGAATCTGATCCTCGTTGCCTAGGTCGACTTATCGCGGGCTGATACGGCGCGACAAAGACCTGGTGCCGACCTCGGAATACCAACCGCGGCGACACCTCGAAGGAAAATACCGGAATGGAAGGTCGGGGATGGTTACCGTAGACGTCGTCATGAACTTACCCGCGAGAATTCCGACGCAACGGACGTGACGAGAGCTGACTGCGGGGATGACGAGCAAAAAATTGTGGGGCGGGGTCGTTCCTCTCGAACGACCCCGCCCCACTTAAGGGTGCCTGCGCTCCACGTGTCCGGCGCCGGACGGGGGATCTCCCGAGCCTGCGATGCGCTGGTTAAGTCACCAGGCACCGGGCGGTGGGATCCGGCGATCATCGGAGCAACGTTGACGGTGGACAGTCGGTCAGGCAACGACGGTGCACCGGCGCGGCACTCCACTCGATGAAGAGCGGGATGAGCAACTTATTGAGTTGTGGCGCTCCCACCGGCGACGCGTGCGCCGTGCAACGCCGCCAGCGGGAGAGTGTGGTTGTGGCCGGCAATCCTTCGACATCTCGGTCGGGGGCACGGACGTTCGCCGGATCACCGGCCACATGGCGGCTGCTCAGCTTTCGTGGGAGGGGGGGGAGTCCCACGAACGGTGCGAGCCCGCCAGCTCTATGGAGTTGAGGTTCGGGCGGCAGTCAGCGTGCAGCAGCAAACATGGATGCCGGCTGACGCACTTGCCACCGGGGTTGGCTGGTCTTGGCTTGAGAGAACGCCTGGAATCCGGAAAGGACTGGTTTGGCGGTCGTGGATTCCGCGGAGACGGCCTGCGAAGGCACGGTCTCCGCGGAAACGAGGTGTTCATGTGCGGCTTGCCACACGCTGCACGACGCCGCGCGAGATCGCCAGTGGCCAGTGCACTCCGAACAGCGGCCCCGAGAATCCGGCGCATGTGCGGCAAGCAACGCCCGCCACCCATGAGTCAGTCGGGGCAGTTCACTGCGCGCAACCGACATCAGGGAACCATTGTCAGCACTGTTCGCCAGCTCGTTGAGCATGTCGAGCCGCTCCCATACCGCCTGCCGGAGGATCTGGCCCAGAACCTGGTCCACCTCTACAACTCCACCTTTCCGTGCTCGGTTTGCCGCCCCAGCGGTCTGCGCCCCGGAGGGGCAGCTCGCTACAGCCGCGTCCCGAGAACTTCAGTCCCGATAAGTCGCCACACACAATTTGGGAAGTGGCGCCCGAACAAGGTAGGCAGAGCGCGGGGGTGGATTAAACAGGCCATGGGCTGTGCTGCGCTGATCGGCCATGCTATGACGGTGAGCGGCACATACTGATAGGTAGCGCCGATCAGCTTGGCCGAAGTGGGCTTCACCAGCGACGACCAGCATGCCTACTCTGCACACGTCGCCCGTCGGACGGCAAGGGGGCGAGATGAACACGACCGGTCAGCACGACAGCCGGCTGTCTCTGGAGCGGTGGAACGAACCAGAGATGAAGCGCGCGCTGGCGGATCGCGACATCAGCTCGGTTTACCGCCTACTCAGGCGGGTAGGTATCTCGCAACGGCACATCGCAGCTTTGACCGGACAATCCCAGTCAGAGGTTTCGGAGATCCTCAAGGGTCGCCAGGTCATGGCTTACGACGTACTCGCGCGGATTGCCGACGGCCTCGGTATCCCCCGGGGGTACATGGGCTTGGCCTACGACCCGGCGACAGCAACGAGCATGGTCGGACTCCCCGACCATGCGGCGGCTGAGGAGGATGAGTCGGTGAAGCGCCGGAAGCTCCTGGCGCATGGAGCTGCCGTGATGTTCGGCACCGCAGTGCTGGGGGCAGACCGCGGGCAGTGGCTGCCTAGTCCAGCCCAGACGCCTGCACCGAACAAAATCGGTATGACGGACGTCAAGCAGGTAGAGGCCGCCACAAGAGCGATGCGTGCGCTGGACTACCAGTTTGGCGGCGGAGCGTGCCGGGACGCGGTTGTCGCGCAGCTGTCCTGGGCGCAGCGCCTGCTGGGCGCGTCGAGTTCCGATGATGTCCGTCTGCGGCTGTTCCGGGCGCTGGGCGATCTGCAAAATCTGGCTGGCTGGACGAGCTTCGACGTCGGCTTGCTCGATTCGTCACGTAGCCATTTCGCTACTGCTCTGGAGTTCGCCAAACAATCCGGTGACTCCGGCCTGATGTCCAACATCATGTACCGGATCGGTCGGGTGTACCTGCACCATGGCGAGCCTAATGACGCCCTCAAGTGGTTCCAGCTCGGTCAGATCGCGGCCCAGGACTCTGGGTCGGAGTTGGCCGTTGCGGTGCTGTGCGGTAACGAGGCCTGGGCCTACGCGATGATGGGTGACGACGTCCAGGCAAAGAAGCTGCTCGGCCGCTCCCGTGACGAGCTGGCCCGGGCAAATCTGAACGAGGCGCCGGACTGGGCGAGGTTCTATAACGACACCGACATGTACGCCATGATCGGCACTGTGCACAATGAGCTGGCCGCCTTCGACCCACGCCACGCCGCTGTCGCAATTCCCGCATTCGGGCAGGCGCTGGCCCGCTACGACGACTTGATGGGCCGCAGTGCAGCGTTTACCCTCACCATGCTGGCCACGGCCCACCTGCGCCAGGGCGACGTCGACCACGGCGTGCACGTGGGCCGCAAGGCTTTACTGGCAGCGGCAGCAGTGAAATCCCAGCGGGTAAGCGACCGGATGAAGCCACTCGAGATTGAGGCCGGCCGGCGATCTACCAATCCCGAGTCCCGTGAGCTGGCTTACCTCATCCGGCAGCAGCGAACCGTCTGAGAGAAATGGAGGGCCGTGGCGGCGCCGTCTCTAGGCTGTGACGAGCGGCTCATTATTGGGCTGCAGGCGGTGTGCGCCCATCTCGGCTTGGATGCGGCAGGAGCCCGGTTACTTCGTAACGTCAACAACGCGGTGTTCCGCCTGCGCCGGGATCCGGTGGTGGTCCGGCTGGTGACGTTGCCTTCGTATATTCCGCGGGCAAAGTTGGTGGTAGCTGCCGCGACGGTGTTCGCCGAGCATGATGTGCCGGCAATCCGGTTGTTGCCAGGTATTCCCCAGCCCGTGCGGGTCGGCGAGCACGTGGCCACGGTGTGGCAGGCAGTTCGGCCGATCGGGCCCCGTCCGGGTGGTATCGATCTGGCGAACCTGCTGCGGGCGGTGCACGCGGTGCCGCTGCCGTGCCGGGCCTTACCGCAGTGGGATCCATTAACCGATTTCGACAACCGGGTACGGCACACCACGATGATGCCCGCGGCTGACCGGGACTTCCTGCTGGGCCGCAGCGCGGAGCTGGCCGCTGCAGTGGCTGCGTTGCAGTTCCCTCTGCCGACGGCCGTAGTGCATGGCGATGCGCATCTCGGGAATGTCATCCCCGGACCCGATCGCCCGGTGCTGTGCGACTTCGATTCATGCGCAGTCGGGCCACCCGAATGGGACCTTACCCCCGTGGTGGTGGGCAACGTGCGGCTCGGCAAACCTGCCGCTGACGAGCGGGATTTCATCGAGGCTTACGGGTTTGACGTACGCGACTGGGACGGTTTCGAGATACTGCACGGTATCCGTGACCTCAAGCTGATCGCCGGGGTGTTTCCCCGAGCCGGGTCACCGCCGGCTGTGCAAGCTGAGTTCGACCGCCGGATGGCCAGCCTGCGGGCCGGCCGGCGGTTCGAGCGTTGGCGGACCGTCCGGCGCTGAACTAATGCGCTGGACAAGCCGGACGTCTAGTGTCGGACCTTGTGTCGCCGGCCCGCCCATCGGTGGCGGGAGCTCTCGCCCCGCCGATCACGGGTCCAGGGCCGCTTGAAAGTTCGTCTCAGAGCGTCCTGCCCATCGCCGGCCCTTCGCTGTCCATCTCCCACGCCCGCTCGTTGCGCTCGCTGCCTCTGCACCTGATGCGCACGTCGAGCTGGACGGACCACTGGCCGGTCCGGCTAGACGGCGAAGAACTCGAGCTGCTGCTGGACACCCTGCGCGCCAACTCCGCTGCCGCGTCGGCGCGACTGACTGAGAAGGCTTTGGCATATATGGCTGCCTCGACGGGTTGCGGGGCGGTTGACCGGCCACCGCAGCGCCCGCACGACGTGGTCGTGGCGCTACACCGCATCTTGACCCGATCCCGGTTCCTCAAGGGCTCGCGATCGTGCTTCCCGCTGGAAACGGCACGGGCGCAGATGCTGCCTTTCGTTGAATCTGGTCAGCCGATCACGATCTTGACCATTGGTTTCCCATTCAAACAGCATGACAACGGCCTCAAGACCGCCGGTCCGTGGCCTGACCTCGCTGAAGTCGGGGCGTTGTTGCGGCTCAAAGAGCTCGAAGGTGCCTTCACTGCGGTATACCCACCTGGCCTGCGGGTGGTGGTGCTCAATGACGGTGGCTACTCGCGCCCGCGTGGCTGGGCGGAGATGCGACGCTACCGGCGCCAGCTCAAGCGCTACGCCCAATTGGTAGGGCTGGGCAACTCGGTGCGGTTTTGTGATCAGTCCCGTTTCGTTGCGCGAGTCCTCGGTCCACGGGAATGGAATACCCGGGAAAAATACCGCCGCACCTACAAGGAACTGATTTCGATGCTGGCTGGCAGCCCGCGCGCGCTGCGCAGCGCTGCCATCATCGACCAGCGGCTGGCCGAGACGTTGCCGCCGACGCTACTGGCTGGCCTGCCGTTATTCCAGGAGATCGTGTCCTCGCTGGTGTACTCCGTTCCGGTGCCGGCTTGCTCGGGCACCGACGCCCGGCAGTGGGCTTGCCAGGTGCTCGCCTGGCCCGACCGATTTACATCTCCCGACCTGCCCTTGGAACTGGCCGCAGCCCGCCGAGAGGTGATCTCCTGCGCGTGGCAGGACGCCGCGAACTTCCTGGCAGCTTCCCTGGCCGATGCAGCGGTGGGCGTCGCCGAGCAGTTCCCGCCACACGTGCGGCTGGCCACCGTTGCCTCCCGGCCAGGATGTAGTGGTTTCTCCTACCTTGGTGGCTCGACGCTATTGCCATGGCATGGCACGGGATGTCTGGATGGCCGTGGTTTGCTGTGTGCTGAGTTCCTGGTGAGCCTGGACCATCGGGGCTTCCTGCCGGTGTACTGCGACCTCATCGGCGACGAGCAGCCGTTGCTGATGGTGCCCTTCGCACGGACCCGATACATGAACAGGCGGCGACAGGTCGATCCCGAATTGCTGGCCACAGCACGGCTCCGGAGTCGCTAATTGTGACGGGAATGTGTCGCGGCCGCTAACGCGCGCCGGCTGCGTGGCGATGGTTCGGGCAACTGGAAACGATGGCAGGCGGTGTACATGGTGGCAAGGCAGCACAGGTTGAGCTGGCGGCAGCACCGCGCAGTGGCGCGGGACGCCGACTTTCTGGACGGCGTGGTGGATGCGCAACTGGAGCTCGTCCGCCAGCTGCCTTTCGACCAACGTGATGAGCTTGCCGAAGCGCTCGCGGTGCTGGTGACGCTCGCCGAGGATCACCGGTACTACTTGCGCCATTGGATCAGCCGCCGGGAGCTGCGGCATCGTGTCGAGCGCGCGCTGGTCACCCTCGATGCTCTCGGCCATGTCCCCACCCGCGCCGCCTGAGCCGACATGCCACCAGGCGCAAACACCTCACCTGACCGGACACACCGCCAGACCCCGACATGGAGACATATCGGGGTGGGACAGCCTCCGTGTGCCCCGATATGTCTCCATGTCGGGTTCTATTGCCACCGCGGCGCTGCGTTGTCGGTGTGACGACATAATGTGACGTCGTGGACTCGGCAGTACTGCTCGACGCGGCTGTGGTAACCCGATGCCGTCGCCGGGTGCATCTGGAGCATGACCCCGCAGCAGCCGACGAACCCCGCGCTGCCCTTGATGCGACCACCCAGCGGCGGATTACGGACGCCGCCGCGCACCGACGCAGGGTCGCTGACCGCTTGGCGGAACACCACGCCACCGACTGGGCTGAGGTGCCCGCGGAGCTGCCCGCCGAACAGCGGGTCACTGCCACGCTGGCTCTGCTCCACGGGCAGGCGCCGCTGGTCTGGGGTGGGTTGCTGCCTGCGGACCCAGCCAGCGGGCGGCGTGGTGGTGTGGACCTGCTCGTGCGGCACCGCGGTGGTTACCTCCCGGTGATGGTCGTACGGCACAAGGTCACCGATCCCGGCGGCGGAGCCCGCACCAGCGCGCTGACCCAGCTGCGGCTCACCGCCGCGCGCACCGACCCAACCCGCAAGGTCCGCGCGCAATCCCGCGATCAGTTGCGGCTGGCCCATGCGGTACGGCTGTTGCAGGCCGCTGGGCTGGCGGCCCGCGGTCGGCCTACCGGCGGGGTGATCGGGCTTGAGGCCGACGCGGTGGTCTGGCACGCCTTGGACGTGCCAGGCTGGCCTGGCGGGCGTACCGCGATGAATGAGTACGACGCTCGGTTCGCCGACCGGCTAGCCGTCGCCCGGGCTGCTGCCACCGCGGGGCCGCCGCTGGCGCTGCCTTCCCGGGTCACCGAATGCCGTTCTTGCCCGTGGTGGCCCACCTGCGGGCCGGTGCTGCGGGAAGCCCGTGACGTCAGCATGGTGTTGCGGGGGGAGGACGCGGTGGCGTTGCGAGCGGCCGGCGTGTCGACCGTAGATGCACTAGCCGCGCTGGACCCCGCCGGCGAGGCGCCGGTGCCGATGGCTGGTACATCGATGCGTGACGCGGTGCTGCTGGCCCGGGCTTGGCAGCAGGACCTCACCCTGGTGCGGCGTAACCGCCGTGTCACCGTGCCCCGCGCCGATGTCGAAATCGACGTGGACATGGAAAGCTTCGACGAAGCTGGCGCTTACTTGTGGGGTTGCCTGCTATCCGGTGCAGACATCGGATTGCGTCGTGGTTACCAGGCTTTTGTCACTTGGGAGCCGGTGCCGACCCGCGATGAGGCGAGATCCTTCGCCGAATTCTGGCGCTGGTTGACCGCCGTTCGCCGCCGTGCCGCCGAGTGCGGACGAAGTTTCGCCGCCTTCTGTTACAACGAGCAGGCCGAGAACCGCTGGCTGCTGTCGTCAGCGGCTCGCTTCGCCGGCGCACCGGGTGTCCCCACCACTGCCGAAGTGCAGGAGTTCATCGGTTCCGATCAGTGGGTTGATCTGTACGGGGTGGTCAGCGCGGAATTCCTGTGTGCGCACGGCAAGGGCCTCAAGACAATCGCCCCAGCGGCGGGCTTCGCTTGGCACGACCCGGAGGCAAGCGGCGAGAATTCCATGCGCTGGTATTCAGACGCGGTTGGATTGGGTGGCAACGCACCCGATCTAGACCAGCGAGCCCGGTTGCTTACCTATAACTCCGACGACGTCCGTGCCACCCATGCGTTGCGGTTATGGATGAGTTCCGAGGCGGTTAACGACGTGCCCTACGCAGGTGATCTGTAGACCCGGTTGCGGTATGTCACCATGGGTGGGCACTCTACGTAAGCAACGCGAGGGGAGAGGCACATGTTCGTACGGCGCATTGCGGTGATCGGTTCCGGATATGTGGGCTTGACCACCGGCGCCTGTTTGGCCTCGTTGGGGCACCGGGTGATATGCGCCGACGTGGATCAGCGCAAGGTGGCCCGACTGTCTGCGGGGGAAGTGTCGATCCTCGAGCCGGGCCTACCCGAACTCGTCGCCGAGGGCTTGGCCGCTGGCCGGTTGCAGTTTGTGGTGGGAGCTGCCGCGGCGGTCGAGGAGGCCGAGGTGGTGTTCTTGTGCGTACCGACTCCCATGGGAAACGGCGGCGGTGCGGATCTCTCGGCAGTGGAGGCGGTCATCACCGAGGTCCGAGCCCTGCTGCCGACGGGTTGTGTGGTGGTCAACAAGTCGACTGTTCCGGTAGGCACCGCGGCGCGTACCGCCCAACTGTTAGACCGTCCAGACGTGGCTGTGGTCAGCAATCCGGAGTTCCTCCGGGAAGGTTCTGCGGTCCACGACTTCCTCAATCCAGACCGCATCGTCGTGGGGTGTGATGCGCAGGACGCCGCTGAGCGGGTCGCAGCGTTGTATGCCCGGCTTGGAGCGCCGACCGTGCTCACCGATGCAGCCAGCGCGGAGATGGTCAAGTACGCCGCGAACTGCTTCCTTGCGATGAAGCTGTCTTACGTCAACGCGATCGCGGAGCTGTGCGAGCGATCCGGGGCCGACGTGCTGGACGTTACCGAGGGCATCGGCTACGACCGGCGGATCGGGCAAGCGTTCCTGCAGGCTGGGCCTGGCTGGGGCGGGTCCTGCCTGCCCAAGGACACCCACGCGCTGCTGCAGGTGTGCGCCGCAGTGGATTTCGACTTCCCATTGCTGCAAGCCAGCCTGGACACCAACACTCGTCAGCAGCACCGCATGGTGGACAAGGTCAGGGATGCCGTCGGCGGGTCGCTGGCCGGCCAACGGGTGGGGCTGCTCGGGTTGACGTTCAAGGCTGGCACCGACGACCTGCGAGACTCACCAGCCCTGACGGTGGCCGCGCTACTGGCTGCCGAAGGTGCCGATCTGATCGGTTACGATCCCGCAGTCCCCGTTGCGGTGCCCGGTATGACGGACGACCTGCAGGTCACCGATGATCCGTTCAAGGTCGCTTCCGGTGCTGCTGCTTTGGTAGTGCTCACCGAATGGCCCGAGTTCCGGCTCTTGGACTGGGGCAGGATCGCTGAACTGGTCGAGCGCCGCATCGTCGTCGACACCCGTAACCTGCTCGACGCGGACGTGCTGCGCCGGGTCGGCGTCGAGGTCCGCGGCATCGGCCGTCGTCCCACCCCAGCGTTGATGAGCTCTTGAGCAACTAATCGGGTCAGCCACCCGTCTCCCGGCTTACCAACACCAAGCCGATCAACCGCTCGTCGAGCGGCACGTCCGTCATGGCGTCTGGATGGGCGAAGCACTAGACGCCAGCCCGATGATCTGCTGTGCTTAGCCTTGCCTAACTACTCGATCAAGGGCGACGAAGCCATGTATGTGTGCATCTGCCGCGCGGTGACCGAGACTGTGGTACAAGGGTGCATCGCTGACGGTGCCCGGACCGTCAAAGACGTCGTCAAGCGCTGCGAAGCCGGAAGCGGGTGCGGGACCTGCGTCGGTAAGATCCTTGCGTTGCTAGGTACCGGCGCCAGCGAGATGAGCAGCTCTTTGCAACGCAGCGCCTGATTCGCACGTTTAGACCGGACGATCTTTATATCCCCCGCTCAGGGCAGCCTCACCTGAAATGACAAGCCGTTGACACATGGGTACGGTTTGCTGATCATCGCGACCCGACCCGGAGGGGGTTCGATTCTGCTATGCGCGGCGACGACGAGGTTATCGCCCTGCTCAACGAGCAACTCACCCGCGAGCTGACCGCCATCAACCAGTACTTCCTGCACGCCAAGATGCAGGCGAACTGGGGGTTCACCAAGCTCGCTGAGCACACTCGTGACGAGTCCATTGACGAGATGAAACATGCCGAGCGGATCACCGATCGGATCCTGTTCCTCGAAGGTTTGCCGAACTATCAGAAGCTGCTACCGCTGCGCATCGGGCAGACCGTGAAAGAGCAATTCGAGGCGGACTTGGCTGTCGAGATAGAGGCCGTGGACGCACTGCGCCCCGCGATCGCGTTGTGCCGCGAGAAGGGTGACGTCACCACCGCCAACATCTTCGAAGACATCCTCGAAGACGAAGAAGAGCACATCGACTACCTTGAGACCAACCTTGAACTGATCGGCAAGCTCGGTGAGCAGCTCTACCTCAGCCAGCTCGTGGAGCGGCCGCCAACCAACGGTTGACGGGAACCTTCCACGGGGACCACTACGGTGGCGGAGTGAGTGATCGTCGACTGTTTGCCGTGCCCGCCGCCCGGGATTTGTTGCCCGAGGTGCGCCGGCGAGTCGATGCGCTGATTGAGGCAAGGGCAGACCTCACCGAGCTGTCCGTGGACCTGCATCGCTTCGGCTCGTCGGCGCTTGGTGGTCTGGCCGAGATGAAAGCGCTGCAGGCCCGGCTGGACCACATACTCGAGTGGTTCCCCGACCAGGGCATCGAGGTCAAAGGTCTGGCGCCCGTCCTGATCGATTTCCCGGCCGAACTGGATGGGGAGTCGGTACGGCTGTGCTGGCTCGAGGGTGAACCCGAGCTGTCCTGGTATCACCGCTCCGACCTAGGCCTGGCCGGACGCCGCCGGCTCCCCTCCTGACCAACCCCCCTCCTCCTCCACCGCGTTCTGGATGCAGCGACCTTACTAGTTGTACTCTCTGCCCGTGCCGACAACTGTCATCGCTGACCAGCGGGAACACTCTATACGGGCCCGGGACTACTTGCGGGTATCGCTGGATCGTTCGGGTCGGGCTCGGTCGTTGGATGAGCAGCACGCCGATCACCAGCGCCTGGCTGCGGAGCAGGGTTGGTCGTTGGATCAGGCGTCGTATCGAGATGCGTCGGCAAGTGCGTCTAGGTACGCGCGGAAGTCCCGGGATGGTTTCGATCGGTTGATCGCGGATTTGGCGCAGGATCGGTTTGGCGCGCAGGTGTTGATGGTTTGGGAGAGCAGTCGAGGCAGCCGCCGGGTCAGTGAGTGGGTCAGCTTGCTGGAGTGGTGTGAGCGCCGTGGGGTGCGTATTCATGTGTATACCCACAGCCGGACTTATGACCCGGCCAATGGGCGAGACCGCCGGTCGCTGCTGGAAGATGCCGTGGACGGGGAGTATGAGTCGTCGAAGATCTCGGCGCGGGCCCGGCGGGCGGTGGCGGCCAATGCGGTGGCCGGTCGGCCGAGTGGGCGGATTCCCTATGGGTATCGGCGGGTGTTTGATCCGCAGACCCGGCAGTTGATCGCCCAGGAACCGGAACCGGCTGAGGCGGCGGTGGTGGCGGAGTTGTTTGGGCGTCTGGTGGCCGGGCACAGTCTGCATTCGATCGCCCGGGACTTTGCGACACGAGGTATCCGGAACTCGTTCCGGCCTGGTGTTTTCCCCGCAGCATCTGCGCTCGCTGGCGCTGTGTCCTGCCTACGCCGCGCTGCGTGCCCACCGCCCGAAAGCTGGTCCGCACAGTCGAGAGCGGCACGCCCCGGTTTCGGTGAGCGAGATGTACCAGGGCCAATGGACGCCGCTGGTGCCCCGCGCGCAGTGGCTGGCGGTGCAGCGGCTGTTGTCCGCCCCGGAACGCAAAACCTGCCGCCCCGGTCGGGGCAAGCATCTGCTGTCGTTGATCGCCCGCTGTGGGCGCTGTGAGGGTGGCCTGGCGGTGACCTACCGGGGCGGGTACCCGCGGTATTTCTGCCGCGCCAAGGGCTGTGTCCTGATCCCGCAAGCGGAGGTGGATCAGATCGCCGAGCAGGTGATGCTGGCCTATCTGGCGCGCCCGGAGGTGATCGACACTCTGCGGGCGGGTGAGCACGACGGTGATCGGGAGCTGGCGATGTTGCGGGATGCGCTGGCCACGGTGCGGGCGCGACACGACGAGCTCGCCGAGGCGGTCGCGGCGGGCAGGCTGAGCGTCGCGCTGGCCGCGCGATCGGAGCCCGCGATCCTCGCCGAGATTCAGCGCCTGGAAAAACAGGAAAAACAACTTGCTACTCCCAGCGCGCTCCGCGGCCTGATTGAGCCCGGTGCCGATGTCGCCCGCCGCTGGGCCAGCGCCCCGATGAGCACCCGACGTGAAATTGCCCGCCTGCTACTGACTCCCCAACTCATTGGCGAATTGAGAATTACGCCCTCACTAACCCCAGGACAACGAGTCGCTGCCGAACAACGCATCCAGTGGTGGCGAGGATAGCTCCGGACCAGCCGATGCCGCCTTGCCGGACAAGTGAACGTCTCCCATCTGACTCAATGGTCGTGGGATGTCCGGTTGAGTGGGTCAGTCGAATTCGCCGGCTTGTACTCCGGTGTGAAGGCGGCCCATTGCGCTGGGGTGAACGTCAGCATGGACCCGGTTGGATCTTTGCTGTCTCGGATGGCGCGGTGTCCTTTGAGGTCGGTCACTTCGAGGCAGTTGCCGCCTTGGTCGCTGCTGTAGCTGCTTTTGTGCCAGGTTAGGTGTCGCATTGTTAAACCCCCTTCTCGATCTCACTGAGTAGCGAGATTGTGAGGCTTATGCAAAACTCAATTTAGGATAGTCGGCGGTCGTTTGTTCGGAAAGCTGGCGACACGCTGCATCAAATGATAGGCAACGGCTTCTCCGGTCGATAGAAAGGAGGCGACCAAGCCCAAACC
>Ga0213881_10000567_pt1 | contig 22716 bp, 21 predicted proteins | sample BarmaccoBMER_R08_FD_160104 | JGI IMG/M metagenome (GOLD analysis project Ga0213881, IMG submission 160104) | Barbacenia macrantha exposed rock microbial communities from rupestrian grasslands, the National Park of Serra do Cipo, Brazil - ER_R08 ... | reverse complement strand
CGAAAGTACCGCCGACGTCCTGCCCGTAAATGAAGACGCGCGGATCATCGCGCAGCAATTTCGCCTGCGCTTCGCGGATGGCCTCGAGGTAGGTGAGGCTCATTCCACGGGGTCGCAAAGCTCGCGCGTGGAGATCGCGCACCAATCTTCCTCACCAGCATTCGGAGCCGGCTCGCGCTGCGCTGTCGCTACTGCCTCATCCACTTTCCGCAACGCTTCGTCGCGCCAGTTCCGCACGGTCGCATCGTCAGCGAGGCCGAGCTCGCGAATGCAAACTTCCGCGCATTTCAGGCAATCCTGCGCGAATGGCTCCTTGCGAATGTCGTCAGTAACGTAGGAAAAATCATCGTGCTCACCGTGCCCGGCCAGGCGCAGAATGGACGCGACGACAAGCTGCGGCGGCCGACCGGCGCGAGCGCGCTTAACTGCCGTTTCGATAGTTTCAAGGCAGGCGTTGAGGTTAGTCCCGTCCATTTCGTAGCCTTCAAAGCCGTAGCCCAGCGCGCGGTCCACCAGGCTGGCGCAGGCAAATTCGCGTTCGTTCGGAGTTGAGTACGCGTAATGATTGTTCGTGGCGACGACAACCAGCGGCACGCGTTCGACTGCGGCAATGTTCAACCCTTCGTGCGTCGAGCCCGTCTGCATTCCGCCTTCACCGATTGTGGTTAAGCCGACGAAATCCTTTTCGCCGCGCCAGCGTTTCGCCATGAGCGAACCGACGACGACGGAGATCATCGCGCCGAGATGACTAATCATGGCGAGCTGGCCTTCGCGCGGTTTGCCCCGATGGATGTTACCGTCGCGTCCACGCATCGGCCCGAGCCGCGAGCCTAGATAAGTACGAGCGACATCCACCAGCGGCTCACCGAAAGCCGCCCGGCCCGCCTGGTCGCGAATGAGCGGAGCGAAGATGTCGCCTTTGCGCAAAAACATCCCGCATGCGGCGCTGACTGCTTCCTGGCCTTTGCCGACGTAAACGCCGCCGGTAATCATCCCGCCGCGATACATGCTGGCCAGTTTTTCTTCGAACAGACGCGTAAGGAGCATCCACCGATACGCTTCGAGGTAGCGCTCGTGTACTGCCGCCGCGGCTTGCGCTTCCGATCCGGTCTTTTTCCTTCCTCGGCGCGCGGTTTGCAGCATTCGACGATTTTCCGCCGCAAGGCTCATCAGCGCAAAATGAATTTTGCGTGTAGCCCTCGCCTTGGACGACGATCACAGCAGTTCGAGTTGGCCCGGATCGGCAGACGCCGCGGCAAGCTCGGTTTCAGCGGGCAGCGTAAGCTCGAAGCCGAACCGCTCAGCCAGACGCTGACACGTTTCCGGCGCGAACCCTTCGAAGTGATTATTCGCGTAGATGTAGGCGGCGCGAACGTCCGCGAGCTGCCGCTCGATTTTCAGCGCCCAGCTCTCCAGCGCTGCTTCGCGTTTCCAAAGCAGCCTGCCGTACTGATGCATCTGTTTGCCGTCGCCATCGTACTTTGTCGCATAATCGCCGAGTAGTCGCACATAGAGGAAGTCCGTAGTACTCGGCTGGAACTCGAATGGCGCGAGATTGCGCTCATCCAGGGGCGAAGTGTCCGCCCATACCCAGCAGACGCGATGACGCTCGAGTAGGCGGATTATTTCCGGTCGATGCCAGCCCTGGTGGCGGAACTCGAGGGCAAAACGGAACTCCCGCGGTAACTGCTTCAGGAACGAGCGTAACGCTGCTCTGCCATCTTTGGGAGAAAACGACGGCGGCAATTGCACCAGGATGCTGCGGAGCTTGGGCGCGAGCGGCTCGATCGCTTCCATGAAAGCTGTTAATTGCGCGCTGCAATCGTGCAGCCGGCACTGATGGGTGATCTCGCGCGGCAGTTTGCAGGAGAACCGGAAATTCGCCGGCGTAGCCTCAAGCCAGCGCGCGACTGTTTCCGGCGCAGGAGTAGCGTAAAACGTCGCATCTATTTCTACAGTCACGAAATAGCGAGAATACCATTCCAGCCATTCCGATGTGGGAAGCTCGGCTGGGTAAAAGACGCCGCTCCACCCCGGATAACTCCACGCACACGAGCCGATCCGGACTTTATGGGATTCGCTGAGATTCAAAGACACGGTAAAATAGCTCAGCGCGCCGACACCGTTCAACCTCATCTGCCCGAGAGCAAAACGTGCCTGCTTAACTTGACGCAGCCGCAGAGGTAACTACCCTGCGACTGGATGCGAATACGGCTCCTCCTTGTACTTATAATTATGGCAGGCGCGCTTTGCACCAGCATGCCTGCGGCGGTGATTTTTCGTCCCGGCGAAAAGACGAAGGTTCTTGCCCCTGGGGAAGAGGAGATCCACGGCACAGCCCAGCAACTATTCGCTGCGGCGCAAGAGGCGGAACGCCAGGGTAGAATATCTCGCGCGATCAAGGATTACACCAATATCGTACGTAGGTACCCGAAAGATACACTCGCGCCCGGAGCAACTTACCGCGGCGCGCAATTGTACGAGCAGCTGGGCGATTACATTCGAGCGGCAAATGGCTATCGCACGATCATGCAACGTTACCCCGCCAGCCCCAACTTCGATGAGGCCATCGAAGCGCAATTCCGCATCGGCGAGATGTATCTCAACGGTAAAAAGGTAAAGCTCTTCGGGATTCCCGTCAGCACGTCGATGGATCGCGCGGTCGAAATCTTCGCGCCAATTGTGCGGAATGCGCCTTTCGGGAAGTACACCGCGCGGGCGCAATTCGACATCGGCTTAGCCCGCCAGAAACAGGGGGCAAACGATGCCGCGATTCAGGCTTACCAAGCGGTGATCGACCAGTTCCCTAACGACGCGATTGCCGCGGATGCGCAATACCAGATCGGCTACATCTGGTTTGAGGCGGCGCGGCTGGGCACCAACGACGAAGCAGCAATCCAAAACGCCAGGAGAGCGTTTGAAGATTTCCTTTATCGTTACCCGAAAAGTGAGAAGGCGCCGCAGGCGCGCGAAAACCTCGCCAGACTCCAGCAAAAAGCGACCGGCGACGCTTTCAAGATCGCGAAGTTTTACGATAAGCAAAAATCTTATCGCGCCGCTGTCATTTACTACAGCGAAGTGATCCGGCAGCAACCCGGTTCCGTTGCCAGTGAACAGGCGAGGCGGCGCATTGATCAGATACGTTCGAAGGTCGGCGAAGCGGCCCTTCAGCCTGCTGTGGCGGTGAACGCGAAGAAGCAGAACGTCGCCTCACGCGGTCAGTCGAGCGGCAATGCCAAGCCGCAGCTGCGTGGCGGCGATTCCGAGGTAGCACCGCTGCCGCCTCCGGAACAAGACAGCGCACTCCCGCCACCTGCTTCACTCGCGCCCCAGACCACTACCGCGCCAGATAGCTCGCCCGCGCCGGATACCTCGCCCACGCCGGCACCTGAAGCATCGCCCAGCCCATCGAGCTCGCCTGCTGAACCAGCCGCATCGCCGGCCCCGTGAAATATTTCATCGCGGCCGCTTCTTTGCTTCTGAGCGGCTGTCTAGGTTATCAGATCGGCCCGGTAAAGCCGAGCGTGCTGAAGGATGTCCACGACATATCGGTGCCGGTATTTACCAATAGGACATTGCTCCCGCGCATCGAGGTGCTCGTCACCGGGACCGTCATCAAACAACTGCAACAGGACGGCACCTTTCGCATCGTCGAAGGTGATAACGCCGACGCTACGCTGAAGGCCGAGATCGTCGAGGTCACGCGTAATCCAGCGCGCTCACTCCGCGAAAACGTTCTTGCCACTATCGAGTACAATCTGGCCATGCATGTGCGTTACACCCTTGTCGGCCGCTCCGGCGCGGTACTCATGGGCCCTGCCGACGTGATCGGTAATACCAGCTTTTTCGTTGGCACCGACGTAACGACAGACGAACGCCAGGCGTTACCGCTCGCGGCCGAGGAACTCGCGCAACATCTCGTCACGCAATTGAGCGAAGGCTGGTGATTCAGCCGGTGAAAGGCGAACGCCATCTCTGGTCCGTACTCAACGATAAGCTCGAAATGCTGCGCGCAACCGAGCAGATGCCCGAGGCAATCCGCGTCGCCGAAAGCGCGCTCGAGCTGGCCCGCCGGAGTTTCGCCACGGGTGAACCTGAGCTCGCCGCGAGCTACGAAAAGCTGGCTTCACTTCATGAGCAAAATGGAGACGGCGCCACCGCGAAACGCCACCTGGCCGAAGCGCATTGCCTGCGCGAAGCAGCATCGCCTCCGGACCCACACGCGATTTTCGATTCCGCGCGTCGCCTCGCGCGTTTATGCGAACAACTTGGCGCCACTGAAGAAGCAATCAGCTGGTACGAAAAGGCGATCACCACCGCACAGGATGTCCCCGACTTACCGTATGAAAAGCTTGGTACTTTGCTGAACAACGTTGCGCTCGCATTTCGCAAAGTGGGACGGCCGCGTTCAGCCGAGCCGTACTATTCACGGGCTCTTCGATTGTACGAATCGCACCTGGGCCCCGACCATCCTGATGTGGCTGCCGTACTCAATAATCTCGGCGTCTTTTACACTAACGAGAAACGTTTCACTGAAGCGGAGCAGACGCATTTGCGTGCGCTGGCCATCCGCGAGAAATCGTTTTCGCGCAATCATCCTGATATTGCGCAATCGAAATGCAACCTTGCCGTGGTCTATCATTCACGCGGCGATTACGATCGCGCGTCCGAGCTGTACCGCGCGTCGTTAGCTGAGTGGGAAGCGGCCACGGACCAGCCGCCCGCTGATTACGAGATCGTTGCCTCGAACTACGCCGATCTCCTGCGTTCACTCGGCCACGCCCGCAAAGCCCAGGCCCTACAGGCCCGCGCGCGCAAAAAGCGGCAGGGTTAAGCTGTCGTGGCGCATCCGTCTGCGCGTGCCAAACAGACCCCGCCCCGCCATTGACCGGGCAACTTGCGCGCCAGAGCTCGCTGCAGCACCTTGTGCGTCCCGACGCTCACGTGGCGGAACTGGCAGACGCGTACGGCTCAGGACCGTATGGGGCGACCCGTGGAGGTTCGAGTCCTCTCGTGAGCATTGAACCTCGTGCGCCTGCTCGTAAAGACGCGAGAGTACCAGCTCCGAGTACGAGCACGATTATGAGCACGAGCACGAGCGTTGATCACAGTGCGAGTTCGCCGATCAACCCTGCCGCCCGCGACGCAGAGCAAGTTCGCGAAATGTTCAGCCGTATATCCGGCCGTTACGATTTCGCCAATCATTTCCTGAGCGCCGGTTGCGATTTTCTCTGGCGTAACCGCGCCGCCGAAATCGTGTCGCAATGGCGTCCGCCCTGCATTCTCGACCTTGCCACCGGCAGCGGCGATCTTGCCCTGGCGCTTCAGCGAAAACTCCCGCGATCCCGAATCATTGCCGTGGATTTTTCCGCCGAAATGCTCGCGCTGGCGAAGCGAAAAGGAGTACGAGAAACCCTCGCCGCCGACGCGTTGAGGCTGCCGTTTGCGCCACAATCATTCGACGCCGTCACGGTCGCGTTCGGGTTGCGCAACATGCACGACTACGCCGCCGCTTTGCGCGAGATGCGTCGCATCCTCACAAGCAAGGGTCATCTGCTCGTACTCGATTTTTCATTGCCGCAAAATGCCGCGGTGCGTCAACTTTACCGTACTTATCTGCATCACATTCTTCCGCGGCTATGCACTGTAATGACGCGGGACAAAACTGCCTATGAGTACCTCGGCGCCTCGATCGAAACATTCCCGCGAGGTGAGGTGATGTGCGATTTGATTAACACCAGCGGATTTGTTGATGCTCAGTGCGAGCCGCTCACGGCCGGGATCGTCAGCATCTATACGGCGAGCGCCGGCGCGGTGAAATAATTGCTGCTGCGCGAGCGTCACTGCGACGGCGCGGGTGAAACGCTCATCGCTGGCGCGACACTCGCGGTCGGCGTCGGGGAGGCAGTTGGCGTTTCTACGAGCGACAATCGCAACGCGTTCAGATCGGGATTGCTAAGCACAAATGTTCCCTGCCGCTCGTCCGTTCGCGCCAGCCACATGCCATCGCCCGCCGGGCCGCCGATGGTGAGCTTGTGCAGCGCCTTGTCATCGGGCGAGGTGGTGAACGTGATCACGAACTGCGGTTTTTCGAAGGCTTGCGGCGGCACATTTGCGACCCAGCGCACGGCGTGCAGCTTCGCCAGTGTGTTTAGCAGCGATTGCACATTGATCGTGTTGATCGCACCGCTTCCGGCGACCCATTGCCACTGATTGTTTGCGCCGCGGGTCAGGCTCTGTTCGCGATCAGTAACAACAGCGAACCGGTGAATCTGCTCGGGTTTGAAGTTGAAAATCGTTAGCTCCTGCCACTGTAACGGGTCGGCAAAAAGATCATCCAGCAAAGCGCGTCGCACCGCCAAGATGAACGGTTCATCCCCGACGCGGGCAAAGACGTCATTGCCCTCGACCCGGCCGAAAGCCACGGTCGTCAGCGGATGTTCGCCGGCTTTCGTCTCGGCGGTATTCTCCGAAGCGAACGAGCTGAGCGTCACAATCAGCTGCGGTTTATCCAGCCCGTACTTCGGCAGATCAGAGCTGACGTCATCGACGAACTTCGTCACCTGTTCGTTACTTAGTGTGTCGATCAAGCGATGCACTTCCGCGGGGTTCGCCGGCAGATTGTCATGGTTGGCAATGGTCCAGTTCTCGCCTTTGCGCGCGAGCACCGCTTTGCTTTTGCCCGGGGCGTCAATGGTGATTCGATCGAGCTGATTTTGATCGAATCGCACCAGGTGCCGGTCACGAATATCGTTAGGTTTGGTGTTGAGTACCTGCTCGATTGCTTTCGGCACCGTAAAAACGAAGCTGCGCGGCGCGAACCGGACATAGACCTGATCCTTTTCCTTTTCCGGCACGCCGCCGATTTGCAAGAGCTGACCCTGGTTCTTGTCGCTGGTGAAAAGCGTCACTGTCCCGCGCGGCTCTGCCAACCCGTACCGGTGCAGGTCGCCGCGATCGTCTCCGGCAAATTGCGCGATGCGGCTTGTGGTGATTTGCGCGATGACGTCGTTCACCTTCTGGTCGTCAGCGCGCGCGCGCAATGGCTTGACGATTTGCCAGTGGTCGCCCTGCTTCTGTACTTCCATCTCGCCCGCTGGAGTCTTGAACGCAACACGCGTCACCTGCGTCGCCACAATATCAGTCAGTTTTCGATCGCGAAATTCATCCGGCTTTTTCGATATCTCGTTCTTGATCGAGATCGGCGCGAGAAAGACATCTTTCGAGTTTTCAAGCCGCACATAAGTCCTGCCTTCCAGCGCGGCATTATTGCCGAACAAAATCTCTGGCGGCGCGCCTGGGCCTTGCAGCTTCAGCCGCAGTTTCGCCTTCGAGACGCCGTACTCAGCCATGCCATTCTTGCTGGCCTCGATCTCCTTGCCCTTGATTGTCGCCTCTTTCTGCCAGCCCTCGAGATCGAAGAGCAAACTGTCGATCGTGCTGCTGTCTGCTGAATCTTTCACCGGCGCTTCCATGCGCCACTTGTTGTTCACTCGCTTGAGCTCGATGCGATCGTCGCCATTTTGAATGACGATACCGTCGATCTTTTCGCGATCGAAATTCAGGATGTTCTGCGCGCGCCGGTTTGCTTCTTCGGTGTTCGGCCGTTTGCTTTCGTAAAACCTGATATAAAGGCCGACGGCAATGACGATGCCGAGCAGGATGAGCGTCGTTCGCGTTCTCATCGCCGGATCAGGCGCGACGTTTCCACCAAACCGCTGAGCCGATTAACGCCGGAATCAGCGGCATAAGGATGAGTACGATCCAGCGAAGATTTCGCAGTGCGTTCGGATCAAGCGCGAAGGTGAGCGTTTTCGGAACCTTGGGCGCGATGCCGATCAGTTGTTCTCGGCTCATCAGCCAGTTAATGCTGGCCGAGACGAAATCGAGCGCCTGCTGGTCTTGCGTAAGCGCCTGGTCTTGCACGAAAAGCGCATTACTCACCACCACTATGCGCGATGAGTTCGCCTGCACTCGCTCGTCGCCGCTCCCGCCTTTCTCGATTGAGACTGCGATATTTAAAGGCGGCCCGTGATCGCGCTTGGGATCGAACTGGAGCTTGGCCGGGTCATCGGAGTTGTAATCGACTTCCCCCCAGTAGCCTTTTTCCGCCTGCACCAGCGGCTGGAGTTGGATGCCCGCGGCGCGCACACGATCGGGCTCGAGCGTCAATGAACAAGTCCCGCCAAAGAACGGCGCCCGTACATCGGCCAGTTTCTTCGTGATCGGCGAGTCGGGCAGGAATCGGCCAATCACATCGCGTACTCGGGCCATCTCTTCGATGCCGGTGCGCACCATCGCCATGAGGCGATCGTCGTTTACACGGACGCCGAGCTCGTTGAGGAAAGCGTCGAGCCTGGGCGTCTTTGCCGCCGGATCGAGCAGGAGCAAAATCCGGCCTTGTTTGTTCCAGAACGCGCGCAGCAACTGCATTTCGCGATCAGAAAAATCGTACTGTGGCCCGACGATAATTACTGTTTTCACGTCGGCCGGCACGGCGTCCACATTGAATAAATTCAGCTCCTCTAGCTTGACGTTCTCGTTTTCGATAAACGTCTTGAGTACCGAGATCGGGCTGCCCTCCTGCTCCTGCTGTTGCATCATCGGCGTCGGCGGCTTTTCCGACCCGAGCGGCGGCTCTTTGTGGCCCACCACATAGCCGATCGTGTTCTTCCTGGCCTCGCTCAAATCGATGATCGCGCTCGTAATCGCCTGTTCGCCCTTGAAAGCGGTCACACGAGGACCGTCGCCCATGCCCATCCCGCTCTGGTCCACATCGGCCATCTCCGAGGCTTTCACCGTCTTGTTTCTGCCTTCGTAGTCGAGCACCAGCAGGTTTTCGTCACTAACGACTTTATATTTGTCGAATAGCTCCTTGGCGCGCGAAAGATTTCGCTCGGGATCGATGTGCTCTACATCAAGCTTTCCCTTCGCTGCATACTGGTACTCAGTGAGCAGGCTTTGCACGTCGGCGGAGATAGGTGTGTTAGGCGAGAAAAAGACAGTGATGCGCAGTTTGCTTTTTAGCGATTTAAGCACCTGCTTGGTCTTGTCCGAGAGTGCGTACTTATGGTCGCGCGAGAAATCCCAGCGGCGGTAGTGTTCAAAGCCGAGGTAGTTCACCATCGCCGCGAGGATCAGAAGCAAGGCGATCTGAACGACAACGTTCAGCCCGATCTGGAAACGATGAATGCCTTTCGGCCGCGCCGGTTCGGCTACAGTCTCCATTTGCGTGACTGGAATGCCTGGTAGGTGAGCCCAAGAACAAGGGCCGTCATACTAAGATAAAATACCAGCGGCCGGGTATCTATTTCGCCGCGGGAAAAAGTTCCCATGTGCTCGATGGCCGAGAAGTAGCCAAGGAGCTGCCGCGTCGTTGATGTGACATCGAGCAGAATAAACGAGATCAGCCCGAGGAAGAACAACAGGGTGATCGCGCAAAAGGAGATAACAGCGGCGATGATCTGGTTTCGCGTAAGGACGGAGGCAAGGCATCCTACGCTTACGTAGAACATGCCAAGCAAAAGGAGCATCAGATAAGAGCCCCAGTACGCGCCGCTCGAGCCCGCAGCCGGCTGGCGTGTGATGTACTGAAAGATGGCGAAGTAGCAGATGGTTGGAATCCACAGGACAAGGTAGAAGATGAGCGCGCCAAAAAATTTCGAGAGCACAACCTGCCAGTCACGCACCGGCGCCGTCATCAGCGGTTCGATCGTGCCCAGCTTAAATTCCTCGGCAAAAAGACGCATCGTAATCAGTGGAAAGATGAGGACAAAGGCAAACCAGAAGAAAACCGAGTTAAAAAAGGCTTCCTGCACCGAGTAGCTGACTGGGCGCTGGTTCATAAAGGAGATCTGGAAGTAGAAATCCGCACCGCTCACTAACAAGAAAAATACAAGGACGATGTAAGCGATGGGCGAGTAGAAGTAGCTCGACACCTCGCGTGATAAAAGAACAAAGAACTTACGCATGGCTCACCTGCGGATGGACGCGTCGCGCACTCGTCGAAGTCTTACGTCTTGGTTTCATACTTCGTCGGCCTGCGTGATTTCCACGAATACGTCTTCCAAGGTCGGGCGGCGCGCCGTTAGTTCGCGCACATCCCAGTGCCGATCACGGGCGAGTCGGAAAACCTCTTCCCGCACATCCGCTCCTGATTCCACCCGGAGCGAAAAAGTCTTCCACCCATCTTCTTCCGTCACACTCACGTCGCGCACGGCTCCGATCCGCTTTAACTCAGCGGCCCCATCGTCCTTGCCTGTTTTTGCGTCCAGGGTGACGCCGCCGGCAGTCCGAATGTGCTGCACCAGATTCTCCGGCGTATCGTTCGCCTCGATTCGCCCGCGGTGAATGATGATGACGCGGCTACAGGTCATCTCAACTTCCGGCAGGATGTGAGTGGAGAGCAGGATCGTGTGTTGTTTACCCAGGTTCTTAATCAGTTCGCGCACTTGGCGGATTTGATTAGGATCGAGGCCACTTGTCGGCTCATCGAGAATAAGCAGGTCAGGCTCGTGCACGAGGGCATCGGCCAGTCCGACGCGCTGGCGGTATCCTTTGGAAAGCGCCCCGATAATCTTGTTCTCGACTTCCTTCAAACCGCAGAGCTCCCTTACATCGCCCACGCGTTCGGGGATCCGGCGGTGCGGAATGTTTTTTAGCGCCGCGCGATAGTTAAGATATTCGTTCACGCGCATGTCGTTATACAGCGGCACGTTTTCCGGCATGTAGCCGAGGTGCGCGCGCGCCTCGAGCGACTGGTTGAAAATATCAAACCCGGCGATGCTTGCGCGACCAGAGCTCGGCGGCATAAAGCTGGCGAGAATGCGCATGGTGGTTGTTTTGCCAGCGCCGTTAGGGCCGAGAAAACCCATGATCTCGCCGTTGCCCACTTCAAAGTTCAGGTCCCGGATTGCCGTTTGGCCCGCGTACTTTTTCGTCAAATTTTCAACTTTGATCATTCCGAACGTTTCAATGAGACAACTAACACCGCGCGATGTTGGTAAAAAATTTCAGCGCGCTGTCAACGTGCGATTTTCCCCCCGCGCGGCTGTCGATGACGTTTCTTGTTGAAGGCAAACGAGCGTGGCGGCATAAAAAAGCGCATGCTGGTTCTCCGCCGGTGGCCCTGGCTGATTCTCGCGCTCGTTCTATCCATTGTTTACATCGGCCTCGATCTGAATGGTTCATCAGTCGGCGTTTGGAGCGCTTCGGAAAGCGCTGAGCCGCCAAAGGGATTGCTGGTTTTCAAGCCGCGGGCAATCCGCTCGGACGAATGGTGTGTCTGGACGCCGCTGGCCGTGTCACAGGCCCGGCAGCACCCGCGTTTTCCGGCGCAAAACTCCAATGTTGGTGCGGGCAAAGCGCCACTTCTGCTGAACCTGCCGGTCGCGTATTACACAACATTTTTCCGCCCGCAGCTGTGGGGCTTCTTTCTCTGGCGGTTCGAACGAGGATTTTCCGCTCTGTGGGCGTGCAAGATTTTCGGCCTGCTTTTCGCTTCGGCGTGGTTTCTCCGGCGAATCGGTGTGCGCGATCCGCTCATGGTCGGCTCAGGCGCGCTTTGCATATTTTTCTCGGCGTTCGTGCAATGGTGGTTTTCCTCGCCCACGATGCTGCCCGAGTTAGTCGCCACCTGGATGCTGCTCACCGGATGCTGCCTGACGTTTTTCGAGCGTGGCGAAATCTGGCAAACGCTTGCCGCCGTTTTTGGCTTTGTTTACTTCGGCGCAAATTTCGTGCTCTGCCTTTACCCCTCGTTCCAGCTTCCGCTGATTGTGCTGAGCATTGGGATTTGCGCCGGGAAACTTATCGAGCTCCCATCCGAGGGACGCCGGGGACGGACAGGTTTGTTAATCACCGCGCTGGCGTTATGCGCGTTGCTCGTGTCTCTACTCCCGCTCTGGTTTGATCTTCGCTCCACGCTCGCAACGGTCGCAGCGACTCATTATCCAGGTTAGCGAAGAGTTACTGGTGGCGCGCTCTCGCTCTTCCAGCTTTTCTCCGGAATAACCGGCTTCGCACAAACTGAGGAGCGCTTTCCCAGGGTATTCCCGAACGTTTGCGAAGCCTCAAATTTCTATCCGCTGTGGACGGCGGTCACTGCCGCGCTGATTCTGGCAAAGTTTCGACGCCATTCACCATTGCTACCGCTAATGGCCGGGACACTGCTCGCCGTCGGTTTGTTATGCGCATTTTGCCTGCTGCGAGTTCCGCAACGGTTGCTCACGAGCACGGCATTCAATTATGTGGTCGAACAGCGAGCGCTCGTAGGAATCGGGGTCGGCGGAGTAGTCGCGTGTTGTTTGTATCTCGACCGCTGTGAGCCTCTGGTCAACGCCCGCGAAGGCGCTGTGCTGTGGCTGGCGTTCGTGGCGGCGACTGTTGCGCTGGTATGGTGGATCTGGAGCCGTTCTCCTGGCGTTTTCCCTCATCCGCGTCAGGCATTGCTTTCGCTCGTGATTCACCTCGGGATCATTGGGTTATTCTTCTTTCCGCTCACGCGCCGCTGGGCCTTGCCTGCGACCGCGGTCGCACTCGTGATCACCAACTTCGGCGTGAACCCGGTCATGCGCGGATTGTCGCCGCTACTGGCATCGCCTGTAGTTGCCACAGTCGAAAAAATTCGCGCATCAGATACAGCGGGCAAATGGATCGTTTACAATAATCGTTTCTTGCCGCAGTTGATCAAAGCTGCCGGTGTCGATGTTTTGAACGGAACTAAAATTGTGCCGGACATCAATTTCTTCCGTGCGCTCGACCCAGACGCTGAACCGATTTACGATCGCTACGCCCACATTGAGTGCAGGTTGCCCGCTGCGCAGACAAAGCCGGCCTTTCAGCTTCTTCACTTGGACTATTTCATTGTCGATCTCGCGCCCGATCTGCCTCTGCTTCATACCGCTGGGTATCGTTACCTCGCGATGGCGGGGGCGTGGCGCGACGCCCAGGAGCACGGCTTCACACTCATCGCGAGACTTCGCGCCAGCGATGTATGGTTTTACAAATCGCGTTAGCTGCCGCTTCGTGCGCCCCTGTGCCGCTCAGCGCGCTGTCAACGTCACGGTTTGAAGCTGGCGCGCGCCATCGCTACGCACGACACCGACAAGGAAATCAACAGCCGAGCCGGATTGTGCTTGCGCCAGCAGCGTTTCGATCGCGCGCACCGAGTTCACATCGTGTCGCCCCACCCGATAAATGACGAGCCCGCGCTCGATTCCTTGTTCGTCCGCTGGGCTGTCGGGTTCGACGGCGCTAATGAGTACGCCGCGGCGGGGAAGTAGATCAAGCGCATCGGACAGCTCCGCCGTTACATCCTGTAATTGCATTCCAAAAAGCCGCTCTGCGGTTGACGTCGTTGCCCCCGGGGCTGACGGCGTGCCGCTCGTCTGCGGCGTCGGCTGCCGTTGCGCGATCTCTTTGAATTTTTTCACAGCATCGCGCACCGTTTCCGCTGGAATGGCGAAGCCGACACCCTGCGTGGGCACGCCTTGGGGGGTGAACGCCATCTTGGCCGAGCTGACGCCGACCAATCGTCCAGCGATGTCTACCACCGGGCCGCCGGAATTCCCCGGGTTAATTGCCGCATCAGTTTGCAAAAGGTTTTTGTACTCGAAGTTCTCCACCGTGATGTCGCGCTTCAATCCGCTGAGTACGCCGCGGCTGATCGAGCTGCCGTAACCCACGGAATTGCCGAGTACGATGACGGTTTCGCCGAGCAGGTTCGGCGAGAGATTATCGAGATTGATAAACGGGAAACCGCTTTTGCCCTCGATCTTGATGAACGCAAGATCCTTCTTCGGATCACCGGTGATGTAGCGGGCGTTATACACTTTGCCGTCGCTGGTGGTGACCTCGATCTTCAAGTCCGCCGCGCGCTGTACTACATGCTCGTTCGTGACGATGTAACCTGCGGGATCAACGATAAAGCCGGAGCCGAGACTCTGTAGCCGCTGCCGAATCTCGCGCGGTTCGCTGCGATACGAGCCAAAAAATTGCGCGGCGAAATCTTCAAACGGATCGCGTACTTGGCGGCGGACGACTCGTTCCGCGTTGATGTTGACAACGGCGGGCATCACTTTCGCCACCGCGAGTACCGTCGGTTCCGAGGCAGGATCGGTCGGCGATACCGAGGGCTGCGGGATCGGCTGTGCCGTGGCGAGCGGCGCCGCAAGCAGCAAAAGGCAGAGTCGTTTCATTCCGATGGAAGTTGCCGTACTATTTCGGGCGGTAAGATCGAGCGGAATTCCGGATGCGCTTCAGCGATCCGAATCAAATCGAGCTCATCCTTTTTCCGCTTGGATAAGCGCCGCTGCTCATCCTGCCACGCCCAGGTTTTGCCGCGAACGAGGTCGTTGAGACTTGCGACGGGTACACACAAGCCGAGCACTTCGGCAGGCGCGGCGTTGTCCAGGAACTTCTGGTAACGCTCATCAGTCGCGAATTGCAAATTCAGTTTCCCTTTTCCGCGCTGCGCGTTGAGTGAATGGGCGAAACGCTGGATGCGGAATCCGCGCTCGCTAAACTCGCGTTCTGCTTCGGGTAGCCGTTCCGCGATAACCACGATATCGGCATCGAGGGTGTAAACTGGCTCTACGTAACAATTCACCGCGAGACCGCCGATCAAGCACCACGGGCGATGTTTCTCCAGAATGGCGACGGCATCAGCGAAATCGCTGGTCCCGCCATTCATGATCAAATCGTAGGCTTGAGCCGCAGTCATTCGCGAAATAAATGCGCGAGCAAGTAACGAATCGCGCTCGGCAGGTCAACCGCGGCTAACCGCCCGCGATCGCACCCACGATGATGAGTGGCTCTGTTCCGGTCGCGATTTGCGATGGCAGGGCGGCTTCCAGGGGCAGATGCGAAATATCGTCACCGCAAGCGAAGAACCGCACAAGTGGACGGCGACGCCGTGTACTCTGATCGCGAATCGTTCCACTCAGCATTGGGTACTTTATTTCCAGGGCATCGACTACCTCGTGCATCGTCGCGGGGCCGTTCACATCCAGCTGTACTTCGCCCTTCACCCGCGCCAACGTGCGCAGATGCTGTGGCAGCTCGATCCGAATCATCGGAGACGATTGCGAGACGTCCGAATTTGTTCTGTCATTCGTGCTTCGCCTTTGCCGATTTACCGCAACGTCTGTACTTCCACTGAGAGTACCGCCGGCAGATCGCGCACGATCGCGTTCCATGAATCGCCGGAGTCAGCTGAGGCATAAATCTGGCCTCCGGTGGTGCCGAAATAAATTCCGCATGGATCCAACGAATCCACGCACATGGCATCGCGCAGCACGTTCACGTAGCAATCGCGCTCCGGCAGGCCGTGGCTCAGCTCTTCCCATTCGTTCCCCCCGGTTCGGCTGCGGTAAACGCGCAATTTGCCCTCGAGCGGAAAATGCTCCGAGTCGCTCTTGATTGGCACGACGTAGATCGTCTCCGGCTCGTGCGCGTGCACGTCAATGGGAAAACCGAAGTCGGTCGGCAGATTGCCGCTTACCTCGCGCCACGAATCACCTCCGTCATCGCTGCGCATCACGTCCCAATGTTTTTGCATAAACAATGTTTGTGGCCGCGACGCGTGCATGGCGATGCGATGAACGCAGTGGCCCACTTCCGCTTCAGCGTCCGGCATGAAGTTGGAACGCAACCCGCGATTGATCGGCTTCCACGTTTCGCCCGCATCATCGCTGCGGAATGCCCCTGCGGCGGAGATGGCGACGAACATCCGTTTCGCGTTAGCCGGATCGAGCAGAATCGTGTGCAGACACATGCCGCCGGCACCGGGCTGCCACTTCGGACCGCTGTCATGATTTCGCAGAGCGGAAAGCTCCCGCCACGATTTGCCGCCGTCGTTTGATTCAAATAGCGCGGCATCTTCCACGCCCGCGTAAACGTGATCGGGCGAATCATGGGCCGGTTCGAAATGCCAGACGCGCTTGAACTCCCACGGATGCTGCGTGCCGTCATACCATTGGTGGGTGCCGGGAATTCCGTCGTAGCGAAAATCGTTGCTTCTGCCGCGGGGAAGACCATCAGGTCCGCGCAAATCTTCTTCGCTCGTTCCCGGCGTGTTCCAGGTCCTGCCGCCATCATCCGAGCGCTGGACGATCTGGCCGAACCAACCGCTCGTTTGCGAGGCGTAAATCCGATCCGGATCGATCGGCGAACCTTTCATGTGGTAAATTTCCCATCCGGCAAAGTACGGGCCATCGATTTCCCAATCTCTTCGCGTTGCATCGGAAGTGAGAATAAACGCGCCTTTGCGCGTGCCGGCGAGAACACGAACGCTGCTCATGACAACGCTTTTAGGTTTGTTTAAGCGCGATGCAAATACTCATGCGGCTTTCGTTCGCAAAAACATCCGTCGATCGGTCGAGTCAACGCCGTCATACATTCAGAAAGTACCAATCGTTACTTCGCGATGCACACGTTCTTCGCTTCGGTGAAAAAGCGCAGCGCTTCCTCGCCGCCTTCGCGGCCGACGCCGCTTTGCTTCATTCCACCGAAGGGGACGCGGAGATCGCGCAGCAGCCAGCAGTTGATCCACACGGTGCCGGCATGGATTTGCTCAGCGATGCGGTGGGCGCGATTGAGGTTTTGCGTCCAGATGCTCGATGACAGGCCGTACTCACAATCGTTCGCATAGCTAACGACTTCTTCTTCGCTCTCGAACGGCATGATGGAAACAACCGGGCCGAAAATCTCTTCGCTGTTTGTGCGGCATGACGGCGGTAAACCCGTGATGACGGTGGGCTGGAAGAAAAAACCATCACGGCAACGGGCATTTGGCGGCTCAGGGGCGGCGCCGCCAAGCGCGATATTACCGCCCTCCCGTTGCGCGAGATCGACGTAAAACCTGATCTTCTCCAGTTGCGTTTTGCTCACGATCGCGCCTTGCTCGGTACTCTCGTCAAGCGGGTCGCCCTGCTTCAGTTTCGAAGCTTTATCGATGAAGCCGTGCACGAACTCATCGTAAATCGCGCGTTCGACATAAAGACGCGAGCCGCACAAGCAAACCTGCCCTTGATTGGCAAACGATGCGCGCACGCTGCCGGAAAGTGCCGCGTTCAGATCGGCGTCGGCAAAAACGATCGTCGGATTTTTCCCGCCGAGCTCGAGCGAAATTTTCTTGAACAGCGCCGCGCCCGCTTCGGCGACTTTGCGGCCGGTCACTGTACCACCGGTAAAGGAAATCGTGTTGATTTTCGGGTGTGCGGTAATGGCCGCTCCCACTCTGGGTCCGGTACCCTGCACGACGTTGAGTACGCCGGGCGGCAGCCCAGCTTCATGCGCCAACTCGCAGAGCATGAAGGCAGTCATCGGCGTCAGCTCGCTCGGTTTCGCCACGATCGTGTTGGCGCAGGCAAGTGCGGGCGCGATTTTCCAGCTCAATAAGTACAGCGGCAGATTCCATGGCGAAATGAGTCCGGCGATGCCGCGCGGCTGTCGCAAGGTGTAATTCAGCGCGAGATTGTCGGTGACGTGCGCCTCATTCTGCACGTGCAGAATTGCCGTCGCAAAAAAACGAAAGTTCGCGGCCGCGCGCGGAATATCGAGAGTACGCGATAGCGTGATCGGTTTACCGGTGTCGATTGATTCCGCTCGCGCCAGTTTCTCCAGGTCACGGTCAATCAAATCAGCGATGCGTAACAGGAGCTTCGCGCGCTCGTTGGCGGCGACGCGCGACCATTCCCCGAACGCTTCCTCCGCTGCCGCCACCGCTGCATCGACATCGTGCTCATCGCTATCGGCAACTTGTGAGTACGGCTCGCCGGTCGCCGGCTCAATGTTATCGAGATACTGCGCCGAAAGCGGCTCGACAAATTGGCCGTTGATGAAATTGCGAATGCGAATTTCCGTCATCTCGAACGGTGACAGCCTGCTCGACTTCGCTGCCGATGACAACCGGAGTTCGAGTGGGAATTCGCTGGCGCGGCGACTGCGAAATCGCACCTCTACTGATACGCTTTCAATAAATCTGGGATCACCGTCATTGGCACGCCGAAATCTTTCAGAGTTTCAGCGACAAACGCGCCGCCATCCGATTGCACGACTTCCCACGTTTTCGGCGCGGTGCGATGCAGCACGACCGACAAGTCGCTGTGCTCCGTGTAGGCGGTGCACAGCGCCCAATCCTGCGCCACGGATGCGTGCAACGGATGACCAAATTTGGCCGCGACGACTTTTCGTACTTCTTTCACGTCAACGGCGTTGCCGAAATCGCGTGCCACTGACGTCGAGACGACGAAGCACGCGCAGACAAGCAGCGGAATGCATTTCAATTTCATCGCGCGAGTATGGCCAGAATTCGGAACAAATGGCATGACAAACTTTCCGCGCGCAAACGGTAGGCGGAAGTTCGCGGTCGCTGCTCGGAACGTCGAGAGTACAAGGACGCGTACTCAGTTTGGAAGTACGAATCGATTGCGCTCGTTCGGGCGTCGCATCGGACGGGTGAAAAGCAAAGTTTACTCGACTTCGCCTGTTCTTTGGAAGGATGATGCTGGCCTGATTTTACGATGAGAACTCACTTGATCGCCATCCTTGGTTTTGTTTTCGCCGCCGGCAGCTACGCGCAGGTGTCACCGACACCAAATCCGGAGGCGAAGCCGAGCCCGTCTCCGCCACCCGCGAACTATGAGCTGCGCTGGGGCGTGAAAATTCCGCTGCGCGATAAGGTCGAGCTGAACGCAACGGTGTACCTGCCTAAAGCGGCGAACGCCGCGGGATCACGCACGCCGGCGATCTTTACTCTTACGCCGTACATTTCTGACAGCTATCATGCGCGTGCGGCGTACTTCGCGTCGCATGGCTACGCTTTCGCGCTGGTGGACGTGCGCGGCCGCGGAAACTCGGGGGGCGATTTCGAGCCGTTCGCTAACGAAGCGCGAGACGGTCACGATGTGGTGGAGTGGCTGGCGCAACAGCCGTTCTGTGATGGCAAGGTGGCGATGTGGGGCGGCTCCTATGCCGGCTACGATCAATGGGCGACGGCGAAAGAGTTGCCGCCACATCTAACGACCATCGTACCAGCCGCCGCTGCGCATCCCGGCTACGATTTCCCATTCACGAATAACATCGGCAATCGCTACGACGTGCAATGGCTCACGCTGACAAGCGGAAAAACGGGCCAGCAGAATCTCTTCGCCGACGCGAGTTTCTGGCGCGGGAAATTCCTCGATGCTTACCGGCAGCACGTTCCTTTCAGGAAAATGGACAGCTTCGTGGGCAACCCCACGCCGAATTTCCAGCGCATGGTCGCTCATCCGTTCGTGGATGCGTACTACGACGCGATGGTGCCGACGCGCGAGCAATTCACAAAAATCACGCAGCCCATTCTCACCATCACTGCTCAGTACGACGGCGACGAAATCGGCGCGCTCACTTTCTACCGCGATCACCTGGCCAATGCGTCGCCGGAAACGCGCGCCAAACATTTCCTCATCATCGGCCCATGGGACCACGCCGGCACACGCACGCCTACGGATGAAGTCGGCGGGGTGAAGTTCGGCAGCGCGGCCGTACTCGACCTGAATGATCTGCACCGGCAATGGTATGACTGGACCATGAAAAGCGGCGAGAAGCCGGAGTTCCTGAAGGATCGCGTTGCCTACTATTTGTTAGCTGCCGGTAACAGCGGCGCAAACGGCGAGTGGAAGTACGCGCCCGATTTCGAAACGGTCACGGCGAATCATTACCCGCTCTACCTCGATGCCAGCAAGAGCGGCGGCCACGGGGTTTTCCGGTCGGGTGCATTGACCGAAAAACCGCCGACGAGCGGCGCTGATGAGTACGTCTATGATCCGCTTGATCTGCATCGCGGCGAGCAGGTCGAAGATGTGGATAATGAAAAGACGGCCGGGCTTGATCAGCGGCGGGCGTTAAGCATCGGAGACGACGGCCTTGTCTATCACAGCGCGCCCGTGCCTGAGGGAACAACGCTGACTGGCTGCCCGAAGCTGACGCTCTGGCTTTCGGTGGACGTGCCGGACACAGATCTCGAAGCGGATTTGTACGAAATTCAACCTGACGGCACGAGCATCGCGCTCTGGAGTGATCTGCGCCGGTTGCGTTACCGCGATTCGGTTCGCGAGCAGAAGCTGGTGCAGCCCGGCGAGGCCGTGCGCTGCGATTTTGCGCCTGGTCTTTTCGTTGCGCGCAAACTGGCCACAGGAAGCCGGCTGCGGCTCGTCGTTACCGCACCGAATTCAATTTACCTGGAGAAGAATTATAATGCCGGTGGCGTCGTTGCCGACGAAACGGCGAAGGACGCGCGTACCGCGCACGTCCGCGTTTTGCACGATGCGCAGCACGCGAGCGTGCTGGATTTACCCGTCTTGGGCGCGCACTGATCGGCGGCAACCGCGTGGGATCCTGAGTACGCTGCTTACGAGCGGCGGCAGCGAAAGTGCTCGTGAATTACGGCGGCGGCGATGCCGATGCTTCGGGCGTGGGATGCGGCGGAGATTCGGCAGGCGATTGTAACCCCAGCGAAGCAGGCGGATGCGTGAGCTCGTTCAGCGAACTGTCACCAGGCGACGCGGATGCGCTCGGGGCAGGCGTGCTGGGCGGGGGAGTAGCGGTAAGAGCCCGCACGGGTGACGCAGCCGGTGACGCGGCTCGCACCGGTGATGTGGCTGGAGCAGGAGGGGAGCTTTTCTTTTGTGCAGGACGGGTTACCGGCGGCGGCGGTACTTTTCGCCGAACGTTGTTCCGGGGCGTCGATACCGGCGAAGCGCTGGCACCGACGAATTTACCGCGCACCATTCTGCCATAGTAGCGCGCCGCCGCCTGATGGCGTCTGGCTGACAACATGCGCGTGCCGGTTTCGCCGCCTGGCTGCGGCGCCAGTACCGCAAGCGTGCCTTTGCCAGTGGCGTAACCCTGGCGATCTTTGCGGCCGGACCAGGAAAATTCCTGGCCGGGTTTCGGGTTATCGTTCCAAATCCACGCGCCACTGTCGATGGCACGCTGGTAGGAGCCGGCGTATGCCATGGTGGCGAACGCCCCGATGAGTGCCGCTGAAGCGGTGATGCAGCGCAGTTTCGTCACCCCGCGACTGTACTCCAGTGTAGCTGTACCTGCTACTGTAATTATGATGGTTCGAGAAGAAGTGCCGGCGCAAGTCGGCGGCTGTGTCAGAAAAGCGAAGGGCGCTCCGTTTCCGAAGCGCCCTTCCTATGTGATGGCGATAAGCCGAATTCTGTACTCCGAAGCGCGGGTGCGAGCACCCGCTTTTGCTCCAGAGCGGCGATCATTTATCTCAGCAATTGCTGCCCGCAGCTCGTGCCTGCCGGCGCTGATACGCCGTCAGTACAGCTCGCGTAATGCGACCGAACCCGGAGGTAATCTCGATCGCTCGAGCTGGACGGACCGGCTGTCCTCCTCCTGTTTGGTCTTGCACCGCATGGGGTTTTTCCTGCCGCGCGAATCACTTCGCGCGCGGTGAGCTTTTACCTCGCCTTTTCACCCTTGCCTGAACTTGCTTCCGCCGCATTGCGCGGCTTGTCCAAAGAACCGGCGGTCTGTTTTCTGCGACACTTTCCGTCGGCGCTCGCTTTCGCGAATGCCGCCCGCGTGTTTTACGCGGCATGCTGCCGTATGGTGTTCGGACTTTCCTCTGGCAACCTCGCGGCTGCCAGCGATCGCCTGCCATCAGTACACAATATCACATGTCGGCGCTGCCGAAAGCTAGTCACAACGGCGACGGCACATTGGTCAGGAAAATTGCCACCATGCCCAGCCCGATGATTACTTTCGCGATCGTACCCGCGATTGTCCCCAGGATCGTGCCCCAACCAGCGCGCCCTGCTTTCACCAGCGCTTTGCCGCTGATCAACTCGCCGGCAATCGCCCCAATCACCGGCCCGAAAAAAATTCCTGGCAACCCGAAGAAAATCCCCGCGATGCCGCCGGCGATTCCGCCCACGATGCCCCAGCGCGTAGTACCGAAGCGGCGCGCGCCGATGTAAGCCGCGCCGGCGTCGATTGCGTACGAGAGCAACGTCAACGCGAGGAGGCCCACTAACGCGGTCACTCCGAGGCTATGCTCCTTGCCCATGCCGATGCGATGAATCACTGCCGCGCCCAGAATGATCGTCGTGCCGGGAAGCACCGGCACGACCGTGCCGATGAGGCCAATCGCCATGAGTACCACCGCGAGAACCCAGAAAAGAATCGCCATCGACTTAGTACAACATCGCGCAGGGACCGATTGCGCGCGATTCCAACCCGCGCGTCACCGTTGCACGAATCAGTACGGCGTCGCGCGGACTAAGTACAGCGCAAGCCTGAACTTGTCCCGCCGCTCAGAGCAAAAATTTTGACCCTGCTCACCCCAATCCTATACTCAGGCAGATGCCGTTGCCGCTCGGAAGCAAAGCGCCCGATTTCACACTGCCGACGAAAATCGCCGATGGGCCGAAGCGCATCACCCTGAGCGATAATTTCGGCAAAACAAATACGCTGCTGCTCTTCTTTCCGATGGCGTTCACCGCCACATGCACGACGGAAATGTGCGGCGTGAGCTCAGACCTCGCTTATTACAGCGGCATGGCGGCCGCCGTTTACGGCATCAGCGGTGACAATCCCTTTGCCCAGGAGGCATGGGCGCGAAAGGAAGGGATCACCGTCACCTTACTGAGCGATTACGAGCATATCGTCGCGCGAGCTTACGATGTCGTTTACGAGTCGTTTCTGCCGCAAATTGGC
>Ga0213881_10000566_pt1 | contig 22758 bp, 20 predicted proteins | sample BarmaccoBMER_R08_FD_160104 | JGI IMG/M metagenome (GOLD analysis project Ga0213881, IMG submission 160104) | Barbacenia macrantha exposed rock microbial communities from rupestrian grasslands, the National Park of Serra do Cipo, Brazil - ER_R08 ... | reverse complement strand
AGGCCGCGGCCACGCACCCAAAGGCGCCGAATGGGGTGAGGCCGTGGCGACCTGGCGTCAGCTGCGCAGCGACGACGACGCGGAGTTCGACGCGGAAGTGGATATCGACGCGGACGCGCTGACCCCGTTCGTCACCTGGGGTACCAACCCCAGCCAGGGGCTGCCGTTGAGCGAGCGGGTGCCCGACCCGGCCACGATCGCGGACGAGAACGAGCGGATCGCCGCCGAGCGCGCGCTGGCTTATATGGGCTTGACCGCTGGTACTCCGCTGCGTGAAGTATCGGTCGATACCGTGTTCGTCGGTTCCTGCACCAACGGCCGAATCGAGGACCTCCGCGCGGCCGCGGAAGTGATCAAGGGCCGGAAGGTGGCCGACGGGCTGCGGATGCTGGTTGTGCCCGGCTCGATGCGGGTACGGTTCCAGGCCGAGAGCGAAGGCCTCGACGCGATCTTCACCGCGGCCGGCGCCCAGTGGCGCTCGGCGGGCTGCTCGATGTGTCTGGGGATGAACCCCGATCAGCTCGCGCCGGGGGAGCGCAGCGCGTCGACCTCCAACCGCAACTTCGAAGGCCGCCAAGGCAAAGGCGGCCGCACCCACCTGGTGTCGCCGCTGGTCGCCGCCGCGACCGCGGTGCGCGGCACACTCAGCTCACCCGAAGATTTGGACTGACGTCCCTGTGAGTGGCGAGTGTGGTGACAGCCATACGCGGCACTCACGGGCTCCGAAGGAGCACGATGGAACCGTTTAGCACGCACACCGGCATCGGCGTCCCACTGCGCCGATCTAATGTGGACACTGACCAGATCATCCCGGCCGTCTACCTCAAGCGGGTCACCCGCACCGGATTCGAGGACGGCCTATTCTCGGCCTGGCGGCAAGACGAGCATTTCGTGCTCAACGCCGAACCGTTCCGCCGAGGATCGGTGCTGGTGGCCGGTCCAGACTTTGGGACGGGCTCGTCCCGCGAGCACGCCGTCTGGGCGTTGATGGACTACGGGTTCCGGGTCGTCATCTCGTCCCGGTTCGCGGACATCTTCCGCGGCAACTGCGCTAAGCAGGGCCTCCTGGCGGCTCAAGTCGCCCAACCCGACGTCGAGCTGCTGTGGAAGCTGCTGGAGAACGAACCGGGCACCGAGATCACCGTTGACCTGCGCGAGAAAACGGCGCGGACGAACGGCGCCTCAGGCCTCACGGTGGCTTTCGAGATCGACGACTACACCCGGTGGCGGCTGCTGGAGGGCCTCGACGACATCGGGCTCACCCTGCGCCACGCCGAGCTGATCGACCAGTTCGAGGCGGCTCGCCCCGCTCGGCTGCCGCGCACGGTCTGAGCTCACGATTTAATTTGGCTAGTCTGGCTGATTCGGCGACGGGTAGTAGTCGCTGGACACGACGCGGTCGCCGCTGAACCCGAGCACCCAGGTACTCGCCTTTCGGGCCGGCGGCTCCGCGATCCCAGTGAGTCGGTTGACCACATCGGGAATCACGCCGCCCTGGCTGCACACCACCGCTGTGCCCGGTTCTCGACCCAGCTCGAGCAGCCGGGCCAGCCCGGCATCCGGGTCGCGCCAGTACCCGTCCTCGCTCAGCGGCGGCTCGGGGCGCACCGGCGTGCCGAGCCGCCGCGCCAGCGGCTGGACGGTCTGCACACAGCGCACCGGCGGTGCCGAGTAGACCGTGGTCGGGCCGAACAGGCTCAGCAAGACCACGAGCTGGTCAGCCTCCAGCTGGCCCTTGTCGGTGAGCGGGCGTAGGTTGTCGTCGCCTCGCCAGGTCTGTGAGTCGCCGGCTTTGGCGTGGCGTACCAGCAGCAGCGGCTGGGGCTCCGGTTCGAGTCGGCGAAACCGGTCGAGCACTTCGCGGTCGCGCTGGTAGCTGAGCAGCTGATCGGCCGCATCCAGCTCCAACCAGCGCAGCTCGTCGACCTCGGCGTTCGGGTGGAACACCCCGGACACCGCGCGGGCCGACCAGTAGTACACGACCTTCATCCCTTCTAGCGCCGGGTAGCGAACCTCACCCAACCGCCGGCCCAGCCGTGCCAGGAAGCCGGTTTCCTCAGCCAGCTCGCGCACGGCCGCTACCGGCGCGGTCTCACCCCAGTTCAGCTTGCCTTTGGGGAAGGACCAATCGTCATACCTCGGTCGGTGGACCAGCGCCACCGAGGTTCGACCGGCCGCGCCGGTGCGCCACAGCACCCCGCCGGCTGCGAGGGCGTCGGTCCCGGGTTCGGCGGCGTGATCGCTCACCACTTCACTGTTCCACGGAATCCACGGGATCCGCGGGAATATCGCGGCGTAGTAACTCAACCTGATGGTCGCGAACCGGACCGCCCTCGGCGCCCGGGGACGGCGATGGGGACCAGACGCCATCTGGGCCGAGTGTCCAACACCGAGTAGCCGGGTTCAGCGCCGAGTCCAGAATGATGCCCAGCTGCCGGTGCAGCGACGGGTTGACCCGCAGCAACGCTTCGACCCGACGGTCGAGGTTGCGGTGCATGATATCGGGGCTGCCGATCCAGTACTCGTCGAGCCCGACGAAATGGTAAATCCGCGAGTGTTCCAGGAACCGGCCCAGGATCGAGCGCACCGTGATGTTCTCGCTGAGCCCGGGTCGGCCCGGCTTCAGCGCGCAGATTCCCCGCACCACGATTTGCACCGGGACACCGGCCTGGCTGGCCCAGTAGAGCCCGTCGATCACCTGCTCGTCAACGAGCGCGTTCATCTTGAACCGGACCCCGGCTGGCTGGCCGGACCGGTGACGATCGATCTCGTTCTCGATCCGTCGCAGCAGCCCCCGGCGCACGCCGTAGGGGGCAACCAACAGGGTGCGGTAGCTGCTCTTGCGCGCGTAGCCGGTGAGCGAGTTGAACAGGTCCGCGATATCGGCGCCCACCTCAGGGTCGGCGGTGAGGACACCCAGATCCTCGTAGAGCCGCGCGGTCTTCGGGTTGTAGTTACCGGTCCCGACGTGACAGTAGCGGCGAATGCGGGTGCCTTCCTGACGCACCACAAGACAGGTCTTGCAGTGCGTCTTGAGGCCTACCAAACCGTAGACCACATGCACACCGGCTTTCTCCAGCTCCCGGGCCCAACGGATGTTCGCGGTCTCGTCGAACCGTGCCTTCAACTCCACCAGGGCCACCACTTGTTTGGCGGCCTCGGCGGCACTGACCAGGGCGTCGACGATGGGCGAGTCCCCGGACGTGCGATAAAGGGTCTGTTTGATGGCCAGCACGTCCGGGTCGGCGGCCGCCTGTTCGATGAAGCGTTGCACGCTGGTGGAGAACGAGTCGTACGGGTGGTGGACTAGCACATCGCCCTTGCACAGCGTGGCGAACACGCTCTTGGGTTTCTCGCCTTCAGCGAAGGCCGGGTGGGTGGCCGGTACGAACGGCGCGTCCTTGAGCTCGGGGCGATCGAGCTCGTACAGCTGCCACAGCATGGTCAGGTCGAGCAGCCCCGACACCACTATGACGTCGTGTGGATCGACGTCGAGCTCGCGCAGCAGCAGCTCCAGCACGTGCTCGCTCATGGAATCGGTGATTTCCAGGCGCACCGGCGGGCCGAAGCGCCGGCGAGCCAGTTCCCGCTCTAGTACCTGGAGCAGGTCTTCGTCGCGGTCTTCTTCGACATCGAGGTCGGCGTTTCGAGTGACCCGGAACACGTGGTGCTCGACCAGTTCCACGCCGCTGAACAGCTCGCCCAGATGAGCCGCGATCAGATCTTCCAGCGGCAGGAACACGGTGTCCGACCCAGTATCTGACCCGGTGTCCGACACCGAGTCCTCGGTGGTGATCCGGACGAGCCGGGGCACGTTGTTGGGGACCTTGACCCTGGCGAAGCGCTCAATGTGCTCCTCCGGGTCGCGAACCGTGACCGCCAGGTTCAGCGACAATCCGGAGATGTAGGGGAACGGATGCGCCGGGTCGAACGCGAGCGGGGTCAGCACCGGAAAGATCTGATCGTGGAAATAGCTGGTCATCAGTTCGCGCTGCGCTTCGGTGAGCTGTTCCCAGCGCAGCAGCTGAATACCGTGTTCGCGCAACGCTGGCTGCACGGAGTGGATGAACACCCTGGCGTGTCGATCGGCCAGTGCCTGACTGCGCTCGGCGATCTGGGCCAGCTGCTCGCGCGGGGTGAGGCCGTCGGCGGAGCGGACAGTCAACCCGGTCTCGTCGCGGCGTTTGAGACCGGCCACCCGCACCATGAAGAACTCATCCAGGTTGGAGGCGAAGATGGCGAGGAACTTGGCCCGCTCCAGCAGCGGTTGGCTAGTGTCCTCGGCCAGCGCGAGCACCCGAGCGTTGAAATCCAACCACGATAGCTCCCGGTTGAGATAACGGTCGTCGGGCATGTCGGTGGAGGTCTCGTTGGGCGTGGGGGCCGGCGGAGCGGCCGGCTCAGGTCGCGGCGAGGTCGAGACGCGGGGAGCCGGTCGCGGTTCAGGCCGTTGGTTGTGCGCCACCGGCCGGCGGTTCGCGGTCCGGACTGAGGACATCGCCCGCGGGGCCGGTGTGTTCTGGCCCGGGGTAGTGTAAGTTGCTCGCTGTCCGTCCTGGTCCTCGAGTGCCACCTGTAACATTCTTCCGTATCGTCGTCTGTGTCGCCCACCGCCAGGGGGAGTGGGTGAACAAAAAGTAAATAGAAAGTCATGTTCGCGGTTTTGCCGCTGGCGCCCGCCGCTGAGCGCGCGGGTGTTCTATCAGGTCTAGCACCGCCGCCGTGGCCGGCCCGAGTCCTAACAAAGCGGCTTCGTGCAAGTTCTCGGTGGTGTCCACGTCTCGACGCAGTCCAGCCCACGGACCATCCATGGCGACCGCGCCGGAGGCCAGATGTCTGGCCGCGGATCTGCCGCCGAACAGAGGTTGCAGCGGCGCCCGTGCCGCGCACAGCAATAGGGTTGTGCCCTCGCCTTCGGCATCGGCGCAGAACGCCCGCCGCGCGCGGTCGGTGGCGAACAGCGCGAGTGCTTCGGCCAGCGCGGCATCCAGCTCCTCGGTGCGCAGCGCCGGCAGGTCGGCCTGCAAGGCACCCAGCGGTCGGGGCGGTGCATCGGCCCGCAGCACCCTGGCACCGTATTCCAGCGCCGGGTTGAGGCCCCGTTCGCTGCCTTCGACCAGTACAGCGGTGCCATCCGCGCCGAGAGTCGAGGCGACCTCCGGATCCGAGCTGATCACCACGACCCGGCGCACCCGGTGCGCGGCCGAAGCCGCCGCCACCGTGTCTCGGGCCAGCGCAAGCGCAAGCCGGGCATGCGCGCGCGGCTCACCGCGCCCATCGTCGGCGGCGCCGCGCAGCCGCGACTTGGCTCGGGACAGCGTCTTGATCGGGACCAGCAAATCCACGACCGGGTCCGCCCGGTCCTCCCATCCCGCCATCGGCTCATCGTCGCACTGGGACGTACCCGCGCGCCCAACGCAACCAGCCGGCTGGACCGCGCCCGGCTCATTCGGGAACACTTTGCGGTGTGACTCATGATCGAGGAGGCCGAGTGGCGCGGGAAAGGGAAAAAAGCGGCTTCTGGGTCTGGCTGACGGCGGTGGTGTTCTACCCGACGACCTGGTTGCTTGGACGGTGGCAAGCCGTTGGGCTGGACCGGCTGCCGGCGACCGGTCCGGTGCTCGTGGTTGCTAACCACATCTCCTACCTCGACCCGGTGTACTCGGCGGTGTTCGTGCATCGGGCTAGGCGGGTGCCGAGGTTCATGGCCAAGCACAGCCTGTGGAACGTTCCGGTACTGGGCACCGTCCTGCGTGGTAGTGGCCAGATCCCAGTGTATCGGGAGTCGATCGACGCGCAGCGCAGCCTGCGCTCGGCCACCGAGGCGCTGCGGGCCGGCAGGGTGGTTGTGATCTATCCCGAGGGCACTATCACCCGGGACCCCGCCGGCTGGCCGATGCACTCTCGCACCGGGGTGGCTCGGATCGCGCTGACCAACGATGTTCCAGTGGTGCCTCTGGTGCACTGGGGTACTCGCGACGTGTACGACCACTACCGTAAGCGATTCCGCCCGCTGCCGCGCAAGCGGCTGGTGCTGCGTTGCGGCGATCCCATCGACTTGTCGGAGTATCGAGGCCGGGAGGTGGACGCCGGGCTGCTGCGCGAGGTCACGGACCATCTGATGACGGTGGTCCGTGACCAGCTCGCCGAAGTACGGGGAGAGCCCGCGCCTGCCGTGTTCTACCGGCGGGCCGGATGATGATGTCGTCGGTGCAGCGGGTGGCGGTGCTGGGCGCTGGCTCTTGGGGCACCACGTTCGGCAAAGTGCTCGCCGACTCCGGCCGCGAGGTCACGCTGTGGGCCCGTCGCGCGGAGGTCGCCGAGTCGGTGAACGGCGCGCACCGCAACCCGGACTACCTGCCTGGGATCGCCCTGCCGCCCGGTCTGCGGGCCACCGTGTGCGCCGAGGAGGCGATGGCCGGCGCGGACGCGGTGGTGTTCGCGGTGCCCTCCCAGACGCTGCGCGCGAACCTGGCGGTATGGCGCGACGCGCTACCGGCTGACGCGACGCTGATCAGCTTGGCCAAGGGCGTCGAGCTGGGCAGCCTGAAGCGGATGAGCGAAGTGATCACCGAGGTAGCCGGGGTGCCGATCGAGCGGGTCGCGGTCTTGACCGGGCCGAACCTGGCCAGGGAGATCGCTGAGGGCCAACCGACCGCTTCAGTGATCGCGTGCCGCGACCCCGAACGCGCGGTGGCCCTGCAGCTGGCCTGTGCCTCCGGATACTTCCGGGTCTACACCAACACTGACGTGATCGGCTCTGAGCTGGGCGGGGCCGGTAAGAATGTCATCGCGCTGGCCTGCGGGATCGCCGCCGGCATGGGATACGGCGACAACACCCGTGCTTCGCTGATCACTCGTGGGTTAGCTGAGCTGGCGCGGCTGGGGGTGGCGCTGGGCGCCGATCCGCTCACCTTCGCCGGGCTCGCCGGCCTAGGTGATCTGGTTGCCACCTGTTCGTCGAGGCTGTCACGTAACCGCACGTTTGGCGAACACCTCGGCCGGGGCGCCACCCTGGCGGAGGCGGAGACCGCCAATCACGGCCAGGTCGCCGAAGGCGTCAAGTCCTGCCTGTCCATCTGCGAGCTGGCCGCCCGGCACCGAGTGGACGTACCGATCACCGACGGGGTACGCCGGGTTTGCCACGACGGGCTCTCCGCCGCCGCGATGGCCAAGGAACTGGTCAACCGAGAGCCCAAGCCGGAGTGACTTAGCCGAGGCGCTTGGCGATATGCGGCGGTATCGGTACGTTGGCGGCTAGCAGCGGGCAGGGCGCGGGGGAGCCGAATGTGGTCTGTACCGGTAGCACCCCGGCCCAGGCGGTCCCGACCGACATGTCGGCGTCGTCGTCCACTGGGGGGCCGGTGCGGACCTTCACACTGGCTTCGGCGAGATCCAGGACCAGCACCGACGTGGCGGCCAGCTCTTTGCGGTTGGGTTGGCGGGCGTGCTCCCACGATCCGGGTGTGGTGTGCTCCACGATGGCTTTGAGCCCGCGCAGCTTGCTGGCCTCATCGACCAGCCGTCTCGGGGTCCCATGTACCACAGCCGATCGGTAGTTCGCCGAATGGTGCATCACCGAACGGGCGTAGACCAGCCCGTCCAGCAGCGTCACCGTCACGCACACCGGGGTATCGGCGCCGGCGCGCAAGCTGGACGCCCCGGCGGATCCGTGCAGGTAGAGGGTGTCATTGAGCCGGCCGTAGCAGGTCGGCAGCACCACCGGTGCCCCGCTGCGCATGACCCCGAGGTGGCAGATCAGGCCCTCGTCAAGCACCGCGTACAGCTCCGCGCGGTCGAGGCGAGCCCGCTCGGCATGCCGACCGAGGGTGCTGCGGGCGGTGGGGGACAGCGGTGTTGACGTACTCATGCTGCAATCGTCGACCTCCTCATAGTGCCGTTCATAGGGATTTTGGAGAGCCCACTGTGCTGGTCGAGAACCTTGTGCTGGTCGAGAACCTGCTGATCGTGCTGGATCGGGCGCCCGGTGCGGACAGACCCACCTAGACGCGCCCCGCTACGCTCGCCGACCATGCAGCGGCGCAGGATCAGGGTGGCTGTGGTGTTTGGCGGTCGTAGCAGCGAGCACGCGATATCCTGCGTGTCCGCCGGGAGCGTGTTGGCGCACCTGGACCGAGACCGGTTCGAGGTATTGCCAGTCGGGATCACCCGCGCCGGCCGGTGGGTGCTTGGGCAGGACAACCCGAAGGCGCTGAGCATCCACAACCGGCAGCTGCCGTCGGTGGATCCGACCGGTGCGGCGCTCGCGTTGCCAGCCGACCCGACGGCCGGCGGGGTGGTGAGTCTCGGCGAGGGACGGACCGGTGAGCTGCTCGGCGCGGTCGACGTGGTGTTCCCCCTGCTGCACGGCGCCTACGGCGAGGATGGCACCATCCAGGGCCTGCTGGAGATGGCGAGCACCCCGTACGTCGGCGCCGGGGTGCTGTCCAGCGCGGTGGCCATGGACAAGGAGTTCGCCAAGAAGCTGCTGGCCGCCGAGGGACTGCCGGTCGGGGATCTGGTGGTCCTACGCCAGGGCGCCGACACCCTGACCGGGCAGCAACGCCGCGGGTTGGGACTGCCGGTCTTCGTGAAACCGGCGCGGGCCGGGTCATCGGTGGGCATCACCAAGGTGACCGGTTGGGCTCAGCTGCCGGCGGCGGTCGCCGCCGCGCGAAAGCACGACCCGAAGGTGCTGGTCGAGGCGGCGGTCATCGGCCGCGAGATCGAGTGCGGCGTACTGGAATACCCGGATGGTTCGATACGGGCCAGCCTCCCGGCCGAGGTCCGGATCGTCGGCGAAGGGGTCGAGTTCTACGACTTCGAAGCCAAGTACCTGGACGACGTGTGCGAGTTCGACATCCCAGCCAAGCTCGACGACGCAGCGACCGAGCGGATCCGGGAGCTGGCGGTAGCCGCCTTCACCGCATTGGACGGCCAAGGGCTCGCGCGCGTGGACTTCTTTCTCCGGGAGGACGGCAGCCCTGTGATCAACGAGGTGAACACCATGCCCGGGTTCACCTCGACCTCGGTCTACCCGAAGATGTGGGCGGTCACCGGGGTCGACTATCCAGCGCTGCTGACTACTCTCATCGATACCGCGCTGGCCCGGGGCACCGGCCTGCGCTAGGGCACGCTAACGGCCGGGCAGTGCGGTACGCACCGTGTCCGACACCGTCTGCACCGGGCCGCTGCCCAGGCCGCGCGGCACGGTCAGCGCGATGAACACCGGGCGGTCAACGCTGATGAAGGTGTCCCGGTCGGTTTCGGACAGCGTCAGCCAGCGCACCCCGTCGATCTCTAGCAGCGGCGTGCCCGGCGTCAGCTCGACGGGCCGGGGCAGCCCGCAGCGCAGTACGACCGCCGCGTCCGGCTCGGTTGAGCGCCCCCAGGCGAGCGCGCCCGGTGGCGCCGGGTCGGCGATCACGAGCCGAGGCAACGGCTGAGGGCTCGCGGCTAGCCGCGTGGGCAGCGCGGTGACCAATTGATGGCACCACTGGCCGCTTGCGTCAGGCGCCTCGACCGGAGGCAACGCCAACGGGCGATCAGGCACCGGGCTTGGTTCGGAGGCGTGCCACCTGGTGACAATACCCAGCGCGGCGGCCGCGAGCACCAGCAGCAGGGGCAGGGCGATCAGTGCGATCGTGGCTGGATGTCGGGTGCGGACTGATCGGCTCTGGATCGACACAGCGACGTCAGCTCAGATGCACTACTGGACAGGTCAGGGTGCGGGTTATGCCGGCGACGCTCTGTACCTGCGACACGACCAGACGACCCAGATTGTCCGCGGTGTCCGCTTCGGCGCGCACGATCACGTCATACGGACCCGTGACATCCTCGGCCGCAATGACCCCCGGGATGTCGGCGATCGCGGTCGCTACCGCCGCCGCCTTGCCAACCTCGGTTTGGATCAGGATGTATGCCTGGATCACGGCTGCCCCTTGCCTGCTCTGTGTCGCTCTCGGGTAGGAACGACAGCGAAGAGAACTTACACCGCAGTAATCGTCGGATGCCTGAGAAACGATCGGATCGAGGGAGCTTGACCAAAAGTGGATAATTCTCGGCCCGGAGTAGATGGTACAGTGACCAGTCTTGGCGAGTTCGGCCTCATCGCCAGACTGATCCGGGGCCGGATCCAGCCGGCCAGCACGCTGCTCGGGCCTGGTGACGATGCGGCCGTGGTCGCTGCCCCCGACAGTCGGGTGGTGGTCAGCACCGACATGCTGGTGGAAGGAGTTCACTTCCGGCTGGACTGGTCGAGCCCCGAGCAAGTGGGGCGCAAGGCGGCGGCGGTGAACATCGCCGACGTGGTTGCGATGGGGGCGATGCCTACCGCGCTGCTGATCGGGCTTGGCTGCCCGCCGGACACCTCGTTGGCCACCGTCGAGGAGCTCACTGAGGGACTATGGGCCGAGGCCGGCTCGGTCGGGGCCGGTGTGGTCGGCGGGGATGTGGTGTCCGCGCCTCAAATAGTGGTGTCGGTGACTGTGCTGGCCGACTTAGGCGGCCGGGCGCCGGTGACGCGGGCCGGCGCTCGGCCCGGTGACGTGCTGGCGTTGGCCGGTCGGGTTGGTTGGGCGGCGGCGGGGCTGGATTTGCTGGCCAAAGGCTTGGGAACGCCGCCAGAGGTGGTGGGCGCGCAGCAAGTGCCCTGCCCGCCGTACCTGGCCGGGCCGGCCGCCGCCTTGGTCGGCGCGACCGCGATGATCGATATCTCCGACGGATTGCTCGCCGATGTGGGGCACCTGGCCCGTTCGTCCGGCGTCGCGGTGGATGTGCGCTCCGCCGCGCTGGTGGTGCCGGCGCCGCTGCGGGAGGCGGCCGTCGCGCTGGGTCTCGATCCGATGCGCTGGCTGCTCACAGGCGGGGAGGATCACGCGTTGGCCGCGACTTTCCCGGCTGACACCGCATTGCTCACCGGGTGGACCCGGATCGGCGTGGTCCGGGAGGGCACCGGGGTCTACCTGGATGGACAGGTCCATGACGGCGCCGCCGGCTGGGACCACTTCGCCTCCGCTTGACCCCAAGCGGGGAAGAGCTGGTACGAGTGGATGATCGCGGCAGGGTTGTCCTGCCTGCCGAGTTGCGACATCAGCTTGGGCTGGCTCCAGGCGATGAGTTGTTCGCTGAGGTCGACGGGGCTGGCTTGCGGCTGATCCCCCGGCGGGGCCCGGCGTGATGATCGCCGTGCTGACTAATCCATGGCGGGCGCGGTGCCTCGGATGGAGGCGTCCAGCACCTGTACCGGGTGCATCAGCGGGACGAAAGCGTCACCACTAGTGGCTGCGAGGTGCCGACGCAGCTGCAACAGGCAGCCGGGGTTCGCGGTCACCACCAGATCCGGGTGAGCGGCCCGAATGTTGGCCGCTTTACGAGCGCCCAACTCAGCGGCCGCGTCCGGCGCCACCAGATTGTAAATACCGGCCGAGCCGCAGCACAGTTCCGTTTCGGCCGCCTCGACCAGCCGCAGCCCTGGCACGGTGCGCAATACCGCCCGGGGTTGTGCCCGTACCCCTTGAGCGTGTCCGAGATGGCAGGCGTCGTGGTAGACCACCCTGGCCCGCACCGGATGCCGAGGCGCGACGGGCTCCAGCTCGGCAAGTACCTCATGGACATCCCGCACCGTCGCGCTGAACGCGGCCGCGCGCGTGGCCCACGCCGGGTCGTCGGCGAGCAGCTCGCCGTACTGCTTCATCGACGACCCGCAGCCAGCGACGTTGGTGATGATCGCGTCCACCGGCAACTTCTCGAAGGTCGCGATGGTGCGCTGAGCTCGAGCGATCGCGCTCAGCTCCCGCCCGGAGTGCAGCTCCAGCGCCCCGCAGCAGTGCTGGTGGCGCGGCACCAGCACCTCGCATCCCTCGGCCGCGAGCACCCTAGCCGTGGCCACGTTGACCTGGTGGAAGAATACGTCCTGCACACAGCCGGTCAGTAGCGCGACCCGGCGTCGGGCGGTACCGGCGGCCGGAATCCGCTCGGGCAGCGCGGCGAAGGCATCACGCAGCCGTACCGGCGGCAGCAGTGCCTCCAGCGCGGCGAGCCGGGCGAATGTCGCGCCCATGCCGGCCACACGCTCCGTCAGACGCGCCATCGCCGGCAGCCCACGCAGCTTCTGATACACTACCCCGATCGCCGCCGCGACCTGCAGCCGCCGCCGATGGGGGAACAGCGCGAAGATCACATTCCGGAACAGCCGATCCGACCGCGAGCGGGGCACGTTGCGTTCCAGCTGCGGACGCACCGCCTCCAGCAGCCGGTCGTAGCGCACCCCGGAGGGGCAGGAGCTTACACACGCCATACAACCCAGACACGCGTCGATGTGTTCATGCAACGCCCCGTCTAGGCCGATCTCGCCCTGCTCCGCCAGGCTCATCAGATAGATCCGCCCGCGCGGGGAGTCCATCTCCTCGCCCCACAGCTGATACGTCGGGCAGGTCGGCAGGCAGAACCCGCAGTGCACGCAGTCGTCAAGCAGCTCACGCGACGGCGGGCGGTGCGGATCGAATGCACTGGGTGTGCTCACGGGCTCCCTCACATCCAGGGATGGAAGCGGCCGGCGCCAAGCCGGCCGCGAGGGTCGAGCTCGGCCTGGACGGCCCGCAGCACTTCGATGGCCGATGGCGCCGGGCCCCAGGCGGGGGCGACGCAGCCGGGTGGCCGGGAACGCAGCATGGAGCTCCCACCCACTCCATAGACGAGCTGATGCGCACGGGCAACGACATCGGGATCGGCGGGCAGCGTGACGGTGCCGACTCCGGTAGCCAGCCCGGCGGTGACCCCGGTCGCGCCGAGCTCGCTGGTCAACTCAGCTATCACAGCCGGCAGCCGAGACGGTCGAGCGCCGACCCGCAGGACCGCGCGATCGACATGGGGCCGGCTCCCGGGCCCGGCGACCAGCGCGGCGTGCGCGGCCCACGCCGCCTCCTGCTCGGCCGCGTCCAGCCGCCGTGCCGCCGAACCGAGCAGCGTGGCGAGTCGGGCCGGCAGCGCGCCGGGGGTCCCGGCCAACCGCACCAACAGCGCGCCGTTGCTCCACTCGCACGCGACCGGCTCCAACGGGCTGGCCAGCACCGCCCGCGCGGCTTCGGCTGAGTCCGCCAGCGAGCCGATCAGCCGCACCGTGCTGGTAGCGCCGGGCAGCGGATGCAACCGCAACACCAGCTCAGCGATCAGCGCCAGGGTGCCGTGGCAGCCGTGCACCAGCTTCGCCAGATCGTAACCAGCGACGTTCTTGATCACGTGGCCGCCGGTGCGGGCCACCGTACCGTCCGCGAGCATCACGGTCGCCCCGATCACCAAGTCCCTCAGGCAGCCGTAAACCAACGCGGACGGCCCAGCGTCAGCGGTGGCAACCAGCCCACCGATCGTGGCCCCTAAATCGACCCTGGCCGCGTCTGAAGCCACCCGCTGCCCGTGTACGGCGAGCATCGCGTTGAGCTCCCGCAACGGCGTGCCCGCGCGCACGGCAACCGTCATGTCACCGGGGTTGTGCACGATCACACCGGTCAGCGCGGTGGTGCTGAGCACAACGTCAGCCGGCTCCGGTGAGCCGGCCCAGTCGGCGGCGGTTCCGGCGCCGACGATCCGCACCGAGCCGGTGGTGTCGGCCAGCGCGGCCGCTGCCTCGGCGAGGCTGGTCGGGCGCAGCACGGTCGCGATAGTCATGGGATAGTCACAGCCGCTCGATCACCCCAGCGGCCTCCAGCGGGTGCGGTCGGTACTTGCCCGGCCGCTCCCCGCACAGCCGGGGGGTGGGCAGCAGCTTGCCGGGGTTGCACAGCCCGCCCGGGTCGAACGCGTCGCGCACTCGGCCCATCAACTCGAGGTCGGCCTCGGAAAACATCTTCGGCATCGAGCACGCCTTGTCGGTGCCGATGCCATGCTCACCGGACAGCGACCCGCCCAGCTCCACGCACAGCTCAGCGATCTCGGCGCTCAGCTTCTCCGCCCGGGCGGTTTCCCCCGCCGACGCGTCGTAGAGCACCAGCGGGTGCAAGTTGCCGTCCCCGGCGTGGAACACGTTGGCCACCCGCAGCCCGACGGCCTCGCCCATCTCGCCGATCCGGGACAGCACTTCGGCCAGCCGGGTGCGCGGCACCACGCCGTCTTGCACGAAGTAGTCCGGGCTGATCCGACCGACGGCGGCGAACGCCGACTTGCGCCCGCGCCAGATCGCCGCACGTTCCTCGGCGTCAGCGGCGATGTGCAGACGGGTGCAGCCGTGCGCCTCGCAGATCGCCTTGACCCGCTCGAACTGGTTGTGGCACTCCTGCGCCGGCCCGTCGAGCTCGACCACCAGAGCGGCTGGCACGCCTAGGGTGTAGCCGGCACACACCGCCGCCTCGGCCGCCTCAATGGCCAACGTGTCCATCATTTCCACCGCCGCCGGCACGATGCCGCCGGCGATGATGTCGCTGACCACCTCGCCGGCGGCGGCCACCGAGGGGAAGTCGGCGAGCAGCGTGCGCACCGCCTCCGGGGTGCGCAGCAGCCGCACGGTGACCTTCGTGGCGATGCCCAGGGTGCCTTCGGACCCGAGGAACACCCCGCGCAGATCCGGCCCGAGCTGCTCGGTGGTGTCCCCACCCAGGGTCACCACCGAGCCGTCGGCGAGCACCACCTCCAGCGCGAGAACGTGGTTGGTGGTGAACCCGTATTTCAGGCAGTGCGCGCCACCGGAATTCTCCGCGACATTGCCGCCGATGGTGCAGACCTGCTGGCTGGACGGGTCGGGCGCGTAGTACAACCCGTATGGCGCGGCTGCCTTGGTGATCTCCAGGTTGGTCACCCCGGGCTCCAGCACCGCGAGCCGGTCGACCGGGTCGACCGCCAGCACCCGCCGCAATCGCTGCAGGCTAATCACCACGCCATCAGCCACCGGCAACGCGCCGCCGGAAAGGCCGGTGCCCGCGCCACGGGCCACGAACGTAATCCCGTGCTCGGCACAGACGCGAACGGCGGCGGCGACCTGCTCAGCGGTACGCGGCAGGAGCACCAGCGCGGGAATCACCCGATAGCCGGTCAGCCCGTCGCACTCGTAGCTGCGTAGCCGTGCTCGATCGCTGATCACGTTCTCAGCGCCGAGCACTCGGTCGAAGCCACGCTGGGCGGTCGCATCGATTCTTGTCATCAGCCACCTTTCCAACCGGTTCACACAACCGCTCGTGGTGGCTGACGTCAAGTGCGGCCGCGGCCGCACGTCGTCAAGGTACCGGTGTATGCCTCCTTCGGCCGAATCTCGGTGAGTCTTGTAACGCCGCCGTCGCTCTCGCGTTGTAGCTAATGGCAAGGCCGTGGCGCGGTGGGGTCGCCGCGCCACAGAACAACGATTCCGGCTTGCTTGGAGCCGATCAAGTCGAGCAACGCGTCGTCGTCGAAGCCGGGCAGCGCCCGCAACTTCGACAACAGTCGGGAGACCGCGGGGTGGCTGAACGGGACGACCTCCCAATGACCAGTCACCGAGCCGAGCAGGAAGCACGCGTGTTCCTGCCACGAGCCGTCGGCGGAGGTACGGACGGCCACTTCGGCGAGGTTGGCACAGGCATTGTCAATGTCGATCCGCGTCGGCTCCTCGGGGCGAGGCAGCAGGCGGCGCAGTGAGTCGGCCAGTGGTGCTCGGGGGCGGGGGATACGTACGGGCTTCGCCTCACGTGGCGAGGCCGGTCGATCCGGGATGTGCGAAGCAAAGATGGGGAGCCTCCACTCATTCCGGGGCCGGGCCGTCGTTTACTGACCCGGAGACACCGAACCGAGAGTTGCCGGTGTCCTATTCGTGATTGTCGAGAGGCACCGACCGGGTGTAAAGGTGGGGTCGTGCAGAGGAAGTAGGCCATACAGGCGGTATCCGGAACTCTTGTATGCCGACGATCAGGTGAACATTCGACTGGATGGGTGGGAGTAAGCGCGTTGCCGGGCCGTTGCCCAGCCGCTGGATCGAGCTGGCTGCCCGGTCGCTAGGGTCAAGTGGTGGCTGTTTATGCGCTCGGTGACCGGGAACCGGAGATTCACCCTGGTTCTTTCGTACACCCCGAAGCGGTCGTCATCGGTTCGGCGACGCTCAAAGGTGCCCGCATTGACAAAGACGAAGGCGCGGTCATCGCCGCTGGCGCGGTGGTCTCGCCTTCACACGTGCCGGCCCGCCGGATGGCGCTGGGTGTGCCGGCGCGGATTCGCGCGGACCGCGAAGTGCCGGAGGATGGAATGGTTTCTGCTGGGGAAACCTATGTCGCGGTGGCCACATGGCACCGCGCCGAGCCGCAGTGGCTCTCGTGAGTGTCGAGCAATCAACCACAAGAGCTCCCGCCAAGCCGCTGGCCGAGGTGGTCGAGGCGGGCTGGGCGACGGCGCTGGCGCCGGTGGCGGCCACGATCACCGCGATGGGCGAGTTCCTGCGCGCCGAGCTGGCGGCGGGCCGCCGCTACCTGCCGTCCGGGGCCAATGTGCTGCGGGCGTTTCAGCAGCCTTTCGGCGAGGTTCGGGTCCTCATCGTCGGACAGGACCCGTACCCAACACCCGGCCACCCGGTGGGCCTGTCCTTCTCGGTGTCCTCGCAGACCCGGCCGTTGCCGCGCAGCCTGGTGAACATCTTTCGGGAGTACAGTGAGGACCTCGGCCACCCGCTGCCGTCCTGCGGTGACTTGACCCCGTGGACCGAGCGTGGGGTGCTGTTGCTCAACCGAGTGCTCACGGTCCAGCCAGGGCAACCTGGGTCGCACCGGGGCAAGGGCTGGGAGCAGGTCACTGACCAGGCGATTCAGGCGCTTGCGGCCCGACCGACCCCGCTGGTAGCGATCTTGTGGGGACGGGACGCCCGAACGCTGCGCCCGCTGCTCGGGGACGCGGTGCCGTGCATCGAATCCGCCCACCCCAGTCCGATGTCCGCCGATCGGGGGTTTTTCGGTTCTCGCCCGTTCAGCCGAGTAAATGCGTTGCTGGAGGAGCGCGGCGCGGCTCCGATTGACTGGAAGCTGCCTTGAGCAGCATCCGCCCCTTTCAGCGAGACTTCGCATGCCCAGCCGCTACTTCGCATACCGCTGGTACCGCTGGCGGTATGCGAAGAGCAGGTCAGGTACGCGAAGTCACCGGGTAGCCGAGGAGATCGGATAGCTGGGGAGATCAGATAGCCGGGTCAGCCTCGGGAGACCTTGCCGGCCTTCAGGCAGGAGGTGCACACGTTGAGCCGTCGGCGGGCGCCGTTGATGGCGGCCCGCACGGTTTGAATGTTCGGGTTCCAGCGGCGGTGGGTGCGGCGGTGAGAGTGGGACACCGACATGCCGAAGCCCGGACCCTTACCGCAGATGTCACAGACGGCAGCCACGTCGATAACTCCTCGCGTTCAATTTCCACGCGCTCCTGGCGCGCGACTGGCGGATGCGCCAAATGTCACGGTCCAGGGTAGCGAGCCAGGCAACTGACGACCAAACCGGGGCGGTGCCGGCGTGCTCGATACGCTCGAGCGTCACGCTGACTCGAGGAGGTATCCGGCAAGGTGCTGCGGGTGCTGGACGCGGCGGCTATTCGGCGCTGGACGGACATCTCGGTCGATCTGCTGGATGCCTGTCGCGCGGAGCTGAACCGGATCAACGTCTTCCCGGTCGCCGACTCAGACACCGGGACGAACCTGCTGCTGACCGTGCGCGCGGCGGCCGATGCGCTGGCTCGGCGGCTGCCCGAATGCCAGGACGACCCGGTGGCGGCGGCCGCCGCGCTGGCCGTCGGCGCGTTGCGCGGGGCCAGGGGTAATTCGGGGGTGATCGTGTCCCAGCTGTTCCGGGGGCTGGCCGATGCGATGGCGGACAGCTGCCTCCCGGACGGCTGCCGGCGAGCCGGCGCGGACGCGCGGACACTGGCCGTCGCGCTGGCCCGCGCTGATGAGTTAGCCAGGGCCGCCGTCAGCCGACCGGTGGAAGGAACCGTGCTTACCGTGCTGCGCGGGGCGGCTAGCTGCGCCGAGAACGCCGCCAACCGTGCCGAGACCACGCTTGCTGAGGTGGTCGAGGCGGCCGGCCGGGGCGCGCGGGTTGCGCTGGCCGACACGCCGCGTCAGCTTCCGGCGTTGGCCAGGGCGGGTGTCCTCGACGCTGGCGGCTATGGGCTGGTGTTGTTGCTCGATGCGCTGGCCGTTGTCGTGACCGGCCGGCCGGCATCTGGGCCGCTGCCCGCTCCGACGGCCGGCGTGGTTGGTATGCGAGAACAGCTACGGGGACGCGACCGGGATGCCCTGGTCGGCGAGCGTGAAGGCGGCTCGATCGAGCACGAGTACGAGGTGATGTATCTGCTCACCGAAAGCTCACCGGAGCGGGTGTCCCGGTTGCGTGAGCGGCTCGACGGGCTGGGCGACTCGGTGGCCATCGTCGGATCCGGCGGTTCGGACAGTGCTTCCCACTGTGCCTCTCACTGTGCCTTCCACTGTGCCTCTCACTGTGCTTCTCATTATGAAAATGACGAAATCTGGCACGTGCATGTGCACTGCACCGACGTCGGGGCGGCCATCGAGGCCGGCATCATGGCTGGCCGACCTCGTCGGGTGACGGTAGTGCGGTTCATCGACCAGGTCGGTGAAGCCGACCACGCGGAAAAAGGACGTTTCAGCAGGGCGCGAGCCGTGGTCACGGTGGCCAAAAGTGAGTCGGTGGCCGAGCTGCTCTCCGCCGACGGGGTAGCGGTATTGATGACGTCCGGGCAACGGCCGCCGGGGGTTGCCCGACTCGCGGCCGCGGTCGCCGGAACCCGCGCCAGGCACGTTGTGCTTCTGCCCAACGACGTCGAGCTCAATATCGTCGCGGAGGAAGCCGCCGAGCAGGCCAGGGCGGCTGGCCAGGAGGCGGTGGTGGTGCCGACTTCGTCGGTATTGCAAGGCCTCGCCGCGCTGGCGGTGCACGATCCGACCCGGCGGGCCGGAGACGATGTGGTGTCCATGGCCGAAGCCGCCGCGGTGACCCGCACCGGGGTCGTCCAAGTGGCCGAAGCTGAGGCGCTGACCTGGGTCGGGCGGTGCCACGCCGGAGATGTGCTGGGCTTGGTGGACGGCGAAGTGGTACTTATCAATCACGACATCGCCGAGACCGCCCGGCAGCTGGTGGATCGGATGCTGCACATCGGGGGAGAGCTGGTGACCGTACTGCTCGGGATCGATGCGCCAGACGGCATTGGTGAGCTGCTGGAGCGTCACCTGAACCGGACCCATCCGGAGGTGGACGTGGTGCTGTATCGCGGTGGGCCGGCCGGTCAACCAGTCGCGCTGGGGGTGGAATGACAGACTTCACCGCACCGCTGAGGCCCTTCGTTGGCCAGGCGGCGGCGAACGCGTTGGCCGCCCAGCTGGGGATCGCGACGGTGGGTGCGCTGCTGCGGCACTATCCACGCCGCTACGCTGAGCGCGGCAAGCTCACTGACCTGTCCAAGCTGGAACTCGGCGAGCATGTGACGGTGCTGGCGCGGGTGCAATCGGCCTCCGAACGGTACATGCTCGCCCGCAAGGGCAAAGTCGCCGAAGTGGTGATCACCTCCGGTGGGCGGACGCTGACTCTCACGTTTTTCAACGCGCGTGGGATCGTCCGCCGGCTCAAGGTCGGCACGGTCGGGCTGTTCGCCGGCAAGGTCACCGAGTTCCGTGGCAACCTGCAGCTCACCCACCCCGCCATGATTCTCTTCGGCGGGGACCAAGAGGACTCCGACATCGATGAGGTGGACGAATTCGCCGGATCGCTGCTGCCGATCTACTCGGCGACCACCAAGCTGCCGTCCTGGAAGATCGCCCGGTGCGTCCGGCAGGTGCTGGACATGATGGATGAACCGGAAGATCCGGTTCCGATGGAGATCCTGGCCGAGCGTGGCCTGCCCGGGTTGGGCCAGGCGCTGCGGGGCATCCACCTGCCAGATCGGGACCTCGATTGGCGCTGCGCTCGGGAGCGGCTGGTGTGGGACGAAGCGCTGGCGGTGCAGCTGGCGTTGTCCCGGCGCCGGCTGGCCGCGCGGCGCCGCCCAGCGCCGGCCTGCCCGCCGGTGCCCGGCGGGTTGAGTGACGCGTTCGATGCCCGGCTGCCGTTCACCCTGACCAAGGGCCAGCGCGAGGTCGGCGAGGTGATCACCCGCGATCTGGCGGGTAATCATCCGATGAACCGGCTGGTGCAGGGTGATGTGGGAGCCGGCAAGACGGTCGTGGCCCTGCGCGCGATGCTGCGGGTGGTGGACGCCGGCCGCCAGGCCGCGATGCTCGCGCCCACTGAGGTGCTCGCCGCGCAGCACGCCCGAACCCTGCGGGAGCTGCTCGGGCCGCTGGGCCGCGCCGGTGAGCTGGACGGTGCTCAAAGCGCCACCCGGGTCTGCTTGCTGACCGGTTCGCTGGGCGCCAAGGCGCGCAAGCAGGCGCTGCTGGACGTCGTGTCCGGGGCGGTGGGGATCGTGGTGGGCACTCATGCGTTGATCCAGGACCGGGTGGAGTTCGCCGACCTGGGCCTGGTAGTGGTGGACGAGCAGCATCGGTTCGGCGTCGAGCAGCGCGATGCGCTGCGCGGCCGCGACGGCGAGCGCACTCCGCACCTGCTGGTGATGACCGCGACCCCCATCCCGCGCACGGTGGCGATGACCGTGTACGGCGACCTGGAGGTGTCCGCGCTGCGCGAGCTGCCCGCCGGGCGTTCCCCGGTGGCCACCACGGTGGTGCCGGTAGGGGAGAAGCCGGCGTGGCTGCAGCGGGCCTGGAACCGGCTGCGTGAGGAGGTGGCGAAGGGCCACCAGGCGTTTGTGGTGTGCCCCCGGATCGGCGGCGACGTCGGGGGTGCCGCCGCCGATGAGGACGTGCCGGCCGAGTCTGGCCAGCCGGATGACGATCGGCGGCCGCCGCTGGGGGTGCTGGACGTGGCCCCGATGCTGGCCGAAGGCCCGCTGGCTGGGCTGCGGTTGGGTGTGCTGCACGGCAAGCTGCCCGCTGACGACAAGGACGCGGTGATGCGGGCGTTCACCGTCGGCGAGCTGGATGTGCTGGTGGCCACCACGGTGATCGAGGTCGGGGTGGACGTGCCAAACGCCACCGCAATAGTGATCATGGACGCGGATCGGTTCGGGCTCTCCGCGCTGCACCAACTGCGCGGCCGAGTCGGGCGGGGCGGGGTGGCCGGGGTGTGTCTGTTGGTCACCGAGGCTCCGGCGGGCACCAGCACACGTGAGCGACTGGATGCGGTGGCCGCCACCACCGACGGGTTCGAGCTTGCCCGCCGTGACCTGGAGCTACGCCGAGAAGGTGATGTGCTGGGGGCGACCCAGTCCGGGCGGCGCTCCGGGCTGCGGCTGCTGTCGTTGCTGCGTGACGAGCAGACCATCACCGACGCTCGCGAGGTGGCCTGGCGGCTGGTGGCCGGCGACCCGGCGCTGCGGCTGCACCCGGGCCTGGCCGCCATGGTCGCTGACATCGTCGACGCCGGCCGCGCGGAGTTCCTGGAGAAGACTTAGCGACCGGCATCCGTCAGGCGGCCGGCAGCCGACCGAGGGCACAGTTGTCCAAGGCGGCATGCGCCAGCCGGGGCAGCACAATCGTGCCGGCCTTCTCCAAACGCGTCAGCTCCTCGCGGGCCTTGGCGTAGGCGGCGCTGCGTTCGCCCTCGTGGCCGGTATCGGCGGCGACCGTGAGCAGTTTGATCACCCGCTGTACCGAGGCGCGTTCAGTGGGTGACAACCCGGCCAACCGGATCCGGTCCGCGCTGTCCTGGGCGGCCCGCCAGGCTCGGCGGGCCCGGTCCACCGCCTCGGCATATCCGACGGCGAGCTCCTCTGGCGGCCGGTTATCCGTGTCCAAGGCTTGTGCCTCGGCGAACGCGTGCACGAACCTGGCCGTGGCCGGCACGTTCACGTCGGCCAAAGCTGGTAGCCGCAGCACGGCCAGCGGGTCGCACTCGTAGCCGGCGTACTCAGCGGCCAGGTGACGGAACCGACGCTGGGCGCCAGCCCAGTCCACTGGCGGCGGAGGGCCAACGGCAACGGGCAGCGCCGGAGCGAGCCGGCGAGACAACCAGCGGCCGGCCTGCACAACCGTGTAGAGCACCGCCACCACCAGCACCATGGTCAGCCCGAACATCAGCCCCAGCACGGCCAGCAGAACCCGGCCGCTACCCAGCACCGTCGCTACCGCCACCAGCGCGGCCAGAAAGAACGCGAGTCGATGGACGAACCGCCGCCTCGACCGCCTGCGGCCGCTCTGGAGGCCGCGCCTGAGCCCGCGTTCGGATCGCCTATGCCCCATCGGATCGGCCGTCCTTTCCGTGCGGGTGGTGCGGCAGTGTGCTGAGCTGTATTGAGGTGTCCGTACCAAGGTAACCCGACGACCGCGTCTGGGGGCGAGATGTTTCGCAAGGTGCTCGTCGCCAACCGGGGTGAGATCGCGATCCGAGCGTTCCGAGCCGCTTACGAGCTGGGTATCGGCACGGTCGCGGTGTTCCCCTACGAGGACCGCAACTCGCTGCACCGGGCCAAGGCCGATGAGTCTTACCAGATCGGCGAGGTGGGCCATCCGGTGCGGGCTTATCTTTCGGTGGACGAGGTGATCAAGGCGGCGCGCCGGGCCGGAGCCGACGCAATCTATCCCGGTTACGGATTCCTGTCGGAGAACCCCGAGCTGGCGCAAGCGTGCGACGCGGTGGGCATCACGTTCGTCGGCCCGCCCGCGAGCGTGCTGCATCTGACCGGGAACAAATCGCATGCGGTGGCCGCCGCCCGTGCCGCCGGGGTCGCGGTGCTGCCGTCTTCGAAGCCTTCCGACTGTGT
>Ga0213881_10000565_pt1 | contig 22766 bp, 24 predicted proteins | sample BarmaccoBMER_R08_FD_160104 | JGI IMG/M metagenome (GOLD analysis project Ga0213881, IMG submission 160104) | Barbacenia macrantha exposed rock microbial communities from rupestrian grasslands, the National Park of Serra do Cipo, Brazil - ER_R08 ... | reverse complement strand
ACTCATGCTCCGAGACATTAAGCCGGAGGATCAAAGGGGCTAGGGGTGTGATTTGTTTTTATTCCCCCATCTCCTCCTTTAGTAGATTCCGGGAAGTGACTTCAGCAGCGGTGTAGGACTCAGTAGATATCGTGATATGGATCACTTTATTGTCTATAGATTAATGCGAACCTCTGCATTTGAGTAGCCATTGATTCAGTCGCTAGCCTACTAGCAAGAAGCCGGTTCAGCTACAAAATCTAATTGCCTCAGTATTTACTCTTTCTCAATAACCTGTTGCGGAACTTTTAACCATGTTATTTCATCTTGAAGGACGGGAACAATAGCAACAACAAGTAGCTGAAAGTGAACCCTGTTGTTACCTGGAGCAACCAACACCTTATGCCAGCAACATCTTTCTACGCCGATGCCCCTTACGAAGACCAACAAATAACTGAACGCTTTCAGCCAGATCTAATACTAGGTGAGGCTGAGATATCAGTAGATGAATTGTTTGACCTGGAAACGGAGTCCAATAGTACAGCCAGTTTAAAGCCAAGTCCTAATCGTCGCACGACTGATTTAGTGCGCTTATATCTACAAGAAATTGGTCGGGTTCATTTACTCGGGCGAGATGAGGAAGTTTCAGAAGCACAGAAAGTCCAGCGCTACCTGCGGATGCGGTCGTTGCTCTCTAGTACAGCTCACATTTCGGATGAAGTTATTCAACTATATGTCCAGTTGATTGAAGTCCAAGATCGTTTAGTTTCTGCGTTGGGTCATCGACCTTCTTTAGAACGGTGGGCTGCCGCTGCAGGGATAGCAGCAACGGAACTCAAGCCAATTTTGGTCAAGGGAAAACGGCGCTGGGCGGAAATTGCTGATTTGACGGTGGAGGAACTCGATCAACTTCAATCTGAAGGCATCCGTGCCAAGGAACATATGATCAAGGCGAACCTCCGCTTAGTGGTGTCGGTGGCAAAAAAATATCAGAATCGTGGATTGGAACTATTGGATTTAGTTCAGGAAGGCACCTTGGGGTTAGAGCGGGCAGTGGAGAAATTTGATCCAACAAAGGGTTACCGCTTCAGCACCTATGCCTACTGGTGGATTCGCCAAGGAATCACGCGCGCGATCGCCACCCAAAGCCGCACGATTCGCTTGCCTGTTCACATTACAGAGAAGCTGAACAAAATCAAGAAAGCCCAACGCAAAATTGCGCAAGACAAAGGTCGAACCCCAACGATTGATGACATCGCCATCGAGTTAGAAATGACACCATCTCAAGTGCGAGAAGTTTTGTTAAGAGTGCCTCGCGCTGTTTCTCTAGAAACTAAAGTGGGCAAGGAGAAAGATACGGAGCTAGGGGACTTAATCGAAACCGATAGTATTTCTCCAGAAGATGTGTTGATGCGAGAAGCTTTGCACCGCGACTTGCAGCACCTGTTGGCAGACCTAACTGACCGAGAGCGAGATGTGATTTTGATGCGGTTTGGACTGGGAGATGGTCACCCTTATTCCCTAGCAGAAATTGGGCGGGCACTAGATCTCTCGCGGGAACGAGTGCGGCAAATCGAATCAAAAGCCCTTCAGAAGTTGCGCCAACCTAAGCGTCGCAATCGAGTTCGGGACTACTTGGAGGCATTGAGCTAGTTGAGATGCTATAGACACTGTGAGGAGTTATTCTTTAACTGTTTCGATTCTCAATAATTCTTTCTTGTTGCAAATTAGATCGCAATTTTGTATGCTGGTTAATAAGAAAGCTTTATTGAGAGGCTTTTATGACTGCCTACACAGCCGTTTCACTTAAGGCGGAACTTAACGACCGAGGCTGGCGTCTAACTCCCCAACGTAAGACAATATTACAAGTTTTTCAAGAGCTGCCTAAAGGCGAGCATCTGAGTGCGGAAGACCTATACCATCAGCTACAGGTAGAAGACAAAGGGAAAGGGATTAGCCTGTCTACTGTCTACCGAACTCTAAAGCTGATGGCTCGCATGGGAATTCTACGAGAACTGGAGCTGGGAGAAGGGCACAAACATTACGAAATTAATCAACCTTATCCACATCACCATCATCACCTGATCTGTATTCAGTGCAACAAGACGATTGAATTTAGAAACGATTCGATCTTAAAGATTGGTACGAAAACTGCTCAGAAAGAAGGTTATCACTTGCTAGACTGCCAGTTGACAATTCACGCGATTTGTCCTGCCTGTCAACGGGCATTGATGCCCCTGTAGAAGAGAGCAGGGGGAGCAGGGGAAGCAGGGGAGGCAGGGGGAGCAAGAAGACTGACGGCTTATCATGTTCCTCGATCATGCTGGGGGGAAGCTTCCGTAAAGCTTGACTTGTACTCTAGTCTGAAGGCAAAGCCTTAAATTAGGCATTACTAAATATCTGGTGGCTGAGAACAAGAAATGAAGTAGTACTTCTCTCCCCCAGTTCCCCCAGCTCTCTTACTTCCCCTGCTCTCTTCTTTGGCTAGAATGTGAGTTGAATGAATTGCTATCTATCGGCAATCGTCCTTACAGTCATAAGTCATGCAAACTGCTAACCGACCATCAACGACTAAAGCCTGGGCAAAGGCGATCACTCAACCTGCTAAGGAGTTTTCTCTGACACCTCTACCTATTCTTTCGGGTCAGGTACCAGTAGGCTTGCAAGGCTCACTCTACCGCAATGGTCCTGCATGTTTAGAACGCGGTGGTGCCCGTATGGGACACTGGTTCGATGGTGATGGTGCGATTCTCGCGGTTCACTTTGCTGACGCACGAGCAACGGGTCTCTATCGGTACGTACAGACCACAGGATACCAAGAGGAAGCTACTGCTGGTCAACTTCTGTACGGCAACTACGGCATGACAGCACCAGGACCAATCTGGAATCAATGGCTGAAACCAATTAAGAATGCAGCCAATACATCAGTCCTAGCGCTGCCAGACAAATTATTGGCTTTGTGGGAAGGAGATCATCCTTATGCCCTCGACCTCAAAACATTGCAGACTTGGGGACGAGATGATTTGGGAGGACTGAACGAAGGAGTACCATATTCAGCTCATCCCAAATGTGACCCAGATACAGGGGAAATTTTTAACTTTGGCGTCAGTGTGGGATTAAATGCGACGCTGAATATTTACAAAAGCGATCGCACTGGCAGGATTTTGCAAAAAGCCGCAATTCAGTTAGAGGGTATTCCTCTGGTGCATGATTTTGTTCTAGCAGGTCAGTATCTCGTATTTTTCATTCCTCCAGTGCGGGTGAATGCGTTACCTGTGCTAATGGGCTGGAGCAGCTACAGTGATGCCTTGAAGTGGCAACCAAGTAAAGGGACGCAGTTTCTCGTTGTTGATCGCGAAACCTTACATGTGATCAGTCGTGGGGAGACAGAACCCTGGTATCAGTGGCACTTCGCCAATGGTTATGTGGATGCTAGTGGCACAGTGATTGTAGATGTTGTTAGATATGCGGACTTTCAGACCAATCAGTATCTCAAGGAAGTGGCAACTGGTCAAACCCATACCTCTGCCAAAGGTACGCTATGGAGAGTGCATCTCAACCCCACAAGTGGCAAGGTAACGGCAATTACGGAAATATTAGACAGGCATTGTGAATTTCCAGTTGTACCGCAACATTTGGTGGGGCAAGCTTCACCTCATACTTACATATCTATCCAGCAGCAAGGCGTAGACTTAGCCCGCGAACTCTTTAGGGCGATCGCTCGATTCGACCATCCAACCAATACACTAACCGTAGCCGATATGGGAGATAACCGTTATCCCGCAGAACCCATCTATGTTCCCAATCCCACAAATCTAGATCAAGGCTGGATAGTCACGGTCGTGTACGATGGTAACGCTGACACTAGCGAGGTTTGGGTGTTTGATAGCGATCGTTTAGACGAGGAGCCCTTGTGTCGATTAGGACTGCCCAGCGTCATCCCCCCTAGCTTCCACGGCACCTGGAAACCCGTGTAAATTTTGGCAGGAGATTAAGATTCATGGCCTATTTTTGGTATAAGGCATTCCACCTGATCGGCATCGTTGTCTGGTTTGCTGGGCTATTCTACTTAGGACGTCTGTTTGTTTATCACGTTGAAGCCAATGAACAGCCGGAACCAGCCAGTACAATTCTGAAGAATCAGTACCAGATTATGGAAAAACGCCTCTACAACATCATCACCACTCCGGGAATGGTGCTGACAGTAGCGATGGCAATTGGTTTACTGACGACTGAGCCAGAAGTGCTGAAACAAGGTTGGTTGCATATTAAACTACTATTTGTCGCAATTTTGATTGGCTATCACTTTTACTGCGGTTATCTGATGAGGCAATTAGCTGCGGGGAAATGTTCCTGGGGTAGCCAGCAGTTGCGGGCTTTGAACGAAGCTCCCACTGTTTTGTTGTTAGCAATAGTCTTACTAGCTGTGTTTAAGAATGACCTACCCGCAGACACTACAACCTGGGGCATCTTAGGACTGATCGTTGCTATGGCTGTGACCATTCAGCTCTACGCCAAGAAGCGCAAGCGGGATCGAGAGAAGATCTTGGCCGAGGTGATTCAGGAATGAAGACGACTCCTCGCCGCTACCACATCACAACTTTCGGCTGCCAGATGAATAAAGCTGACTCCGAGCGAATGGCAGGCATTTTGGAAGATATGGGTTTCGAGTGGTCAGAAGACCCAAATCATGCAGATGTTATTCTCTACAATACCTGCTCAATTCGGGACAACGCTGAGCAGAAAGTTTATTCCTACCTGGGTAGACAGGCAAAGCGCAAGCAAGAGCAGCCTAGCCTCACATTGGCAGTTGCTGGTTGCGTTGCTCAACAAGAAGGAGAATCCTTACTGCGGCGAGTGCCAGAACTGGATCTGGTAATGGGGCCACAACATGCTAATCGCCTTCGGGATTTGCTAGAGCAAGTGTTTGACGGCAATCAGGTTGTAGCGACAGAACCAATTCAGATTGTTGAGGACATTACCAAGCCTAGACGCGATAGCACTGTAACGGCTTGGGTAAATGTGATTTACGGCTGTAACGAGCGTTGCACTTATTGTGTGGTTCCTAATGTGCGAGGTGTTGAACAATCTCGGACACCAGAGGCAATTCGTGCTGAGATGGAACAACTGGGGCAGTTAGGTTATAAGGAAATTACCTTACTGGGGCAAAACATCGATGCCTATGGAAGAGATTTGCCAGGAGTAACAGCAGAGGGGCGGCATCAACATACGCTTACAGATTTGCTGTACTACGTCCATGATGTAACTGATGTAGCGCGAATTCGTTTTGCGACAAGCCATCCCCGCTATTTTACCGAACGCTTAATCCGAGCTTGTGCTGAGTTACCCAAGGTTTGCGAACATTTCCACATTCCTTTTCAGTCAGGAGATAACGAGGTCCTAAAACGGATGGCACGGGGCTATACCCGTGAGAAATATCGCCGCATCATTGACATGATTCGCCACTACATGCCCGATGCATCAATTAGTGCAGATGCTATTGTCGGCTTTCCTGGGGAGACGGAGGCGCAATTTGAGCAGACCCTAGCACTAGTGGAGGATGTTGGCTTTGACCAGCTTAATACAGCTGCCTATTCGCCTCGTCCAGGCACACCTGCAGCCCTATGGGAACAGCTGAGCGAACAAGTTAAGAGCGATCGCTTGCAGCGCTTAAATCACCTAGTTGCCATTAAGGCAGCTCAAGCATCGCAACGCTATCTTGGTCGCATGGAAGAAGTGCTAGTGGAAGAGCAAAACCCTAAAGATCCAACACAGGTTATGGGGCGGACACGCGGCAATCGTCTTACCTTTTTCACTGGCAACATTGCCGAACTTAAAGGTCGGTTGGTACCAGTCAAAGTTACGGAGGTTAGAGCTTTTAGTTTGACGGCTGAGCCAACCTAGCTATTAGCTCCGTACAGTTCCTGCTCTAAAGGTTTAAATTCTCTTCGTTCACAGGAGTTAAGGGACATGAAATTTTCATGATTTAAGTCTCTGACTGCAAACAGGAGTTCATCCAAACCTCGATCCAAAATCTAAACTCGAATGACAAGTCCTTTTATCAAAGTTATCACTCATGTTAGGGCCCTTCCTAATAGAGAAGTAGAGTTAAGACATGTTTTGTTGCAGTTTGTTGAGAACCGTCGTCAAGAGAAAGGTTGTAGCAGTTGTGAACTGCTGCAAAACCATATAGATTCTACAGAATTTCTGATCTTACAGCATTGGGAAAGCCAAGCACGTGTGAAGTCTGAGTTTAGTCCTGACTACTTTAGAGAGGCAGTTGAAGAGAGTACTGAGCTGTTGGCTGAACCAATTCAAATAAGTTGGTATGATTTTGTTGAACCTTAGTCATAGGTTCAATTACGAATTGCGAATTGCGAATTGCTTTGACTCCTCCCCTTGGCTAGACACTAGAAAAGCAGGTAGCATAACTTTGGATACATTGGTGCAAGGAGTGTCATGTTAGTACGAGAAAGGAGCAGTATGCCATCAGCACGAGAAAAACGTGAGCGTATAGTTTCTGGTTTAATGGGCTTGGTTACCATACCACTGAGCGTTGCTGGATGGTCGTCAATAACTCTACCTAGTGCAGCCCAACTTATACCAGACTATAGCTCTCGGAACTACTATGCTTATCCCTACTCTTACTTGAGTCCAAAAGATTATCGTGACTGTTCTTCCCGACTGCTGAAGGTTAAGGTCCCAGCTCCTGCGGTAGCAGTAGCTTGTGCTCAGACACTCAGTCCTGAAAATTTATCCCGGTGTGTTGTCAATATCAAAAACAAGACAAACAATGATGCGCTAGATGCTCTCAACACCTGTAGTCAAGCTCGCCGTCCTACCGAGGTAGCGGATTGCGTGGTTGGCATCAGCCAAAGCACCAACAGGAAAGCCGATCCTGCTGATCTAGCCTACTGTGGCAATAGTTTGCTACCTGGGCGGTTTGCTGACTGTGTAGTGGGCTTGCGTCGATCGCTTAACTTTGCTACTCCCACTCTGGCATTAGATACCTGTATTAGTGCGACCGACCAACTGTTAGATTTGTCTCCTAACTTTGTGCCGCAAAATGGGACGCCACCGATTCCGCTTCCTTCCCAGAATACCTTACCTCTATCTCCAACGCAGCCAGCTCCGCTACCCCCCATACCCAATGGTCTGCTCAATCCGCCAAGTACGCGTTGACATCCTCCCCATGCCGCCTAGCGGCTCTTGATAGGGTCTCTCGGAGGAACCCGATGAGCGTGAAGTTTCTTAAATTAATATGATGTTAGGTAGCTAGAGCAAAAATCAGGTTTTCAAGGAATCAAGAGCGAAATGCTGGTAGTGGAACAGGTATTACAGGGGCGTTATCAGCTCAAACAAAGGCTGGGGCAAAATGCTGGTTGTCAAACCTGGCTAGCAGCGGATCTCGATCAACACCATCAGTTAGTGATTGTTAAGCTCCTGGCGTTGGCAAATCAGGTGCTGTGGGATAACTTCAAACTATTTGAGCGTGAAGTACAGATATTAAAGCAACTCAATCACCCCCAGATTCCTAAGCACAGAGATGATTTTTGGATTGATGATGGTTCTCAGCTAGGGTTAGTTCAAGAATACATCCCTGGTCATTCACTCAAAGAATTGTTGGACCGAGGTCATAGGTTTACGGAACAACAAGTGCGGCAAATTGCTTTACAGGTACTAAATATCCTGATTTATCTACACGAGCTGAATCCATCTGTACTACATCGAGACATTAAGCCTAGTAATTTAATCTTGGGTGAAGGTGAGCAAGTGTATTTGGTCGATTTTGGTGCAGTGCAGGATAGAACAGCGACACTAGGAGCTACGCTGACTATAGTAGGGACTTATGGTTATTCGCCAATCGAGCAGTTTGGCGGGCGGGTAGCACCAGCATCTGACCTTTACGCTTTAGGAGCCACGTTAATCCATTTATTGACTGGCATCGCACCAGCCGATTTACCGCAGCGAAATTTGCAGATTCAATTCAGTGATCTGGTTTGCTCAAGTCCAAGTATGGTGCGTTGGCTACAACAGCTAACTGAACCAGCCCTAGAACGAAGATTTAGCTCGGCACGTTTAGCTCTAGAAGCGCTCTTATCAGACATCTGCCCCTCATCATCCTCCCACCTCCCTTCCATACTAGTTCCTGAAGAAATTAAGGGCTGGAATTGGGGCGCGTTTTTACTAGCTCCTTTATGGTCTTTAACTAATCACGTTTGGCTAGGACTTTTAGCTTGGGTTCCGATTGTGGGTTTCTGGATGGCGATCGCTCTGGGCATTAAAGGTAATGAATGGGCATGGAAAAGTCGCAAGTGGCAGAGTATCGACCAATTCTTGGCACATCAAAAACGCTGGGCAAGCGCTGGGATAGTTTTAGGAATAGCAGTCAACCTAGTTGTTTGGCAATTAGGAGTCTTGTTGTTACTGATACATTTGCGTCATTTCCCGTTGAGTTGGATGAGTCCGCTGGCTTAACTTTGGACTCACGGGTAAGTTACAGTAGCCGTTGCGACAGCGAGGTTAATTCAGCAAGGCACCGCTGCATTCACTACAGATAATAAAGGACCAGTCTGCTCCTGCCCATTCACAGCTAGATCGCTATGGCAGAGGTAAACCCGCTCTCCAACACGACCTAGCAAATCTGGTAAAATTCGCCGCAGCCTCTGCTCATCTGCTAGACTTGCTTCTTCTGCCGTCCAGGGGCGTCCAAACCGATGTTGAAGAAATAACTGGGCACCAAAGAGGCTTGCTGCCCCGCCACTTAGCCACAGAGGTGAAGCAGTATCCAGCCAAAATTGCCAGCGATGGAACTGCCGACTAGAACGATATTGGAAAATATTTGACAGTGTGACTGCCTGTCTTTCTGGACCAATGGAACGAACAGGATAAGGGTTAGCGGTAATAGTGCCGCTACGCAGCAGTTGGATGAATTGGGCAACAGTCTTGTGCACCGGGAGGTCAATAACTTCACTCTGCCGCAATCGCCGATCGACTTCCCAATAGTGTTGGGCTGTTTCTAGTAATTCCCGCAGAGCGGCAATTTGCTCGTAAGGGAGTTTGCTGTCATTCCACAAAAACCTTTGAATTGCTCGGTCTAAAACTGAGATGGGACTGGGAATGAGGTGCTGTTCTTGCTGATGTCGCTGCACCTCTAACCATTGCAAAATCTCTCCGTAAGCTGTGGTTGCTTCATAGCCTAGTCGATCCCAGCGGTCGTAAACTGTTACTGGCAGTAGGTTGGGGCGATCGGGATGAGGTTCAAAGCAGTAATCAGCCACTAAACCAGCGCGGACGGGATCAATCTTTTTATTGAGAACGACGAGCATTTCGGCAACTGCACCCCGCTCGATCAGTCGCCCCAAACCTGAATAGACGAGCGTCAGCAGGGTGAGCAAAGCTCGGATCATGGGTGAGCTAATCAGAGGACGTTGATCGCTAAGAGTATTGACTAGGATTCCCTGCTTGGTGAGGATCTCTACTAAGGTATAACGAGCAATAGCATCTAAACCTGGTGCAATTACTGCCACATCTCTTGGCTGCACTTGCCCTGACTTTACTGCCTCAACAATCAACTCAGCCGTTCGACGCAGCAGAGCTGCACGAGAGGTGGTTTGAATTGATTGCACTAGATTCGGGAGCGTCAGTATGCCTGTTGGCTCGTCAAGAAATCCCACGATTGGCAATGATAGTGTTTCTGCCAAACAGCTCAGTGGCACTCTCGTTAGGGTTTCTACCTGACAGCGTGATCGCAAGCCCTCTAGATATTGGGGATCGGCTCCCAGTCCTAGTCTTACTGCCCCATCAGGGTTAAAAGTAAATGCCCCGACAATACCTTGGTTGAGCAACAAATCGAACAAGTGCCGTGTCACTCCAGGGTAATCATCCACATCATCTGCTAGCACAAACCGATAACGGCGGGTTAAATGCTGTTGGTAGTCTGGAGCAGGCAATAAGTACCGCCAGAAGAGTTCAGTTATGATGCCATAAGTCAGCAATCCCCGCTCCAGACACCAGTTGCGCCAGCCCATTAACAGCTTGCTGCCCCAATCTGCAATTTCAGGAGAATGACCAGGTAAAAGTGCGCCTTGTTCTAGAAGGTCGGCGATCTCTTCCGGTGGCGTGCCACTGTATGCAGCTAATTGCAACAAATCCAAAAGGCGACGTACTAATCGGGGCTCACTTACTCCTGGTAGGGGCAATTGTGCTTCTAACTCTAGATGCCAAAGCCTGGTTGCTAACTCCTGCTCGGTTTCAGGACGGAGACGGACTGGAAATTGTGCCTTCAGATTTAACAATCGGATGAGCAACGGCCAAAATAGAAGTGTCTCATCCTGAAAAAAACCTAATGGTGTCCTCGCACGTATGGGAAACTTTCCTTGAGTTGCCCTCACAATTTGGTCAGCTAACTTATGCCTCTGCTCGTCGTTGGCAGCAAAGATCAAAATTGCTGGTTTTGCTACATCATGACGCAGCTGTTGCGATAGGGAACTCGAAATCGTCTCACTTACAGCCTGAACTTGCTTGAACCTACCCTGTCTGCCTTGAGATTTTTGCATCCAGGTACAAAACTGCTCGACCAAGCGAGTCGTTTTGCCACTGCGACTTGGTCCATCAATCCAAACAGAATCAGAAAGCACCTACTTTCCCCTTGTGGATTTGTTAAGATACTTCGTACACTAAGCTAGTTTAAAACTCAAATTACGAGTCTGGACGAATGTCTGAGATTAAAAGGTCTAGTCTACCGCAAAAGATTTACGCTTACTTGCAAAGATCCTATCAGTGGTATTTACAGACACCAGAGCGATCGCTGGATGAAGCCTACCAAGCCGCCTTACTGATCAAGGCGATGGAAGACGAACATTTCAATGGGAAGAAAGTTGCTCCTGAATCTGCCGAATACGGAGCTAGTGCTATGGCTTATTTTCAGGCAGAACTTAAAAAATACTTAAAAATCGCCCGGATGAGACTGACAGAGTTCAATGCGAGTCGGTCATGGGTGGGAGGTTCTACTCAAACAATTACGAGAATATCTCGGATTGACACGAAAAATCCTAACAAAGTTTCTTTTGCTATTGAACCTAGAAGAAATAGTCCTTCCCTTGTCTTAGAGAAACTGAGATTTATTGATGAGGTTATATCTAAGTACATGCCGACGGAAAATAGCAGGTCGTCTTTAGTACCTTTTGTTAAGTCATCTCAAAAGCTGACGGATGTGGATTCAACCGATCTTTTTAGTTCTAAAACAGAGGAAGATCAATTAGATGAAGATGAATCTTTAACAGAGGAGACCAATGTCTTACCTAGATCTTTACTAAATACAATCAATCGAATCAGAGTAGAATTAAACCCTAATTCAGAGCGACAAGTTGTTAAAAACTTTCGCGGTTCACAAAAGAAAACTGTTATTGCTCTTAGGGTTTTGTTATTGCTCATTATTGTACCTCTTTTGACTTATCAGCTATCAAAAAACTTCGTAGTAGGACCGCTTATCACCCACTTCGGTAGTTCCACAAACCAGGCAGCAACTTTCCTGAACTTTGATATGGAAAAGGAAGCTCTTGAGGAGCTGCAACTGTTTGAAGAAAGATTAAATTTTCAGAACTTAATTAGTGAAGTGCCAAAATTCTCTCCTGAAGAGGTAGAAAAGCAGGTAAAAGAAAAGGCACGCGAGATCGCAGAGGAATATCGCGGATCAAGTGACAATGCAATTGAAAATATTTTTTCAGATTTACTATCCCTAGCTGCATTTGGCTGGGTCGTGTATGTGAGCAAGCGGGAGATTGCTGTATTAAAATCTTTTATTGACGATCTTGTCTATGGTCTCAGCGACAGTGCGAAAGCCTTTATAATCATACTCTTTACAGATATGTTCGTAGGATTCCACTCACCTGAGGGTTGGGAAGTATTGCTATCAAGCACATCCAAACATTTTGGATTGCCAGAAAATCATAACTTCATCAATTTATTTATTGCTACATTTCCTGTCATTCTAGACACCGTATTCAAGTACTGGATTTTCCGCTACTTAAACCGCATTTCGCCTTCAGCCGTCGCTACCTATCGAGGTATGAACGAGTAGACTAGCAAGTTCGTTTAATCGGTTTTCAATTTGCTGCTTACGCTTCAATAGCTGGAGAAGCTTCTGATAGCGGGCGATCGCGACACTAACACTAGGTAATTGCTCTGGCGGACAAGGATGAGACCATAGATTACCAACCTCATCTAGTCCACAAAGACGGTAGTCAGGTCGAGGTGATTCGTCTGGATCAGATTCTAGCCAACCATCGACAATTGGACCTTCTTGATAAAGGGCTTGAATTTGTTGCACAATTTGCTGTAGTTCTGCCTGAGAAGCAGCGACGCTTATTGGTAGTTCAGGTGACAGATTCATTCTCAAATCCAGGTCATTATGATGCTGAGAGCTACTAGAGCTGAGATTGAACTGAGGTAAGTTGGGTGCTTTACCTGAGTTGTCAACTGACTTTGGTTTATGTTCAAGATTTGTCACTGGTGTCTGCCCTATATTGTCTTGCTTTTGCACTATGTCGCAGAGTGCAAGCGAGGAGTGCTTTTATACTTAACATCTCACACTAGATACGTGCAAGTGCTAGAAGAGAATAACAAGGCAAAGTTGCCGATGCAGCTTCTGGTGGCAAATTGTCTTTTCCTGCAACGGCGCATGAAGGGGCAAGTCTCCTCGCCCCAACCGCCGCTCATAGCGAAGTATAGTGCGATCGCCCACACATGTCTTCTAAAGGAAATACTCCCAACCAAGTCACTCTGGTGATAGGTCCAACTAAATCTGGTAAAAGTGAGTTGGCAGAATCCCTGGCTAAGCAGTCTGGCAAATCAGTTATTTACGTTGCTACAGCTCAAGTTGATCCAACTGATCGAGAGTGGCTGCTTCGTATTGAACAGCACCGCTGTCGCCGTCCTAGCAACTGGGTAACTCTGGAGGTGCCCTATCGACTAGTGGAGACTATTCAATCAGTTCCCCATAAAAGCTGCTTGGTGGTTGATTCGTTGGGAACTTGGGTAGCTAATCTGCTAGAGCAGGATGATATAGACTGGGAGGAAACAGCGCAAAATCTAATTTTGAGTTTGCAGCAAGGCGCTGGAGATGTGATTCTGGTTGCTGAGGAAACGGGCTGGGGCTTAGTTCCAGCTTATCCAAGTGGTCGCAAGTTTCGAGATCGTCTTGGAGCTTTAGTGCGGCGGTTGGGTGCGGTTGCCCATCCGGTTTATCTAGTCACTGGTGGTTATGTACTGAATCTTAGTGAGCTGGGGTTTCCGTTGCCGAGTTAGTTGTTACTATTAGGTTAGCAGCGGGAGACGCAACCGCAAGCCTGACTAGTCAATCGCAATTTTCCATCTTTTTTTAGACTATGGCATCCGAACAAGAAGTTAGAAGATATCTTGCTTACTGGTTTCAACTAGGTAAGAAAGTTGTGGTTCACAATGGTCAGAAAGCCTTGCTACCTCAACCAGTGATCCAGGGCGATCGCTACAGCCAAGCATTTGAAGACTGTTGGCAGCAGATTTCTTCCGCAGCAGGGGATTGCTACTTGGAGGGCACCGATGAAACTGTCGCCACACTGTTAACACCTGCGTGGGAAATGAATATTTGCGCTCGTTGCGAAATGCCAGTACCAGTTCAGAGCGTGGGCATGCCGCCTCTGTCTTGTCCTTGTAATGATTTGCCCAACTGGCCTAATACAGAAGTCCCAGCACCGCGATCGCCAGTTAACACCCAGGCGCAACTCACAGAAATTCGGAATCGGCTGCTTGGTATCAATTGACTGCGGAAGAATTCATTTCAGTGTTCAATTGCCATTCATCCCGTGCAAAGGTGCTGTACTGTTAGACCCCGCTGAGCGAGGGGAAGTGGAGAGTTCTTGGGTATAAGCTGATTGCATCTTACCTACGTCAGCTAAAGTTGGCAATGCCGTTTCTTCTTGCTGCTTCCATACTATTGAAGTTGGGTCTTCAGTAGGCTGGGGAGAAAGGTTGTGAACAGTATCATTCAGGGATGGGTTGGAGGGAATGGAAGTACTGATGTTTTTTTTTGGCCAAGGAGGTATACCTCTAGCATAGTCACACATTAAAGCTATGAAGGCAGTAATAATAAGTAAAGATAAGGCATACAGCAAAAGCATTACACAATTAAGAATTTTTGATTTTAGTCAAAATAAATCAAACTTAATGATTGATTTTGAACGGGCTGCTAGACTAAAGCTTAACTCACTACCACAACTTTTAAAATCAGTAAACATCAGAATAAAATAATAAAAAACATCACCTGATAACCGTTAGTAGTGTGACAACTACCATCCACTGACAAAGATTCTTTGTGTTCGTTTAGCTTCCCTAAACTGAATGATCATCTCGGTTCTACTATTTCTCTGTTTTTCTTCTCGACCCCAAACTACGATTGTGTCAACAGTTGTATCAGAATCAACTGGCAATGAACCAACTAGCTCTTGAACTGCTAGAACAACCATAGATTCAGAATTGCCGATAGGTATAGAACATCACTGAGATTACTGCCAATCATTAACTGTTGTTTTCTGCATCGGGAGCAAATGAGTCAAAACCAATCTCGAAACTGATGTCTTTTTATCAGTGTTATGATGGCGGTATGTGCTATTGGTAACAATATAGTTCGGCTTTTGCGTCAAGCAAGGCTTTCTCGCTAAGATCAAGATGGTTACATGGAACTATTTACAGAGCCAAAGCTCTATGTTCTTTGGTGAGAGAAAAATTCAGATTTATCGGGAAGCTCTGTGGTTGTGGTTTCTGCCAAAGGAGAGCTGCTGTTTCTGTCATAAGCCGACAAGGTTTTGGAGCCAGGAGAAAAATGTTCCAGTGTGCCGCGATTGTGCAAATAAGTATGAAGAAAGTGATGTTCCTACCGAGGAAGAATGGAAGAGCTTGTAAACTTTATTTTCGGATCGTGGGAAACTTTACAGCTTGACGTTGATTGGGAGGCATTTTCTCCAACAACATTGAAGGCTGCCACAGAGTAACTCGAAGTGGGTGTGGCCTTTTCGTCTTGAAACTCAAGCGTGACATTTGAAGGCTCTGGCGTATCCCCAAAATTGTGCTCCTGCCCCTGGAGAGTTTCGATCAGTAACTTGTTTCGATAAATACGAAACGAGGGCAACCCATTTTCGAGATCGGGGGTGAAGTGCCATGTCAACATGACCTCAGTTGCCCCAATTTTTGTGACGCATAGGTCGGTTGGCACAGCAGGCTTTAGAGTCGGAGAAATTTTGCCTGTGCTGACATATTCCTGCCATTTACGTGCCGTTTCCTCGTTGGGGAGCCATGCTGCTTCTAGAGGGTTTCCCCCGTACTGAGCCACCGGGGCTATTTCATATGTAACGATATTACCAAGCCACCCACGTGCAGCATCAATCGGACGGAGATGAGTACCCTGTGCCGGAAGCCGCGTAGTCATAATCGCGTCCAAATAGGGAATGGCTAGTAGTCGTGTATCACTAGACTCATGACCAGTGTTAGCTTCTACAGCAAGCGCCCAAAGGGCACCCGCTTTCCTATAGCGAGAAAAGACTTTTTTGGGTAACTCAAGACATTCATCAGCACTGGGCTCTTTCTCTCCCAATGCAAACATTACTGGCACTCCGAGTAAGGCTGAATTGGTTCCTGAAAAGGTAAACCCACCACAGCGCATTGCCACTACCGCAATGGTACGATTAGGGTATTTCTGTAGCATCTGTGCCACCCAGTCGGCTCCGCCAGAGTGTCCCCATAAAGCCCAAGGCACCTCGTTCAATTCTGGGTGACGGCTGTTGTGCGCGAGGGCATGAAGTGCCTTGAGAAAAGCACCTTCAGAACCACCGTCTAGTAAAGCCCAGTTATCACATGACTGATTACCGGTAGGGAGCTTCGTACCGAGAAGGGCAAAATGGTGCTTCAATGCTAATGCCTGCCACTGTAGATCGTTCGCATGTTCCAATCCTGTCGCTGCTGCCGGATCGCCACATCCATGTTGCTTCAAAATTAGACCACTAATTGATTGCACGCCGTCAGGGATCCAAAGCCGATAGTCTGCTGACAGATACTTATCCCCTTTTGTAGGTGGAATAGATACTTGATAGTAATTTCCCTGCAAAAGATCACTACTTCCGGCAATAGCTAAGTGTTGGGGAGTTCTCAATAACCAACTTTCCCACCCCAAATAGATCAAAGTTACGATTAAGAGTATCAATAGGAAATTTAATTTATAATTAAACATAGATGACTACCAATATTTAAGGTTGTGTTGCAAAAACTCTCCTGACTGCTAGCTGTGTGGCTGTAATACACATATTTTCTCTCAACAAGTATGGTTTTTAATGTCTTTGTAACACTACGGATAGGAGATGCGTGTCTTCATCTCAGTCTTAGACAATAAGTATTGAGAGTTTCGTCTTTGCCACTGTAAACTAATAAAGCTTGCAAGTAAGAGCATATAGGCTGGTTCTTCTAGCCAAGTAAAAAAACAGCCGAACCAAAATGCAGTTAACAAAAGATATTTAGAAATTCCATCTACGCAAACATAACGCCATAACAAATAACAAAGATATAAATATGCTCCTAGTCCCAAAAAACCTAAGTCTCCCCATATACCTACCCAACTGAACATCGGAGAGAAGAAGGTAGACTTATCACCCAGCCAACTTGCTCCAATTGCCTCCCAAACATCATCACCAATCGAAGTCCTAGTAGCGCCTAATGGTTCCAGTAGTCCCCAATAGCCCCTAGTGGGACTGAACATCCATCCTCCTAGCCTTCCAACCGTGTTAGCAGGTCCTAGACCAAACCACCAATTTAATGGTGAATAGTAGTAAGAAGTAATGATACGAAAACTAGCTGTTTTGAGATGTATAGCTTCGCCTACAATATCCGCTCTAATCCAGGTGCGTAATGAAGTGAATACAGTGCAGGCAAGCAAATACAAGAACATAATAGCCCCGAATGTTCCCGACAAATAGATTAGTGCTTTTTTAAAAGATTTTAAGTTAATAAGAGTTAAAATCACCAATGCTAGAATGAATGATAAAAAAACCTGTCTCCTACCAGAAATAATCACCTGGCTTATGGCAAACATAAGTACGGCAATTCTTACTATGATCGTTCTATTTTTAGTAGTAAGAAAATAATATATGCCAAAGGTTAATGCAACTCCAGCTCCCACATAATGTCCGGCTCCCTGTCCTATAAAAATCCCTTTCATATTATCGTATCCTCCATTAGTCGCATCAAGATGCCAAACAAATTTCTGAACACAGCAAAGAAAATCATTAGCAATGCAAAAACGAAAAATCCAAGTCAGAAAATGTTCAATAACTACTGAAGACATGGGAATACTAACTATTGCCACTAGGAGCATAAAAGGCTCACAAATTAGCAAAAATTCGAAAACTACATTAATGATTCCAGTATTATTCAAAAGTGCACTAGCGGTCATAACTGCTAGCATGAAATACAAACCAAGCAAAATTGAGCGTGAAATTTGAATCTGACACTGATCTTTAGATCGATTAGTACACAATGCTACAATGCAAGCAAGAGGAACAGCGGCAAGATGGAGAAAATTAACAAGTGACGGTACTCCTAGCGCATGGAGAACGCGAGAGAGAAAAGCTGTAGTAAATGCCAGTAGCAATAGAGTAGAGTTCTTAATACATAAGCGTGTCATAAATTATGCAACGTATGGCTTTAATGAGCATAACCTCATATTAGCTTTAATAATGTCTGCGCACCAGGTTTACTGAACAACCTTACTAGACACTAGACTGAATAAGAGCTTTAATGAGACAATTTTAGTTAATTCTCTCAAATCCCGTCATGATTATAGAAGAACTGACTGTACCAAAATGGAAGCCGATCAAAATTTGTCTTTCGGTCATGCTTCTGTTCTTCATTTTCAAAGTTGCCCCTGTTCAGGCCGCTGAGGGAAGTTCTAGATTAGATCAAGGAGTAAATGACAACGCTACAGGTCACGAATCACGAGTACAGACAGCTGCTGAGGTTATTGGTTGTGCCATTTTTTTGAGAGTTTTAGCTTATTATAAAATTCCCTAAAGTCTTCCTGCTGAGCTAACTCAGCTAGGTGATAAAGTGTTTGTTCATGAGAATATGTACTGTAAAAAGAATAACTTGGGGACTGCGATTACTGGAATAGGCTCCACGGAAGGAGCGGTAATGGAGCATTGAAAGCTTGCATTGAGATAATATTCCTTGATACTTTTCAGGAGTACTTTAATACTTTATAAAATTTTACAACTCCTTTGTTAGAAGTGTGAGATTATGTACTACCAACATGTGTAAAAAGATTAAGCAGTTACACTCTAGTCAAACAAAGTTAGCTACCAAACTTTGATAAATAACTCAGGAGATTTATATGGCATTAAATGCAGGAGCCATAGCCACTACTATGGCTACGTTAGGGGTTGTGGGCTATGTGACGGGAACAGGGGTGAGCGGACTTGCTAACCAGTTGAATACCAGCCCACCGGATTCGTCACAACAATCAGTGAATGCTTCTTCTCAACCAAGTTCTCAATCAGATGGTCTTACGGGGGCTGCCCTTACTACACCAGGTAGTACTAACAGTCAGAGAAGCACGAAGACGGTTCCCGAACCGCCTGCAACCTTGGCAACAGTATGTTTAGTTTTAGGAGCTGGAATCTTGCTTAAAGTTCTTAAAAGGAGAAAAGCACTTAAATCTGATGCAAAGCAGTATCAATGACTTTCTAATGCAGGTTAATTTAATTGCCTGGAGGTTTTTCTTAAAAGCTGGTACAGCTAGCTAAAATAAACTTAGGTGAAACTTATGAAAAACCCCAAATATTGTTTCATAGGAACAGCTTTGGGTCTAACAATTATTCATCTTAATTTGACATCAAGGTTTAGCACTCCTGAACTATTAAGTATAAGTATGCTTTTCTGGAGTGCTGTGTTATACCAGTTATGGAGAAAAAGTTGCACTTTGAGCTTAGAGGCCGCAGGATTCTCTCGTTTTTTTGGTATATCAATCATTGCTACAGTACTGGTTAAAAGTATTTTTATCTCTCTTGATGATCCTTTTTTAAGAATCTCGCCCTTTCTTTCAGTTTTAGGTCTTGGCATTCTTACTTCTGGTATTGGAGGATTAAAGCAATATAGAAAAGAACTTTTTATCCTTTTTGTGCTATCTTTACCTATTAAAGAAGTTCTGTCGCAATTTGTTGATATACCCACGCTAACAGCACAATTTGCAGCTTCTCTACTTTGGTTATTCAGACTCAAAGTTTCCTGTCAAGGAGTTCATATTCATCTTCCAACGGGATTTATCGAGGTAATTCCTGGTTGTGATGGTACAAGATCTATGACTCGAATGCTACAAGTAGCAGTTTTTTTTTAGTTTTATTCCCCACTCACTCCCTTGGAAAAATTTTAGTGCCCATAGTGGGTGTTCTTATAGGGTTTATAATTAACGGAGTTCGGGTTGCGATGCTAGCGGTTCTAGCAGGTTCTAATCAGAAGATGTTTGAGTATTGGCATAGTGACAAGGGAGAGATATTTTCTATAATTGCCGTACTTATCTTCACTATATTTTTTTATTTTATTACTCGACAGGATCAAGCTGAATATCGGCGTGTTAAGTAGCTGTAGGGAATTTACAAACGGCAATGCCAGTTTGAGAGCTTCTCGAACACCAGGGCTGGTGGATACTTGATTTCAGAGTCAGATCGCGGTTGAAACTGTCCCATTAAAGCATAGCCAATTAAGCCCAAGTCTTCTCGAAACATCAAAAGGAGCTTTTGCTTGGAAGTCCAATTAGGTGGCATAGAACTTGTATGCGGTACGACTGTGAATCCAAAACTGCTGAATGTGAGGAAAGATCGTAACATATGGGGGAAATCAGTAATCAAGAGAATTCGACGAATTCCCAGTGGATGTAGTATTGTTGCTGTAAATAAAGCATTTTCCTCTGTGGACTGGGAACAACTTTCACCACTTAACACCTGAATAGGGATGCCTTTTGTCTCCAGACGCCTAATTATTTGCGGGGCATCCATCATTCCGCTTGCGAAGAGCTTCGGCGCTCGTTTAGCTTCCCAAAGCTTGGCAGCAGTCTCGATTCGGTTGTTTCTGAGTTCATTCCCTCTACCCAGAACTACAATCGCGTCAACAGCTGCACCGGAATCAACTGGGAATGTACCAAGTAGCTCTTGAATTGTGAGGGCAAGTATAGGTTCAGAGATGACAATAAGATAAGTAAGAACAAAGATGGTTACCGAAATCGTCAACTGCCTTCTCTTTTGTCGGGAGTTAGTAAACCAAATAAATCCTAACAAAACTAGAAGTATTAGCAAGTACAGTGTGGTACAGAGAAACATCATACTTTTCTTGACAATTTGACCGCACACACTACATTCTTGACTGCTTCAATATGAAGGTACTGGGACGATGATCTTGCCAAAGATTTGACCATTATATTTCAACCAATCAAAGAACATTCGCGCCTTCGCATCTGAGCTAACGGGACGGAGACAACTTTTTCACTTAACAGAAAATCTATATTCCATTCTGGTTCAGTGGTTGTTAGCTCTCTACTTGATTAATTAAATTTCTTGTATATGCTAGTAATTCGCTAAAAGTGAGTCTTGGTGTTAAAAGGAGTGCCAAGAAAAGATTATATAGGCCTCTAAGATACTGCCTCTCACCAATCATAAGACCTGCTTTGCGAAACATAAATCTTCCCATTTCATGATTTTTGATCTTATACTTTTTCCACAAAGTTACTTGGCCTTGAGTTTGTCTAAATTCTAGCAAAGATATTTCAGATTTACCAACTCGCCTTTGAGCAGCTATTTTTTCAACATAGCGTGTCTTAAATTGCATATCGTAGAAGCTTTTAAAGGTTCCTGCTCTACTATGAATGCGATATTTGACCAATACTTTATTAATAACTGCCACATTGTAGGCTTCATCAAATCTTAGAAGTAGGTCGTAGTCATCTACAGGGTATAGAAATGAGCGATAGCCTCCCAACGCTAAAAAACTTGTTTTGCGAAAGCAAATCGTGCTGTGAACGATAGAGCCATATAATTCCCATCGGTAGTCACTTATCTCTTCCGTAAAATTTTTCTTAGACGAACCAAATTCCTTCCCATTCTCGGTAATTCTAGAAACACTGCAGAGTACACATGCATAATCTGGATGAGAGATTAGAAAGTTGACTTGTTCTTGTAATCGCGATGGTAAGGCGATATCATCTTGGTCCAAACGAGCAATTAGTTCAGAGTCAGCACCTGCTATTGCTTGATTAAGTGAAGCACATAAGCCTATATTGTTTTGATGTCTGATCTCTATCCTTGAATCTGTCAAAGTCTTTAGATATTCTAAGCTACCATCGGTAGAGCCATCATCAATTATTAGAAGATGAAAATCTTCGTAAGTTTGATTCAATATAGATTGAATAGTGCTCTTTAGTAATGGCATACCATTATATACAGGTATAATAACTGTCAACTTATGTTGCATGATGTATTCTAGTTAAGATTTGTTCATTAGCATAAGCATACCATAGCTATTATTTACGGTTACTTGGAATTTTGTTATAAAGTGATAAGTAACAGCTCAAATAGTACTCATTTCTCCAAATATGAGTTCTGTAAAAATAAGTTTTCAAATACTCCAGAGCGGGTACTGGTCTGCTAAGAGGTAATAGGTAGTGCGTCCCGGCAACAGAGTAATTCCTCCATTTTCACAGGTCGATGATAGAGTCCAATTGCCATGGCAGGGGTAGTTTCTTTAGCTAGTCCCCAGTGGGATCTGACCCAGTCATGTACTAAGCGTTGCGGGGTTAGCGCTTGTTGGTCCAGAGACGACGAACAGAATTATATCTAGATCATGTTATATTGATATAACGCTTTTTTACAAAGAAATATACATAGCATGAGAAAAACGATGAATTTTAAAGAAAAAACCAATCTTTTGAAACTACCTTTTGTGTACTTAAAGAATAAGCTTTTCCCACAAAAAACATATGCGCAGCATAATGAAGACATTGTAATTCAAGAAGTTATAGGGGAGATTAAGAGATTCATCGATATTGGGACAAATGATGGAATGGCTTGTTCTAATACTTTTCTATTTGCAATAAAAGGAGCAAATGGATTATGCTTTGAACCTGTTTCTCAAACTTTTTATAGATTGTCATGGTTATATCTTTTAAATGGAAAAATTAAATGTATTAAAGAAGGAATTTCTAATATTCATAAGGAAATAATTATTAAGGATGAAGATCTTCTCTCATATATTCCAGATACCCAAGATCCTTGGGGACAAGAAAATTTGTCTAAGTACATGTCAAATAAGAATAAATTTGAAAAAATTAATGTCAAACCACTGAATTATTGGCTTGAATACTATCCGGAATTTCAAAAAAGTGATTTTGTTAGTCTAGATATTGAAGGACATGAACTATGTGCATTGCAAGGCATTGATTTTTCAATTTTCCAGACAAAGTGCTTTATAATTGAAACTATGGGCAGGAGTCATCATAACTATGAAGCTATTGTGCAGCTTTTAAACGAAAATAACTATCAACCATTACTTATGAACAAATTAAATACTTTTTGGTTTTTTAAAGGTTTAGTCAGTAAAGAGAAGCTGAAAGAAGTCTCTAATAAGTTTTCAGACTATACAGTTTTGTAGTAACAGACAAGAAGATAATGTCTCCCAGAAGCGTTGAAAGATAGCTTAACAGACAGAAAAATGGGGACAGA
>Ga0213881_10000564_pt1 | contig 22770 bp, 19 predicted proteins | sample BarmaccoBMER_R08_FD_160104 | JGI IMG/M metagenome (GOLD analysis project Ga0213881, IMG submission 160104) | Barbacenia macrantha exposed rock microbial communities from rupestrian grasslands, the National Park of Serra do Cipo, Brazil - ER_R08 ... | reverse complement strand
ACCGCCGATGCTTCTACGTCTCACTCAAGCCCGGATAGCCCCCACATCACGGCAGGGCTCCACCACACCCCGCCAGCCTCCACCACACCCACCCCAAAAGTGCGAAACACCAGTGGAAGAAAGGGCGCCGGAAACCGACACCCAACATTCCACAAGACGCCCAAGCTTCCAGCCAGCCGCCCTCCGCCGCCCACATAAATAGGGCGAATCATGAAATGTCGGGTTGGGGGTGGCGATAAGGGCCCGGAGACGAGGGCGGCAGCCGGGACGAGGGCGGCGGCCGGGACGGAGGAGCAGCGGGCGGGGTCAGCCGGGACGGACGGGACGGACGGGACGGACGGGGGTCAGCCGGGGCGAGGCGCTTGGGCTGGACGGGGTTAGCGCTGGACGGCGGTTACGGGGGCGGCGGTGCCCCGCTGGCGTTCGAAGACGCGGACAATTTCCTCGACGGGCAGGCCCTTGGTCTCGGGCAGGAACCAGTAGATGAAGGCGATGGCGGCCACGCACAGGCCGGCGAAGCACACCATGACCCCGGCCAGGCTGATGGCGTTCTGCCACACCGGGAACACCTCGATCAGCGCGAAGTTGGCCAGCCAGTCGATCATGGCGGCAAACGCGGCGGCCTGGCCGCGGACCGCGGTGGGGAACACCTCGCCCTGGAGGGTCCAGCCAGTGCCGCCGACACCGACCGCGAAGGAGGCGATGAAGAAGTCCAGGCCGATCATGATGACGGCCAGCCGCCAGTTCCCGGCCGGGACGACAACAAGGCCGAGGGCCGCCACCAGCGCGAAGACGATCATGCCGGTGTATCCGCCGATGGCCAGCTTGCGGCGGCCGAACTTGTCGATCCACCGGAATCCCAGGTAGGTGGAGGCCACGTTCACCGATGTCATGATCGCGGTGACCTCGACGCCGGCCACAGTGGTGTTCACCAGGGTGGCGTGGGCGCCGGAGAAGATCGGGCCGAGCAGGTGCGGGCCGTAGTACAGCGGCACGTTGATGCCGGTGATCTGCTGGAAGATGAAGAACACCGAGACCACGGCCAGGGCCCGGATCACGCCCGGTGTCCAAGCACGGCGGCGCTGCGCGCGGTCGCCGCGCTCGACCCGTTCGATCGTCGCAGCGGCCTGTCGCACCTCGTCTTCCGACACATCGCCCGCGCCCAGCGTGGCCATGGCCTTGCGCACCTGGTCATACTTGCCGTGCCGGAGCAGCCACCGTGGCGACTCGGGCATCTGGGTTCGCAGCGCCAGCCCGATCAGCGCCGGGACGGCGCCCAGGCCGAGCACCAGCCGCCAGCCCGACGACGCGGCGCTGCCCGGCCACGCGCTGAAGATGATCAGCGCGACGAGGTAGGCGACCAGGATGCCCACGGTGATCATCCACTGCTGGAGCATGGTCAGCGACCCGCGCCGGTCCTTCGGCGCGTACTCGGCGATGTAAGCAGTGGCGATGGCGGAGTCCGCCCCGATGGCCAGCCCGATCAGCGTCCGCGCCGCGAGCAGCATCCCGGCGTCCACCGTGACCGCCGACAAGATCGCGCCCAGCGCGTAAATCCCCGCGTCGATGACCAGCAGCGTCTTACGGCCGAACCGGTCGGCGGCCGGGCCACCCAGGATCGCCCCCGCCGCCGCGCCCAGCGACGCCCCCGACACCAGGTAGCCCTGGGCCAGACCGTGCAGGTTGTAGGGCACGAAGTTCAGCGCCGACCCGATGTTGGAGGTGTCATAGCCGAACAGGAAACCGCCGAGCGTCGCCAGCAACGTCAGCTGCCAGTAGAACGCGGACGGTGGCCGGTCATCCAGCGTGGCGAGAACGCTTCTCGTCCCGGCAGGCTGCGTCATAGCAGTGACTGCTGCCCCGGTTTTCGCATTCAACACATGCCTTGGAGATAATCTCGGCGTATGGCGATAACCGGGACCGCGCGGACCAAGGAGACAGCGGCCGCACCCGCCGGCCCCGCCCGCGAGCCCATGCTGATGTACCTGGTCAAGCAGGTTGAACTGGCCATCCGATCGCATCTGGACGACATGTTCCGGCCCATCGGGCTGACCGCGTTGCAGTACACCGCGCTCACCGTGCTGGAACGCCATGCCGACATGTCATCGGCGCAGCTCGCCAGGCATTCGTTCGTCACCGCCCAGTCGATGGCCGACATGATCACCGCCTTGGAGGGGCGCGGCCTGATCGAACGCCACCGCGACCGGGCGGACCGGCGGCGGCTGGTGGTCGCGCTGACCGCCGAAGGGCGCGACCTCCTCGACCGCTTTCGCGACGAGGTCAGCGCGCTGGAGGCGCGCATGGTGACCGGCCTCACCCAGGACGAGATCTCCAGCCTGCGCCGCAGCCTGCACCAATGCCACGCCAACCTCGCGGCGCAATGAGGATCCCCCAGAGGGGGCACCACCGCCGTTCGTGTGAAGGATCTTGAATTTCCCCTTGTCTCCAGCGGATCACCCAGAGGCGGGCGGCGATCCTGACTGACGGCAACGACATCCCATTGCCGTCAACGATGAGGGGACCGTCCGATGTTTTCCGTCATGCACAACGCTCGCCGGGTGGCCGCGGTCACCGTCGCGTCAGGGCTCTTCGCCGCCGGGGCGATGGCGCTCGGCACGCCGGCCGCCAGCGCGAGCACCGCGACCAGCTACAGCTTTGCCACCTTGGACAACGCCCATGACCCGACGTTCAACCAGCTGCTGGGCATCAACGACCACGACGTGATCGCCGGGTACTTCGGCTCCGGCGCCGCGGGCCATCCCAACAAGGGTTACCTGCTACTGCCGGACTACGGCCAGGGCCGGTATGTCAACGAGAACTTCCCCGGCTCCGCACAGACCCAGGTGACCGGCCTGAACAACAGCGGGGTCACCGTCGGGTTCTGGTCGAGCATGAACAACGCCAACCAGGTGAACGACAATCACGGCTTCGTCGAGTTCCGCGGCCACTTCCGCACCGCCGACTTCCCGGCCGGCTCCCCGGCCAGCCCGCCGGTCGACCAGTTGCTCGGCGTCAACGACGGCGGCATCGCGGCGGGCTTCTACACCGACGCGAACGGCATCAACCACGGCTACGAGTACAACATCGTGCGCAACAGCTACAAGTCCGTGACCGACCCGCAGGCCCCCGGCGCCAGCCTTACCGCGGCCGCCATCAACGGCGCCGGCGACGTGGCCGGCTTCTACACCAACCCGGCCAGCGGGAACACCGACGGGTTCCTGCTGACCAGCCGGCACCACTTCATCGACCTGGCCGTCCCGGGCGCGGCGTCGACCACGGCGCTCGGCGTCAACGGCCGCGACGAGGTCGTGGGCGTCTACGCGACGGCCGCGGGCGCCATGCACGGCTTCACCTGGACCCCGGAGCACGGCTTCAGCACCGTCGATGACCCGAACGGCGCCGGCACCACCACCATCAACGGTGTCAACGACCGCGGCCAGGTCGTCGGCTTCTACGTCGACGGCGCCGGCAACACCGACGGCTTCCTCGCCAGCCCGCACCAGCCCTGACCCGCCTGGGATCCTGGGATCCTGACCCGGTCTCCGCCTCGGCCTCGCGGCCCGAGGCGGGACCGGGTCAGTAGTAATAGGGGAAGCGCGACCAGTCCGGCGGGCGGCGTTCGAGGAAGGCATCGCGGCCTTCGGCGGCTTCGTCGGTCATGTAGGCCAGCCGGGTGGCCTCGGTGGAGAACACCTGCTGGCCGACCAGCCCGTCGTCGATGAGGTTGAACGCGAACTTCAGCATCCGCTGGGACGTCGGGCTCTTGGCGTTGATCTTGGCCGCCCACTCCAGCGCGGTGCGCTCCAGGTCCTCGTGCGGCACCACCGCGTTGACCATGCCCATCCGGTGCGCGGCCTCGGCGTCGTAGGTGTCGCCGAGGAAGAAGATCTCGCGGGCGAACTTCTGGCCGACCTGGCGGGCCAGGTAGGCCGAGCCGAACCCGCCGTCGAAGCTCCCGACGTCGGCGTCGGTCTGCTTGAACCGGGCGTGCTCGCGGCTGGCCAGGGTCAGGTCGCAGACCACGTGGAGGCTGTGCCCGCCGCCGGCCGCCCAGCCCGGGACGACGGCTATGACCACCTTGGGCATGAAGCGGATCAGCCGGTGCACCTCCATGATGTGCAGGCGCCCGGCGCGGGCGGGATCGATGGTCTGCGCCGTCTCGCCCTCGGCGTAGCGGTAACCGTCACGGCCGCGGATGCGCTGGTCGCCGCCGGAGCAGAAGGCCCAGCCACCATCCTTCGCCGACGGGCCGTTGCCGGTAACCAGCACGCAGCCCACGTCGGGTGTTACTCGTGCATGGTCCAGCGCCAGGTAGAGCTCGTCGACCGTATGCGGGCGGAAGGCGTTCCTGACCTCGGGCCGGTTGAAGGCCACCCGGACTGTCCCCTGCTCCACTCCCTCCTCCACGGCGCGGTGATACGTGATGTCGGTGAAGGCGAACCCGTCCACGGGACGCCACCGCTCGGGATCGAAGATCGCAGAAATCATGGCCCTCATTGTGGCCGACTCTGTTGCGTCGCCAGCCGCCGGGCGCGGCGGGGCGGGACGCGGGTGCGGCGCGGGTGCGGCGCGGCGGTTGTCCCCTCCCACCTACGGGTGACGAGTGGCCCGAATCGGCGATCGAAGGGGTGCGGCCGGGTAGGGAGATACATAAGGAAGTGATATAAATAACTTATGGATATGATGGCGGGGCCGTGGGCTTCGGGGGTGGCGGAGGATGCTTCGGAGCTGGCCCAGGAGGTGGCGGCTGGGCTGGAACGGCTGTTCGGGCTGTTCCGGTGGCTGAGCCCGCCGAGCGGGCTGTCGCTGACGGCGGCCGCGACGCTGTCGACCCTGGAGCGGTCCGGCCCGTCCCGGCTCACGTGGCTCGCCGAGCGGGAGGGCGTGACCCAGCCGGCCATGACGCAGCTCATCGCCCGGCTACAGGACGCCGACCTGGTCAGCCGGACCAGCGATCCCGACGACGGCCGGGCCGTCCAGGTCCGCATCACGGCCGAAGGCAAGGCCATGCTGGCACACCGCCGGGCGGTACGAGCCGAGCGGCTGGCGGGCCTGCTTGACCGGCTCACCGCGGCCGACCGGGCCGCGCTGGCCGCGGCACTGCCGGTGATCGACGCGCTTACCAGCGCATCCCCAGAGACAACAGTCAAGGATGGAGCAACCAGATGAGCGGCACGTCCGCGAACCCGTTCAGGCAGCCGAAGGCCGTCTTCGCCGTCGCGTTCGCCTGCGTCGTGTCGTTCATGGGGATAGGGCTGGTGGATCCCATCCTCCCGGCCATCTCCCACGAGCTGCACGCCTCGCCCAGCGAGGTGACACTGCTGTTCACCAGCTACCTGGTGGTCACCGCGGTGGCGATGCTGATCACCAATTGGGTTTCCAGCCGGCTGGGCGCCAAGCGCACGCTGATCGCCGGCCTGGCACTGATCGTGGTGTTCAGCGCGCTGGCCGGGGCCTCCCCCACCATCAACGGCATCATCGGGTTCCGAGCGGGCTGGGGCGTGGGCAACGCCCTGTTCATCGCGACCTCGCTGGCTGTGATAGTCGCCTCGGCCAGCGGCGGCTTCGCGGGCGCTATCGTGCTGTACGAGACCGCCCTTGGCGTGGGCATCGCGATGGGCCCGCTGCTGGGCGGAGTGCTGGGCGAGATCAGCTGGCGTGGTCCGTTCTACGGGGTGGCCGCCCTGATGGCCATCGCGCTGATCGCCACCGTGACGCTGGTCGAGCGCACCCCGAAGCCGCCGCACAAGACCGGCCTATCCGCGCCGCTGCGCGCGCTGCGTCATCGCGGCCTGCTCACCATGTCGCTGACCGCGCTGTGTTACAACTGGGGCTTTTTCACCGTGCTGGGGTACGCGCCGTTCCCGATGGGGCTGAGCCCGATCAAGCTTGGCCTCGTCTTCACTGGCTGGGGCATGCTGGTCGCGATCTTCGCCGTGTTCGGCGCGCCGTGGCTCCAGGGGCGTTACGGCATCGCCCGCACCATGTACGGCAACCTGGCCGCCTTCGCCGTCGTCGTCCTGGTCATCGCGATCTGGACGACGGACCGCTCGGTGCTCATCCCGGCCGTCATCTTGTCAGGCATATTCATCGGGGTGAACAACACGATCACCACGCAGGCGGTGATGACCGTCGCACCGGTCGAGCGACCGGTCGCTTCGGCCGCCTACAGCTTCGTCCGCTTCATCGGCGGCGGGCTGGCGCCGTACGCGGCGGGGCGGCTGGTCGTGGCGGCCAATATCCACGTCCCGTTCTTCATCGCCGCGGGCGCGATCGCGCTCGGCATCGTGATCCTCACCACCGCGCACCGCCTGCTCGGCGACGCCGAACGCGTCCAAGCCGAGCAGGTCACCGCCACCGCGGCGGCCACCGCGCAAGCCACCGCGGAGTCCACCGCGCAGGCCGCCGCATAAGCGGCCCGGCCCGGGTGGTCGCATAAGCGGCCCGGCCCGGGGTGGTCGCATAAGCGGCCGGCCCGGGCCCCTCGCAGCCGGCGGAGACGTTGTACTACGCTTCGTAGTATGAACCTGCTTGCGGCGAGCGCCAGCGGCGGGGTAGTTCCGGCTCGTGCCCAGATGGCGACGACGCTCGGGTTCCACATCATCCTGGCCTGCCTGGGCATCGCGTTTCCGACCATCGTGCTGCTGGCCGAGTACGTCGGGCTGAGGAGGCGGGACGAGACGGCGCTGGTGCTGGCGCGGCGCTGGTCCCAGGTCATGGGAGTGCTGGTCGCCGTCGGTGCGGTGACCGGCACGGTGCTGTCGTTCGAGATGGGCCTGCTGTGGCCCGGCCTGATGCGTCAGTACGGCGCCGTGCTCGGATTCCCGTTCGGTGTGGAGGGAGTGTTCTTCTTCCTCGAAGCCATCTTCACCGCCATCTACCTGTACGGGTGGCGGCGGCTGAGCGGCTGGGCGCACTGGTGGAGCGGCGTGCCGATCGCGCTGAGCGGCATCTTCGGCGCGATGTCGGTGATCGCGGTCAACTCGTGGATGAACCAGCCAGGCGGGTTCACCCAGAGCGGCGGCCGGATTACCTCCGTCAATGCGTGGCAGGTGTACTTCAACCACGCTGCCAGCTACGAGATGCCGCACATGATCCTGGCCGCCTACATGGTCAGCGGCTTTACCGTGGCGGCGGTGTACGCGGTCGGCATCCTGCGCGGGCGGCGTGACCGCTACCACTACGCGGGGTTCGCCCTCGGGTTCGTCCCGGCGGCGATACTGACGCCGTTCCAGATCTTCGTCGGCGACACCGCGGCTCGCGCCATCGCGAGCGACCAGCCGGTGAAGTTCGCGTCCATGGAATACGTCGCGCAGACCTCCCGGCACGTCCCCGAATGGCTGGGCGGGGTCTACGTCAACGGCCGCATCTACGGCGGGGTAAAGATCCCGTACCTGGATTCGCTGCTGGTCGGGTTCGGGCCGGGCACCCAGGTCACCGGGTGGGATACCGTACCGCCCGCGGACCGGCCGCCGGTGGTGTGGCTGCTCCACCTGTGCTTCGATGTCATGGTCGGGCTGGGGTTCCTGCTGCTGCTGGCCGGACTGTGGGCGCTGATCGTGTGGTGGCGCCGGCACCGCCTGCCACGGCCGCGGTTGTTCTGGTGGCTGGGCGCGGTCAGCGGGCTGGCCGCCATCGTCGCCATGGAATGCGGCTGGGTGGTCACCGAGGTGGGCCGGCAGCCGTGGGTGGTCTACCAGTTGCAGACCACGGCCGAGGCGGCCACCACCAACGGCGGCGTGCTGACCAGCCTGAGCCTGATCCTCGTGCTGTACGCGGTGCTCGGCACCGCGACGATCGTGATCCTGCGGATGCTGGCCCGCCGCTGGCGGCGCGCCGAGGTCTCGGAGGCCGAGGTGCCCTATGGCCCGGCAGCGGGACCACTGAACCAGGTGGGGTCCTGATGGCGGCGGACACGGTAGGCGGCATCCTGCTGGCCGCGGTGACCTTGTACGCGGTCCTGGGCGGCGCGGATTTCGGCGCCGGGCTGTGGGACCTGCTGGCCGGCGGCGACCGGCGCGGCCGCGCCCCGCGCCAGCTCATCGACACCGCGATCACCCCGGTGTGGGAGGCAAACCACGTCTGGCTGGTCTTTATCCTGGTCATTTTCTGGACCGCGTTCCCGCAGGCGTTCGCGGCGGTGATGAACGCGGCCGCGCTGCCGCTGTGGCTCGCGCTGGCCGGGATAGTGCTGCGCGGGTCCGGGTTCGCGTTCCGCAAAGAGGTACACCGGCTGGATGTGCAGCGGATCCTCGGCGCGACGTTCGCCTTCTCCTCACTGGTCACCCCGTTCTTCATGGGCACGGTGATCGGCGCCATCGCGACCGGCGGAATACCCGCCGACGCCAGCCACGCGATACTGTCCGCCTGGACCAGCCCGACCGCGCTGCTGGCGGGCTTCCTCTTCGTCGGTGCCTGCGGCTACCTGGCCGCCGTGTACCTGGTGGGCGAGGCGGCGCGCGACGGGAACCGCCGCCTCGCGGCCTACTTCGCCCGCCGGGCTCAGGCGGCCGGCGTGATGGCCGGGGCGTTGTCCCTGGCCGCACTGGCCGAACTGCACACCTCGAACCGGTTTCTTTTCGACCGGCTGACCGGGCGGGCGCTGCCGCTGGTCGTCGCGGCCGGAGTGTGCGGTGTGGCCGTCGTGGTGCTGCTGGCCACCCCATTGACCGCCAGCCGACGCTGGGAGGGCACGATCCGGGCCATCGCCGCACTCGGCGTCGCCGCCGTCGTATGGGGACTGGGCGTGGCGCAGTATCCCGTGCTACTGCCCGGCACGTCTGTGACACTGGGCAACGCCGGCGCGCCGCACGCCACCCTGGTCGCATTGGTGGTGCTGTTCGTGGTCGTGTTGCTGCTCATCGGGCCGTCGTTCGGGCTGCTGTTCGCCTTGGCAGGCCGACGGCTGCTGCGCGCGGACGAAAGCGCGCCGCTGGGGGCCTCTCTCGGGGCCGGAGCAGCGGCGCCATCGACCCGTCGGGGACCGGGATCGGCTGGCCGGCAGCCGCCCATCCTCCGGGCAGCAGCGTTCACCCTGGCTGTCGCCGTGGCGCTGCTGCGTCGCCGACAGAATCACTGATTCTCGGGCATACTCAGCGTATGGAAGACCCCTTTGACTTCCAGGCCCTGCGGATCCAGCAGCCGAGGAAGTTGCTTCCCAACCGGGCCAACTACGAGATCTTCAGCGATGAGCGGCAGCTCGTGGCTATGGTCAACGAAGCCGACACGCACACCCGGCTGACGCTGCTCCGCCAGGCGATGCCAGACACCCGCGTGCTCACCGTGGCCACTCCGGCCGGTGCGCCGATCCTGACCTTTATCAAGCAGACCAGCGAGTGGATCACCGAGCTCCTCGATCCGGCCGAGAAACGGATCGGCGTAATCCGCACGGAGGGTTCCAGGCGCCACTACACGCTGCTCGACGAGCAGGACCAGAAGGTGGGCAAGGCGGAGGGCGACCTGGGGCTCAAGCATTTCACCGTGAAGACCCCGAAGGGCGAGAAGTTCGCGCTGGTGCGCAAGACCTTCGCCGGCTTCACCAAGGAAATCCTCACGCCTTCCGACCATTACAAGGTCGAGTTCATCGCCCCCGTTGCTCCCCAGGCCAGGACGATGACCGTCATGTTCCCTATCCTCCTGGACCTGACCCTGTACGGCCCGGTCTGAGCGCCGGTTCATATATAGGGGCGTACACCATGGAAAGTGAGCGTTCCGGAATAACGCGCGTTTCCGGCATGTCGGCTATGCCGTTTTCGCTAACATGCCGTGTGCGGCTGCTGAGCTACGCGTATTGGCGCATAGGGGGCATATTCACCAGCCATTTTGCGGAAGATGGGAGCCTCATGGAAAGAAAGGCGCCGAAAACCGGCACCCTTTCTTCCGCGCAGCCCTTTTCTTCCACGTCGTCCAGCGGGCCGCCCTGACATATCGTGAAATTTCGGGCGCGGGGCAGGCGCGGGCAGAGGCTGCAGCGGGGCCGGAGGGAGCGGGGGCCGGGCGCGGGGCAGGCGCGGGCAGAGGCTGCAGCGGGGCCGGAGGGGGGCGGGTTAGGTCCAGTGGCCGGATAGGGCGGGGCCTACCTGGTCGGCGTAGGTGTCGAACGCGGCCAGCATCGCCTCGACGCCGCCGACGCCATGGGTCTTCCACTCTCGGTTGGCCAGCGACACCAGGCCGCCGAAGACCGCGGCCAGGATCCACGGCCGCGGATCGGCCGGGTCGATGCCCTCGCGGTCCGCGAGCACGCGGACCATCTCGTTGTCGTTGTCGTGCAGGTACCTCAGGTGGGCCGCGAGCAGCGAAGGCGTCGATTCGATCAGCCTGATGATGGCCAGGACATCGGCGGTGTGGCCACCCTCACCGGGGGATACCACCCGAAGCGACTCGCGGAAGGCCCGGCGGAGCGCGGTCAGCGGATCCTCCTCGGGCGGCCGGGCGGCGAGCGCTCGCAGCAGCACACCGGTCATGTCCCGGATGAAGGACAGGGCCAGATCCTCCTTGCTCGCGAAATAACGGAAGAACGTCCGCTCTGACACGTCCACCGCATCGGTGATCTCGCGTACCGCCGTGTGGTCGTAGCCCTTCGCCTCGAACAACTCCATGGCGGCGCGGATCAGGGCACCCCGCGTCTGCTGCTTCTTCCGCTCCCGCCGGGGGGCTGCCACTTCTATCACGGCATCAAGCATACACGACAATCAATGTCATGTGACATAGGTCGCCATCTGGCACAGCTTGCAAACTGTCATTGACTGACATATTGTTGGAGCACCTCACAGTCGGAGAAGGAGAAGGGCGTGAACCAGACCGAAGCCGCCGCGGCCGGAGGCCCAGGCCAATTCAGCGCCGCGGCCGGAGGCCCAGGCCAATTCAGCGCCGCGGTCGCCAAGACCAGCACCACAGTCGCCAGTACCGGCACCGCGCGAAAGCCCAAGCGCGGCATGCGGGGCAACCCCGCGCTGACGCTGATCGCGGTCGCACTCGGCGTGATGATGGTCGGCATCGACGGCACGATCGTCGCGGTCGCCAACCCGGCCATCCAGTCCCACCTGCACGCGTCGCTGGCCGGCATCCAGTGGGTGACCAACGGCTACCTGCTGGCGCTGGCGGTCATGCTGATCACCATCGGCAAGATCGGCGACCGGTTCGGCCACAAGAAGGTGTTCCTCACGGGAATCGTCGGATTCGCCGCGACATCCGCCGCCGTCGGCCTGTCCGGGGACATCGCCAGCAGCATCGGCCTGGTCATCGCGTTCCGCGTGGCCCAGGGCGCGTTCGGCGCGATGCTCCAGCCGACCGCCCTCGCGCTGCTGCGCAAGAACTTCCCAGCCGAGAGGCTGAACGCGGCCCTGGGTATCTGGGGCGCGGTCATCGGCGCCTCCACCGCCGCCGGACCCATCGTCGGCGGCCTGCTCGTCCAGCATGTCAACTGGGAAGCCTGCTTCTACATCAACGTTCCGGTCGCGGCGATCGCCCTGCTCGTGGGCCTGGTGGTGCTCCGTGAGACCGACCCCTCCCCCGCCGCGAAGTCCTTCGACATTCCCGGCATCGCGCTGCTGACCGTGTTCCTGTTCGCCCTGGTATGGGCGCTGATCAAGGGCGCCGACTACGGCTGGGGCAGCACCCGGGAAATCGCGTTCTTCGCCGCCGCGGCCGCCGCTCTCGTCCTGTTCATAGTGCGCGAGTCCCGGACGAAGGAGCCACTGCTACCGCTGCGCCTGTTCCGCTCAGTGCCGCTGTCGGCCGGCGTGGTGCTGGTCCTCGCGCTGATGTTCGCGCTGTTCGGGGCCATGTTCTTCATGACCTTCTTCCTGGAGAACGTGCACGGCCTCGGTCCGGTCGCGGCCGGCGTGCGGCTGCTGCCGCTGACCGGCATGCTGATCGTCGGCTCCCCCCTGTCCGGCACGCTCATCAGCAAGTTCGGCGCCCGCATCCCGCTGGTGGCCGGAATGCTGCTGGCCGCGGTGGCGCTGTTCGGCCTGTCCCGGCTCAGCCTGACCTCGAGCCTCAGCGACACGATCGGATGGTTCGCCCTGCTCGGCCTGGGGCTCAGCCCGGTGATGGTCGGCGCGACCGACGTCATCGTCGGCAACGCCTCGGTGGAGCTGGCCGGTGTGGCCGGCGGCCTCCAGTCGACAGCCATGCAGGTCGGCGGCACGATCGGCACCGCGGTGCTGGGCGCGACCATGTCGGCCAAGATCGACTCCCTGCTGCCGGCCCGGTGGGCGGCCGCTCACCTGCCCGCGCTCGACCCGGCCCAGCTCGCCCAGGTCAAGAGCGCGACGTCGGTCGGGGTCGCGCCGGTGACCGCCAGCACGCCGCCGCAGGTCGCGGGGCTGATCACCAACGTCACACACACGACGTTCATCAGCGGAATGACCGCCGCCTTCGCCGTGGCCGCCATCGTCGCCTTGGCCGGCGCCGTCATCGCCGTGGCGGCCAAGCAGGGCCGGGCCACTGACGGCACCGCTGTGATTTAAGACCGACATATGGAACGGCGGTGGTACCAGCCCAGAGGTGGTACCACCGCCGTTCAGTTCAAAATTGCTGGTTACCAACATCAGCCTGGCCATCGGCGACCAGCCAGGTGAGTGCCTCGTGCAGGGCGTCGAGCGTGGTGAAGCGGGGCGCATAACCGAGGACTTCGCGGGCCCGGTCGATGCTGGCCGTGATGCCGCGGTTGGTGTGCTCGCGGGTTACGGCGGCGTGCTCGGCGCCCGCCTGGCGCTCGAATTCCGCCCATTCCACGAAGTCCAGCACCGGCTCGCGGCCGAACCACCGCGCCACGCCGGTCGCCAGCCCGCGCAGCGTCATGGCCTGCTCGGCGACCACGTGGAAGCTGGCCCCGATCGCGGCCGGCCGGGACAACGCCCGCTCGAAGGCCTGGGCCACGTCGTCGGCGTGCACGTGGTGCAGGACGCCGAGCCCGCTGTCGGGCAGGGCAAGGGGCTTGCCCAGGGCCAGGCTGGTCCAGGTGGCCGGATCCAGGTTGCCGGCCGGAGTGATGACCGGCCAGCCCGGCCCGGAGATGTGTCCGGGATGGAGCACCACCGATGGGACTCCGCCGGCCATTGTCTCGCGGTGCAGCAGGGCCTCGATCTCCGCCTTGCCGGTGCCGTAATCGCCGTAGGCGGTCCGGGGCTCGTCCTCGGTGACCGGCACCCGCAGCGCGGGACCGTGCACCCAGATCGTGCCGCAATGCAGCAGCAGCGGGCGGGACGGCCGCAGCGCGTCGACGAGCTGGCGCGCCGATTCCGCGGTGAAGCAGATGAGGTCGATGACCACATCGGGTCGCAGCGCCGCGATGCGGGGACCGAACGCGTTGGCGGCGTCCTCGGCGTCACGGTCGGCGGTGATCGTGGTGATGTCGTTCCATGCCGGGCTGGGCTGGTACGGATCGCGGGTGCCGCGGCTGACGGCGATGACCTCGTGGCCGGCGCGGACCAGCCTGGGGATCAGGTAGGTGCCGATGTGACCAGTGGCTCCGATGACGACGACTCGGCTCATCTCTGGAGATTAACCCCGTTTGGTGAACACCGCGTGGATGGTGATCGTGTTGTTCATCGACGCCATGCCCATCTGGTTCCAGGTCAGGCCGAAGTCGGCCCGGTTGACCTTGACGTCGGCGTCCAGCCAGGCCTCGTCGGCCCGATCACGGTCAGCGAACTGGCTTCGCGCCTGGGCCTGACGCTGCCCACGGTCAGCGGCGTGCTGGCCGATCTGGACCGGGCCGGGTTCGTCGAGCGTCACGCCGATCCGGCAGACCGGCGGCGGACCATCGTACAGATAACCCCGGCCCAGACCGCGGTGATAACCGAATGGCTGGACGGCGCGGCCAAGCCGCTGGCCCGCGTGCTTGACAAGCTGGCGCCCAGCGAGCAGGCGGCGTTCCTCAAGGCAATGGACCTGCTCGAAACCGAGCTACGCGGCCAGGGCGGTGTGCAGGGCGACTGCGGTCAGAAGTAACCGAGGTCGTGCGCGAGCCTCAGCGCGTCGGCCAGTTTGCTTTGTGCTGCTTCTGGTTCGCTGTCGTCCCAGGCCTGACATGCCTGTTCGGTCAGCGACTCGAGGCTGCCGGGGAGCCGCTGCTGCGAGGGGTCCAGCATCTGGCGGGCAGCGGCGACGGCCGCGGGTATGTCGCCAGACTCCAGGTGAAGGGCCACTAGCGGCCACAGGTAGACCCACCGGTGGAAGAAGAAACCGTGATTGGTGAATTCCCGGGATTCAGCGGCCAGGCCGGCCAGTTCGATCACGTCGCCGGGCCGCCCGTCCTGCCAGGCGAGCCAGGCGAGGCAGCCTCTTATCCGGGGCAGATGCCGGTCTTCGTTTGTGGCTTCCGCAACCGCCATGGCCTTGGCGGCGTGGGCGCGGACCGACTCGGTGTCATGCCGGTGCACCGCCACCATGGCCAGCTGGATCAGGCTTTCCAGGTGCAGGATGGTCTCGCCGATGCGTTCCCCCATGGACAGCGACGCCTCCGAATGTTCCCGGGCGCCGGCCAGGTCGCCGTGCAGCCACAGGACCCAGCCGACGAAGAACGTGGCGTAACCGACGTCCTTTTCCTCACCGCCCTGCTCGGCCGCCACCAGCGCCTTGCGGATATTGGCCAGATCCTCCTCGTCGACGCGGTAGCGGTGCTGGATCACGCGTGCCAAAGCCAGGACGTGATAGAAGCTGTGCTGCCTGATCAGGCTTCCCCTGGCGTCCAGGACGGAGCGGGCGGCCTCCAGCGTCGCCAGGGCCCGGTCCGGCTCGTGGCGCACCGCGTACAGGTCGGCGCGGCCGTCCACCATCATCTCGAGCCACTGGTCAACGGTCGCGTCGTCTTGGCCGGCCGGGTCGGCCGGCAGCAGCGCCGCGGCCGCGTCCAGCGCTTGTTCGGCGGCCTCGTACCGGTGCTCGGCCATCTCCAGGCGTCCCAGGCGGGTCAGCAGATGCGCTTTGCGGAGGGTGCCCGTTCCGCTGGCCAGGCGTAGCGCATCCTCGAAGGCTTCCCTGGCATCGGCGCGGCGTCCGGTGCGCCACAGCACGTTGGCCAGCTTGGCGCGCACGCCCACCGCGGTGTCGGTGGCCATGTCGCTGCTGGCCTGCTGCTCATCGGTGATGGCCAGGGCGGCGCGGTAGCAGGAGATGGCCTCGTCGTTGGCGAAAGCACCGGTGGCGTGGTCACCGGCGAGCTCCAGGTACCGCAGCGCCCGTTCCGTCTCCCCTGCCGCCGCGAAGTGCCGACCCAGCACCGCGTCGTCCGCATGGGGTGGCTGACGGTTGTCACTCGATCGAGCCTCCAGCGCCCACGCGGCCCGGCCGTGCAGCTGGCGGCGCTCGGCGCGCAGCAGCCCTTCGTAGGTTGCCTCCTGGATGAGGGCATGGCGGAAGCGGAACGTCGGCTCGGGCGCCCCGGGCACCTCGAGCAGCAGGTCCCTGGCCAGTAGTTCCTCGATGGTGTCAGGGCTGGTGCCGCCGAGGACGGCGGTCAGCAGCGAGAGGGGGAACTCGGCGCCGAGTACGGAGGCGACGCGGATCGCTTCCCGTGCGGGCGGGGTGAGGCGGTCCACCCGGGACCGGACCAGACGCTCGAGGACCTGGGGCACCTCCGGCACGGTCGCCTCGGTCGTCTCCCGCACGTGCCAGGTGTCCTGGTCCTGGTCGCGGACCAGCGCTTTCGTCTCTATGAGGGAGGACAAGCGCTCTTCGAGGAACAGCGGGTTGCCATCGGCGTTGGCCAGCACGGTGTCGAGAACCTCGCGCCCGGCGTTCTCCCCCACCAGTGACCTGGCCAGCTCGCGTTCGGCGTCGGCGGGCAGCGGGGCGAGGTCGATCCGGCGAGCGGTTATGACGGAGAGGTCGTCGCCTCCGCTCGGCCGGCTGGTGATCAGCACCAGCAGCCGGCGCCCCGGTGCCAGGGCGGCCAGCTCTGCAGTCAGCCGGAGCGACGTCGGATCGGCCCAGTGCAGGTCCTCCAGCGCCAGGACCGCCGGGCTCCTCGCCACCAGGCCGGTGATCAGCTCGCGCAGCGCCGCGAACGTGGCGCGCTGGAGTTCCTCCGGCCCCATCCGGCCCAGCGCCGCCCCCGGTGCCAGGCCCATCATGCGTGCCAGCGGCGAGAACAACAGGTCGGTGCTGCCCGTGAAGTTGCCGAGCGCGTGCTCCAGGGCGGGCCGGACCGCGTCCGGCTGATCGGGTGCCACCCCCAGCCAGCTGGCCAGCACCTGCTGATAGAGGCCGTAGGGAGTGGCGGACGCGTACGATGCGGAGCGTCCTTCCAGCCACAGCGGCAGCCTGCCGCCATGGCTGGAGGCCCAGGCCACGAACCGTCTGCGGCACTCCTGGACGAGGCGGGTCTTGCCGAGTCCTGGCTCGCCGGTAAGCAGCACGACCGAGCCGTGACCTGTGATGGTCTCACGCAGCGCGCCCTCGAGCAGGGCCAGCTCCTGCCCGCGCCCCACCAGCGGTCCGCGGCCGCCCAGCCTTAGCCGGCGGGCGCTCGCTCCGGGCTTTGGTTTCCCCAGGTAGGTGGCGGTCAGCGGGCCGGTATCCGGACCGGGGACCAGTTGCTCCGCCGCACCCCAGGTGAACAGGTGGCCGGTGACGGCGCGGGTCACCGGCCCCACCAGGATCGATCCGGGTGCCGCCGATGACTGGAGCGCCGCGGCCAGGCCGACCGCATCGCCCACCGCCCCGTACTCCACCTTGCCGCCCGCGCCGATGGGCCCGACCAGCGCCGGACCCGTCTCCACCCCGATCCGTAGCGCCACGGCCGGGACGGCCGCGGCGGCCGTTGCGGCCGCTGCGGTCGCTGCGGTCGCGAGCGCGCGGAAGGCGGCTCTCAGCGCCCGCTCAGGATCGTCTTCGTGTGCCTGGGGGGCTCCGAAGACGGCCTGAAGACCGCCGCCGGACACCGAGGTCACCGTGCCGCCGAACGCCTCCACCTCGGTGATCACCGCGGCCAGCGAACCGCTGACCATCTCCCGTACGGCTTCGAGCCCCAGCTTCCTGGCCAGCCCAACCTGCGCGGCGACCTCGGCGAACAGCACGGTGACCGTGCGGAGTTCCGACTTCGGCATCTCTGGTTCCGGCCTGAGGTGGTCCTTGGCCGGCTCCTCGAAAGATGCCGCGGCGTAGACCTCATCGAGCGACGGCGAGATCCGCAGCCCGAGCTCCCGTAGAGCCGCGCTACAGCGCTCGTAGGTGCGCGCGGCAAGCTGGCGGCGGCCGGTGGCGAAGTAGATCCGCACCAGGGCGCCGGCCGCCTCCTCGTTCGCTGGGTCGTGTTCGAAACAGGCCTCCCACGCCTCCCGCACCGCCTCCGGATCCGCCCGCCCCGCGCCCTTGGCCCGGTCGCGGGCCAGGGTCAGCCGTGCCTGGAGGCGGAGCGCCTCCAGGCGCTCCCGCGGCCGCACGGCCCAGTCGGCGTAGGGCTCGTCGGCCAGCAACTGCCGGGTTTCGGCGAGGGCTTTGACGAGCAGGTCGTCACGCTCCTTGCCGGGCCCGGTCGCCAGCGCGTCACGAAGCGCGGCTTCATGCGCTTCGGCGTCCACCTCGGCCGAAGGCGAGGCCCAGATGTGCACCAGGTCCGCTTCGAGCAATGTCGAGGCGGAACCGCCCAGAGGCGACAGCGCGGCCCGGGCCATCGACAACGCCTTGGAGACCGATCTGGCGGCGGTGCGCGGATCGAGGTCGGGAAACAGTTCCTCGCACACCAGGTCACGGCTGACCCGCCGGCCCGGGCTGACCAGGACAAGCTCGCACAGCCGCCGGGCGCTCGGCCGCGGCCACGCGCCGGTACTGCGGCCCCCTACGGTCACCGCGAACGGCCCGAGCAGCCTGACCTGCACCGTCTGCGCCACGCTTCCCATTGTCCCGCGTCGCCACACCGCGCGGAAACGCTTATCGCGGCCGGGAACACCGCGGGAACAGGGCGCTCCTACCTTTCCACTATCAGGCGTTGACGAGGACGCCGAGGACAGCACAGGAGATGAACACGATGAACACGGGTTACCTGATCCACCAGGCCGAGCGGACCCCGAGCTCCTGGGAGCAGCGGCAGATCGACATGACCAATGCCCAGATCGTCGCGTCGGCGGGACGGATCTGGCGGGCCCTCACCGCACCGGTGCGCGCCGTGCACCCGATATACAGGGACGGTGACCGAGTCCGCGTCCGGTATCACGTTCCGGCTCCTCGACGGGCCGACTGCGGCTGAGCACGTGGACGAACTGCGGGACCTGCACGCCGAGGTCTACGCCGATCCGCCGTACCGGCAAACAGCGGCGTTCGCGGAGCGCTTCCGGGTCCAGCGCCGCCAGCCGGGCTTCGTGCTCGCCGAAGCCCGCAGCGGCGACTACCTCGTAGGTTACGCGGCCGGGATGCCGCTGCGGCCGTCCACCTCATGGTGGCGTGAGCTGACCACTCCGCTGCCGGAGGACGACACCGCGGAGCATCCCGGCCGCACGTTCGCACTGACCGAGTTGCTGGTGCGCGCCGCATGGCGCCGGCAGGGCATCGGCCGGGGCCTACACGACCTCATCCTGGCCGGCCGGCTCGAGGAACGAGCCACGGCCGTGGTCCTGCCCAGCGCCTCCCCCGCCCAGCACGCCTTTCAGGCCTGGGGCTGGCGCAAGATCGCCCGCCGCCGCGAGCCAGACAACGCTTCCCCGGTATCCGACGTGCTCGTCCTCGGGCTCCCTATTGGGCGTGCGCGCTGGTGAGACCAGCGATGCGGAAGTTCGTCGCAATTGTTAGATAACACTCTTGTGCACCGCTGTTACTTGCAAGTAGCGTCCGAGCTACCCACGAGTAGCCTATTAAGGAGCGGAGCATGTTCCGATCGTCGCGAAAATCACCGAGAGTCCGCCTCGCCGCCATTGCCGTCGGCGCCGGCCTGCTCACCGCGGTCGGCCTGACCGCGACGGCCGGACCCGCGTCGGCGGACACCGTGCTCAACGTGCATTATGACCTGACTGGGACCGCGTTTATCAACAAGGCGAACACGACGGTCAACTTGGGCGCGGGTACGTTGTCTTCCGCCGTCGACCTGAACAACGGAGCGCTGATCTCCACGTTGTCCCTGCCACCCGGCACCATCTCGTTCCGGACATCCAAGGGCCTGCTGGTCACCGTGACCACTGCGATAATTCAGAACAGTCCGGCCAGCGGAGCCATCAACCTCAACACCGGCACCATCACCAGCACGGCGAACGTCACCCTGAAGGTCACTCACGTTACCGCCGCTGGCAGCAGCGTTCAGGTTGGCAGCAACTGCAAGACCAGCCCGTTCAACATCGACATCACGTCCGGGAAGGGTTTCTCGATCATCACGGGCGGCCCGCTGGAGGGCACCTTCACCATCCCGTCCTTCGGCGATTGCGAGTTCGGTACCCAGCTGCTCAACATCAACATCTCCGGGCCAGGCAACACGCTGAACCTGGCGCTCGGCGGCGTCCAGCTCGGCTGATCACGACCCAGCCGGCGGAAGCTCTCACTACCTGGTGAGAGCTTCCGCCGCCATCGGTGTCTCACCTTCCGTGGGCCGACGCAGCTGCTCCGGATACGCCTGGCAATGGGATGAATGGGCGTGCCGCCAGCAGTCCCAGCCACTACTTGACCGGTGCTCTGGATCTCGAGGTCTCGGGGCGGTGAACATGGAGATGACGAGATCGCCCAGCGAGGCCGACTGGCCTCGCTTTGCTTCGGGCCTGGGACGGCGGCAGCCAGATCCAGGCCCGGCTACGGGTCTCTTTGACATCTACGCTTATCGACTGGAAGGCTTCGGCATCGATCTGGCCCGGACAGTATGCGACTATCTCTCCATAGAGGTGATCGGAGACGATGAGGGCGAAGTCGCCCTCGTGCTGCGAGAACCTGGCCTTGAAAGCGGGCGCTTGCAGGAGCCGGAACAGGTGGTTGACATCAGATCCGCTGATGCCGTGCGAGTCTGCGTACACGTATCCTGCGTGGATGGCTATGCGCAACTGGATCCGCGCGTCATCAGCCAGGATCTTGTTGTACTCACTGAGCCCGGTCCTGAGGTGCATGACGAATGGATCTATCAACGTCTCGTCGCTCTCACCGGCTGGGATCAGAGCTAGAAGGCCGTCGCCCCTGTCCTCGTGATAGCAGGAATGCCAGCATATGCGGGCGGCCTCGCACGCCTCCTCAATGAGGGCGTACAGCGCTTCACGCGAAAAGAGTCCAGGGCTGGTCTGCGCGGCGAGGGCTGTCGCCGCGGCTACCGTGCCAGGGCGGCCGGATGTCAGTTGCATCACGAATGAGTGCCTCCGTGTACAGCGGGAGATACGCGGGCTGATTGCCCGGCAGAGATAAATGTGGCGTATCAGGTCATATCCGCGCGGTTCTTCCGTGATATCCGGACTGATCGGACCATCCGAACGATCAGGCGGAACAGCTCGGAACATTGCCGGACATCACGCCCCCGGCACCCCTTTCCAGACCGCCTATGCCTGGAACGACCCGTCCCCGCAGATTTGCGGAGGTGACTGCCGGACTAGCTGGCGTGCGAGCCGAACTGGCCGATGAAGGTTGCTAAGAACCTGTTTGGAGGCCCCGCCCGGTCAGATGAAGCGGCCGCCGCGAGCACACCGATGGCGCCATCGGTGCTGTCCTCCAAAGCAATTTGTCCGATTCGAGCGTGCCGATGGCACCATCGGTGCCGTCAGAATCGAGTTCCCGAGGAGGAACCACCGTTCGTTCGTTGTAAAAGGGGTTTTACGGGACGGTCACGGGCTGGATGACCACGGGGCCGCGGGTCGGGTCTAGTTCGGCGGCCTGGGAGACGTTGCCGGGGGTGAGGACGTCCACGGCCTTCGGCACGGTCGCGGGGCCGGCTTTGCAGATCGGCGAGGTTCCGCCGACGGCGCAGACACCGAAACTGAACGCACCGGGCGTCGCGGTGAAGGCTCGTGCCTGATCGGAACTGAAGCCGTCCTGGCCGGTCAGCACCACACTGAACCCCCAGCCGGAGCCGGGCGTGCCGAACTGAGCCTCGGGCAGCGCGATCGTGATCGTGCGATCGCTCTGCTGGGCCAGCACGAACGGCGTGCCCACCGACGTGCCGCTGGCGTTCACCCATACCGGCGCGGCGAACCCCTGGACTTCCAGGCGCTGGCTCCACGCGCCCGACGCCGAGATGCTGTAGTTGCGTGTCGCAAAGGCGGCCTGTGTGGAGGTCGACGAGGCACCCGGCACGTGCACGTACACGTCCAGTAGCTGCGCCCCGTCGGTCGCGCCGAACGTCGGGTCCAGGTTGGCCAGCGTGGTGCGCAGGTATGCGTACGTTCCGTCGCTGAGCACCTGGAACCGGGTCAGATCGAACGCGCCTTTGTGGAAGTCGGAGGCGGTCGGGTACTGATAGGTGCCCGGTCCGTTGTCGTCGCCGGCCGGGTCGGCCTGGTCCAGTACGGTGGTGCCGGTGCCTTCGTTGGTGATGGTGACCTGCGCATACCCGGTGCTCCGGCCGTTGCCGGCGGTGGCCGTGGCGGTGAGCACGTTGCTGCCGAAGCTGACCGGGACCGTCGCGGAGAAGGACCCGTCGGCTTTCGCGGTCGTGCTGCTTACTACGGCGGCTGCGCCGGTCGTGACGTCGGATGAGGCTATCGTCACCGCCGCGCCGGGGGTGGTCGTTCCGGTCACGGTGGTTGATGAGGAGGCCAGCGTGCCGCCGCTGGCCGGCGCGGTGATCTTCACGGGCAGTTCCGCCGGCGCCCCGTGGGTTATGTAGCGTGCGGTGGTGATGGCCGGGGTGTCGACGTTACGGCCGGCGCCCAGGGAGATGATCAGCCGCACTTCCTGCGCCTGAGCCCAGGTCAGCGGGGATGCCGAACCCGCCGCTTTGCCGTCGGTGAAGCCGATGGAGGCGGTGGCCGGGTCGCTGCCGAACGGCGAAGGCGGCAGGTCCGGATCCTCCCAGGCCTGCTCCGGCACCAGGCCGACCCCGGACGAGAAGTTGATGATTGCGCTTAGCAGCGAGGTTGCGCTTGCGGCGTTGCCGTCAGCGAGGTCGGACTCGGCCCGCTCCCCGGACAGGTTCGGCCACAGGTGCCCGGTGCCGGTGTCGGTCGGCGGCCACGGCGCTCCCTTGGTGGTGCAGGACGTCTGGCTCGGCTGGTAGCAGTCGCCGTATCCATCGGCGCTGCCTTCGGCGGCGGATGTGCCGTAGCGGTAGTAGCCGGTCCCGCTCGGGGTGTTCACCGAGATCTGCTTGTCGAGCACGGCCAGGGAGGCCTGCACATCCGGGTCGCTGATCGGCAGTTCGCCCAGTCTCGTAAGTTCCTGGAAGCCGCCGTCGATGACGGCCCGCTGATCCACGGTTGGCCCGCCGTTGCCGAGGCTGTAGCTGATCGCGGCGTTCGGGTCGCCGGTCTTGGACAGCCGGATGAAGTACCGGTTCCCGTCCGGGCCGGTCGTGGTGACCGTCCAGTTCTTGATGTTGCGCTGGAAGTCGTCGGCGGTGGCCTGGTAGAGGTTGGCGTGTTCGGTGTCGCCGTGGTCCTTGGCGATAGCCGCCGCGGCGGTCAGGCCGGCGATCTCGGCGGCGATCGTGGAGGGAGAGTAGCCGCTCTGCTCCTCCCAGCGCTCCACGCCGAACGACGGGCCGTGCGACACCAGGAAGTCCGCGGCGGGGCGGATGTGGTTCTCGTAAAGAGTCTTGTCGTTTGCCAGGCCGGCTTGGTACGCCATCAGGATCGGGTACGCGGCCTCATCAAGCTGGGTGCCGCCGGTGTCCGGGGCAGGTTTGCCGTTCAGCAACGAGTTGCGCGA
>Ga0213881_10000563_pt1 | contig 22785 bp, 18 predicted proteins | sample BarmaccoBMER_R08_FD_160104 | JGI IMG/M metagenome (GOLD analysis project Ga0213881, IMG submission 160104) | Barbacenia macrantha exposed rock microbial communities from rupestrian grasslands, the National Park of Serra do Cipo, Brazil - ER_R08 ... | reverse complement strand
ACTGGCCAACACCACCACCGCCCCCGAGACAACCCGATCACCGACACCCCGAGACCAACGCTTGACAAACGCACCCGGACCTTAACGACGCGGCATTGAGGCTAACCGCCACGCCGCGTCCGGATTACCGGCATTGGCCAGGGTCCGCCACAGCTGCACCGCGCCGTCCCGGTCTCCCCGCTCGGCGAGTAGCCCGGCTAGCAGCTTCGCCGCCTCCGAGTCACCGGCATCGGCCCGAGCCCGCAGCTCGGTCACCGCAGCCTCATCGCCCCGCTCAGCCAGCAGCTTGGCCAGCCGCCACGCCGCGTACGGCTTACCGGCATCGGCCAGGGTCCGCAGCTCGGTCACTGCAGCCTCATCGCCCCGCTCAGCCAGCAGCCCGGCTAGCCACCCCGCCGCGAACCAGTCGCCGGCATCGGCCCAAGCCCGCAGTTCCGCCACCGCAGCCTCATCGCCCCGCTTGACCAGCAGGTTGGTCAGCCGCCCCGCCGCGAACCCGTCGCCGGCATAGGCCCGGGTTCGCAGTTCCGCCACCGCAGCCTCATCGCCCCGCTTGACCAGCAGCCCGGCCAGCCGCAACGCCGCCCGCCAGTCGCCGGCATCAGCCCGGGTTCGCAGTTCCGCCACCGCAGCCTCATCGCCCCGCTCGACCAGCAGCCCGGCCAGCCGCCACGCCGCGTCCGAATTCACGTCCGAGTTACCGGCATCGGCCAGGGTCCGCCACACCTGCACCGCGCCGTCCCGGTCCCCCCGCTCGGCCAGCAGCTCGGCTAGCCGCACCGCCGCGTGCGAGTCACCGGCATCGGCCAAGATCCTGTAGATTAAAATCGAGTAGTTCACGAGTCGGCGGATGTCGGCGTTGTGGCCGATACGGCGCAGGTCGGCAAGCTCATCGCCGCACCTGGTGGCGGCGTCCCACAGGCTGGCGGGGAGTGGTTCGCGACGGCGGTCATTGATGGCGTGCTGGGCGAGGAAGTCGTGCAGCACGTAGCTGTCCGCCTCATCGATCGTCTCGTCGATACGGATGGGGGTCAGCGCACGCACACCATGGATGTGCTGAGCCGCAGCTTTCAGGGCTGTGGTGAGCCATCCGGGTCCTGCGCCAGTGGCTCGCTGCTCGGACGTGAGATATCCGGGCACCGCTTGTTCCAGGAGTGCGGCGGGTGACGGGGACTCGTAGCCGATGCGGTGGGCGTCCATGGCAGCAGTCAGTACCGCGTGCGCTGGCGTTCCGGCCAGGTCCTTGTAGTGGTCTATCAGGAGGGGTCCGCCGGCCAGCGTTTGAGTAATCTTCAGCTGCTCGCCACTTGCGGCCACCGCCGCAGCGAGCCGTGGGTCTTGGCTTGCGAGCCTGTGCAGTTCGGTGCGCTGGTCGTCGGTGGCGGTGCTGAAATCGTCTGCGACGCGAATCCGCATCCCCGGGCGGGTGAGCAGGTCTCGAACCTCGGCGTAGGTGTCGGGTTCGTCGGGCTGAGGCTGGCGGGTGAATGTGTGCCAGTGCGGGTCCAGCCACATACTGCCCACGATCACGACCCGATCCTCAGCTGTCCGGGCGGGGTTGCTCAGCACCCGTCGCAGTGCGATGGCCACGTCGCGGCCGTGCGGGGGTTGCAGGTAGCGCTGGGTTTCGTTGAGCCACAGCACCGTCCCTGCCGCCAGCCCGTCATCGAGCAAAGTGAGGAGTTCTTTGGCGGTGGCCGGATGAACCACTGGCCATCTGGGCAGCACGTCGCGCACGGCCTCGACGCAGGCCCGTGTCTTGCCCACCGATGATCCGCCGACGAGCACCACCATCAGGTGACCGCAGCCGCCGCGCAGCCGTGCGCGGAGCTTCTGGTCGTGGTCCCGGACGACATAGGGAGTCAGAACGTTCAAATCTTCACCCTCGTCCGCGCCGCCGGACACAGCGTGGATGGCTGGGTGCACCCCGAGCAGCAGCGGGTCGTGATCCGAGATGTCCCGCCCCCGCGCGCCGCGCCGCGCTCGACTCACCGCTTCCATCCAGGAGCGCCGCTGCTCGGCTGGGACACCGCACACGGCCAGGAAGGTCAACAACTTGTTCGGACCGGGCAAACTCCGGTCGGATAGCCAGTCCGACACCGACCCCTTCGTCAGCCGCTCAGGTCCCAAGCCCCGTCCTACATCGGCACCCGCTCGGCGAACCGACTCCTGCTTGATCAGCTGCTCACTGGCCTCCAGAAGCCAGCGGTAACTGCGGTCACCCTTCACCTCGGCCAGCGCCGTCGCCAGCTGCGGCCTACTCATGATCCGATCCGGGTCTGGCAAACTGCAGGCTGATCGAAACTGCACCACCGTCCAGCCACCTCTTGAGCCAACCGGGGCCGCCAGGGTTCCGGCCCGGTTCCGGGAAGCGTAGCCCCTCCAAGGGCCGGACGGGCAGCCTGACCAGCGCGCACGCCTTAAGTGGACGTCCGGTGACCCAATCCCGTCGTCGCCGGAACCCGGCCCGCTTCGCCACTGTGCTCACAAGACCCCGGCGCGCAGCCGAGGTCGGAAACTCACAGGAGAGCGCGATGACTATCACTTTGCCCCTCGACCCGATTGCCGCCTTCGCCACCGAGCATCTCTGGCCCATTGTCACCCTCGTGTTCCTCATCGGTGTCGTCCTCCCGGCGATTTGGTCAACCCGCCCTTGGCGCCGCCACGCCGCAATGGCGGTGATGGGGATGCTTCTCGGCAGATCCCGCCCCAAGCGGACAGCCACACCCAACCCACCTCGGCGCAGGTAGCAGACCGTGAGTGTCCGATCGCAGGTTGTGAGGAGTTTCCTTTCTCGGGTCAAGGTTGTTCATGCAGCAACCGTGCAGCAACGAGTCCGTCAGCAGCCATCGTGCGCACGCTTCGCCACCGCATCAGCCCAGGTGGTTCGCACAGCTCAGACACAATGTCAGCCGGATGCACCTTGGTCGCTACTGTCCGTGACGCAGTTCACCAACTATCGGTGAAGGGGATCGTGCTGGCCGGCGCCTACGCCTCCATCAGACCTTATCGCTGACAGTTCACACCGAGGTGGTCAACACGGGCCACCGCCATGTAGCAGCCGCGTAGCAACGACCCTAGGACGACGGCAGACGGCTCCAGATCACCTCCGAAGATCTTTCAAGGTGGGACGCCATGTGCACCCGGGGCACACGGTTCGCCTAGTACTACAGAGCTAGATCGTTAGTGTTTGTAGGCGGAGGTGGCGTCGGACGTGGGCTCGGCGGGCTTGGGCTTGGTGTCGGCGGCGCCAGGTTGACCAGTGCAGGCCGTGGGCGATGGTGTGTTCGCTGTGGTGAATGAGGTCGAGGAGCCGGCGGATTTCGGCGAGGGTGAGTGCGATAAGGCGTCGATGGGTAGGTGGCGCTGTTTTTGGTTTGGTCGGGTTGTCGGGTGAATGGTGGTGGGTGTTGAGTTGTTCGGCTTGCTGGTGCCCCTTTTTTTGGTGGTGTGTGCGGTGATGGCCAGGAAGGTGTGAGCGAGCATAGCGAGAGTGATATGTCGATGCCATGCGCCCCAGGTGCGGACTTGGTAGTGGTCGAGTCCGACCTCGTTCTTGCTCGATCCGAAGCACTCTTCGACTGGCCAGCGCGCTCCGGCCACGCCGACGAGCTCTCCGAATCCTGTGTGGTGGGGGTTGTGGCATCGGTAGAACGCGAGTTCACCGGTGTTGATGGATCGGCGGATCAGGTACTGGTGGTTGGGGTGGTCGGAGTCGATGAGCGCCCAGTCATAGACGCGGAACCCTTTCGATCCGATACCGCAGGATCGGCGTTGCCACGCATGGGGAGGCAACTGTCGGGCGAGTGCATCGAGCGGGAGGGTTTTTCCTGTGGTGTCGGTGAACTGGGTGGTTTTCGGTACGGCCATCACATACGGGATGTGGCTGGTTTCGAGGAACTCACCCAGGCCGGGGTTCTGGCCGAACTCCTCATCCGCGGTGAACCAGGCGAAGGGCGCACCCGCCTCCAGCGCGGCTTCGATCATCTCTTGGACCTGCTGTGGCCTGGTCTTGAACTCCACCTCCGGCGGGATGCCGGCCCGCGCACAGCGGGTCGGGTCAGCCACCCAGGACTCCTTCGGCAGGTACAGCCGGCGGTCGAGCAGCACCCGGTCCCGGCCCGGTGTGACGTAGGCGAGAAAAGTGGCGATCTGGCAGTTATCGATCCGCCCGAGCGTTCCGGAGTACTGCCGCTGCACACCCACCGACTTGGTTCCCTTCTTCGCGAACCCGGTCGGATCGGCGACCAGGATCGCCCCCGGTGAGGCGAGATGCTCCATCGCATACTCACGGTTCAGCCTCAACAACGCATCGGCATCCCACGGGGACAGGTTCAACAACCGTTGCAACGCCGTCGGCTCCGGCTCACCAACATACTCGGCGATCGTCCATCCGTTCTTCCGTCCGAGCGGCGCCAACAACCCCCTCACATACTGCTCCGCGTGCTTTCTCGACTCCGTCTGGTAAAACAGTGGGTGCATCCGCGAGAACAAGCTCTCCAACTCGGAGTTCCACACATCCAGATCCGCGCGTGACACCGCGCCATCATACACAACCACCGGAGGACTCATTGACGATGACGACATGCCAGAATCATCACACGACCACACGAATATTCACGACAGGCGCGCCGAGAACAACCACAATCAATTATCTGCACAACTGAGGAACTCACTCCCAGCCCTCACCGGCCGTTCCCCATTCAGCAACCGAAGATCGAACACGTCACGGTGAACCACGGTGAACACCCCATCCCTCACGAGCGACAGCGGGCAACCGAGGCGACGAACGAGCACCACAACCTTCACCTCACCAAACACGCCCCCCAACAACCGCTGACCTGCTCTGACAGCACGAGGGGAGAACGATCTAGCTCTGTAGTACTAGGACTTACCAGCGAGAGGCCGTCGTCGTCGCGGCCGGTCGATCGAAGATCCATACTTGCCGAACAGACGATACCGGACCGTCTGTCACACAGCGTCACACAACTGTTACTTTGTGTGCTGCCGAATACCCCTCTATGGGATTTAAATAAGCTCTCAAGCGCCGCCTGCGCGGCGCCGACGTGGTCAAGTCCGTCGCCTAACCCACGTGCCCGCCGGCCTGGCAGGCGCTTGTTCTGGTTGATGTTCCAAGTGTTGCTGGAAGCGGTGTACAAGTTTCGCCGACGAACAACCGCGCTGCGCCTCGGATCACCCCGAGATTCACGCCGTTGCCACGTGCCAAATGTGTGCAGAAAGGCGCCGAGTGGTCATCTCAAAAGCAATGATTTGCGCAGGTTATGCTGCCTTTAAATAAGTTCTTTCAAGGCGCCCGGACCGCTGAGCAGGCTGCTTCCCAGCCTGCTCAGCGGTCCGCTCTGCTTGCTGCGCGCGGCCTAACACCCGTGCTCGCGCAGGCCGGACCGCTGAGCAGCGGTGATCATCGACCGGACGGCCAGGCCATCGAGTCGGGTCGGGCACTCCAGTCGGGGGGTATTGCTTCTGCGGCACACGGTTTAGTCATCAGGTTCTACATCAACCTCCGCCTGCGACCCTTGCTCCAACTGCGGCACTAGAACCCGCTTTTTCTTGGCAACTGTGAGTGTCACGTCCCCTATGGCGCCGCCATATTTATTGCCACCACTCATCTCTACCATGTAGTTATTGCTTCCCTTCGTCCAGGTCCAGCTATTATACTTCGAGCCCCAAGGGCAGTCCCAGTAAAACGTACCAATTTTGACCTTGCGATCATAATCGTAGAGATCGATGGTTCCCTCGGTCCCGCTTGAGGCGTCTGACCTGCCACAGGAGCATACATAACCGATCTCGCCCTCAGGAACTCGGATTTCGTTGATTTCACTATCCGAAAGTTCATGATCCTTGTTGTTTGGGCACTGATAAAACTTTCCCCAATCTCGGTAGGCGTTCTGCACGCTGACACCGCCCACCTCGGCACTAATAATGATTCGAATCCATTGAGCATACGCCATTGGATATCCTCCCCATCTTCTCGTTTCATTTCCGTTCGCGCTCGCTCCATTTAATTCATCACATTTATTTCATTATATCTAGATCACCTCAGTTCAGTTTCATGCGAGAGGGGTGATACACAGAAATGACCAGGTAAGGTATTTGAAGGGTCGAAGTGGTATTGACTGCTCCACGCGAAGTAGTTGTTGTCACGTTCCGACCTATCGTCGGCACGGAAAAACTGGTGTAAAACTGCTGGCCAACCAACGGAGGTTGACGTTCCAGCCATGTCGTAGCTAACCACGAACAGGCTCTAGCGAACAGTGGTTAACGTCCCCCAGCTGGGTACTTTTCGAAAACATACCGCAGGTCAGGAAAATGCGAAAACATACCGCAGGCCAGGAAACGTCGACAATGAGCAGACGGCCGTGTGACGCCGAAGGACGGTGCGCATACGCCTCCCCGGCGGGCTTCGACGCTGGTCAGTGGGGGAGGGAGGCGGCGACAGCGAGCCCCGAGGGAGAACTCCCTCGCCTCCCTGATGCCTCCCTCGCCGGGTTCCTGTGACGCTGAGTGAGCCCCGATGCGCCCGGTGGCTGCTGCCCAGCGTCTTCCTTGCTCTGGCGCTGCCTCGCCAGAGGGCCTCTCAGCGCGTCCCCAGATCACCGTAAACGGCCGCAGCGGCGGGGGCCCGGTTTGGGGGGCGGGAGCCCGCTGCCGCGCCGGGCAGCGTGGGGAGAAAACAGGGAGACGATCTTAGGCGGCCGGGCGCAGCCCACTCCCATAAACCGACGTAGCCCGACGCCTCGACCAGCGGGTTCGTATGCCGCTGCTGGTCGAAGGCTGACCCGGACCTACTTCGGGAAAAAGGGCTCGGTCATGAGTCAGCGGTGACGCGTACGTAAGATCACCAGAGTGCCTAGCGGGCGGCGGGGGCTCAGTTTAGCGCTCACCCCGCGCCAGTGGCCGGTGAGGGTGTGCCGGACAGCGCCAGTGGCCAGATCCCAGATCCGCACCACCCCGTCACCGTCGCCGGTGGCCAGCCAAGACCCGTCCGGAGCCACCACCAACGCCCTCACCCCGCCCTGGTGGCCGGTGAGCACCCGGAAGAGTGCGGGGTGAGGTAGATCGGGCAGTGCGGTGACGGCACGCAGATGCGGACCGGTCAGCCCGGCCATCAACTGCTCTGCCAGGGCTTTGGTGGTTCCTTTGCCAAGGAGACGGCTAGCCAACGTCGCAGCCAGTGACCCGGCAGGCTGTAGCGGGGCGAGCAGGTGGGCGTTTTGCCGCACCACGGTCTGTAGCGCTACCGACAGCGGGTCATCCGACAGTGCCAGATCAGCTTCTAACCCAGCTGGTCCGATCTGTTCCAGTTTTCCCACCAACCAGCACGGGTGGCACAGGCATCTCTGCAGTTCTTGTTCCCGTCCTGCGCTGTGCAGATGGTTTGGCAGCCAGGACCACAGATAACCCTGCTCAGGGGGCAACTGCCACCACGCGCTGCTCCCATCTTCCTGCGGTACCAGGCTGCGGTGAGCGTCAATCAGCGCAGCGTCCAACTCACCACCCCGGTCCTGGGTTTGTGCGCGCAGGTAGCCGCGGATGACGTCATGCAGCATCACCTGCATCACCCCATCCGGGTCGAACCGGTAGTCGCGGAGCAGCGCCACGTTGGCCAAATGTCGACAAAACTGTCGAGTCTCAAACTCCGACCAGCCGCCAGTGGCCTTCCAATACTGAACCAACACCTCGCCGGGGATCGCCACATCTTCCCCGAACACCGCCAACTCCGCATACCTGGACCGCTGATCATGCTGAGTCGCCTCAAGCTGACCTCGATCGTCCTGGCCACTGCCGTGTGCCGCTCGTCGGAGTTGTTGACATCCAGCGCGGTCGGGCCGGTCGCGTGTAGCTCGCGAAGGATCTCCCGCATCGATTCCTCGGCCTGGCGACCAGTGTTCACGTCGGTCCGCACCACGCCGTTGACCAGCGCAAGCAGCATCGGCCAGTGTCCGGTGGCCTTCAACAGCCCCGCCACTATCTCACCGGCGACCTCGCTCACGCCGGCCATGAGCAGCTGTTCACCAGGCCAGCCCAGCGAATCGGTTGGACAAGAGATCCACTTGCGGAGCTGTGAGTGACCGCAGCAACCCCTGCCGTACCCTTGCGCCGAATGTGTGCCCAGACGGCAGAGGTCGCCACACCCAGAGCCACTGTTTGCGCAGGTCATGACGTTGGAGGATGTGGACATCGTGCCGTCCTCTCAAGGCGGTAGCGCGGGTTCAAATCACGTCGGGGTGGTGACGCGGGATGGGCTGCCGCACCGCCGTGCCACGAAATGTTGATCTTCTACTGGGATTTAGCCTCGGGTTCGAGCTGAGACAGTCGATCAGGCAACGCAGCCCGGCGTGCAGCCCAGTACCCCGGCAAAGTCGCGACAACTGGTGTGACCTGCGACTACGTCGGGCAGCGAGGCCACCGTGGGGGTAGACCAGTGAGGCCGGCGCAGTCTGGGCTGGCGGTGGACCTTGATGACGGGGCTCAAGCACACCAGCCAAGTCGAAGGCATCCACGGGAGGACGCAAAGTCCACATAGGACGACATAGTTGATCTCCACCTGTCCGCAGATTGTCCGCACGATGTCCGCAGACGTCCAACGGCTGCCAACGCCGCCAAACGGTGTATGCGCAGCTCAGAAGAGGTGCGGCAACCATCGCCCCAGGTGGGCGATCCGTGCGTGCAGAATCCGGCCTACAGGCCATCTGGGGTAGTGACAGGGGACAAGCCAGTCCGCCTTCGTCATATGAACACGGAGGGAACAAGCCCTCCAGCAACTCCAGCACCGGCCGTGCAGTCTGACGCATACGCCCAGGGTGACGACATAGGCGGCACACCTGTCCAGTGCTGCATACAGATCGGACGCGGCCTTCACAGCGAGGTGGTCAACACGGGCCGGACCCCCACCATGTAGCAGCCGTGTAGCAACGACCGTAGGACGGCGGCAAACGCCTCCCGATCACTTCGAAGATCTTTCGAGGTGGTACGCCCAGTGCACACTGCGGCACACGGTCCGTCCAGGACTTACCAGCGAGAGACCGTTACCGTCGCGGCCGGTCGATCGAAGATCCACACTTGCCGAACAGACGATACCGGACTGCACCTGCCACTCAGCGTCAGACGGCTGTTACTTTGTGTGCTGCCGAATACCCCTCTATGGGATCAAGTACGCTGCCTGCGGCGGCGTGGACGTGGCCAAGTCTGTCGTGCGGCTTGCGTGCCCGCCGGGCCGGTCCCGCTTGCTGCGCGCGGCCTGGCGGCCGTGCTCGCGCGGGCCGGCCCGGCGGGAACGGAGGGGCACCAGCAGGTGCTAACCGCCTATGGCGCCTTGCCCCTCATGCCGCAGTGTCGGCGTAGCGGACTCGCACCTGGTGTCACGGCCAGCCCGTGGGGTTGTTCTCGTCGTCTCGCGGATCGCTCATCCCGTGCCGACATCATCAAGTCCTGCTTCGCGTCGCTGCATGGTGACTTTCCAGCCACCACCGCGACGAGAGCGGGGTTAGGATGAGATGGAGGCAAGAGATCTTGGTCACACTCCGCCGCGTTGGCGTCTGATCCACTCCTCCAACTCGTAGGCCCGCTGATGTTCTCCTAAGGCAAGAAGGTTATCAGCGAGGATGCTGGCCGAGCGGAGGGCGCGGGGATGGTCGTCGCCTAGCACTCGACGGCTGCGGGTCAGGGTGTCCTCGGCAAGCTCGCGAGCCCGCTCGTCCTCACCCAGCTCACGCAACAGGCGAGCAAGATTGAGAGCCAAGCGAAGGGTGTTGGGGTGGTTTTCACCCAGCATCCGGCTGCGGGTCAGGGTGTCCTCGGCGAGTTCGCGAGCCTGCTCGTCCTCACCCAGCTCACGCAACAGGAGAGCAAGGTTACCGGCCGCGCGCAGGGTGGTGATGTGGTCCTTCTTATTCCGCACGTGACGGCTGCGGGTCAGGGTGTCCTCGGCAAGCTCACGAGCCCGCTCGTCCTCCCCCAGCTCATGCAACGCGAGGGCGAGGGTGCTGGCCACGAACAGAGTGTCAGGGTGGTCCTCACCTAATACCCGACGGCTGCGGGTCAGGGTGTCCTCGGCAAGCTGGCGAGCCCGCTCGTACTCACCCCGCATGCGCAGGAAAAAGGCGAGGCTGTGGGCCGTTCCGAGGGTGTCAGGGTGGTCCTCACCCAATACCCGACGGCTGCGGGTCAGGGTGTCCTCGGCGAGTTCGCGGGCCTGCTCGTACTCATCCTGCTCGTACAGCACGAATTGGAGAGTGCCGGCCGAGCGCAGGGTGGTGAGGTGGTCTTCACCCAGGACTCGGCGGCTGCGGGTCAAGGTATCTTCGGCGAGTTCGCGGGCGCGCTGGTGCTCACCCAGCTCCTTCAACACGAAGGCAAGGTTGAGAGCCGAGACCAGGGTGTCAGGGTGGTCCTCACCCAGCATCCGGCTGCGGGTCAGGGTGTCTTCGGCGAGCTCACGAGCCCGCTCGTCCTCCCCCAGCTCATGCAACGCGAGGGCGAGGGTGCTGGCCACGAACAGAGTGTCAGGGTGGTCCTCACCTAATACCCGACGGCTGCGGGTCAGGGTGTCCTCGGCAAGCTCACGAGCCCGCTCGTACTCACCCAGCAGGTGCAAACTAAAGGCGAGGCCGTGGGCCGCGCCCAGGGTGTCAGGGTGCTCCTCACCCAGCACGTCCCAATACAACTCGTGCGCGCGTTTCAGTAACGCTTGGACGTGTCGGAGTTCACCCCGAGTGAGCAGGTAACCCGCGGCACGGTCGAGCAGCCACGGGATGTCCGTACCGTCGGGCTCGACGCCGCGGGCGGGGTCGGTAAGGGCTAGCACGTGGGGCAGCAGCTGCCGCCACGCCGGCCAGCTGGTCGGGTCATTCCACGGATCAGGCGGCACAGCGTCCCGCAGCAGCCAGCGGGCGGCCACGGTCATATCGATGTCGCTGAGGGTGCCGATCGGGCTGTCGCGCAGGATGGCTTGCACGAGCCGGTGGACCTGCAGGCTGTCTGTGCCCACTCGGGCGAGCGCTCGGCGTCGCAACACCCCGGTCATCCCGGCAAAGGCCACCGGATCACCCGCCGCCAGCGGTGCGGGCAGCTGATCCGGGTGAGCGGTGAACAAGGTGAAAGGGATCGGCTCGGGTGCCAGTTCCGCAGCCAATCGCAGCAGCGCCAACGCAGCGAGGTCATCAGCGGCCAACTGATCAAACGCCAGATGCAGGCTGGCGACCAACGACACCGGGTAGGTCCCCGGCACCCCCTGGGCCAGGATCGCCCTGGCCCGACGCCCCAGCAACGCAATGTAGGCCTCGGCGGCTAACCCGCTCTGGTGGAGGTAGGCGCCCGCCTGGGTTAGCGCCAGCGGCAGGTTACCCACCGCATCCGCCACCAGACCGGCATCACTCTCAGTCAGTTCCGGCAGCCACCGGCGCAGCAGGCTGACCGACTCACCGCAGTCGAACACATCCACCGCCACCGGGGTGGCCAGCTCCTGCCAGTCCGGATTCCGAGACGTGATCACCACATGCCCACCACCTCCCGGCAGGAAAGGCGACAGCACACGCGGCTGCTCAGCGTTGTCAAAAATCAGCAACCATCGATCCCGCTCCCCCAACGCACCCAGCAGCCGCGACACCGCCACCACCACCGCATCGGTCGGCCCGACCAGACCCAGCGCCCGGGCCAGCTCGGCCAACCGGTCCGGGATCAGCGCCGGTTGCTCCGAGGGAACCCACCACACCACGTCATAGTCACCTCGGTGACGGTGGGCGTACTCGATGGCCAGGGCGGTCTTGCCGATCCCCCCCATCCCGTGCACCGCCTGCACCACCGTCGGGCCACCCGCACACAGGGCACGACGAAGGCTGATCAAAAGTTGCTCCCGGCCCGTGAAGGTGTGATGCCGGGCCGGCACGTTCCACACCCGCCCCACCGGCACCAACCCCGAACGGGCCCGCGGCAGCCCCACCAGCGCCGCATAGAGCACCTCACTGAGTTCCTCCGGAGTGCTCACCCTCGCCGTGGTCAATCCACTCTCAGCCAGCCGGGTTCGAAAAGCCTCCTGCCGATCACCGTAATCGCGATCAACGAACAGGTCTTTCGGCCCTTGTACTTGATCACTGAGGAGGAGCACCAACCGCGGCTTACCGCTCTCGCTGGCGGCCTGGAACTCCAGTTCGGTGTAGGACAGCTCCGGCTGGTCGCGCACCGGCGAGCCATACCGAAACCCGATGATTCCCACATACACATCAGCTTCAGCCACCGCCTGCCGGCACACCTGCGCCGACGCCTCGTCCCGGGCCCCGAAATACGCCATATCCACAACAGCGTCCCCGGCCCGAGTCACCGCCCGCTCCGCCGCCGCTACAAACGACCCACCCTCCGGCAGCCGCCGCAACTCCGAGGTATGACTCACAAACACCCGCCGCGGCGGCCCAGACATAACCCCCAGCATCCCACCCACCACCACACCCCCACGAACCAGCACCAACCAGCCCAGACCGAGGTCCCCATGCCCACCGACCCGGCCGCCACCTTCCCCACAGCCAACGGACGTCTCGAATCCCGGGTGACCTGACGGCGCAGTGAGCACAGCCTTCCGAACCAGGGCTGCATCTGATCATCGTCAGCGCAGCGCTGAGCAACTAAAACATGCCCTCGCCGGGCGGGCAGGTCTTCGGGATGGCCAGCCACAGAACTGCTGCGGCAGGGCTGGGTAGGCAGGGTGTGGCATCCCATCGACCTCCCCAAGGGGCTACCACACGCCAGCCCGGGGGCAGAGCTACACGACGCACGCTCCGGTCTCGTCGAGGGCTGCCCCCGGGCTGGCGTGTGGTCGGGCTGCGCCAGGTCGACGGGATGCCACACGGTCCCCAGCGTGCAAGATCTGTCGTCGTCCGTGATCACACCGCCAGGTTGAGAAGGCTGGTTGGGATAGAAGGGAACGGGGGCGGTGAACGAACAACAAAGGCCAGGACAACCCAGCGCCCTCAGCACAATGCGGAGCCGAGTCATAGCGCACCAGTCGTGCTGTCCGCGTGCTGTAAGGAGGGGTCAACAGCGGTCACCTGCGGTACGCCGAGGCGCAGGCCAGGAGCAGGTCAGCGGGCATCACCTGGCACAGTAGACAGATTCCCAAGCTCCAAGTCAGCGCAGACGACTCCAACCTCAGTCAATGGTCTCGTCGGACTCACCCTGCAGATCCTTCCGGCATGCTTCGAGGAAGCTATTGCCCACCGCTCCTAGTTCCGACGCAACTGTCTTGATTTCGTTCGATAAGTCCAGTTTGCCAATGGAGTCTGTAGGCGGGATATGCAAGGAACGAAAGAAGTCGTTCCCTCCGTTGCGCGCGGTTCGCCAGATACTTAAGCCAGCCGCTCGTGCCTCATCGGCGCCGAGGAGTGCAACCTGGTTGTAGGCTTTCCGTAGTTCGGTGCAAAGTTCACGCCAATAGGCTTCCGTCTCGTCTCGTTGCGCTTCGCGGCCCGGTTCGCTGAGGGTGAGCAGCTCGTACCGGAAGAACTGCTGGACCTTCTCGCCGGCAATCGAGAGGCTAGCGTAGGAATTTTGACGCTCGTCACGTAGCCATTTGGCACGCTCCGATGTCATGCGCAAGGTTTCCAGCCGGCGGGCGTCCCGCGCCCGGCGATGCTCAAGGAATGCGTTAGTAAGCAGTGTCAGGACCACTGCGGTAAGCGTGGACCCTGCGGTGATCAGTTGAGTCGCGATCCCTGTTTCCATAATTTGCAGCTCTCAAATCGTCGGGGCACTCCACCACCGCACATCTCATCACGCCTGTCTGATCGAACCACTGCGTCGCTGGGACATGCGCGTGGCATCGTCGCCGTGATGGGATATCCGCTCCCGACCCGTCCCGTTCTGTGGCAGTCCGTACACCCCGCGTCTGCAGTGATCGCGGTTCGTGCCCCTTGCGTGCTCGTTCACGCGGGGACTCGCGGGGAAACACCGGTCATGACGGCCAGAATCTGACTGACCGTGCAGGAGGAAGCTTCTCAGCTCACGCCATGTGACAGTCCGCACCTTTTGCACAGCGGGGGGTCAGTGCACCTCGCGGCCCGAAGCACCTGACTGCAGAGTCGGGTGCTCTGGGACCGGCCGGACAGCCGATCGGACGCCGGAAACGACGGGACCCCCTGATCTACATCAATCGCTACATCAACGGCTACGGACTGCCGTAAACGTCTTCGTACCTGAGTCGGAAGATGAGACCTGATCACGGACAACCTGCGGATAGTTGCGGGGCATCGGCTGCGACTACGGATCAGAGGGTGAGGGGTTCGAGTTGGTTTTGTGTGTCGGTTTCTGTTCGTGAGTCGTTGGTGCGGAGGAGGTGGTCGTGGAACTCAGCGTGTCGGAATTGGTAGGCCGGGCCGGTCGTGCGGAGCAGGCCCAGCCGGTAGGCATCGTCGAGGAAGTCCATGAGCCGCAGCGGTAGCTTTCCGGTGGCAGCAAGCTGACATGACGTCAGGAGGTAGCTGAGCCAAGCGCCGCTGCTGATCTGGCCCAGCCCGCCTACCAGCCCGATCACCAGCCCGATCCCCAGCCCGACTTTCACCCCGACCCCGTCTCCGAGGTGGATTTCTAGCCCGCTCACTGGGTTGCCCTTCAGTTCGCTCAGCTGTCCACCCACTAGCCCGCCTAGTAGTGCGCCTACTATCCCGGCGACACAGATTTGGACGATGGTCAGCGCTCGAGTTGCCGTGTAGGTGGAGCGCGGTGAGCTAGCCCAGCTAGTCCTGCTGGGTGTTCCCATCCACTGGGTCAGCCCGATCACTAGCCCGCTTCCCAGCCCGACCGTCAGCCCGGTCTCTAGCCCGACCCCCAGCGCCTGGTTCAGACTGGTCCCGAGCGTGACCCCGAGCCCGACCACTAGCCCGCGTACCAGTCCGGTCACTACCCCGATTCCCAGATCGAACAGTAGTCCGATCCCCAGTCCGGCCATCATTCCGAACATCACCCCGGCCGCCACCCCGCCCGCCAGCCTGACTCCAGTGTCGGCAGTGTCGGCCAGTCTGACTCCAGTTTCGGTTAGGAGTCCGGTCACTAGCCCGCCCGTCAGCCCAGTCACCATCCCGGCCACGAGCCCGGTGCCCAGTCCGAGCCCCAGATCGCGCACCAGCAGCCCTGTCCGGTGCTTCACGTGCAGGTTGGCATAGGCAGGTTCGTCGGTGAGCCAGTCGTGGCGCCTGAGCCCGACCATCAGTCCAGCCCCCAGTCCAGCCCCCAGCCCAGCCGCCAGCCCAGTCACCAGGCCGACGATCACCGGGCCGGCCCCCAATCCGGCCCCTAGCCCCAACCCCAGCCCGGCCACCAGGCCGACTCCCAGCCCGACCCACAGCCTGAGCGTGCGACGGGGAAGGGTGTGGCGCGCCAGGTGCCACCACAGCAGATCCCGGGTCTCGGTCCGGTCCAGATGCTCGGCGAGGTAGGTCAGCCAACTGACCACCTTGGTGCCCTCCCAGCTACGCCGTGGCCGACAAGCGTCGTGGGGGTTACGCGACGGGGGACGGGTGGTGAGGACAGCCGGAATGAGCCGGTCGAACAAGTGAGCCCGCAATTGGGCTGCATCGCAGGGCAGCTCACCGGTCAACAACGGACGGGGATCGAGGTGGGGCGTGAGGTACACGGTGCGCACCAGCCACAGACCCAGCGGGGTGGCCACCACCGTCGCCACAGGCCCCGCTCTCCCGGCCCGAAGCCGATCAAGCACCCCACGCCACGAGGAGCTGAGATCCGGACCCAGGCATGCCTCCAGGTACTCGGCCGCCTGGGCAGCACTCAGCGGCTCGGATTCGATGACCGCAGCCCCGGTGAGCACCGAGTGCGCCTCGGCGATAGCGGTGGTGTACTCCCGGGTGCGGCAGGTCAGCACCAGCTGATCGGCCTCGGTGAGCGAGGCGTTCAGCGCAGTGATCACCTCCGGCTGACGGGCCAGGGGGAGTTCATCCAGGCCATCAAGGATCGGCAGAAGGTGACCCTGCTCGGCCAGGGCACGCGCGAGGTCAGGGCCAAACGCCCGCAGCGAGGGATAGTCCGCGGCCAACCGCTCGGCGAGCCAACCGTGCAGCCGAGGATGGGTGGCAGGGTCCCAGCTGGCCAGGGACAACAACACCGGGATCGGGTCCCCTGGCCGGGAGGTGGCAAGCAGTTCCAACAACAGCTGCACCGCCAGCGTCGTCTTCCCCGAACCAGGACCCCCCAAAATGACCAACCGCCGACGCAGCAACCCCCGGAACTGCTCCACCAGCGGACCGATCCGATCACTGCACCCCTTGAAGGACAACTCACCAACCGTGATGAACCGAGCACGGTCCATCACAGCGTGCTCGGCGAGCCGCCACTGCACCGGCATCGGCTGCGGGTTACCCAGCGACCGCGCTAAAGCCTCATGACGCCATTGATCGAGGACCCAGCCCGCGAGACTCTCCCGCGCCTGCCCCACCTGATCCGCCGTAGCCTCCCCACCCCGATACGCCCACCGGCGCAGCGCGATCGCCAGCGCGGGTAAACCAAGCACCACCCCCATGATCCCGGCCACAGGCTCAGCAACGTGCGAACCCCACATAATGAACAGCGCCACGAGCACTACCCCGCAGCCCCCCAGCACTAGCAGGCCCAGGCCCGCCACGACTCCTCGCCACCCCCGCGTGACCATAGGGTGCATTATCACCACGAGGAAATCACTGCATGTAAGAGGGTGGTCACACAGCGGAGTCCCCCAGCCAGGACACCCGGTTGCGACTGGCGAACAGGCCAGTGCCACCACACCCAAGGTCCTGCTGCTCCCAGCGCCAACCGAGTGAGCGCGGGCTGCACACGGCAGCGCAGCCCCCCACCATACCCGGACCGGTCACCTCGGATGCTCCACCTGCACCCGCTGCCCTGCTCCGTTTCAAGACAAGCTCGCCGACGTGACGGGATACACGCTTTCACCTCCACTATGACCGTTTGGACACTTTTCGGCCACTAAACACATCCAGACAACCCGATACAACCACAGACAACGAACGTTCGCGGGTGCAAAAGCCGCAAGTAATTAGGACTACCCACGAACAACCACCACAGCAGTCCGAGAATCAGCGGCTCGGGGTTCAATCCCCAGGGGCGGCCTCGGCCGGTCGCAGGCCAAGGGTCCTGACTACTCATCCGGCGCAACCTTCCGCGTTGGCCATGCGGGTCCGATTCCCGTCGCCACGCAGCTGCGGGGGAGACTCGGCAGATCAAGATCAGGCCGTCTCCAGGCCGTCAGACGTCGGGCAGGGACGAGTATCGGTGAGAACTGTTGAGATGTGTTTCTGCTGTTCAATGGCTGTTTTCTCGATAGCTCACGAGGTCGGCTCCGGCCAGGGGAGAGATCACCCAGATCATCCGTCGGGCGTGATCAGCGCCAGATACACTTGCTCAGTGGTGAGTTCGGCCGTGCACGCCGCGCCCAGCAACGCGTACGCTAACTGCTCCCCACCATGGGGCTCAGACAGCCACGACGCCGCCGCGTCGATCAGGGCCAGACGTTGCACCGCAGACAGCCGAGGTTCTCGCTTGGCCAGCACCGTCACTGCATCCAGACGTTGCCGACTCGTCACCACCCGGTGATCCCGGGGAGAGGGGGTGATCGGCTCGGTGTCGCCGAGTGCGGACGCGGCCAGTTCCAGGGCGCGGGACAGCTCCAGCTCCTCAAGGCTTGGCCGAGCCGCCCGGTGGAATACCCGGGAGACCGTGGACCACTCCTCCAGTACCCGCGCTAGCGAGCGCGCCCGCCATGGTGCCAATCGCAGCACCACCGACGGTGATTCCTGACCACCCAGGACGAGCGTGCCGCCGTCCAGCTCCACCACTTCACCGTGATCCAGGGCCAGCTGAATCCGGTCCGGATCGAACTGCGTAGCCTCCGCCATCAGGTCTCCACCCTCCTTCTCAGGGTTGGGGATCAAGGCCGAGGGCAGGTGCTCGCTACACCGGCCCTCGGCCGCTTGTTTCAGGGTGCCAATCGGCGTCTTGATCTCACGTGCTCGCTCAGCGCGAGGCCAGGTCCCGTAGCTAGTCTGTGCGCTCGTGTCGCCGCCAGTCTCGGCCAGCAGGCCATCCCGAGCAGTACTGCAGCGAAGTACAGCAACCGTGGCGCCCCCAGCCGACCACAGCACCACCCACGAGACCGTCTGACGTGCGCGAATGACTTCAGCGAACCCCGTTGCCGACAGTTCACACCGAAGAGGTCACTGGTTCGATCCCAGTATCGCCCACCCAGGTGATGCCGCAAGATCCAACGTGCGGGACAGCTCCAGCTCGTTCAGGACCGGTCGCGGTGCCCGATGGAACACCCGGGAGACCGCCGACCACTCCTCCAGCACCCGCGCCACCGACCACGCTCGCCACGGCGCCAAGCGCAGCACCACCGACGGCGACTCCTCACCGCCCAGCACGAGCGTGCCGCCGTCCAGCGTGCCGGAGCGCGAGTGGTGAGCCCGGTTCATGCCGGCCGGATTCTCAAGCCGAAGACGCTCGCGGCAATCCTTAAGTCCGCAGAGATCGCTGGCGATGAGCCTCCGGGTCTTTTGTAGTCTGCTGGCATGAGTGGGCTGGCGACCTACACGATCCTGCTCGACCCCGACCCCGAGGACGGCGGTTACACCGTCACGGTGCCCGCTCTGCCTGGGTGCGTCACCGAAGGGGAGACCGTGGTCGAGTGTATCCAGAACGCCGAGGAGGCGATCCGCCTCTACCTTGACGACCTGCATGAGGCGGGTGAGCCCGTCCCCGAGGAGAAGGTCGCCCCCCAAGCGATCACCGTCACCGTCGCTGCGTAGAGACTGTGACTGACGACGGGCCATCGTCAGCACGACACCAGGGTTCTGCGCCTGGCCCCCGACATAGGGCGCGGGGCAAGCGCCCACCAGCGGCGGTCCCTAGCCGTCTAGTGAAGTGTTCTGGTCGATCTTTATGGGAGTGATCACGATCGATCGTCAGCAGACGTCATCGTCGGTGCGCCGGGTGTAGAGGTCCAGCGTGGTTGACGACCGTTCGTGGCCCATCACGCGCTGGACCATGTTCACCGGCACGCCGTCATCGACGAGCCAGGTCATTGCAGGCTGCGGCAGCCACCGCAGAGCGGGCGCTCCCGGGTGATCGGCAGCAATGAGTAGCTTCCGCATCGGCGGCAGGTCTGGAAGGTCATGCGAGTGCGTGCTCGTCGCCTGCGTCGGAGTTCGACCCAGGCGGCCCACCGCTTACGCCAGCCCATCACCATCACCTCCCCTGTCTGCGTGGCGTGAGCTTTTATTCGCAGGTCACCCGAGCCATTCCGTCAGTGTGTCCCGTAATGTGCGGGCGCTCTGTTCGTCGAGGGTGACCAGGCACTCACCGGTCACGTGGGGATCGAACACGATCGTCCCGTCGTGCTCGTTGACCATGAGGTTGGCGAACCCGATGGGACCCCGGTGCAGCCCACACGTTCCTGGTATCGCTTTACGACGGCTCCTTCTCGAACCGCCGGTATAACCGTGCGTTTCCATAGCAACCCCTCCTCTGCGCCGACGACCCTGGTCAGGTCGGGTCATGCTGCTGCTCTGCTGGTCATTTCGGCCGTGCCGGTGATCCACTTGGCTTGGCCGGAGGCCTCGGTGTGCGGCTGGAACGGCATTCCCGCGACCGCCTCCGGTGGCACCGGCTGATAAGGACAGGCGAACTCGACCGTGACCGATTTCTCTCGGTCCTTCTCCGCCGAGGGATCAGCAAACGTGCCCCGGAACAGGAGCAGACCAGTCACCTCATCGGTCCGAGGCCGCACCGCACGGTTACGGGCCTATTCGTCGAAGTCAGCTGCCAGCCGGATGTTCTTCGGGGCTGCCATGACTAGCACCACCTTTGCGTGGTTCCTGTGGCGCTCGGTGATCTCGTCCGCTGTTTGGGCGAGTATTTTCCCGATCGTGCGGGCTTCCTCAGGGTCGAGTTTCAGATCACGCAGACCGGGGATCGCGAGCACCACGTGGTTGCCTGCCGGGAATGCCCACATGTACCGTTCCGCGCCCTCGTCCCCGAGATTGTCTAGGGGCGAGGTGGTGGAGGGGGTCTTGCCGCGTCTGGCCTGTCCTGTCATTCTGGTGTCCTCTCATCTGTCCGTCCTCCCCACTATGGTGGGTCTTCTCGGACAGGTGAACACTCCCACCGAAGACACAGATCTCCAAAGGGGACCGCGCATACTCCTGATCAGCGCGCAGCGCGCATATATTCCCCGCGCATAGGGGCAGATCAGCAGCCTGCAGGGGAACGCGCTACGATTTGTCGCGCGCATACGCTGCCAACCGGGGATACGATGACGACTCAACACCCACGCGAGTCCACGGTGGCTGATGCCTTCGGGGCGCCAGTGCATCCGGCGGAGTTTTGGGAGCATCCGCAGCTGCGGGCCGCCGCCCGGGAACGTCACTTCGGCCGGTTGCTTCGGGCCTACCGTGGTGTGCAGACGCCTCCGGTGCAGCAGACCCAGCTCGCGGGGTGGTTGGGGATCACCCAGGGCCAGTTAAGCCGCATCGAGCGGGCCGTTACCTCAGTGCGGGACTTGGTCAAACTCGACCAGTGGGCACGGGTGCTGCACATCCCTGAGCACCTGTTGTGGTTCGAGTTCTCCCCGGAGCCCTCCGAGGCACTCGCCGACCCGCCGCTGCGAGCTACCGTGGAGGAGCCAGCCCGGGATGAGAACGACGAGGACGAGGACGTGCGCAGGCGAGACCTGATTGTCGGCGGGGTCACCACTGCGACCGGCACTGGCTTACTCGCCGACGCCCCGTGGCGACGGCTGATGGATTCGGTCGATAAAGGACGCCCGGTTGACGCCACCACGGTCCAGCTCATGCAAGACCGGACGGCGGATTTCTTCGAAACTGAGTACACCGTGCCGGCGCGACACGTCCTCGACTCACTCACGAATCACCGCGCCACCCTGACCACCTTGCTGGGCAACGCCCGAACGGATGCCACACGGGACCCTCTCACGGTCATGCTGGGTGAAACTGAGGCGTTGATCGGCTGGTTGCATTTCGACCTCGGCCAGATGAATCAAGCGACGAACGCATGGCGGGCCACACTGAAGATCGCCAAGGACACCGGTGATCGCGCGCTCGCCGCTTGCGCGCTGGGCTACTGGAGTTATCTTGCCAGTTCCCGGAACGATATCCTGCCGGCCGTCCGTTTATTACGCCAAGCCGAAGAATACGTGCCAGGGAACTCCGCGCCCGCGACACGCTCATGGATCGCGGCTCGCGCCGCCGAGGAGTCCGCCCGCCTAGGCGAAGAGACTGCGGCCTTGTGTTCCCTCGAACGGGCATTCACCGCGTTTGACTTCGCCCGGCCGCGCACGGAGCGGGTATGGACGGGGTTTTTCACCGCGAACAGGCTCGGTGGTGTGACCGTGTCTACCTACATGGCGCTGGGCCACCGCGACGCGACTGCTGCCGCTGATTTTTTGCTCGCGTCTTTGTCCCCCACCGAAAACAAGGCCCGGGCGCTCGTGCTCGCTGATCTCACGACCCTGGCCGTCCGAACCAAAGACTTCGACCGCGCCACCGCTCTTGCCGGCGACGCGATCGATGTCACGGTGCGAACCGAGACCAGCCTCGCACGGCAACGACTTTTGACCTTGGCCTCTGCCCTGGCCACCAGCAGCGACCCGGCTGCCACCGCTGCCCTGCGAGACCACATCGTGTCCGCCTTGCGCCGGTAGCCATCCGGTACGCTCAGCCCGGTCGCGTCTCGGTGTTCACCCACGACAGGTAGTCCGTGTTGCCACCCACGATCGGTAGGGCAACCACTTCCGGCACGTCATAGCTGTGGTTCTTCTTGAGGTATTCCGTCAGCGCGTCGAGCCGGTCGGTGCTCGTTTTGATCCAGCACTGCCATTCCTGGTCGTTGTGTACCTCACCCTCCCACCGATAGATGCTGCGGATAGGCCCGACAATCTGGACACAGGCCCCGAGACGCGCCTCCACAATCCCGCGCCCGAGTTCTTCAGCCTCTTCTGCGCGATCGGTAGTCGTGACCACCGCACAATACGACTCCTGCACGTATACCTCCCCGTTCAACTCGCTGTTGCACACCGAGCCTAGCCGCCATCTACCCAGGTCGTTCCCGCCTCACCACTACGTCGAAGAGGTCACCGGCAACGTGGTGGGCAAGCTAGCGGGACTCACCTGCGTGGACTCTCGCAGGATGAGGGCAAGGGTATCGGCCGCGTTGAGAGTGCGGGGGTGGTCGTCGCCGAGGACCTGGCGGTAGCGGGTGAGGGTGTCGTCGGCGAGCTGGCGGGCCTGCTCAGGTTGCCCAGACTGCTGCAGCGCGAGGGTAAGGGCGGTGGCCGCGTACAGAGTGTAGGGGTGGTCGTCGCCTAGGATCCGGCGGCAGCGGGTCAAGGTGTCCTCGGCAAGCTGACGCGCCTGCTCACGTTGCCCCGACTCCCGCAACGCGAGAACAAGGGCGGTGGCCGCGTTCAGGGTGTAGGGGTGGTCGTCGCCCAGGACCCGGCGATAGCGGGTGAGGGTGTCCTCGGCAAGCTGACGGGCTTGTTCATACCGGTCCAACCCCCACAGAGCGAGGGCAAGAGAGATGGCCGAGATCAGGGTGCGGGGGTGGTCGTCGCCCAGGACCTGGCGGCTGCGGGTGAGGGTGTCCTCGGCAAGCTGACGGGCTTGTTCATACCGGTCCAACCCCCACAGAGCGAGGGCAAGAGAGATGGCCGAGATCAGGGTGCGGGGGTGGTCGTCGCCCAGGACCTGGCGGCTG
>Ga0213881_10000562_pt1 | contig 22799 bp, 20 predicted proteins | sample BarmaccoBMER_R08_FD_160104 | JGI IMG/M metagenome (GOLD analysis project Ga0213881, IMG submission 160104) | Barbacenia macrantha exposed rock microbial communities from rupestrian grasslands, the National Park of Serra do Cipo, Brazil - ER_R08 ... | reverse complement strand
CGCGTTTCCGCTGGAGGAAGAGTTCCGGGTCGGCACGATGGGCCTTGGCTGGGACGCCGACTCCCGCTCGATCGTGGTCGAGCTGCTCGCGTTGACCGAAGAGGAGATCGACGAGTCGGTCGTACTTGATGACACCGAGGAGGGACCGGACGCGGTGCGGGTGTTCCTGTCGCCGGTGCAGGCCAGGGCTTTCGCCACTCGCGCGGTGCGGGTCATCTCCGCTGGCCGCCTGCCCTGCCCCCTGTGCGGGGAGCCGCTGGACGCGTCTGGTCATATCTGTTCGAGGCAGAACGGCTACCATCGACGTAGCGCCGCTGGCGAGCGCTGACGGTCTGAAGGTGATGGACCCCAAGGACCCGGCGGTGCCTGGGCTGCTGCGCGATGGGCGACTGGAGGTCACCGGCCGGATCGTCAGCGCGTCGAACGCGACCCTGCTCTGCGCGATCGAGGTCGACGGGCTGCGCGCCGAATGCGTCTATAAGCCGGTTCGCGGTGAGCGCTCGCTGTGGGACTTTCCAGATGGCACCCTCGCGGCGCGGGAGTATGCCAGTTACCTGATCGCTGAGGCGTTCGCCGTCGGTGACGACGGTCCGTTGGTTCCCCCGACGGTGCTGAGGGAAGGGCCGTTCGGCCCGGGGATGGTCCAGCTGTGGATTGATACCGACCGCGACCGCGAACTGGTCGATGTGCTGCCGCCGAGCGAAGTGCCCGCGGGGTGGCTCACTGTGTTACGAGCTCGGGACGCGCTCGGCGAGCCCGCCGTGCTCGTCCACGCCGACCAGCCAGAACTGCAGCGGATGGCCGTGTTGGATATCTTGATCAACAACGCCGATCGGAAGGCCGGGCACGTGCTAGCCGCGCTCGGCGGCGGCGTGTACGGCGTGGACCATGGCATCTGCCTGCACGAAGAGGACAAGCTGCGCACGGTGCTGTGGGGCTGGATCGGCCGCCGGTTGCCGCTAGAGCTGCTTCGGTCCGTACGGAAGGTCCGGCGGCGGCTGGACGACGGGCTGTGCGCCACTTTGGCTGAGCACCTCACCCGCCGTGAGCTGCGCGCGTTGTCCAACCGGGTGGACGGCCTGCTGAGCTGTCCGAGGTTTCCGGCCCCGTCAGGCTACGGCCCAGCCATCCCGTGGCCGGCGTTTTGACTTTTCCCAGACGCGTTTCCTCCACTCCAAAGGACATCTCAGGTCGCACGCTCGCAGACGACCTGGCCTTCACGTGACGGCCAGCCCAACAGGTCGACTCGCTCACGCCGCCACGTGCGCTGATCGCCACCGAGGGCAATGCGTTGGTGCCAGCGGGAGTTCTTTTGCGCCGCGCACTATTGCTTATCAAGGGTTAGCGTAGCGTGCTTATCAAGGGTTAGCGTAGCGAATGTGCCAGACAGCCACCAACGCCCCCGCACCCTCGGCGAGCTGCGAGCCGCCGGTCACCGTCAGCGCGGGGTGAAGGACGAGATCCGCGGCAACCTGCTCGCCGCGCTGCGCGCCGGACGTGACCCGTGGCCGGGCATCGTTGGGTTCGGTGACACTGTGCTGCCCCAGCTGGAGCGGGCGTTGATCGCCGGTCATGACGTGGTGCTGCTCGGTGAGCGCGGCCAAGGCAAGACCCGGCTGCTGCGCTCGCTCGTAGCCCTGCTCGACGAGTGGGCCCCGGTGATCGCCGGCTCCGAGTTGGGCGAACATCCCTACCAGCCAATCACCCCGGTGTCTCGCCGTCGTGCCGCTGAGCTGGGGGACGAGCTGCCAATCACTTGGCGACACCGTGACGAGCGTTATACCGAGAAGCTAGCCACCCCGGATACCAGCGTGGCCGACCTGATCGGCGATGTGGACCCGGTGAAGGTGGCCGAGGGCCGCAGCCTCGGCGATCCGGAGACGATCCACTACGGCCTGGTGCCGCGCGCGCACCGGGGCATCGTGGCCATCAACGAGCTGCCCGACCTGGCCGAGCGGATCCAGGTCGCGTTGCTCAACGTGATGGAGGAACGCGATATCCAGGTGCGCGGCTACACCCTGCGGCTGCCGCTTGACGTGCTACTGGTGGCCAGCGCCAACCCGGAGGACTACACCAACCGAGGCAGGATCATCACCCCGCTCAAGGACCGCTTCGGCGCCGAGGTGCGGACGCACTACCCGCTGGAGGTAGCCGACGAGGTGGAACTGGTGGCTCAGGAAGCCAGGCTGGTCGCCCAGGTGCCCACCCATCTTCTCGAAGTGATCGCCCGGTTTGCCCGGCAGCTGCGCGAGTCCAGCGCAGTCGATCAGCGCTCTGGGGTGTCCGCCCGGTTCGCGATCGCCGCCGCTGAGATCGTCGCCGCCGCTGCCCTGCGGCGCAGCGCGCTGACCGGCGAGGACACCCCAGTGGCGCGGCCGGTGGACCTGGACACGGTGCCCGATGTGTTGCGCGGCAAGCTGGAGTTCGAGTCCGGTTTCGATGATGACAGCGGGAGACGCCAGGAGATCATGGATCACCTGCTGCGGAAAGCGACCGCCGAGACGGCACGTGCCCGGCTGTCCGGGCTGGACCTCAACCCACTGGCCGAGGCGGTCGCCCGTCGCCCGGTGCGCACGGGCGAGCGGGTGCCTGCGGCCGACGTGGTGTCCGCGCTGCCAAGGCTCAACGTGCTCACCGAGGTCGCCCGACGGCTAAGCGCACACGGCACCGAGGCACCCGGCCCGATGGCCTCGGCGGCCGAGCTCGCGCTGGAGCTGCTGTTCCTCACCCGGCGGCTGGCTAAGGAAACCGAGGACGAGACCGCTTCCGTGGTGTACGGATGAGACGCAGTCGCTACGCCTACGGGCCTTACCAGGGCGGTCCCGACCCGCTGGCTCCGCCGCTCGATCTACGCTCGGCGCTGGACCAGATCGGTGAGGACGTGATGTCCGGCAGTTCGCCGAGGGCGGCGCTGCGGGAGCTGTTGCGGCGGGGTATCGACGGCCGGCGCGGGCTGGACGAGCTGAGTCGGGAGGTCTGGCGGCGCCGGGCCCGGCTGCAGAGGGACAACCGCCTGGACGGCACTTTGCGTGAGGTCCGCGAGCTGCTCAACCAAGCGTTGACCGCCGAGCGGGATGCGTTGGGCCGCGATGATACTGAGGACGCCCGGTTCCGCGAGCTGCAATTGGACGCACTGCCAGAAGACACTGGCGGAGCGGTCCGCGAGCTCGCTGAGTACGACTGGCGCAGTTCGGATGCCCGGGAAGCCTACGAGCGGATTCGCGACTTGCTCGGCCGCGAGATGCTCGACCAGCGCTTTGCCGGGATGAAGCAGGCCATGCAGAACGCAACGGCCGAGGATATCGAGCGGATCCAGGAAATGCTCGACGATCTCAACCAGCTGCTGGCCGAGCACGCCCGAGGTGACGACACGCGGCAGCGGTTCGCCGAGTTCATGAACAAACACGGGGAGTTCTTCCCGGAGAACCCGCGCACCACCGAGGAGCTGATCGACTTGTTGGCGCGGCGGGCCGCCGCCACGCAGCGGATGCTGAACTCGCTGACCGCGCAGCAGCGCGCCGAGCTAGCCGAGCTGGCCCGTCAGGCGTTCGGCGGCCCCCGGTTGGCATCGGCGCTGGCCCAGCTGGACGCCGCGCTGCGGGCCATGCGTCCCGGCGAGGACTGGGATTCCCCGGGCCGCTTCCGAGGTAAAAATCCGCTGGGCATGGGGGAGGCAACCCGCGCGCTGGAGGAACTAGGCCAGCTCGACTCGCTGGCCGAGCAGCTGTCCCAAAACTACCCCGGCGCCCGGATGGAGGACATTGATCTGGACGCCCTGGAGACCGCCCTCGGGCCGGCGGCCCGGATAGACGCCGAGACGCTGGCTCAGTTGGAATGGGAGCTCCAGCGCCAAGGACTGTTCGAGCGGGCCGCCGACGGGTCGCTGCGGCTGTCCCCGAAAGCGCTGCGCCGGCTTGGTGAGTCCGCGTTGCGGGCCGTGGTGGACCGGGTCCGGGGCCGGCTGGGACAGCGGGACACCCAGCGCGCCGGCGCGGCCGGCGAGCCCACGGGGGCTTCGCGAGCTTGGCGGTTCGGTGACACCGAGCCCTGGGATGTAGCCCGGACCCTCACCAATGCGCAGCTGCGCCACGCCGCTGGCGACCAGCGCGGGCTGGATGTGACCGACGTGGAGGTGGTGGAAACCGAACAGCGGACCCGAGCGGCCGTGGCGCTGTGTGTGGACACCTCGTGGTCAATGGTGCTGGACGGGCGTTGGGTACCGATGAAACGCACCGCACTGGCATTGCACCAGCTGATATCCACCCGATTCCGTGGCGACGCGCTGCAGTTGGTGACATTCGGTAGGCATGCCCGGAAGGTGGAGTTGGCTGAGCTGGTCGGGTTGGAGGGCGCGTGGGAGCAGGGCACCAACCTGCACCACGCGTTGCTGCTGGCCGGCCGGCACCTGCGCCGGCATTCGGACGCCACCCCGGTGGTGCTGGTGGTTACCGACGGTGAGCCGACCGCGCATCTCGAGCCCGACGGCGGGGCATACTTCGACTACCCGCCCAGCCGCGAGACGCTGCGCGCCACGTTCGCCGAGGTCGACCAGCTGGCCCGCCAGGGCGCGGCCATCACCGTGTTCATGCTGGGGGACAGCCCGCTGCCGGTCCAGTTCGTCGATCGAGTGGCCCGCCGGTGCGGTGGCCGGGTGGTAGCGCCCACGCTGGACGGATTGGGCGCCGAGGTCGTCGCCGATTACCTCGGCAGGCGATCCGGCCGCCGGTGAACGGGATACGTTACAGCGAAGTTACGCCTGTCTCCGTCACCTCGGCGGACATCCTCGACGACTTGCGCGGCGGCACATAATTGTCTGCGTCATTGTCTGCGTCGAAACGGGCGGCAGCATCGGCGAAGGAGTTCATCGTGAGCGCGCTGGCATGGCTTGATCATCTGCTCAGCCTTGACGAGTGGGATGCGCTGCCTGGGGACAGCCGCTATCGGCTGGAAGTAGTTGAAGGGGTTCTGCTTGTGTCGCCGCGCCCGATGCCGTTTCACCAGCGCGCTGTCACCCGGCTGGGCTATCTGATCGATGCGCAGCTCCCGCCAGAGCTCTGCGCGCTGAGTGAGGTCGACGTTCTCCTCACGGAATGCCCGCTCACCGTGCGCGCACCGGACGTCATCATCACCGCCACGGCCCTCGTGGACACCAACCCCACTCGTTTCCAACCCCGCCAGGTGCTCTTGGCTATCGAAGTGCTGTCCGAGGGCAGCGTGCGTATCGACCGCATCATGAAGCTGGCCGACTACGCCGACGCCGGCATCGCCCACTACTGGATCGTCGACCTCGATCCACCCATCAGCATGACCATTCACCGCCTGGTCGAGGGCTCGTACGAGGTGTCCGGCAAACACACCGGCACCGCTACCGTTGAGCTTGACGGTAGCCCTATTACCCTCGATCTTGACGCGCTGACCACTCGCCGCGCGCAAAAACTCTGACTCACGTGTTTGACCGTGGACGCTTTGCTGGCATGGTGGAGCATGGCCCGACGCGCTGGATGGGCCCACGCTGGATAGCCTCCTGGCCGTGAGTCGATGCGTATTGGTGACCGGGGGCAATCGAGGGATCGGGCTGGCGATCGCGCGGGCGTTCGCCGGGCAGGGTGACAAGGTCGCGGTGACGCACCGAGGCTCGGGCGCCCCGGACGGCTTACTTGGCGTGCACTGCGACGTGACCGACGCCGACAGCGTGGACGCGGCGTTCACCGAGGTGGAGCAGGCACACGGGCCGGTCCAGGTGCTGGTTTCGAACGCTGGCGTCACCGACGACACATTGCTCATGCGGATGAGCGAGGATCAGTTCACTCGGGTCATCGACGCGAACCTGAACGGCGCATACCGGGTGTCCAAGCGAGCCGCCCGGGGCATGCTGCGGGCCCGATCCGGCCGCATGATCTTCATTTCTTCGGTGGTCGGGCTGCTGGGCTCGGCTGGGCAGGTGAACTACGCGGCGAGCAAAGCTGGGTTAGTAGGCCTGGCCCGCTCCATCGCCCGCGAGCTGGGCAGCCGTTCGATCACCGCGAACGTGGTCGCCCCGGGTTTCGTCCAGACCGACATGACCGCCGCGCTGGGGGAGAAGCGCCAGCAGGAGATCCTCAGCCAGATCCCGCTGGCCCGGTACGCCAGCGCCGACGAGGTAGCGGCGGCGGTAACGTGGCTGGCTTCGGACGCGGCCGCGTACATCACCGGCGCGGTGCTGCCGGTAGACGGCGGTCTCGGTATGGGGCACTGAGAGCACAGAGCGGCTCGAGGAAGGGATACTCGACGTGAGCGGAATCCTGGACGGCAAGCGCATCCTGATCACGGGCGTGATCACTGATGCTTCGCTGGCCTTCCACGTTGCCAAGGTGGCTCAGGAACAAGGCGCGACCGTGGTACTCACCGGGTTCGGCCGGCTGCGGTTGGTCGAACGCATCGCCCAGCGGCTGCCTCAGACACCCCCGGTGATCGAGCTGGACGTGGCCAATCAGGAGCAATTGGACAGCCTGGCTGAGCGGGTGCGCGAGCACGTCGATGGTCTGGACGGCGTGCTGCACTCGATCGGGTTCGCTCCGGCCAGCTGCCTGGGCGATGGCGCGTTTATGAACGCGCCATGGGAGGACGTGGCCACCACCATTCAGGTCTCGGCGTATTCGTTCAAATCCCTCGCGGTGGCTTGCCGGCCGCTGCTGTCGGCTGGCGCCTCGATGGTCGGGATGGACTTCGACAACCGGCAGGCCTGGCCGGCCTACGACTGGATGGGGGTGGCCAAGTCGACCCTGGAGTCGGTGTGCCGATATCTCGCGCGCGATCTCGGCCCGGACGGCGTGCGGGTTAACCTGGTCGCCGCCGGACCGGTTCGCACCATGGCCGCCAAGTCCATTCCCAGTTTCGCGGCGTTCGAACAGGTCTGGGACGCCCGCGCGCCGCTCGGGTGGGACGTCACGGCCGCTGAACCGGTGGCCAAGACCTGCTGCGCGCTGCTGTCAGACTGGCTGCCGGTAACCACCGGGTCCATGGTCTGGGCCGACGGCGGTTTCCACGCTATCGGGGTGTGACGGGACAGTGTTCGAAGCACTGCTGCTGCTGTCGTTCGGCGGCCCGGAAGGCCCGAATGACGTCACGCCGTTTCTGGAGAACGTCACTCGTGGCCGTGGCGTGCCGAAGGAGCGGTTAGCGGAAGTCGCCGACCACTACAATCATTTCGGCGGGATGTCGCCGATCAATGCCCGCAACCGTGAGCTGATCGCGGCCATCGAGAAGCACACCGAGCTACCGGTCTATTTCGGCAACCGCAACTGGCATCCGCTAATCGAGGACACCGTCGCCGCGATGACCCGCGCCGGGGTGCGCCAGGCTTTGGTGTTTGCCACCAGCGCCTATGGCGGCTATTCGGCGTGTCGGCAGTACCACGAGGACATCGCGCGGGCGCGGGCTTCGGTGGGTTCCCAGGCCCCGGAGCTGGTGAAGCTGCGGCAGTTCTTCGATCATCCAGAGTTCGTCGCGGCTGTGGCCGACGGCGTCCGCGCCGCGCATGCCGAACTTGGCCCTGAGCACGCGGACAAAGCCCGGTTGGTGTTCACCGCGCACTCGATACCGGTGGCGGCCGATGCGGCCGCTGGGACTCCGGCTGAGGGCGGGCACTGGTACTCCCGTCAGGTGGCCGAGGCGGCCCGGTTGGTGGCCGCCTCGCTTGGGGTAACCGAGTACGACGTGGTATGGCAGTCTCGATCCGGCCCGCCTTCGGTGCCGTGGCTGGAGCCCGACGTGGCCGATCATCTGGATGCCCTGCACGCCGATGGTGTGTCGGCCGTGGTGATTTGCCCAGTGGGTTTCGTCAGCGACCACGTCGAGGTGGTCTGGGATTTGGACAATGAGCTGCGAGAGCAGGCCGCCAGGCTGGGCATGGGCTTCGCCCGAGCGGCTACCGCTGGTGCACACCCGAGCTTCGCGCGCATGGTGGGCGAGCTGATCAGGGAGCACACCGATGGGCTTGCGGCGCGTGGGCTGGGCTGTGTGCCGTCGGCCGGCTGCGCGGTCAATGGCGTGCCCTGCGCCCCGAACTGTTGCCGACCGGCCGGCTCTCGTCCCCAGTGATGACACGTGCTCGTCGCCCGGAAGGACGACGAGCACAGCCGCCACGATTAGCATGCCATCATGCAATGGCCAGCGCGCGTCCGAGCGTGGCTGTTGGAGCTGCCGGACTGGGTGTCCGATACCGGCCTGGCAGTCCTGCTGCTAGGCATCGAGCTGGAGGCCAAGAATGTCGACCAGCCGCCATATGCCGGCTGGTCGACACCCGCGACGATCGTCACCTTGCTCTTGGGGACGCTGTCATTGGCATTTCGGCGCCGGGCCCCGCTACTAGTTTTCGCGATCGCCGTCAGCCCGGCGATCGCGACGGTGGTAACGGGTTTTCCCATCGGCGATCTCAGCTTAGCCATCGCATTGTTGACGGTCGCTAGCCGCTGCCCGCGACGGCACTCATTACCGGCACTAGCGTTCCTGGTGATGGTCAAATTAGTCGCCGCGATCATCCACCCTCACTTACTGCCTTGGGTGCCTGTCAGTTTGTTCGGGCATGGTGTGGTATGGATCCTTGGTGACCAACAACGGGTCCAACGCGCGCTGAGACGGGAGCTGGAGCATCGCGCGGAGCTACTCGAACAGGACCGGGAGCGCAAAGCGGCGCTGGCCGTCGCTGATGAACGGGCGCGAATTGCCCGCGATCTGCACGACGTCGTCACGCACAGCGTGAGCGTGATGGTATTACATACCGCCGCCGCCCGGCGCACGATCAGCCGCGACTCAACACGAGCTGAGCAGATCTTAGCCCAGGTCGAGGCCGTCGGGCGGCAGAGTCTAGCCGAGTTGCGCCAACTTCTCGGCGTCCTGCGCGAGCACGGCCAGGGTGTCGAACTCACCCCTCAGCCACAGCTGGCTTATCTCGACGAGCTCGTCAATACTTTCCGCGAGGCCGGAATGCCGGTCGAGGTTCGCATAGCCGGTGAACCCCGGCCGCTCAAGCCCGTTGTTGACCTGTGTGCCTACCGGATCGTCCAAGAGGCGCTGACAAATGTTGTCAAACACGCCAATGCCACCGAGGTCCAGCTAAATCTGCATTATCATACCAATAAGTTGCGGATCGAGATCGTCGATAACGGCCGGGGCGCCAACGCGGCGTCCTCGTCCTTCGACGGGTCGGGCCACGGATTGATTGGTATGCGCGAGCGAGCCACGCTCGCTGGTGGGCACCTGTTGGCAGACCTTCATCCGGACGGAGTTGGGTTCTGTGTCGCAGCGGTCTTGCCTCTGGAGAGTGATGCGTGACCCTGCGCGTGCTGTTGGTAGATGATCAGGAACTGATCCGTGCCGGTTTTCGGATGATCCTGGAGACCGAGACTGATCTGGAGGTAGTCGGCGAGGCCGCCGACGGCGTGCGCGCCGTCGAGTTGGGCACTCAGCTGCGCCCGGACGTGGTGTTGATGGATATCCGGATGCCGCGAATGGACGGTGTCCGGGCCACCCGCGCGCTGGCCGGCCCGGACGTGCCGATGCCGTTGCGCGTACTGGTGCTTACCACGTTCGACCTTGACGAGTACGTCTATGGTGCGCTGCGCGCCGGCGCCAGCGGCTTCCTGCTCAAGGACGCGCCACCCGACCAGCTCGTGCAGGCGATCCACGTGGTGGCCGCTGGTGAAGCGTTGCTTGCCCCGTCAGTCACTCGGCGTCTTATCACTGAGTTTGCCGCCCGACCCAACCCGGCTGTGGTCCCGAAGGCCGTGTCGACGCTGACGAGCCGTGAACGGGAGGTTCTCGTCCTGGTGGCACGCGGGCATTCTAACCGGGAGATCGCCGAAGAGCTGGTTCTCAGCGAAACCACCGTCAAGACCCATGTAGGCCGAGTCTTGCTGAAACTCGGGCTGCGTGACCGAGTCCAAGCCGTCGTGTTTGCCTACGAGCACGGCCTGGTGCGCCCCGGAGACGGACCGGCTTCGTGAGTGTGGGGTCGTTGTGGCTCGGGGCGCGGGTCGGGAGTGGCTCGGGTATGCCACTCCACGGATCGGCAGGGCGTTAGAGCCGTTAGCGCCGGCCAGCGATTCCGGCTAGCACTCGCACCGCTTCGGCCACCGCCGCTCGCCGGGCCACCCGGACCGCGGTGGTTAGTGGACGTAATGCATCGGCCCTGGCCTGCGCCGCAGAGGCGCTCAATGCCCCGCCGGGGTGGTCCACGGAAGCCGCCGCGAGGATCGCCTCGACCTCGTCGGCGTGCTGTAGCACCCGTAGCGCCTGGGCCGGCATGCCATCTGGCCATAGCGATCTTGGTCTGGCGCGCAGGGCGTTTTCAATCTCTTGGCGGACGCCGGGTCGATGCCGGGCCACGCCCAACGAAGTAAGTGTTGACGCGGATTGTCGTACCTGCTCACGCAGCGCGAACTCGGCCTCGCCGAGGTGCAGGTGCTCGTCCGGGGCCACTACCTCCAGCACCGAGTACAAAGTCCAACGCAGCAACCCGTCCGCGACCGGCGTCGGAATCAGCCCATAGCCGATATCCACCAGCAACACTCCGTGGCCCTGCTCGATCGCGGCCCGACTGAACGCGCCAGTGCTTGGCATCCCGCGCACATCGCCGGGAACCGGCAGCACTAGCCGGATCGAACTCGGCATCCCGTCGCCGATCTTGCGCAGCGCGGCCAGCAGGAACGGGATGGAGGTTGGCATGTCGGCAGGCCCAGGAAGACCGGCTAAGCGGGCGGTCTCGTCATCGGCGGCCACGACGTCATGTGCCGCCGCCCACGGCTCGAGCGCGTCGAGTACATCGTCGGGCGCGGCGGTGCCGGCCAGCCAAGCGGACGCCCACACGGTCATCGTTGCGGAAGAGCAGGACACGGCCGCCAGGCTAGAGGGCAATCCTCGGCGTGGCATCTCGGCCGAGCGGGTGAGACGCGGATAGCGTTGGGTATCGTGAACGACGCTGACCCGAGAAACAGCGCTCAGCGCATATCCGCCCACCGCTACAGTGATCCGTTGGCCGGGGGAACCCGCCGGAAAGCCGAGCCGCCGACCGTCGTCGGTGAGCCGGGGTTGGTGGTGGAAGATCCGGCGAGCGGGTTCTGTGGAGCGTTAGTTAGCATCGGCAAGGATGGCGCGATGCTGGAAGACGCTCGGGGTCGACGGCGGCTCTTCCGGCTGCGGGCCGGTGGCTTCTTGATTGACGGCAAGCCTGTCACCGTGGTCCGTCCACCCGCTCGACTCTCAGCGCCGACCCGCTCAGCCTCTGGTTCGGTCCGGGTCGAGGGCCTGCGGGCACGCACGGCGCGGGGCGGGCGGATCTGGGTGGAAGGAATACACGACGCCGAGCTGGTCGAGCGGGTGTGGGGTCATGACCTGCGGGTCGAGGGGCTCGTGGTGGAGCCGCTGCACGGCATTGACGACCTCGCCGCCGCCGTCGCTGAGTTCGGGCCCAGCGCGCAGCGCAAGCTCGGGATCCTGGTGGATCACCTCGTCGCGGGCTCCAAGGAGACCCGCACCGCGATGGCGGTCACCGGCCCGCACGTGTTGGTCACCGGGCACCCCTACGTCGATGTCTGGCAGGCCATTCGGCCAGGCGTGGTCGGGATCCGGGCGTGGCCTTCGGTGCCCCGGGGCACCGACTGGAAAACCGGCGTGTGCGCCGCGCTGGGGTGGGGCGAGCCGGCCGACGGGGCACGGCGCGTACTCGGCGCGGTGCGCAGCTACCGCGACCTGGAAACGCCACTGGTCACCGCCGTCGAACAGCTGATCGATTTCGCCACCGGAGCGCCCTGAGCTCTGGCACCATTGAGCCTATGACCGCGGCCGTGATCTGGCTTATCGCCGGCCTCGCGCTGCTCGGCGCCGAGGTGCTCACCGGGACGTTCGTTCTGATCATGCTGGCTGGGGGAGCACTGGCCGCCTCGGCGTCTTCGGCCCTGTTGGGTACCTCGCTGCCGGCCGATGCCGCGGTCTTCGCCGCGGTTTCGGTCTTGCTGCTGGTCGGCGTTCGGCCGGCGCTGCGCCGCTGGACGCACGTCGAGTTGGAGCCCATCGGACACTCACCGGTCGGCACCTCTGGGGTCGTGGTGTCTCGGGTGGATCGGGACGGCGGCCAGATCAAGATCGACGGTGAGCTCTGGTCAGCGCGTGCATTGGAGAGCAACCGGGTGTTCGAGCCAGGCGAGCGAGTGACCGTGATGATGCTGTCCGGAGTAACGGCGGTCGTGTCCAGCGAGCTGTAGCGTGGAGCCGGGCAATTCTTTGGGAGGGACGATGGCTGAAATAGGCGGAACGGTTGTGTTAGTGGTTGTTGCGTTGATCGTGCTGTTCGCGATCGTAACGCTGGTGAAGTCGGTTCAGATCATCCCGCAGGGATGGGTAGCCGTCGTGGAGCGACTGGGGCGCTATAAGGTGACCAAAGAGGCCGGCCTAGCGTTCTTGGTGCCTTTTGTCGACAGGGTGCGCCGGCGGGTGGACATGCGCGAGCAGGTGGTGACTTTCCCTCCGCAATCGGTGATCACCCAGGACAACCTCACGGTGCATGTGGATACGGTTGTCTACTACAAAGTGATCGAGCCGAAGTCGGCGATCTACGGTGTGGCTAACTTCATCGACGGCGTGCAGAACGTCACCACGACCACGCTGCGAAACGTCGTGGGTGGGCTGAGTCTCGAGCAGACCCTGACCTCGCGCGAGCAGATCAACACCGCGCTGCGCGGTGAGCTCGACGATGCGACCCACCGCTGGGGAATCCGGATCAACCGGGTGGAGATCAAAGCGATTGACCCGCCGCCGTCCATCCAGGACTCCATGGAACGCCAGATGAAAGCGGATCGGGAAAAGCGGGCGATGATCCTCACCGCCGAGGGCCAGCGGGAGTCTGCGATCCGGACTGCCGAGGGACAGAAACAAGCGCAGATCCTAGCGGCCGAGGGGGCTAAGCAAGCCGCGATCCTCGCCGCCGAAGCCGACCGCCAGTCCCGCATCCTGTGCGCCCAGGGCGACCGGGCGGCTAGCTATCTGCAGGCTCAAGGTCAGGCGAAGGCCATCGAGAAGGTGTTCGCGGCGATCAAGTCCGGTAACCCGACGCCGGAGCTGCTGGCCTATCAGTACCTGCAGACACTGCCGCAAATGGCACAGGGCGACGCGAACAAGATGTGGGTGGTGCCCACCGACTTCGGTAGGGCGTTGGAGGGGTTCACCCGGATGCTCGGCGCTCAGGACGAGAACGGGGTGTTCCGCTACCAACCCAGCCCGGAGAGCGGCTCGAGCCCCGATCGACCACAAGACGACGACGATGTCCAGGATTGGTTCAACATCAGCACCGATCCAGAGATCGCCAGAGTGGTTGCGGCCGCCGAAGCGGAGGCCCGCCAGGAGATCCGCTAGCTGAAAGCGCTCAAGGCTGTGCTGCTCGCCCCGGGCGGCAGCACTCGCGGATGGGCGCTCCCGGCGGCGTACCGTCATCCTGTCCCCGCCTATTCACACATTTGGTGACCCGCTGTCACCAATTTCACATGCGGCGAAACGACGTTGAACGCCCCCGCCGTGTGTCGGTCGTGATCAGATCGAAGATCTACCCAGCCAAGCGCACCCGGCAGAGCAGGGCGTCCCGGTAGTAGTCGAGATCGAAGGTACCGCTACGCTCCCGGCGCGGTTCGGTGATCGTCCGGGAGGGGACTTGGCATGCCGCGGATACGGTCCGTAGTCAGAGACATCGCCATAATGGCGGTCACAGTAGGGATGTGCGCCGTGATCGGCTTGATCACAACCGGCAAGAGCGAGGCTCGCCCGCTTGGCGCTACGCCGACCCAGTACGTCGCGCTGGGCGATTCGTATACCTCAGGTCCGTTCATCCCGTTGCAGACCGGCCAACCCCCAGGCTGCGCCCGCTCTGACCACAACTACCCGTCGATGGTCAGCGGGACACTGCATCCGGCGATCTTCCGGGACGTCAGTTGCAGCGGCGCCACCACCAACGACATGACCGCTCCGCAAACCACTTCGCAGGGTACGAACGATCCGCAGTTGAACGCCTTGACCGGCAAGACCGATCTAGTGACCCTGGGAATCGGCGGTAATGACATTGGTTTCGCCCAGGTCATCGTTACCTGCGCCAAGATATCCTCGACCCGACTCGACGGCGCGGCTTGCCGGGACTACTACAACCGCGGCGGCACTGACGAGCTGGCCCAGCGCATCCGGGCCATCGCCCCTAAGATCGCCTCGGTACTGAACGGGATCAGGAGCCGATCCTCAGGCGCCACGATCGTGGTGGTCGGCTATCCGACGATTCTGCCGGACTCCGGCCCCGGCTGTTATCCGATTGTGCCGCTCAGCGCCGGTGATGTGGCCTACCTGCGCCAGACCGAAAAAACCCTGAACGCGATGCTCGCTGATCAGGCCGGACGGGCCGGTGCCGAGTTCGCCGACACCTACCGCTCCAGCATCGGGCATGACGTGTGCCAGCTGCCGGGGACCAAGTGGCTGGAAGGCTTAGTGCCAACCGCTCCGGCCGCCCCGTTTCACCCGAACGAGCTGGGAATGCGCAACAGCGCCAACGCGGTCCTGCGCGCACTGCACACCCAGATCCTCGCCGGTCGCTAGAGTTCTCCCACCCCAGGCCGTATCTCGCGGCGGGCGGGCTCGTTAGCTAACTATATGGACCATGAACGTCCTGTCTTGCTGGTTGGTGGTGCGGTGCTGGTGGTCTTGAGCCTCAGCGTCATCACTGCCCTACGACTTCCTTCAGATCTGCCGGCACCTGTGCCATCGCCACCGACGCTGGTGCCGGCTCCCACTCTCCCGAACCCCGAGCCGCCTCGTCCGAAGCTCACTGCGCCGGAATCCGCGGCCCCGGTGCCGGCTTCAAACCCTCGGCCAGTGAGACCGTCGGAAGCCAGGGAAAGCAAACCTCAACACTCTGCGATGCCGCCGAAACGAAGCCTGCAAAACGTCACCCATCCGTCTGATGGGGATCCGCCGAGGCTCCACCAGGAACTGCGGCAGGACCACCAGGATCCGAATCAGCGGATGCGGCAAGAGATCGCGGACGCCATCTGTGATCGTTACCATATATCTCGGTCCCATTGCGAATCGGCGGCTGACGAGACTCACTGATCGCGCCCACCATCATGGGTCTGGTGAGCGCGGTCCAGCCAGCCAGCAGGCCTCTTTGCGGAACACCGAACACCGGCTCGGCGGCGGCGCCCTCCTCGGCGAGTACGTCATTGGCCGCCAACACCCCGGACATCGCCGAGCGCTCCATCAGTCCCGCGCAGAACGGCAGATAGACGAAGTCACCGGCAATCCGGATACCGCGCGCATCGGTGCGCATCTCTGGTCGCCGTCCAGCGTGGCCCGGGGGGAACGCCGGTGCGGTGGCTTCGTAGCGGCACAGTTGATGAAGCACCGAGGCGGTCCGGGTCTCCGGCCACAGCGCGGCAAGCTCCTCGCGCATTCGGGAAGTGGCCCGCATGGCGTCTGGTTCGGCGCATGCGTAGGAGTGCAACTCCAATACCGCGCCGCCGGATGCCGCCGCCCACCGCCGGGACGGGTTCTCCAGCCGGTGATAGCAGGTCACCGAGCCCAACGCTGGTTCGCCGGTCACCGCGGAGAACGTCGCGCGCTCGGGCGCCACGTCCCGATCCAGCCACAGCCGGCTCACCGCGAACGGTGGCGCCACGCTCAACGCGGCCACCTGACCGGCGAGCCGGGGCGCTATCCGGCGCAGCCTCGGCGAGTTCTCGACCAGCTGTTTCAGGCCTCGGGGGTCGAGCGCGAGCACCAGGTGACGGGCGGTCAGCACGTCGTCGGCCAGCTGTACGCGCCACTGGTGATCGACCGCCGGCTCGATGCTCAACGCCGTGCTGGCGGCGCGGACCACCGCGCCGTGCCGGTGCAGGTGCCGAACCATCGGCTGCCATATGCAGCTGCGGTAGTCGGTGTCGGGCGCGTCGAACCCCAGGCCTTCCGGGTTACCGAGGAAGTAGAAGTGGAACATGGCCACCAGTTCGGCGGCCGACAGCCCACCCGGGGCACAGAAGAACGACCGCGCGAACGCTTCGAACAACATCACCCTGGCCCGCTCGGTGATCCGCAGCTGGTCGAGGAACCGCTCGGCCGGGATATGGTCCAGAGCGCGGGTGGTTCGCTCGGCGTGATAGCCGAGCAGCTCCATAGCGAGCATCCGATCGGCTCCGGTGACATCGCGCAGGCTGAGGCTGGCCGAGCGGGCGAACAACGCGAGCAGGCTCAGCGGCGGGGTGCTGGGCAGCCCAGTGAGGTCCTCATCCGGCCACCGCCTGGCGATCACCGGATAGCCGGCGACCGGAACGAGGAAGCTCAGGTCGGGATCGGCCCGACGGAGGATGGCTCGCCAGGTGTAGTACTGCCGGAAAAACGCGTGGAAGCCGTGCTCGACGACTTGCTCGGTACCGTCGGGCAGCCGGTACGGCCACGCCCCGAGGCGGCCGCCGAAGTATTCGGCGGCTTCTAGCAGAATGACCCGTGCCCCACGTTCAGCCAGCACTACCGCCGCGGCTACCCCCGCGACCCCGCCGCCGACAACGATGGCGTTTGCGCCCGGCGGTACCATATGGGGAAGCGAGCGGTTCGGGGTGACGAGGGCATGCGCTCGCATAGACCACGGCGTTGCCCTCGTGCGTCGGCTGTTGATCATGTCGTACCATACCACCGACACCCCGGGTAGCCAAACCGTTACGGATGAATTCCCGGGGGTCATCTGTTCGTCTAGTTGCGGAACAAGTATGCGGTGGTGAATTTCTTGGAGCCGACTACGGTAGTCTTCCCCGTCGTCGGCGCGGATCCGATTCGACACCGCGAGCGCCGTGCCGCCGTCGCCACCGGCACGGCGCTGGTGAGCCTGAGTATCGTGCTGCTCTACGCAACGGTGGGTATCCTGCCGGAGGACCCGCTGATCTGGGTGCTTACCCCGGCACGGGTAGTGCTGGGTGTCGGGCTGGTCGCGTTGCTGCTCAGCGGGGCCGCGCCCGCGCTGTGGCGCACCTCGCTGGCACCGGCTGTGGCGTCGCTGCTGTTCGCCGCGGCACTGGCCACGGTGGTATCCCGGCAGGATTGGTCAGCTTGGCGAGGGGTCCTCACCTCGTTTGCCGCGTTCGTGCTTGCCTTCGGAGTTCGCCGCTTACTCTCCAGCTCACGTGCCGCGCTCGGTCAGCTCTCGCTGATCGGGGTTGCGGTGGCCGGCGGGGTCGGGATACAGCAAGCGGCCAACGATATCCCAACAGGTTTCTGCCGGGGCGCGGCGAATGCCCTCGCCGACACCTGCGGATCAGGCGCGGCGGTGCGAATCATCGGCACGTTTGGGAATCCGAATCTGCTGGCCGCGTTCCTCGTGCTCATGCTTCCGCTGGCGGCTTTCGGCGTGGCTGTGCTCCCTGAACGATCCACCCGACTGCTCGGTACCGCCATCATCGTTCTTGGCTACCTGGCCACGATTCTGACCTGGTCGCGGAGTGGGGTGCTCGGAGCGCTCGCCGGTGCGGTCGTATTCATCCTGCTGCGCAGACGGGGCAGCCGACGATTGGTCGTGAGCGTTGCCGCGCTGTGTGCCGTGATCGTCGCCTTGGTGGTCGCCGCCGGTGGCTCAGTCGGTGTGCGCGGGCAGGTCTGGACCGCCGCGCTCCGGTTGCTGCTGGCCCACCCGCTCGGGGTGGGACTGGGTCGAGCGGGACCGTTGATATCGGCGCGGATCCCGGGTAACCAAGGGATTCAACATGCCCACAATCTATGGCTGAACTGGGCGGTCGAGGCCGGCTATCCTGGGTTGGTTGCCATGCTCGCGGTTACCGTCGTCGCCGCCATTATCGCGGTGCGAGCCAGTCGGGGAGGATCGCTCCCGGCGGCCGCCATCGGGGCCGGGTTAGCCGGGTTCGCCGTGATCTGTTTCACCGATGACCCGGTCAACGCCCTGCGGGTGTCGCTGGCTTTCTGGATCATGCTCGGCCTGCTCGCTGGCGAAGCTCCGGTGGTCGCGCCCGCTCGGAAAGATCCGGCTCCTACGGCCGACCCATCCTCAGAAGAGGGCCCGCCTACTGACGTCATGGCGGTGAGCGCCACGAGCGCAACCGCGAGTTCTACGCGCCATCGCCGGTCACGCGCTGAGCCCCTCGCCGCGCCGCGTAGTGTCGGCCCACCGGAGGAGCCGACGCCGCATCCGCGGGTTGACGGGTCATGGCCGATGCACCGGATCGACGATCAGCCGGTGCGCCGGGGTATCACGCGATAGCCCTTCGACCCGCTGTTTCGCCGGTTTGTTGATGCGTAGGCATTGCCGATGCGCGCGACCGATTTCGGCGCGGTATGCGGGCCGGCATGGCCTCAGCCCAGTGATCAGCAACCCGCCAGCTATTTCATCGAGCGGGGCACTCGAAGACCTAACCGCCGGAATTAACCGCATGCTCAAGGCGGGCGAACTGTAGTGCCGCCTCGACTCGACCGGTAACTCCCAGCTTACGCATGATCCGAGACGCGTGCTTTTTCACCGTCGTCTCCGATACGTGCAGCCTCGCACTGATCTCTCTATTCGTCATCCCATTGGCTATCAATTTCAGAACTTCGACTTCCCGATCCGTTAGCGATCTGAGCCATTCGTCACCAGGCTCTCCGCTGGCATCATCTCCGGTGCCACTGAAACATCGTAATTTACTCTCGGTAAAGATGCAGACTGAGCACCCTCTGCTCACGATGGCGATGATGCTGGCGAGGTCACCCTGGACCGCATCTAAGTCGGCATAGCCCGAAACCTGTGCTTGCAGGATCTCTTTCAGCTTCAGCTGGGAACCCTCTGAGCGAAGCACGATCACGTTCGGACAGTCGATCTCACCGATCAATCGCTTGAGGTCTGATCCTCCGAGGCGCCGAAGATTTATCAGTACAACGTCCGGCGATAAATCGGCCGCTGCGCTGAGCGTGCTCCTTGCTTCGCTTTCCACGCCGGCGACGCATAGAATAGGTGACTTGTTGGCCATAGCGACTAACCCTGAGCGGGTCACGTAATGATCGTCGGCGATTAACAATCGAATCTCTGACACGCCCCCCTCCAGGGATTAGGGTCTCACCTGATTGTTGAGGTGCCGATACATGAGTCGACCACGTACAGCACTTCAAGCCAATACTCTATCTAGGTGAACAAATTGTTCGCAACATAGTCACGTTATGTAACATCGCTAGGCCGTTCGAGGGAGGTCTTAATCAATCTGAGTTAATAGGTTTACCTAACATTGTAAGATTAAGTCACAGACAGTCACTTTGATCTCCTCCGCCGGGCGGCCGAAAGACTCCTCGGGTTGGTCGAATGATCCACACCTTGTTTGAGAATAAATCTGCGTAGAGTGTTCACATAATCACAATACGTGGCGGTATTGGGTCATTCGAATGAACTGAATAGCTCGGACGTTGTAACGTTGAGGGCCTTCGCGTTCCTGGAAAGAGCGCCGAGTTCTTCCGAGCGCACTAAACTTTTGGGTCATTCGGACCCGTCGGAGAACCCAGATGATTACCCGGAGCGCGGGTCCTAAGTAACCTGGCGCACGTCAGGCTCCGCCCACTACTCTCGGACTCGTACAGCTCACGTACAGCTCACGTACAGCTCACGCGGAAAAACCTCCTTCTCCGAGAGAAACGAGGGAGCGCGCTTAGTCAGTGAGGCGGCAACCCTCCCGGATCTAAATCACAGAAAGGTTTGAAATGCGCACCATCGACTCCCTGGTCAAAGAAGTAAAGGCTCACCGAGTATTTAGCCATCCGCTCTATCAGCATTGGAGCCACGGCGCTCCAGAGCCTGAAGTAAGCGGGGCGATGTTCCATCAGATTCAGAAATTCTGTGTGTCCACCAGGCCTGGCGGAGTATTTATTAAAGCTCTTCGGAAATGGGGATGGGATGAGCAGGCCAGCTTGTTGGAAGAGATCGTTGAGAGCGAGTCAGGCCATGGCCCCGAGCTCGCGGCCATGGCGGGACATATTATTAACTGCTCCGGAGCGGGCCGTGTCTATTCAGATGTCTTCGATACGAAGGATGTTGAGGCGGGTCTCAAGGCGTCTTCTGATCGGCTACTCGGAGGACTCCCGGGCTACGACACGATAAATGGGTACACTGTACAGGCCGGCGCTGCGATCAAAGTTTTCCTCAGGCGGTACAGATCGGATCGCGACATAACTATCCGGAATCTCGGGACTGCGCTTGCGTTAGAAGTTATCTTCAATCGATCACTTATTCCCGGTGAAAAACGAGCCTTGGTAGATAGTGGAAATTATCCGACAGTGACGATGAACGAGCCTGAGATGCACTATCTAGCCGAACATTGGGGCGAGTGCGGCGCTGAGCAGCTACATGAACAGAACGTCATCGAGGCGGTTGCGACAGTCTTGGATGAGGACACTTCGGAGCAGATCGAGTTGGGGGTGCGCGACTTTCTGGAGTCGCTCGCCGCGCTTTGGGACGTAATTGACTCGGCGCTACTCGCGTCCGGTATTCGGGAGCCGTCGGTTGTTTGATCCAGAGAATGTCCTGATGGGGATGAGACAAAAGTACCCGTCCTCATCAGGACACGTGCAACTTCATGTAAACCGGAGCGTTACCCATGAATTTCCTTAGCGCCCGCGGGACACACGAGCACGTCGCCAGAACACAACTCCGGGACGGATCCGTATGTATCATCGCGGTCCACTCCACGCGCTTAGGGCCGTCGCTTGGCGGAACGAGATTATTTCCTTATGCGAGCGATGCAGAGGCACTTGCCGATGCTCTGAGACTGTCTGAAACGATGACTTACAAGGCGGCGTGCGCTGGTCTTCCTATTGGCGGCGGGAAAGCCGTTATTGTCGGACTAGCCTCCGAGAAGTCTCCGGATCTATTCCGTTCATTCAGAGAGTTCGTCAATGAATTCAAGGGAAGCTATATAGCGGCGTGTGATATGAACGTCACACCGGAAGATCTGAGACCGGCGCGCGAGGTGTCGCAGTGGATTCACGGCATGCCTAGAAGTGACGGGGGATGCGGTGATTCTTTTGTGCTAACCGCTTTTGGCGTATACCTCGGGATCAGAACGTGCCTTGCCTATACGACCGGGTCAACATCCTTGTCTGGCCGCAGCATCGGCATCGATGGGGCCGGGAAAGTGGGACGCCGACTTGCTCGAATGCTCAGCTGGGAAGGCGCTGACCTATATAATGCCGCCCTCGATGTGATAAGCCCCAATTCAATAGGTGGCCGAATAGACTTTAGCACGGCTAGTTCATTACGATGTAAGATAGTCGCGGGCGCCGCCAATAATCAGCTTGTCTCCGCGGAAGCCGCGGAAGCGCTGCTGAAGCGAGGAATTTTATACGCGCCCGACTTTGTGATCAATGCTGATGGCCTGATCCAGGTTGTGGACGAGCTGCATGAAGACGGAACTTCTCATGAGCGGTCTCGTTCGCAGGTGTATATGATCCCAGCGCGTCTCCAGGAAATTTTCTGGCGTGCTCACCAGAATGGATTAATTCCGCACCATGTCGCGCTCAAAATGGCTCAGCAACGACTTTGTCGATCAGCTACTTCAACAATCCGCTAGAAATTCCTCAATTTAAAGGATCACGATGAAACTCGAGGATGCCATCAAGACACGGACAAGTCAGCACTATCTCGTCGATCCCGCGCCATCCGATGAAGAGTTCCTGGACATACTGCGATGGGCTGCGCTTGCTCCCGATCATGGGCGGCTACATCCCTGGCGCTGGATCCTCATACGAGGAACCGGTCGAGCCGCTCTCGGCCTGTCTTTCGCGGCCGGATGTGAAAGTTCGAAGGCTAGTCGGGCCGCGGCGATCCCACTGCGAGCGCCGCTACTCGCGACCCTTATTTTCAGTCCCAGATTAAAGCACAAAGTGCCCTGCTGGGAGCAGCTGGCCGCCACTGCTGGGATGGCGAACTCTCTGATGCTCTTGCTCCACGATCGAGGGTACGGATCAATCTGGCGAACAGGTCCCTATACGGAATCAGCTGACGTCCGTGTCATGCTCGATCTGGATCACAGTGAGTTAATCCTCGGATGGTTCTATATCGGTACGTCGGACACAAATAGAACGGCTCGCGAGCGGGCTCCGGTACCGGTAGCCAGCAGAGTATCAAAGTTTCGTCAAGCTGAGCGCCTCGCGTCAGTCCGAGCATCCAGGGTCGGCATCGAGCGACATCTAACCGCTAATCGAAGACTCCACACTGTCGCTTAATGCTCACCTAACCCACGTGATTTCGGCACAGATTTACCGCCAACAATCTACGGACTTGGACCTGACTACGGTATCGATTTCAAATCTCAACATTAATTTCTTAAAGGAACGGTCACGATTGATCTCGACTTTCGCATTTTTGGCGGAGGTCCAGGTGGGCTGGGGGTGACCGGTCGGTGGGCTGGGCTGGCGGTCCGCGGCGTGTCGCGTTGATCACTGTGGGGGTGTGAGGGGAGCATCAGCGGCTTTGATCACAGCTGTGGCGTTGCCGAAAAGGGTGTTCCGCCGATGCTGCGGGTGTGGCCTTACCGGGCACGCTTGCGCGAGTGCTGGCCGGTGTCTGGCCCCGTGTGTCACTGCCCCCGCGTTCGCGACGTTCACCGTGCTGGTTGCCGGGTTGGTGGCCAGCCAGCCGGTGGGGCGCATGGTGTGCGGGATGGGTGTTGGGGGCGGATTTGGCGCGGGTGGGGCATCACTGCCGGGCGTATCGGTTTGTCGCCACCGCCCGCTGGTGCCTGTGTCAGGTTGGCCTGGTGCTCGCGGAGCTGATCGTG
>Ga0213881_10000561_pt1 | contig 22814 bp, 23 predicted proteins | sample BarmaccoBMER_R08_FD_160104 | JGI IMG/M metagenome (GOLD analysis project Ga0213881, IMG submission 160104) | Barbacenia macrantha exposed rock microbial communities from rupestrian grasslands, the National Park of Serra do Cipo, Brazil - ER_R08 ... | reverse complement strand
AGTGGTATTCGATAAAACTGGAACTTTAACTATTGGTCAACCTACAGTCACTGATTGCCTCCCAGTTTCAGATTTAACTCCAATTCAACTGCTGCAATTAGCCGCGACAGCTGAAAGTGGCACATCCCATCCCCTCGCAACAGCCATTCAGCAGGAAGCACAACGGCAAGGGGTAGAAACACTTGCTGCCTCTGGCTTCTATACAGAAGCAGGACTGGGAGTGGCGGCGCAAGTAGCAGAGCAGCAGGTGTTGCTGGGCAATAAAGACTGGTTGACTCAGCACTCAATTGCTATTGGTGAGACTGATCAAGCACAAGGCAGTACACTGGCAGCAGCAGGGAAAACGGTAGTTTATGTAGCAGTTGGCGGTGCCTTGGTCGGATTGATTGCTGTTACTGATACCCTCAGAGCAGAAGCGAAAGCCGCAGTCGCTCAGCTGCGTCGGATGGGTTTGCGGGTCATGCTTCTAACTGGGGATAAGCTAGAATCAGCTAATGCTGTGGCATTGGCTTTGAAACTCAATTCAGATGACGTGCTTGCAGATGTCCGCCCAGAGGGTAAGGCAGCTGCTATCCAACAACTTCAGTTGTCAGACCAACGTCGAGTAGCCATGGTTGGAGATGGAATTAATGATGCTCCTGCACTTTCCCAAGCTGATGTCGGGATTGCTCTGCGTGCAGGAACTGATGTGGCGATGGAAACGGCTCAGATTGTGTTAATGCGCGATTGCCTGAGCGATGTAGTCGCAGCGATTCAGCTTAGTCGCGCCACGTTTAATAAGATTCGCCAAAATTTGTTTTGGGCTTTCGCTTACAACACGCTTGGGATTCCAGTTGCTGCTGGTGTTCTGTTGCCCAGCCTTTGTTTCGTTCTCAACCCTGGGGAAGCTGGTGCTTTAATGGCTTTTAGTTCCGTTAGCGTCGTCACAAATTCGTTGTTATTACGCTCTGCATTCACGAAGTCACCTTGCTATGTAGATGTTGCTTCCTTTGAGAAGGGTGACTACTACAGCAAAGGATGAAATGTTTCGAGCCAATGAAGAGTAAACTTATCTTGATACGTCACCTCTAAAGTCGAAATGTAGGATAGTTTTGGCAGAATAGTAAACTAGCTTTACAGTCGATTATTCAATGTCTTCACAAAGTCACTTATTAATCATTCAAGACGATCAGGGGCGTAAGGAATTTCCCTTGGACGGTCCTGTCTATACTATTGGCAGAGATAGCCATGCCGATATCCGACTGTTTTCACAGTTTGTCTCACGCCGTCATGCAACACTCATCCAGATGTCGAGGTCTGACGGTAGCACATATTACCAGATTAACGATGGTGACTCAAGCGGCAAACCTAGTGCTAACGGGATGCTAATCAACGGTCGCAAAGTCTCAACTCACAACTTAGAAAATGAGGATGAGATTGTGTTTGGACCTCAAGTGCGTGCTATCTATTATCTTTTGGGGCGAGAGACATTGACAACAGGACCGCAGGACGAATGGGATGTCACATTGATCAGTCCGAATATGCTGCCAGTTACTGAAGACTAAAAGCTTATGGCAGCTAATGCCATAAAAGCCTACCCGGCAACACTTTCAACCAATTGCCAGTTATGGTTATTAGTGATCGCCTGATAAACCAGATTAAACATTTGGTGACAGTGGTTGTTAACTTGGAGCGGCAATTCCTCGTTTTTGATCACAAAGTTCATCCGCGCTTCTGTGTCAGTGGCTGAAATCTTGTCAATCAAAACTTCTACTGTTACCAACTTTGTAAAGGGGACTTCACCAGGGATCTCACGCGCCATCACGTAGTCGCCCGTGTCATAAATAATATCAAGGCTACAGGCTTGTAGAACTTCTGTGAGCAACTGCCGAAGATAGTCAACGAACTCGAACCGCCGTGGCACGGCAGGAGCTGCGTTGACTTCGTCAAAAGGAACAACAACTGTAAACGAACAAAGATAGCGAGCCATAATAGATCCTCGCCTGGGAACGACGGTCGATCCTATGATACCGAACCAACAACTACGAGTCATGATCGCAATCATCTATTAAGGAGAAAGAGATGGGAGGTAAACTGATTGTGTTTGAGGGAGTAGAAGGCTGCGGCAAAACTACTCAACTACAGCGGTCTTGGCAATGGCTTCAAAGTCTCCCTACCTCTTGTCCCTTGTCAAAAGTTGTCGTCACTCGTGAACCAGGAGGTACTGAGTTAGGATTGAAACTGCGGCAATTGCTGCTGCAAACAGAAGGAAAACCAATGCAGGATCTGGCTGAGCTGTTGCTATATGCTGCCGACCGGGCACAGCATGTTGAAGAGGTGTTAAAGCCACACTTAGCTGATTCAGCGCTAGTTTTATGCGATCGCTACACCGATTCGACTATTGCCTATCAAGGCTACGGTCGAGGTTTGAGCCTCGGTTTAATTGAGCAGCTCAACCAGATTGCTACAAGTGGGCTAGAAAGCGATTTGACGCTGTGGTTGGATGTTGATGTTGCGCAAGGGCTAGCACGGGCAAAGGGCAGAAGCTTCTTTGATCGGATTGAACAGGCAGAACTAACATTTCATCAACGAGTCCAGCTGGGTTATGGAGAGTTAGCTAAAGCTCACCCACAAAGAATAGTACGAGTCAATGCTAGCTTGGATGAAGTTGCTGTACAAGAGCAGATTCAGGCAATTTTGTGGCAACGATTGCCCCAGTGGTATGAGGGATGGGAGAGTTGAGCAATTTTTTTGTATCCCTTTTAGGGCAAAACCAAGCGGTTGAGCTACTGACTCAAGCAATTGTTAAGAATCGGATTGCTCCTGCCTATCTGTTTGCTGGTCCAGATGGGGTAGGGCGCAGTCTAGCAGCTAGGTGCTTCGTGGCACAGATATTTTGTGCTCTTTTGCCAACAGAGCGGCAGCAACAGATACAACACCGCTTGCAGTTAGGCAATCATCCAGACTTGCTGTGGATAGAACCTACTTATCTCCACCAAGGGCAAAGACTTTCTTCTGCCGAAGCAGCTGCGGCTGGGTTAAAGCGCAAGGCACCACCTCTTATTCGGCTAGAGCAGGTGCGAGAAATTGCCCAGTTTCTCTCCCGCCTGCCATTAGAAGCACCGAGGAGTGTGGTTGTCATTGAGCAAGCTGAAGCTATGGCAGAAGCTGCAGCAAATGCTTTACTAAAAACGTTAGAAGAACCAGGACTGGCAACGATTGTATTGATTGCACCATCCCCAGAATCCTTGTTACCAACGCTGGTATCTAGGTGTCAGCGCATTCCCTTCCACCGTCTAGATTTAGAGGGGATGACTCAGATATTGCAGCAGACTGAGCATGCAGAAATTTTGCATCACCCGTCAGTCCTGGCGCTTGCTCAAGGTAGTCCAGGAGCAGCGATCGCCTCCTGGCAGCAGCTCCAAGTCATTCCTCCTGACTTACTCCAAGCGATAGTTTTCCCGCCCAAATCCCTCAAGGATGTGCTAGAAACCGCTCGTCAAATTGATAAAACTCTAGATACAGCAGCTCAGCTCTGGCTAGTAGATTATCTACAGCACCATTACTGGCAGCAAGTTTCACTTGGGCAAATTCAGCGCTTTCCCTTACAACAGCTTGAGCAAGCCCGCAAGTCTCTGCTTTGCTTTGCCCAACCACGACTGGTTTGGGAATGTACGCTGCTAGCAATGTTGCAGTAGCGGTTATACACACTCTCAGAGCAGCTCAATGGAGAATTGTGCGATGATAATAGAAGCGCAACCATTTCGAAGGTAGGCGACGTATGAGTGAGATCGCCTTAGTTCAAGAAGTTTTTCCCGAAGCTCAAATCCGAGACTTTCTCAATCGAGGTTTGGAGCGTGCGACTAAGACCCTCAGCACGGTTATGGCTCGATTTCGAGGCAGAACTTACTTAGAGTGGTACACCTACTTTGAGGAGCGGAATTTTCAACCCATCTTGCGGGAAGCTCCCATCCTGGCACGATTAGAACTGGCACTTTACGAGGGGATGGTACTGCAAGCTGAAGAAGCGGCACAAAATTGGACCAATCTACTTCCTGAGGAACGTGAGCAGTATAGGCAGATGGCTTTGATATTGTCTGAGCGAGAACCCACAAATTATACGCTTCTAGATCGAGTTGGGCTAACCTATGACTCCGTGATGGTAGCTTATAATTTCTTTTGGCAAAGTGCTCGACGAGACCAACTCTTAGATAAGTTTGCTCACATTATCTTTGAGGCAATTGCTCGGAATAGTGACGTTGAGGCAGAACAATTGTCTACCGGAACGTGGCAATTAGTTCTTGGGACGCAACCGCTAGAGCAGATTCTTGAGAAAAGTAAACAGCAGATTCATCGGTTAGATCAGTTAGAACCCTTGACCGAAGAGGAAAAGCAGGAGCAGTCTGAAACTTTCGAGTATCTGAAGCAAGAATTCGGTTGGAAGTAAATGCAACCTTCAAAATGCCGTTTGTTCTTCTCGATTCTTATCCACTTTCTCTGATTACAAATCCAGCAGCTAAGGAAGAACCCCTTGCTTGCCAGCGTTGGGTCAAACAGTTAGTCCGTAACAACATTGTAGTAGCCGTGCCAGAGATTATCGACTACGAACTGCGTAGGAAACTGGTTTTCGGCAAGAAGCTTGCAAGTGTTCAATCTCTCGACTTGGTTGGCAAAATGGGAATTGCCTACTATCCGCTTTCGACTGAGATCATGTTGAAGGCATCTCAACTATGGGCATGGGCAAGACAGACAGGGCAAAAAACTGCTCATGATGAGAAAATTGATATTGACGTTATTCTTGCATCTCAAGCAATTACGCTTGCTTCCCAATATGGGGATTATGTTGTCGTTGCAACAATTGACACAGATGATATCAATCGATATACCCCTGCAAAGAAATGGCAGGAGATCACAAGCGAAAACTGCTTCAGTTCAAGGGTAAGGTAACGTTAGAACATGCACACAGCGGTCGAAATCCTGTTAACTGCGACTGAGGTGAAGCATATCTTGTGTGTCAAAAAGACTATCCCTCCATCCTCTGCTTGCCTAGTAAGGCAAAACTTTATCACAATTTTTTGCAACAAAGCAAGCAATTGCCCCAATTTTTGCCAAGATAAGATTGTTCTTTTGCCAGCAATTTAAAAATTTGCCATGACAGTCATGACAGAAAAACCAATAGGTAATAACGCTGGTGGTTTCCTCATTCTCATTTTGCCAATTGCAGTTACGATCGTCTTCCTATTCACAACTTGGCCATTGCTACTGGCATTAGTTGTGTTCAGTATTAGCTTCAATGTTTGGCAACGCTATCAATGGCAAAAATGGAGCCAGCAGGTCAACCCCATATTTCATCAGTTGATTCAGGCTAACCGAGGTTGCATTACTCCCTTAGACTTGGCACTCAAGGCTAACTTCTCAGCAGAGACAGCTAAAAGATATCTAGATAGTAAAGCTGAAGAATTTGGTGCCCAGCGTCAAGAGCATGAAGATCGGGGCACAATGTATTACTTTATAACCGCTAGCACTTTAGGTACCATATTTGACGATAGCGAACCTCAAGATTCCGTCACACATAGCTCTTCAGTTTCGCTCTCACCAGCTCAACGGTTCGCCGGGGGTAGCTCTAGTGACTCCCTTGAGCAAGCTCAAGGGCTCGCCGGATCTGGCTCCGGCGACTCAAGAGCGCAAGCTCAAAGTACAGCGATGACTGATAATGTCCAAGAGAGAGCAGAGGGAACCCAAGTACTACAACAGGTACAGATGCCTTCGGACTCTCTCATTCAAACTGAATCTAAACAAACGCCTTCGGACTCTCTCATCCAAGCTGAACTTGCCAAGCGGCTTGACGTTCATTCCAGCACCGTATATAAACGGCGTGCCGATCCCGACTTCCCTGAGTGGAGCCGGAGCAGAGATCCGGAAGGCATAGCGTGGAAATACTCACCAGCTACTAAGGACTTTGTGCCGCTGCTAAACCAATAGCTTCTGAAATAGAATTCTTACCCTGCTGCTCCAACTTTTGCAGCAACCCTTGAAGGATGCGACGCACCATCCACGGACCTTCGTAAATCCAGCCTGTATAAACCTGAACTAGGCTAGCACCAGCAGCAATCTTCTCCCAGGCATCTTCGCTTGTGAAAATGCCACCTACGCCAATAATCGGCAACTGACCTTGAGTTTGTTGCCAGATAAAACGGATCACCTCAGTAGAGCGATCGCGCAATGGAGCACCGCTAATTCCACCAGCTTCCTTATAAATATTTAGCGGGGGGATGTGCCTGCCTGCAATCCTAGCAGCTGGAATCGTTTGAGTTTTTAGTCCTTGACGACTGATTGTGGTATTGGTTGCAACAATCCCAGCGATTCGGTGTGCTTTTGCTAATTGAAGGATGTTTGCGATCTCCTCCCATTCCAAGTCTGGAGCAATCTTGACGAGAATTGGCTTCTCCCTTTGGTTTTCCTGTTGTAACCTGTCTAAAATCTGACTCAATGAAGTTGCCGTTTGCAGCGATCTTAATCCTGGTGTGTTGGGCGAGGAGACATTGACCACAAAGTAGTCTCCCCAATCTTTTAACAGGCGAAAGCTGGCAAGATAATCCTCAGCTGCCTCTTCCAATGGTGTCACCTTAGATTTGCCGAGGTTGATTCCAATTGGAATTTGTTGTGCTTTTTTAGCCTGAGCTGCCAATCTTTGTGCCATTGTCGCCGCCCCATCATTGTTAAAGCCCATCCGATTGAGAGCGGCTTTATCTTGTGGCAGACGAAACAAGCGAGGGCGGGGATTTCCTGGCTGTGCTTGCCAAGTTACTGTACCTAGTTCAGCAAAGCCAAAACCGAGACTTGACCAAATGCTAGCAGCAACGCCATCCTTATCGAATCCAGCCGCTAAACCGACAGGATTGGGGAAACAGTTACCCCACAACATTTGCTTTAATCGGTCATTGTTCAAGCACAAAGAATTTTGTAAGACACTCTGTACTTGGTTTGCGGGTGGGTGATCGCTGTGATGGCTAACCCAGCTTAGCGCCCGAATTGTTTGCTGATGCAACCATTCTGGGTCTGTTTTCAGCCCCGCAAATAACAAAGGTCGGATTCCTAGCTGATAAATATCCAACTGACGGCTTTAAACTAACTCCGATTGTGCCTGTACTGGTGGTGGTTCAATTTGGGGTTGAAATTGGAACAAGGAGTAAACCACATTACGTCGGATGTTGATCATCATGTCCAGGAAGAGTTCGTAACCCTCACTCTTGTACTCAATTAATGGGTCCTGTTGTCCATAGCCCCGTAATCCTACCGATTCGCGTAGGGCATCCATCTGTTGCAGATGCTCTCGCCAGAGAGTGTCAATCTGCTGCAAAATAAAGAAGCTCTCAGCCTGTCGCATTAAGCCGGACTGGATTTGCTCGATCTGGGCTTCTTTCATATCGTAGGCAATTCGCACCTGCTCGTGCAGGAAAGTCTTGATCTCGCCCATTGACAAGTCTTCTAGTTGACTTGGCTCTAGGTCAGAAAGGAGATAGACAAACTCTTTCACCTTATCGACCATCGTGCTCAACTCCCACTCTTCCGAGGGCAGTTCTAGGTTGATGTAGTACTCCACAATCTCATCCATCGTTTTTTCGGCGTACTTGAGAACCTGCTCTTTGAGGTCTCGACCTTCAAGTACCCGCCGCCGCTCGGCGTAGATTGCGCGACGCTGATTATTCATCACCTCGTCGTACTCAAACACCTGCTTGCGGATGTCGTAGTAGTAAGTTTCAACCTTCTTCTGAGCCCCTTCCAAACTACGAGTTAGCATGCGTGACTCAATCGGCATGTCTTCCTCAACTTGGAAGGCATTCATTAAACCCGCAACGCGATCGCCACCAAAAATCCGTAACAGATTGTCTTGTAAGCTCAAGAAGAATCTTGTCGAGCCAGGGTCACCCTGCCTTCCAGCACGACCCCGTAACTGGTTATCAATCCTGCGTGATTCGTGACGTTCTGTACCAATTACATGCAGACCTCCGAGAGACACAACCTCATCGTGTTCCTGATTCGTGAATTGCTCGTATTCCTGCTTAAGCTTGTTGTAAGCTGCCCGTAGTTTTTGAATCACGAGGTCATCTGTTGGGGCTTTTTCTGCTGCTACCGCCACCCGGTCTTCTGCCGCTAATTCTGGCAAGCTCCGCTCCCCATATTCCCTCACAGCAAATTCTACAGCTTGTTTTAGCAACTGCTCTGCCTCTTTGGAGGGTTGAACAGGGAAAATCTGCGGCGATGCCTTCCAAGATTTCACCTTTTTACTTGGTGCAAAGCCTACCCCACTGTTACTACTGCTAGGCGGTAAGCCCGCAGCCCGGAAAGCGCCAAAGGAGTCATCATCTTCTGGTTGCACAATCTTGGGCATGAAGTATTCCCGTAGCTTTAACCGCGCCATATATTCGGCATTACCACCCAGAATAATATCTGTTCCTCGACCTGCCATGTTCGTTGCTATTGTCAGTGCCCCTTTGCGTCCTGCCTGAGCAACAATTTCTGACTCCCGCTCCACATTCTCTGGTCTGGCATTCAGCAGATTGAAAGGCACCTCTCGCGCTTTAAGGAGTTCACTGAGATATTCTGACTTTTCAACGCTGGTCGTTCCTACCAGTATTGGTCGTCCAGCTGCATGCATCTCGGCGCATTCATCTGCAACTGCCCGCCATTTCCCCTCCTCAGTTTTAAACACCATGTCAGACATATCCTGGCGTTTTCTGACTCGGTTGGTAGGAATGACCGCCACTTCCAGTTTGTAGATTTTTTCAAACTCTACCTCTTCTGTCTTGGCTGTTCCAGTCATCCCAGCCAACTTGGGATACAGCAGAAACAAATTTTGATAAGTAATTGTTGCTAGGGTTTGAGTTTCTGGTTGAATCTCTACCCGTTCTTTCGCTTCAATAGCTTGGTGCAGTCCATCGCTCCAACGCCTGCCAGGCAACACCCGTCCCGTGAACTCATCTACAATTACCACTTCGTCGTTGCGGACGATGTAGTTTACGTCTTTGAGAAATAGTTCTTTGGCTTTAATCGCATTGAAAACGTAATGTGCCCAAGGATCATTGGGGTCGTATAAATCTTCTACATGCAGAAGTTGTTCGGCTTCAGCAAACCCTTCATCAGTCAACAGCACGTTACGAGCCTTTTCGTCAACTTCGTAATGCTCTTCAGGTTTTAGCGCTGTTGCCACTTGGGCTGCTTGCATGTACTTTTCAGTTGGTCGTTCCACCTGCCCAGAAATGATCAGAGGTGTCCGAGCCTCATCAATTAAAATCGAGTCTACTTCATCAATAATGCAGTAGTTGAACGGGCGTTGCACGACTTCTGACATCGAGGTTGCCATGTTGTCGCGCAAATAGTCGAAGCCAATTTCGCTATTCGTGACGTAGGTGATGTCACAGTCATAGTTTTTCTTACGTTCAGCTGGTCCCATTCCCTGCTGGATTAGCCCCACAGATAAACCTAAAAAGCGATGGATCTGTCCCATCCACTCTGCATCCCGTCGCGCCAGGTAGTCGTTAACTGTTACAATCTGCACTCCTTTGCCCGTGAGTGCGTTTAAGTAAGCGGGGAGTGTGGCAACTAGGGTTTTCCCCTCGCCAGTTTTCATCTCGGCGATTTGACCTTGATGTAGGACGATACCGCCTAAGAGTTGGACATCGAAGTGTCGCAGCCCCAACACCCGCCGTCCAGCTTCTCGTACTACAGCAAAAGCTTCTGGCAGCACATCGTCGAGTGACGCGCCGCCTTCCAGTCGCTGTTTCAGCTCTGCTGTCTTACCAGTTAGCGCCTCATCAGACAGGGCTTGAATCTCTTCTTCCAGCAGGTTAATTTCAGTAACATAAGGCTGGTATCTTTTCAGCTTACGAGCGTTTGGATCGCCCAGCAAGTTTTTCAGCATGGCAGATGTGGGAAACTTCAGGATTTATACTTGTTGTTGAGTTTTGAGCTTTTTCTACCCTAAGACTGAGTACAGAGGCTAATGGGACAAACTCAAAACTTCTCTAGTCAGTTTTCTCGCTGTTCGCTTCGACTTTTTGACTATCTCCATAGTATCATTTTGCCCCAAGGTGAGTTAGCAACCTCCCAGTTCCAACCATTACGGGGCATTCTGCCACTCAGCCGTGAGGCGACGAAAATTGTACTGAGCAGCGCCGGGATGGCAACTGACACAACTACTCATCCGGATCGGTCGAGGCAGCTTGACTCTGGGATGGAGGGCTCTGAAATAGCGAGAGTCATTAACTCTATACGGCGTCTGCTCGTCAGCAGCTTGTTCTTGGGGACGGGAGTAAGCCCGTAAGTAATTCCACACCAGCAAGAGTGATGGGTCACCCAAAGGTGACAGACTGACACCATAGTGTTGCGGGTCCTGCAATAGATGTTGCCAGGTTTGCGTTGGCAGTACGGCTGGTGGTACGGCAATGTGGCAGGACGCACAATTTTCTAGATACGTTTCTTCCCCCAACTTGTAGCGCGGGGTAACTGGGTCAACAGTACCAATTGCATCTGAAATTGAAACTTTAGTTGTTGGCTGGGCATTAGCCATTAAGGCCAGCCCCCACCCTGTGGCAAGACTCCAAAGCAAAATTGCTAAGAACACAAGGACGGGAAATTGCCGTGGTTTTTGTCTGGCTAGATATGACATATCCAACAACCGTGTGTTTTGCTGAAGACTGCCAAAATTAATTCTAATTCACTTTGTAGCTACCGCAACCATACGACGGCTATCGAGCGCTAATGGCTCACCTTCTTTGCCGTAACCTTCCACTTGGCTGAAGCCAGCTTGGAGTAGCCAGTCACGTAGTTCGGGGTAGGTGAAGAGGCGGACAAAGAATTTCATCCGTCGAATTTTTCCGTCTCGGATGATAGTGCGCTCGGTGCAGATTCGACCATTGAGGACATCATAATGGCTTTGGTCAAGCATGAGATTGTCATTGCGCTCGGTAATAGACGCAGGCAGAAATGTCTTTAAGAGGCGATTGAGGTTCATTGTGTCGATGATTAGTTTGCCTCCTGGCTTGAGTGCATGACAAGCTTCAGTAAGGACTTGGCGGTTTTCATTATCCTCAAAGTAGCCAAAGGCAGTAAACCAGATGAGGATGTGGTCGAAGTATTCTTCCCAGGGAAGCGATCGCATATCGCCCTTGACATATTCCACTGCGACGCCTTGTTCTTCTGCATCATGACGAGCCTTAGCAAGGAAAAAATCTGTAGCGTCAAGCCCAGTTACCTGGCAACCACGTGCTTGCAGCTGATTAGCAATACGCCCATGCCCACAAGCTAGATCCAAGACATCCATCCCTGCTTTGAGATTGAGCAGATGCCAGATTAGGTTAACTTCTCGCTCAGTACGCTCTATTGTCAGATTAGGTTCGTAAAAGTAAAGATAGTCGTTGTCGAACAGTGCCTCAAAATCGAATGTTGCTGTACTCATAGTTCACTAATCTTTTCACGTTCGCCCACAGCGATTAGCGTAGGAGTTGCCACGTTGATGGCCTCAAGTTTCGCCAAATCCGTAGTCCCAGAAGCTTGTTCAATAGTAATACTTACGACTCTCTCTTCAACATCAAAATCAATAATTAGGTTGTCCGTAATCATATCTGTATTCGCTATTTTTGCGTCTGATAAGCTGATATAAAGCGTGTCTGTGTCAGAGAAATATTGAACTTTCATAGTGGCTATTGCCCTTTTTGTTGTCTCTTAAAGAAGTTGCGATCAAAGAAAGCATTGTGAACAGTTGCACCATCACTCTCAGTAATGACTCTGAGTGCCCGACCGCCAAATTCTGGAATGTTCCCTATATAGCTAATTCGTCCGTTGACTTGTACTTCCATTTTTACTGGATTTGCTAGCACTTGCTCAACCCACTCCAACTCAAAGGTCAGCCGGAGTTCTACTCCGGCTGCTGCTTTGAGCAAGCTCAACTTCTGGGTGTTTTAATCGAACGACTGTTTCAAAGTAACGAGTGGTTTTCATCCGGTAAGCTTCGCGGCATCGTTTGCATATACTTTTGTCTAAATGTCTAAGGAATCGGAACTGAGCGCAACAGCCGTTCCACGATTGTCTTAGAGCTACTTCCCCTTGCTGGAATCAGGCGGTGAGAAAGGACGAAAGGGGCAAGTGACTTAACACATCGGTTCTCTCATCCCTTACCCATTGAACAAGGATTTAGTTATGGTACAGTCAGCTTGAATTTGCTGCTTTAGTGCTTCTAAGGACGCAAATTTTTGTTCTGGGCGCAAAAACTTTTCTAGATGCACTTGTATGGTCTTACCATACAAATCCCCATGCCAATCTAAAAGATGCACTTCAATACTAGGACTAGTTCCATTGACTGTAGGACGTACACCAATGTTCATAACTCCCAGTTCGGTGGCATCTTCTATCAAAACCCGTACAGCATAAACACCGTGCCGGGGCAAAAACTTTTCAGGTGGTATTTGGATGTTAGCTGTGGGAAAGCCGATGGTTCTGCCTAGTTGCTGACCCTTAACAACAGAACCAATTAACATGTAGGGACGACCAAGTAGGGCTTTAACACATTCAAGATCGCCCTGCTGAAGGGCTTGACGGATGGATGAACTACTAATCCGCTCACCTGCACAAGTCTGTAGAGGAATAATAGTGGTGGGGATGCCGTAGGTTGCGGCAATTGCCTGTAGCTCGGTAGCAGTTCCACTCCTGCCCTTACCAAAGCGGAAATCCTCTCCCACGCTAATCTTTTGTACGTACAACTGCTGCAAGAGAATCTTCTCCACGAACTGCTGAGGACTCAAAGCTGCTAGTTCCCGGTCGAAGGGTAATAGTACTAGCTGTTGCACTCCTAGATTGATCAACTGTTGAACTTTTTCATTCAAGGGAGTTAACAAAGCACGGGTTTGCCCAGTGAAAAACTCTTGTGGGTGGGGATTGAAGGTAACAACCGTTGCATAGGTCCGCCGCGAGTTGGGAGCCTTACTGGATAGGGCAGGTGGCATTAATCTTGTCCCTCCTTTGCTCTCTTCAACGGCAGCACCGACACAGTTCAAAATAGGTTGAATGACCCGTTGGTGCCCACGGTGTACGCCATCAAAGTTTCCGAGGGCCACAGCGGCAGGCGTTAAAGTCTCAGTAGGAGAAGAAGTAATCCACACGCTTTACATTTTGACACAAATTGGATTTGAGCGCGATTGAGGTGCTACGGATTTCTACAGGCAATTGAATTTCCAACTTTTTTGCAAGCAATTCAATGCCGCCTTATCAGTCAGGTTGTACTGTAAGGGCGTCACAGTAATGTAATTGTCGCGGATCGCCTGCACATCAGTAGGGATTTGGTGAGGTAAATTCGGCTCTGGCTCGACTTCCTCCACTAGCTCTCCAGCTAGCCAGTAGTAAGTCTTGCCTCTTGGATCGAGCCGCTGCTCAAAAACATCGGCATAGCGACGCACTCCTTGGCGGGTGAGGGCAACACCAGCAATATCTTCGGACTTTACTGCTGGTACGTTGACATTGAGCAGTACGACTGACTGTAAAGGCTGGGCTACCAGCTGAGCAAGCAGGTTTTGAGCAAATGTCACAGCGCTCTGAAAATTCTCTGAGGAGAAACTAGCCAGACTAATGGCGATACTGGGAATGCCTTCGATCACTCCTTCCATTGCTGCTGATACAGTGCCAGAGTACAGAATATCGGTGCCTAAATTTGAACCATGATTAATACCAGAAAGCACAAAATCAGGGGGGCTATCTAGTAACGCCCATAATGCCAGTTTGACACAGTCAGAAGGAGTGCCAGAACAAGCCCAGGCTTTAACAGCAGGATGAAAAACTGACTCTACCACTTCGGCACGAATAGGCTGATGTAGTGTTAGCCCATGCCCCGTTGCCGACCGCTCTCTGTCTGGACAAACCACAGTGACTTCATGACCAGCTTCTGCTAAGCCATTAGCTAGACTGCGAATGCCCAATGCAAAAATTCCGTCGTCGTTACTGATTAGTAATTTCATCAAGTTTATAGTTTAGTCGAAATTTATTTAAGGGCGATCACCTCTAAACTAGTAGGGGCGGACGGTATCCTGTCACCTTTGATATTTGACCATTATTCTTCATGACGAATCAGCTGATTGATTTAGAAGCTCAATTAGAGGCGCTGCAGCAGGAAGCGAAAAGCGCGATCGCTGCCACTGACACCCTAGAACGCCTAGAGGAACTTAGAGTAGTTTACCTCGGTAAGAAGGGTCAACTGTCGGTGTTACTGCGGGGGATGGGCCAACTGAGTGCAGAGGAGCGCCCTCGCATCGGAGCGCTTGTTAATACAGTCAAAGAAGTTCTGCAAACAGGGCTAGAACAGCAACGGCAAAATCTGCAGTTGCGCCAAATCCAAACACAACTGGACGCTGAAACTCTAGACGTGACTATGCCAGCAGTTTATCGTCCCATTGGTCGGCGGCATCCGCTCAATAGCACCATTGACCGAGCGCTGGATATCTTTGTTGGTTTAGGCTACACGGTGGCTCAAGGACCAGAGATGGAGACGGACTACTATAACTTTGAGGCACTCAATTTTCTACCGGATCACCCAGCCCGTGATATGCAGGATACCCTCTATCTAAGTGATGGCAATCTCCTGCGTACCCATACCTCTACCGTTCAGATTCGCTACATGGAAGATAATGAGCCACCGATTCGAATTGCGGCTCCAGGTCGAGTCTATCGGCGAGATACCGTAGATGCAACTCATTCAGCAGTTTTTCATCAGATTGAAATTTTGGCTGTGGATGAGGAACTAACATTCACCGACTTGAAGGGTACTGTCAAAGTCTTTTTGCAGGAGCTATTTGGCGATGTCCCCATCCGCTTTCGCGCCAGTTATTTTCCCTTCACAGAACCCTCTGCAGAAGTGGATGTACAGTGGAACGGACGTTGGCTAGAAGTGATGGGATGTGGGATGGTCGATCCCAATGTCCTGGTGGCAGTGGGTTACGATCCAGAAATATACACAGGATTTGCCGCAGGTTTTGGAGTGGAGCGATTGGCTATGGTGCTGCATCAAATTGACGATATTCGCCGATTGTACAGCAGCGATCTGCGGTTCTTGCAGCAATTTTAGAGGGTGTGAGCAAGAGCTAACGTAAGGAATAGAGCCCAGATTCACAGTCTCTTGATGAAAGTTACAAGCGTTCAACAAAGAACGGTAAATGGTCTGCCATAGAGTTGAGGATGAGTCATCTGCTTAGCACCATGTAGTTTGCCTTGGGACTGTAGCAAGATGCATACTTTGGTGTTTTAAGCAATGTATTCCTTCAACCAACCATCCTGGCACAAGGTCAAAGCTGCATTTCAAAAAATCTGGAGATACCACGATTTTCGAGCACCCCAAGGCGAGATTGTGCAGACGCTCTTAGCTCAAAGGGACACATTAGTTATCATGCCAACAGGTGGCGGGAAATCAATCTGCTTCCAGCTGCCAGCATTATTACAAACTGGATTAACGCTGGTTGTCTCACCCTTGGTGGCATTGATGGAAAACCAGGTGCAAGAGCTTCTGGGGCGAGGCATCCCTGCTGCACTATTACATAGCCAACTTTCAATCTCGCAAAGAAAACAGACTTTGCGGCAGTTAGAGCAGCAGCAATTAAAGTTACTCTATCTTTCACCAGAAACACTTCTAAGCCTGCCTGTTTGGGAGCGTTTGTGTCAGCCAGATTTGCAAATTTCTATGTTGGCGCTAGACGAAGCTCATTGTCTAGCTCAATGGGGTGAGACTTTCCGTCCAGCATACTATCGTTTAGGAGCGGTACGCCCAGCTCTCCTAAAACACAAGCCTCCAGGTACAAATATCACAATTGCTGCTTTCACTGCCACTGCTGATCCACCGGTACAAAAGACCATCCAGAGAGTTTTGCGACTCCAAGAGCCAGCAGTCTTTAGTCTCAACCCCTATCGTCCAAATTTACATCTCCAAGTGCAGCAAGTCTGGACACCTAGAGGAAGACGGCAGCAATTACTCCGGTTTATTCGGGCACAGCAACAGACAACCGGATTGGTTTACATGCGATCGCGTCGAGATAGTGAAGACTTGGCAGCATGGCTAGAGCAGCAGGGCTATAGCACCTCTGCCTACCATGCAGGCTTAAGTTCCATTGAACGTCGTCAAATTGAACAATCTTGGCTTCAGGGTAATACCGAGTTTGTTATTTGTACCAACGCATTTGGTTTGGGCATCAATAAACCAAATGTCAGGTGGGTGGTTCACTTTCACGCCCCGTTCTTGTTGAGTGAGTATGTACAGGAGATAGGACGAGCCGGACGTGATGGGAAGCCTGCTGTCACCCTCACCCTAATTAGCGAAACTACAGGACTACTCGAACCAGAAGATAAGCGACGCAGGCAATTTTTTCAAGAACAGATACGAAGGCAGCAGCAATCAGCACAAACACTTGTTCGCAAACTGCCTGCTCAAGGAGAAATTGCAACTGTCAGCAAACAGTTTAAGGATGGAGAGATAGCTCTTTCCTTGCTACATAGTACAGGACGGCTGGAATGGTCTGACCCGTTTCACTACCAACTCCAGACAGGGAAATCTGAACCTGTTGGACAATCGAATACTCGTGCCGTGCAGCAGATGGTGGACTACCTTAAGACGAGGAAATGCCGCTGGCAAATGCTTCTACATGAGTTCGGCTTTAAAGAATCGCAGGAATTGCAGTGTGGTCACTGTGATAATTGCGATCGCTTAAAAGGTAAATGAAACTAATGCTATTACTCCTTTTGTTTTCCAACAGCTAGACCTACGCCAAATCCTCCTAATGCACTAATTCCAGCAGTTATAATTTTTTCAGAAAGAACTCCATCTTTTGTATAAGCTGCATAAACAAGTACGATAACTACTAACATCAATATTGCTGCTATCGCTAATCTTTTGGTTGTCTCAGCACTTAGGCTGCTTTGAAAAGCTCTCTCATTATCTTTCTCTGAGTTACTGATTATTTGCGATATATGTTCTGAGGTTACCTGTTTGGCAAGTAGGAGAAGGAGAGGGTCCAGAGGAAATCTGTGCAACGAGATTGCTGACAAATTTTTTCTCTCTAGGTGGAAGCTCTTGGAATGCTTCAAGAATTTCTGTAGGATTATCTTCTAAAGGTGGCTCTCCAGATTCTTTTTCTTCCTTGCTTAACTCTTTTTCCGGTCTGAATTCGGCGTTGTCCATAAATCTCTATTCAAAGAAATACTTTTCTAGCATTTCCTGAAGTTTTGATTCTATAATTTTGATTTCTAAGTTTACTTTACCTTCAATATAGGTTGAGTAAGCATGACTAACGATCGATTTAAACGCTTCATCGCTAATCTCTCCTTCCAAATGTAAATGAGATATATACGAAACTAGCACTTTTAATCTCTTTGTATTTAAATCATTAAATAAATTAGGTCTTTGTGTCTCATAAAAGAGTTTAGGACTGAAGCCTCCTTGAACTATGATCTCAGCACTTTTCTCTTTTACAGCCATACTTATGCCTTTCGTAAAATCGTAAATGATATATATACTTCTACGACAGCTTAACAAAACATCAGTTATATCTTGACTTTCCTAGACCAGCAGCTTACGTAAAAATACGTAAGGTAGGTTGTGAATCATTTTTTCTCAATGCGTCTCACTGTATTTACATTGAGTACATTTGTATTGGCAACCGTGTTTTTACTGGTTATACACATTCTAACCTTTGTTAAATATCATTTCTACCGAGTTTACACGATAGTAACAGTGGCAACTTAAAAATTACACAAGAGCTTCATATAGGGGACCACAAAGTTCGAGTTTATGACCAGCTAGATCGGAAAAAATTCATTATCTCCCGTCCACCCTATTGCCTTGTGAGTCTGTAACTGCCTCTGCTTTGAGGGAAGCCTGTTCTCTAACCACATTAAGAAATGCTTGTAGAACAGGAGAAGCGTTGTGGCACTGCCAGATCACTGCTAAGTCTACAGTAGGTGCTGGCATGGTTAAAGACTTGTAAACTACCCCTGGTTGATGGAGCATTTGGACAGAAGCGGGAACCAGCGAAACTCCAAACCCTGCTGCCACTAAACCTACAATGGTCTGCATTTGAATGGCTTCCTGTGCTATCTGCGGACGAAATCCAGATGCCTCGCACAGACTGATGATTTGCTCATAGAAGCCAAGCCCCAATCGAGGTGGAAATAGAACAAACGGTTCATGGGCGAATGCTTGAAGTGACACCTGGGATTGACTGGCGAGGGGGTGTATTTGGGGCAATACAAGCATAAGTGGCTCCTGAACAATGCGTTCAAATTGCAGAGTAGAATCCTCAACTAAAGGACGAACTCCAAAGCCGACCTCAATGCGTCGCTCGCGCAGCGCTTGAATTTGCTGGATTGTCGTCAACTCGTAGAGAACCAGTTCTACCTCTGGAAAGCGTGTGCGGAAGGTGCGTAGGATGTCTGGGAAAATTCCATAAGTTGCACCTCCCACAAACCCAATAACCAGTTGCCCAACTTCCCCCCGTCCAACTCGTTGTGCTGACTGAACGGCTTGCTCAATTTGAGCCAGCACTTGATAGGAATGCTCTAAAAACAGTTGTCCTGCTGCCGTTAACTGAACTTGACGCTTGGTTCGCTCAAATAGTTTGACCCCTAATTCCGCTTCTAGGTTCTGGATCTGCTGACTGAGCGGGGGTTGAGCTATGTGTAATCGCGCCGCCGCTCGACTAAAGTGCAGCTCTTCCGCAACAGCAATGAAATAGTGGAGGTGTCGTAGCTCCATAAATTATATTTCTAAAATATTACTACTACTCATATATATATTGGACAGCGAGAAACTTGTCTCCTAGCGTGAGAAGTGAGGACACCTCTATCTCTCAAAAATTCTTGAAGGCAACAAAGACTATGGATATTAATACTTCTCGTGTTGTCGTCGTTACAGGTGGCAGTAGTGGAATTGGACGGGCAATTGCTGAACGATTGAGTCAGGAAAATGCTCAAGTCGTGATTATTGGGCGCAATCAACTAAGGCTAAGCGAGACGGCAGAGGCACTCGGTTCTTCTGCGAGCTGGCAACAAGCGGATGTCGGGCAGCGCACTCAAGTGGTTGAGGCAGTGAATGCTATTGCTCAGCAATATGGACACATTGATGTGCTGGTCAACGCGGCTGGATTTGCTCACTCATTCACCACGCAGATGCCTCTGGAGCAGGCGGAGCGACTTTGGGACGAGGTTCACACTGCTAATCTCAAAGGTAGCTTCCTGATGGCGACAGCAGCCACACCGTATCTCTCTCGTCCTGGGGGACGCATTATCAATATCAGTTCAATTGCTGCTTTTACAGGTGGCATTCGTCCCGGTGCTTTAGCTTATGCGTCAGCCAAAGCCGGACTACTAGGACTCACGTATGCATTGGCGCGGGAACTCAGTTCTCAAGGAATTACTGTGAATGCGATTGCTCCTGGATTTGTAGCAGACACAGGATTTTTTGCGGAACCACTGTCACAAACCCAAGTGCAAGGGTTAGTGGCTCAGATCCCGGTTGGGAGACTGGGGCATGTCAAAGACATTGCCAGCGCCGTTGCCTATTTAGCTTCTCCAGAAGCGAGTTTTGTCAGTGGGGAGGTTCTCAATGTCAATGGAGGTTGGCTCTTTGGACATTGAAGGGAGACGCTTCAGGTTGCCTCAAGATACGTTGAAGGTCGATGTGCAAGTTCTAAGATGCAATCGATGCAGTGAACCTGAAGGCACAGGTTGAGCTAAGGGCAAAATCTGGTGTCTGGAAATCGCGCAAAATCGACCCACTTAAAGTTGGCAATACATAGTATAGATTTAGGCCATTCCAGCAAGTTTTTCACCTTGGAATATACTAACTATTATTCCCTTCTTTTACTTGGTCGCTACCACAGCTAAATTCCAGGCAAACCGCTTCATCAAAGGCAATTGTTTCAAAATGACATCTATCTTCTCTAAGCGACGGTATTCTGATTTTAGTCTTGCTTGTTCAATAATTATTTTCTTCCAGTAACGCTCTTTGTTTGGATCAACTTTCTCAATTAAATAGAAACGTAAGAATATCCAAAGGGTGAAGAGCCAAAATGTATCATAAGTTGTTTTGGAGAACTGAGTTCTGACAAAATTAACGATATTAATGTCAAGAGGAGTTTCGTCTTCAGTTCGTACCTTGGTTGCAATTCGCCGATACACGTTAATAACTGGGTTATGCTTCAAGGGGTCCCAGAAACAGGCTTTTCCACCTGGCTTGAGTATGCGATACATTTCCCGGATGGCGGTTTTAGGCTCTGGTAAGTGGTGCAGCAGATTTGAGGCGTAAACGAAATCGAAGCTATTGTCAGGGCAATCGAGAGCCATTGCATTCATTGTCCGCCCCTCAATCTGGACGCCGTTGGCTGCTGCTAGTTGGAGAGCCACTTCTACCATGCCGGGAGAGTAGTCTGATGCAACACATCGCGCCCCTCTTTTGGCAAAGTAGACGCTGTTTTCTCCTGCACCGCATCCTAGATCTAAGAGTCGCTTGCCTTTGAAATCACCCATATGTCTGAGGATGAACCGATTTTCTGGGGCTGTACAGGCTTCAAAGTAGTCCTGAACTTTGATTCCTTCTACATCAATGGTAGATGCCCACTGGTCGTGGAATCTTTTCTCTTTGTCAAAAATGTCATCTTGCATGCTATTGATGGATTTTGTGGGGCGTAGAGGAATTCCCCTGCGTTTCCTTTATCTCAAGAAGATTTGAACCGCGGAGGCGCGGAGGACGCAGAGGGGGAAGATATAATATAGAAGAGAGAGGTGGGTTGTGCTGCTACTTGCTTACTCCTTCTGCAATCACTTGCTCTCGTGGTCCTTCGCTCGCAGGCAATGCAGCATACAGGCGGTTAAGGGCGTTGATGTAGGCTTGGGCTGAGGCAACGATGATGTCTGTGTTAGCTGCGTGCCCAGAAAAGACTCGCTCTTGATACCGTAGGCGGATAGTGACTTCTCCAAGGGCATCGATTCCCGCTGTTACAGATTGGACGGAGAATTCAATGAGTTGGTTTGGCACATTGACTACCCGATTAATTGCTTTGTATACCGCGTCTACTGGTCCTGTGCCGATTGCGGCATCAGTTAACTCTTCACCGCTTGGGGTGCGGAGGGTGACGGTGGCGGTAGGACGGGCACCACTGCCACAGGAAACTTGTACTAACTCTAGGCGAAATAGCTCTGGGGCTTGCTGGATTTCGTCGTTGGCGATCGCTTCTAAGTCCCAATCCGAAATCTCTTTCTTTTTATCTGCCTGGTCTTTAAACTTGAGAAATGCTTTATTCAACTCGGTTTCTGATAGTTCAAAGCCCAATTCTTTCAGCCTAGTCCGAAAGGCATTGCGACCAGAGTGTTTGCCAAGAACAATCTGATTATCTGTTAACCCGATTGACTGAGCATCCATAATCTCATATGTCAGCTTGTTCTTAAGAATGCCATCTTGATGAATGCCAGACTCATGGGCAAAAGCGTTCGCCCCTACTATTGCCTTATTTGGCTGTACTAGCATCCCTGTTAAGTTGGAAACCAACCGGGAAGTTTTATAAATTTGGCGGGTGTCAATTTTAGTCAGGGGTTCCTCAGAATCAACTGGACGCCCCAGATAAGGATTGAAGTATTGTCTGCGTACATGTAGAGCCATGACAAGTTCTTCAAGCGCTGCGTTACCTGCCCGCTCTCCAATCCCATTAATGGTACATTCCAGTTGTCGGGCTCCATGTTTGACGGCTTCTAAAAAGTTAGCTACAGCTAAGCCCAAATCGTTATGACCGTGAACCGAAATTACGCAGGAGTTGATATTGGGGACGTTGGCTTTAATGCCTTGAATCAGCGCCCCAAATTCGCTAGGAGTCGTGTAACCGACTGTGTCGGGAATATTGATTGTTGTAGCCCCAGCAGCGATTGCTCGCTCTAAGACTTGGTATAGGTACTCCGGATCAGTGCGAGCAGCATCCATGGGAGAAAATTCTACATCCTCTATGAAAGATTTGGCATAGGCAACCATTTCTTCTGCGATCGCTAGCACCTCAGCTCTTGTTTTCTTGAGCTGGTATTCCAGATGAATGTCTGAAGTCGAAATAAATGTGTGAATCCTAGCATGAGCAGCTGGTTTTATCGCTCTCGCTGCTGCTTGAATATCTTCTCGGATTGCTCTTGCCAAGCTACAGATTGTGGGACCATCCTCTGTGCCCACTGTTTGCGCAATTCTCTCTACTGCCTCAAAATCTCCTGGGCTAGCGAAAGCAAACCCTGCTTCAATTACATCCACACCTAAACGCGCCAGTTGCCGTGCAATCAGCAGTTTTTCGTCCACATTTAATGTAGCTCCAGGGCACTGCTCTCCATCGCGTAAAGTCGTATCCAGAATAATGATTCGATCTTTTGATTGAGTCTCCATACATCTAAATCCAGATTTTTGCTTGTTTTGACAACTTTTCTTTGATTTTACTAGGACGTACTAATAGTCCACTTTTTCAATGTGTTCGCGAATATCATTTAAATCAATGTATCTATCAGTCGCATTTCGTAACTCGCGAGCAATCATCCCTTCTGTAGATACTACTGTAATATGAGTATTTTTTGAGCGTAATAATTCGATTGCTCGCTCAAAATCGCCATCGCCACTAAATAAAACAACCCGGTCGTATTGTTCTACTGTATTAAACATGTCTACCACAATTTCAATATCTAAATTTGCCTTTTGCGAGTAGCGACCAGAAGTATCATCATAATATTCTTTTAGAATCTTGTATCGAACTGTATATCCTAGACTAATCAGTGCATCTCGAAATCCA
>Ga0213881_10000560_pt1 | contig 22815 bp, 21 predicted proteins | sample BarmaccoBMER_R08_FD_160104 | JGI IMG/M metagenome (GOLD analysis project Ga0213881, IMG submission 160104) | Barbacenia macrantha exposed rock microbial communities from rupestrian grasslands, the National Park of Serra do Cipo, Brazil - ER_R08 ... | reverse complement strand
CCCCACTTCCCGTTGACAGCACCACCGGCGTACCCGCGAGACATCCATGAACACACACTCACCCAACAACAAGATACGAAAATCCGTAATCCGGAAAAGAGGGTGTCGCCCTAAGTACGACGCCCAGAGCCACCACACAGAGCCACAACACCCGGTCGGCACACTCGGTTCAAGGCGCTCTCACCATGGCTCCCCGCGCAACAACCTGAAGTCTGGGCCCGCCCAGCACCGCGATATCTCCCTTCAGATCGGTGCGCATCACCCGGGCACCTGCTTCAGTGAGTTCGTCGAGTGTGTGCTGGCTGGGATGGCCGTATCTGTTGTTCGCTCCGACGCTGACAATCGCCACTCTCGGCCGCACCGCAGCAAGGAACTCTTCGGCGCTGTAGCGCGAGCCATGGTGCGGGACCTTGAGCACCTCAGCCCGCAGGTCGGTTCCCGTGCCCAACAGCTCTGCCTGGGCATCGAGCTCCACGTCTCCGGTGAGCAGCACCCGACCGACGGACGTGCTGGCCCTGAGCACAACTGAGGTGTTGTTCACCACGGTGCCGTCAACCTCAGCTTGGTGGTCCCCGGCCGGTGGTGGGTCCCGCAGTGGAGCCAGCACATCAAGCACTAAACCCGACCAGGACAACCGCTGCCCCGCCCGCAACGCGACCACCGGCGCGCGGGCCTGGTCTGCGGCCCGCAGAACCTGGGCGAATGCCCACGATGGACTACGTCCGGGACCGAGCGCGACAGCGCTGACAGCCCGTCCTCGTAGCGCACCAACCAGCCCACCGATGTGGTCGGCATGCAGGTGGCTGATCACGACCAGCGCGAGCCGCCGGACACCGAGGCGGTCGAGGCAGGCCGATACCGGTCCTGGGTCCGGTCCCGTGTCGACGAGCACCGCCTGACCGCGCTCGGCGGTGGCCAGCACCACCGCGTCGCCCTGACCAACGTCGCAAGCCACCATTATCCAGCCAGCCGCTGGCCAGCCTAGCGGCACGAACCTTGTGGGCACGAGCACCAGCAGGGCACCGAGCAACCCCGCCACCGCGAGAACCCGCAGCCGGTGCGCTCGCATCGCGACCGACACCACCACAACGATCACGGCCAGCACAAACGCACCAAAGACCCCCCTGGGCCACTGCACCACCCCGTCGGGGATCGCGGCCCCCCGATGACCGACACCCACCAGCCAGCTCACCGCCGGCCCGGCCAGGCGCACCACGACAACGGCGGCACCGGGGTGCAACGCCCCGAGTACCGTGGCGAGCACGCCAAGCACGGTCGCCGGCGCCACCGCCGGGGCGGCCGCCAGGTTGGTCAGCACCGCCACCAAGCTCACCTGACCAGACAGACCCGCCACCACCGGCGCGGTGACCACGTGAGCGGCGGCTGGCACCGCGAGTGCTTCGGCAATTCCCGGTGGCACCCCACGGCGGCGCAACGCCGCCGCCCAGCCCGGAGCAAGGAGCACCAGCGCACCGGTGGCCAGTACGGACAGCGTGAACCCTGGGTCACCGCCAAGCGCCGGGTCGACCAGCAACAACACCAGGACCGCACCGCACAGCGCGGGAAGGGCCGAGCGGCGGCGGCCGAGCACCAGGGCCAGCAGCATGACGGCGCCCATCACCGCGGCGCGCAGCACGCTCGGCGATGGGCGGCACAGCACCACGAACCCCACCACAGCGAGCCCCGCCACCGTCACCGTGGTTCGGGGTCCCAACCGGGCGAGCCGGGCCAGCCCGAGAACGGCCCCACACAAGATCGCCAGGTTCTCGCCGGAGACCGCGATGAGGTGGGTAAGCCCGGCGGCGCGGAACTCCGCGTCCACAGTAGACACCATCGCTGAGGTGTCGCCTACCACCAGCGCGGGCAGCAGTCCGGCCGGCTCCGGATCGAGGACCCCGGCCGCCTGTCGCAGCCCGGACCGGAGCCGCTCGGCAACCCGTTGGACCACGGTTGGCGGCGCCAGCACCTCCGGTCCCCCTCGCACCCGCAACACGGCCACCGTCAGGTCGGATCGGTCGGACCCGGCGAGCAGTCCGGTGGCCCGCACCCGCTGACCGGGCAACAGCCCCATCCAGCTCTGCGCCGGTGCCAAGAGAACGATCCGCCCGCCAGTCCGCCACCGCTGCCCAGCGACGTCCACAGCCTCGAGTTCCGCATGGACCACCACCCGCTCAGGGTGCGGTTGCTGGCCGCCGTAACCGGGGGAGGCGACCGCCTGCGGGTCGTCGCGCAAGCGCACTACCACCCTCGCCGTCGAACCGTGCTCGGCAGCCACCCGCAGGGGGTGATGCTCCACCAGCCAGACCTGCGTACCAACCACGAGAGCCAGAGCGGCGGACACCCCGCCGACCGCGAGGAGCACCGAACGGCCGAGCAGCGTGGCAGCCCCGGCAACCAACAAACCCCCCACGCCGAGGGCAGCGGCGACCGAGGACCCGAGATATAGCCCGGAGAGCACCACAGCCCAGCCGGCAAGAACGGCAGGCACCAGGCGCAAGTCATGCCGTGTTGCGCCCTCAGCAGTGATCACGCCGCCTCCGCGGGAAAAGTGCGTCGGCGGTCACACCCGCACCAAACTTCTGAGATCGGCCAACCGCGCCGGTCCAATGCCGCTTACTTCGCGGAGCTGATTCACCGATGTAAAGCGTCCGTGCGCGGCACGCCAATCGAGGATTCGCTGGGCGGTCACCGGCCCAACACCGGGTAGCCCGTCAAGTTGCTCCAGGGTCGCCGCGTTGAGATCGACCGCCCGGGACGCTCCGGAGCCACCCCCAGCGGCACCCACTGCCACGCTGCCAGCCGGCTGCCCTGGCGGTGGCGCCACCCCGACCAGAAGTTGCTCGCCATCGGACAGCCGCCGGGCAATGTTGAGGCTGATCAGGTCGGTACCGGGCAACGCGCCACCAGCCGCGGCGAGCGCGTCAGCCACCCGGGCGCCCTCGGGCAACCGGATCAGACCAGGATGGACCACCCGGCCTACCACACTGACCACTACTTCGTGGACTGCGCCGGGCGGTGGTGGCACCGATGAAGCCCTCGCCAGAGTGGCGGTGACCGGCGGCAAGACCGGGGCTGACTCAGGTACCGGGCGCTCCCACCACACCCCAACCGCAGCTACCACCGCAGCCAGGGCCGCAACCAACGACAGCATCAGGGCTCCTGGCCGTCCGGGTTCCCACCGAGCGTCCCGCAACGGTCCCGGTACCCAACGTTGGACCAGCCGACCTCCTCGCGACGTGGCGGGTGGGTCGTCGGCACCGGGATCCGGCGGCGGGCTGGGAGCACCACCCAGGGCCACCAACCGCGTTCGGACCCGGTGCGGTCCCTCGGTGTCGAGAGACAAGAAGCTGGGAAGCAGAGCCACGGGGCGACGCTAGGATTTTTTCCCGCTCTCTTCGAGGGCCGAGTCCCTCAGCTGTGGACAACGGAGGGAGTGTGGACTACTCGCCGCTCGCCAGGGAAGCGGCGGTGTTATAGGAGAACAACCGCCAGCCGGCACCGCGGACAAGCACGGTCCAGTGGCAGTTATTGATCCCCCCAAACACCGGCCAGTCTGAGACCGGCAAACCGAGCAGCAGCGGCGTCAGGCCGGCGATCAGCCCACCGTGAGTGCACAGCACCGCACTACTGTGACCACCCGCATCAAGCTCGGCGACCACGTGCGCGGCCCGCTCGGCCACCTCCACCTTGGTCTCGCCACCTGGCGGGGCCCATTCTGGGTTTCCCCGCCAGGTCAGGATGCCACCCGGCCAGAGCACCTCCACCTCAGCATGGGTCAGGCCCTGCCACGTCCCCAGATGAGTTTCCCGAAGCCGCTTGTCGACCCACAGCGGTATCCCGGTCTCAGCGGCAAGCGCCGCCGCGGTATCCCCGGCCCGGGACAGATCAGAGGTCATGAGCACCTCCGGCTTCAGCTCGGCCAGCGAACGAGCCGCCCGGCGCGCCTGGTCCAGACCAGTTGTGGTCAACTGCGAATCAAGCTGACCCTGCATCCGCTGTGCCGCGTTGTAGTCGCTCTCGCCGTGTCGCCAGAGCACGAGCCACTTGAGCGTCACCCCGATTCGTCCACCGCGGAGGCGTCAGCTTCGAACGGGATCGCCGGACAGTCCTTCCACAGTCGCTCAAGGCCGTAGAACGAGCGTTCCTCAACATGCTGCACGTGCACGACAACATCGACGAAATCCAGCAGCACCCAGCGCCCCTCCCGGGCGCCTTCGCGGCGAACCGGCTTACTCCCGACGGCCGCCATCTTCTCTTCAACGGCGTCCACGATGGCCTGGACCTGGCGCTCGTTGGGCGCCGAGGCGATGACGAAACAGTCTGTTATCACCAACTGGTCGGACACGTCGAGTAGGGTGACGTCGTGCGCTTTCTTGCCAGCCGCCGCGTGCGCCGCAGTCAGCGCAAGCGCTCGGGCATGATCAGAGGCTGACACATCGCTCCTTCTCTCCGGCTCTGGCAGCCGGCGCTCACCTGCGCGCGGCACCGTATGCACTCCGTTGTCCGCGCCCGACTATCAGTGAGCGTACGTGTCCGGGGTCGGTCGAGGAGGACAGACCTGCGCGCGGTGGGGGCCGCACAAGGCACGGGTCGGCGTGCCTGAACCTCCCCTCACTGGCTACGCGGCACGCCCCGTGCCGCCGGAGCGGGCATCATCTAGACTCGCCGCTCCGGCTCGGCGCATGCTGAGGACCTTGCAGACGGTGAACGTGGGAGGTCAATCTGCGGGATCTCGTGGTTTGATAATGCAGTCAGGCCCCGGGAAAACGAGCGACTCGTGCCCGTCCACGAATCGCACCAGGTACGGCGGCTCCCCTCCCTGACCGCGCACCTGCAGGATTTCTCCGATATGTTCCGGCATACCAACGTTGCGGCTCTTGATGTGGACCTTGTCACCAACGGTCGCGTGCATGGTGCTCCCTCGCTCCAGCCAACCGGCGGACGTGCTCCTTCATCGGCGAGCGTGCCGCACAAATCCGGGTGATTGCAAGAGTCACCATCCCAGCCTCCCGCCCCGCTGGCGATGCCGAGTCCCTGGCCAGGCCACCGCCGCGACTCAGCAGGTGCCGCTACTGGGAGGCCATCGGCGACAACAGGCTGTTGATCTCAGGTCGGTTGACGTCGTGAGGTGTGACCCCCTCGGCGTGGATAAGGAGGTTTCGAGGCGTGTCGGCGATGACGCTGGGTAGCATGATGGATCAACCGAACCTCGGGCTACTGCCGTGAGGGGTTCTAGCCGTGTAAAGGAGACGCGATCATGGTCCTGATCATCGTTTTGCTTGCCATCTGGCTCGCGTTGGTCATCATCGGGTTTGCCATCAAGACGTTGCTGTGGTTGGCGATCGTGGGGATCGTGCTGTTCGTGGTCACTGGTATCTACGGGGCGATTCGCAGTCGGATCGGTTGAGCACGCGGAAGCGCAGCGTTGAGCGCTCCTTGACGGCAACCGTGTGGGGACGTGAGCGAATCCCGCCTGCAAGACCATGGGAGAAACCGGTGGTAGCACCACGCGATCACAACAAGGCGGATACCGAGACGACCACCGCGGAGGTCAGCACGGCGCAGCACGCCCTGGGTCGACCCGGCAAACCACTTGATCGCCGTTCTCCATTTTTCATCGGTCTGAGCGGTGCCGCCGGGGTAGCGGTCATGGCCGGCATTGTCGAAATGATCATTGCTGTTCGTGATGTGCTGGTGCTGGTCGGGCTGGCGCTGTTCCTCGCAGTCGGTCTGGAGCCTGCTGTGTCGGTGCTGGAGCGGCGGAAGATCCCGCGGTGGGCGGCGGTGATCACCGTGCTGGTGGCGGGGTTGGCGGTGGCGGGTGGGTTCCTCGCTGCGGCGATCCCGCCGCTGGTGCGCCAGGCCACCCAGTTCGTCACCCAAGCCCCGACCACGCTGCCTGGGGTGCTGAACCACTATCCGGTGTTGAACCAACTCACCAACCGTCTGCACCTGCAGCAACACCTGCAACACATCCTCAGTGGGAATGCATCCGGTGTGTTCAACGGCCTGCTGGGGGCCGGCGAGGTCGTGTTGAGCGCCCTGGCCAGCGCCCTGATCCTGGTGGTACTCACCGTGTACTTCGTGACCGACCTGTCCCGTATCCGCGCCACCCTCTACCGGCTGGTGCCCCATTCCCGCCGCCCCCGAGCGATCCTGCTCGGCGATGAGATCTTCGCCAAGGTCGGTGCCTATGTGCTGGGCAACCTACTGATCTCGCTGATTGCCGGGACCCTGACCTTTGTCTTTCTGGCCGTCTTCAAGGTGCCCTACTCGCTGTTGCTGAGCATCCTGGTGGCGATCTTGGACCTGGTCCCGGTGATTGGCTCGACGATCGCGGCTGTGGTGGTCTGCCTGGTCTCGTTGAGCGTGTCGCTGCCCGTCTGTCTGGCTACCATCGGGTTTTTTGCCGGCTACCGGTTGGCTGAGGACTACCTGCTGGTCCCCAAGATCATTGGCCGCGCGGTGAAGGTGCCAGCAGTGGTGACCGTGGTAGCGGTGCTGCTGGGCGGCGCCCTGCTGGGCGTAGTGGGTGCCCTGGTTGCGATCCCCGCCGCCGCGGCCCTACTCCTGCTGGCCCAAGAGGTGGTCTTTCCGCGCCTAGACCGCAGCTAAGCGATCGTTACGGCGGGAATACCGGTGACATTTGGCGGTGGCCTTTGGGAGACCAATCGACCAAAAGCAGCGTGGCGTCGTCCTGCAAACGCCCGCCCTGGTAGTCAAGGATCGCTGCGGTCAGCCGCCGTAGGGTCTCGGGCGCGGACAACTTCGCAAGCGAGGCCCGTTCGGTGAAGTCGACCAGCCGCTGCTGGCCGAAGAAATTCCCAGCCGGGTCCCGGGCCTCGACGATGCCGTCGGAATACAACAAGAGCCGATCTCCCGGTTCAAGCTGTTCCCGGGCTACCACCGGGGTGTCCGGGTTGACCGGCGAGATCCCCAGCGGGCACCGCACTAGGTGGGCGAGTTCCTTGACGACTTGCCCCCCGCGGACCAGCAACGGTCGAGGGTGACCTGCGATCAGGTAGTGCAGTAGCCCGGTCTCGGTGTCTAGCCGGGCGAGTACCGCGGTCACGAACCGCAGCGTGTCTCCCTGGTCGGCGAGCATGTGGTCAGCCCGGGTGGCCAAGATGGCCAGGTCGGTCTCGCCAGCCCGGCGAGCGTTGCGGATCGCGGTCACCGCCACGGCGGTGGTCAGACAGGCCCGCATGTCGTGGCCGACCGCGTCGAACACCGCCAAGCCCAGCGTGGTGGCGTCGGCGGCGTAGTCATAGGCATCTCCCGCAACCTGATCGTGAGGTTCCAGCAGCGCAGTGACGACGACTCGTTCGGTGGCAAAGGTGCGCGGCGGCAGCAGCTGCCACAGCAAATCGGAGGGCACCGACAGCGAACCGTGGCTGCGCAGCCAGCGCAACCGATCGCTGTAGGCGATCTTCGTCATCACGATATGGCCCATAAGCCCGGCCAGCGACCAACACCGTTGCCGCAACTCCTGATCATCTTTGATCTCCTCGGCGAGGCGGATCCGCAACACGCCGACGCGTTCGGTGCCATCGAACATCGGCACCCACAGCAGCCGGCTACCTCGATCGTCCATGGCGGAGGTGATCTCTCCAAACTGGTAGGCGCGTCCTGCGAGCGTTCCCTCGACCGCGATCGGCGCGACGAGCTGCGGCGACACCGGGCTCAGCAGTCGCTGAGCGAGATCGACGACCAGCACCTCAGCGGTGAGACCGGCCCGCCCCACCGCGCCGTTGACCATGGCTGACAGTTGGTCCCCGGTGACCAGATGAGCATCATTGATCACGCGCGTGTGTACCTCATCCCACGCCTCGCGCCAAGTGCTCATGGCGAGGATCGTAGCCGTCCATTGCGCCAGCTAGTGGACCAGAGTATGGCTGGCTGAATGAGTTATTCCTGTGTTTGTTACTTGCCGCTGATGGTGGTGTAGAAGAATGCGATCAGGTCGTTGAGTGCGTTGATGGTGGAGTCTTTGCCGTATTGGGTGCGGGCCTGGTGGTACAGCTCGCCGGTGGCTGCTGAAGATCAGCGGATCGTGGCTGAGGTACGCTGGCTCCGGTGCGGGTGTGGTCGCGGTGGCGTATGCAGCGATGAGTTGGCCCCGGCGTGGAGTGCGTGGTCTAGGCGCTCCACGGTGGCTGCGTCGGGCAAGAACAGGTTCTGTCCGGTGTCGCCGGAGGTCTCCGCTGATCCCTGCCACCTCCTGAATATGCGCATGTCGTGCGCGCATCCCGCATCTGCTGGCTTGGTGACCAGCCTAGCCCGCAAGCTGGGCGCCGTGCGGATAGACACCCGCGAGCAGGCAACAGGAGAGGAGTCAGCGATGTCTGCTGCCCGACACACCACACAGGCAGAGGGAAGTGATAGTTGATGGGATGGGGCAAGCAATGGGCTGAATCCCGCGAACGGCGGCGGATACAACGAGCACGGGTCCGCCTGACCTTCCAGACCTGCCACCGATGCAGACGTTCCTGGCTACTGCCGATCAGTCGAGAACGCCCGATCTGCGGTCCCTGCCGCGACCAGCAATACGGAATCGAAGCGGATCCACCGCCTCGTCAACGAGATCGCTGACAGATACACCCCTGCCGGAGTGAGTCAGTGATGGCGCGTTGTACCGCTGTTGTACTGGTCAAGGGCAGATGTGTCCCCTAGCTAGCCACAGCCGGGAGCTGAAGTGGCCTCTTCGCCGGTCGCCACCGGGTCCGTCCTGACTGAGGAGACTCCGCCCGTAACCGCCCTCCCACCCTGAGTGATTTCCTTCGTGGTGATAATGCACCCCATGCCGATGCGGGGGTGGCGAGGAGCCGTGGCGGGTCTTGGCCTGATGGTCCTGGGGGGCTGCGGGGTAGTGCCCGTGGTGCTGCTCACGATGAAGGGTGCACAAGCTACCGAGACTGTGGACAGAATCCTGGGGATGGTGCTTAGTTTACCCGCGCTGGCGATCGCGCTGAGCGGCTGGGCACGTCGAGGTGTGGAGGCTAGGGCAGATCAGGTGAGCCAGGCGCGGGAGAGCCTCGCGGGTTGGGTCCTCGATCAATGGCGTCCTGAGGAACTAGCACGATCGCTGGGTGACCCGCAGCCCATGCCGGTGCAGTGGCGACTCACCGAGCACGCTGTGATGGATCGCTCTCGGTTCATCATGGCCGGTGAGCTGTCCTTCACCGGCCGCAGCGACCAGATCGGCCCCCTGGTGGAGCAGTTCCGGGGATTGCCGCATCGGCGCCTGGTCATCCTAGGCGGTCCCGGCTCGGGGAAGACGACCCTGGCGGTGCAACTGCTGTTAGAACTGCTCGCCACCCTCCGGCCAGGGGACCCGATCCCGGTGTTGTTGTCCCTGGCCAGCTGGGACCCCACCGAATGGCCTCGGCTGCACAGCTGGCTTGCCGAACGGCTAGCTACGGACTACCCCTCGCTGCGAGCGTTTGGCCCCGGCATCGCGCGTGCCCTGGCCGAGCAAGGCCACATCCTGCCGATCCTTGATGGCTTGGATGAACTACCCCTGGCCCGCCAACCAGAAGTGATCACCGCGCTCAACGCCTCGCTCACCGAGGCCGACCAGCTGGTGTTGACCAGCCGCACCCGAGAGTACGGAACCGCCGTCGCTAAGGCGCGCAAGGTGCTGACCGCGGCCGTGGTGATCGAATCCGAGCCGCTGAGCTCTGCCCAAGCGGCCGAGTACCTTCAGGCATGCCTGCCTCTAGATCCCGACCCCTCCTGGGTTGAGGTGCTCGATCGGATCCGGGACGGAACAGCGGAGCACCTCGCGAGGGTGGTGGCCACCCCGTTGGGTCTGTGGCTGTTGCGCACCGCCTACATCACGCCCTGCGCCGGTCCCTGTCCGCTGCTGACCTCCGAGATAGCCCGCGACGCAGCCACGATGCAAGGCCACTTGTTTGACCAGCTCATTCCGGCTGTCCTGACCGCCCGTCCCGCATCCCATAACCCCCACGGCCCTTTCCGGCCGCGGCGCTCCTGGGACTCCGCCAAAGTCCGTAGCTGGCTGACCTACCTTGCCTGGCATCTTGATCGAACCAAGACCCGGGATCTGCTGTGGTGGCATTTGGCCCGCCACACCTTTACCCGCCGCACGCTCGGACTGGTGGTTGGGCTGGTAGCCGGGCTGGTGGCAGGGCTAGGGGTCGGGTGGGGGGTCAGACTGGAGGTCGGCCTAGCGGCTGGGCTGGCTGCTGGGCTAGGGACTGGGGTGGGGGCTGGGCTGGTGGCCGGGTTGAGACGCCACGACTGGCTCACCGACGAACCTGCTTACGCCAACCTGCACTTGAACCACCGGACAGGGATGCTGGTGCGCGATCTGGGGGTCGGACTAGGGACCGGGCTGCTAGCTGGGAGTGGAGTCGGGCTGACGGGCGGGCTGGTGACCGGGCTGCTAGCCGGGAGTGGAGTCGGGCTGACGGGCGGGGTGGTAGTCGGGGTGGGGTTCGGGGCGGTGGCCGGGCTGGTGATCGGACTGCTCTTCGATTGGGGGATCGGGCTGGTGACCGGGCTGGTACGCGGGCTTGTGGTCGGGCTCGGGGTCACGCTCGGGATCGGGCTGAAAGATGCGCTAGGGGTCGGGCTCAAGACCGGGCTGATGGTCGGGCTAGGGGGCGGGCTGGTGATCGGGTTGGCCAAGTGGATGGGAACACCGAGCAGGATGGGGTGGGCTAGCACACCGCGCTCAACCTACAAGGCGACTCGAGCGCTGACAGTCATCCAAATCTGCGTCGCCGGGCTGGTGGGCGGACTACTGGGCGGGCTGGTGGGTGGGCTGCTGGGCGGCCTGAGGGGCGGCCCAATGAGCGGGCTAGGAATCGGCCTCGGAGCCGGGATCGGGATGAAGATCGGGCTGGGGGTCGGGCTGGGGGTCGGGCTGGGGGTCGGGCTGGTGATCGGGCTGGGGCAGATCAGCAGCGGCGCTTGGCTCAGTTACACCCTGACGTCATGTCGGCTTGCTGCCGCTGGAAAGCTGCCGCTCCGGCTCATGGACTTCCTCGACGATGCCCACCGGCTGGGCCTGCTACGCACGACCGGCCCGACCTACCAGTTCCGACACGCTGAGTTCCACGACCACCTCATCCGCACCAGCAGCTCACGAACAGAGACCGATGCACAAGCCCAACTCGAACCCTAACCTCTGACCCGAAACAGACTAGCACCACTGAAATAGAGTATCTAGCTGCGGCGTTCTTCGTAGCGTCGCCGCCAACTGCGACAGCGGTTGAGATAGTCGGCGAGTTCTTCGCGACCGAAGTCCGTGGTGGACCATGGTTGGCCGACGTGTTCACCTTGCCATATGTATGCGAGGGCGTTCGTTTCGACTGGGGGACGGACCTGCACGGCGGCGAGGGTGTAGGCGTGATCTTCAAAGGCGTCTAGGGTGGCCCACTCGGCTTCGGTGAGGTCGGTGAATACCTTGCCTTGTGCCTCGCCCTGGCCTGGGACCAGTCCGGGGTAGACTCTTTGTGGTAAACGCACGACTCTCCAGCCGGGGACAGTTGCGTCGTGGTAGTGAGGTACGCGCTTGATGAGCGTGCTCACGACGTCATCGACGACGAGTGTTCCATAGACGAAAAGGTTACTGGTTCCCTCCGATAATTGGGCCGGTTGGCCAGAGTTGGTGGAGTTCGCTTGGCGTAAGCGGGCGCCTGTAGGCTTCACGAAGCACCTCCGCGAGCGTTGCGCCGCCCGCTTCGACGAGTTTGACGAACCAGTCCATGCCTGCGGGGTAGGCCCACAAGTAGGATCTGAGCTGGGGGTTTCTGCTGCGGTCGTAAAGTTCCCGGGCGATCTCCTCGTCAGTCCACCAGGGGACGTGGCGGCGTGCCAGGTCACGACAGGCGGCAGCTGTCATGCCGCTATTGACCAGGATATGAATCTGCCCGCGAACGAGGTTCATGAAGTGATCGATCCGCGTCCGGGCGCAGATAATTTCGTCATCGGGGGACGCCACCCATGGGAGAACTTGGGCCAAGCCTTCGAACAGGACTTGGTGCGGACAGTGGACAGCGAGGATTCGCGGCCACTCGACGGTGTGTGACTCGGCCTGCGCTGTGAGGCTGGAGTACTGCAGGGCGTGCCCAAGAACCTCGTGGAGCGCGAAGCGATAGGCGTCAACGCGCGAGAATGACGCTCTGCTCTTGTTAATGCGCAGCCGTGTGTCGTGGCCAGTGCCGTCGAGCCAGTAGGACCAATATGCATCGACCTCGACGTCCTCGATCGTCAGGTTGAAGTCAGCATCGGTATCGACGAGCCGGCGGATGCTGGACTCGTACTTGTCTGCGTACTCTGCGATAGCCGAGCTTACGTCGGCCGCCGACAGTTGCTCGCTCGCGGCATGAAGATTTGTCCAGGTGTCTTCATCCCACGAGATTCCCAGTGACTCCAGAGCCTCTCTAGCAACCCAAGCGTACTGCTCGATGTAATCCCGAGTCCAACTGCGGGGCATACAACCCTGGGTCAGTGAAATGTACTCGTCGAGGGGTAGTTGTTGGCCAATCAGGGCACCGAGGTACGCGATGTGCGCGTCAAGCTGCGTTCTCAGTGCTGGTTGATGGTGTGTGTCGGCCTCGATCCGGAGTCGAGTGAGGTCGTCGAGCGCGGCGAACCGGTTGTCATACGGGCTTGGCTGCCCCCCTGGAGGTGCACAGTCGAAGTCGATCACAGGAGCTTCGCCGCGTGATCTTTCCAGAGCGTCCCAGCGTCGTATCGCCTCCTCGACGGCGTCACGAAGAGGCACGGCTGACTTCCCATCGCAGGGTCACGGCCTGGCTGGGTTGGAGGTAGTCACGGGTCACGGTGATGAGGGCAGCGCCCTCGTCGTCGGTGCACGTGAGGTCCTCGATCGCGGACACTTCGAATCCGTCGGCTTGCTCTTCGATGGCAGTGCAGTTGAGGAGCATGCGGACGCCGTGGTGGCGGATGGTCAGTGTGAGGTGGCGGGTGTAACGCAGAACAGCCTGCCGCCAATAGTGATCGTGGACGAACCGCCCGCCCCGGCAGATGTAGGAGATTGTCGCTACCTCACCGGGTGGGATTCCCGGTGAGATGTGGCAGGCGAACTTGGACAGATTGTTCATGTCGTGCGTTCGCTGGATCGTCACCTTGTAGTCATCGTTGGGTGACGACTCGATCACCAGGGGACCATTTGTGGTCTCGAACCACAGTTCTCGCACCAGGCGCTTGATGGGGCGACTCGTGAGGTTAAGGAATTGATGAGTATAGGTGACTGTTGACCACCCTTCGCTGTCGATGTCTATCGAGCAGGTCACGTCGAGCTCGACGATATGCCCAGCGAGTTTCGCCAGTTGGATAACCTCCGCGTCGGACAGGCGAAGCCGCTTGGCTAACCCAGTAAGCGATCGGGCGATACGCTGGGCAGGCGCTTCTCTGGTGCCGGACCCCGAGCTGTCTAGGGTGATGGGAAAGGCGGCGTTAGCCGGGGCAACAGTACAAGATTGGGTTAGCTCGCCTGGCCGCCACCTGGCTTGCCCGTTAGCGTGTGCTTCGAGAACCCGCTCGATTGAGCGGAGCACTTCGGACATCGTTGAGCTTTGGTCGGCTGGCCGAGTCGGCGGGATAGGTCGGCTAGTCGGCGTTGCTGCCGATGGTGCAGCCGGTTCGGGCATGAATCCGATTCCACCATCGTGGGTTTGAAAAAGTTGATCGACTCTCCAACCGGGGAACATGCCCTCCAGGACACGGCAGTGGTCGGCGTAGGGAAGTCCAACCAAGTCACCGGAAAGCCAGCGGTAGAACTGTGCTTTGCTGGGCCCACTGCCCCTGAGAGTCGGATCGATGCCTGCCGCAACCCTGTTGTACTCCCGACTAAAGGCGCTGTGGGTTTGCAAGTGGCGGTGCTGGAGCAGGACTTTCAGCACGACGGGCGGCTTGGCGTTCAACGAGTTACCCTCCCTTCGGTGAAAGGTTGAGACGAGACTACCACGTCCGAGAGGCGAGAGGAGACCGGGCGAGGCGCGAAAGTGCGAGAAAAGACGATCAGGGAGTCGAGAACGGACCTGACCTGGCCGAACCTTGTGGTGTCGCCCGTTGAAGGGGCGGCAACCACACAGATAGCCGAACGAGAAGGGATTGGCGATGTCACGCCGGACAACGAGTACCAGACACGCGAGGACAAGGCCGCCGGCCGCCCGGTGCGTCAGAAGCTGGATCAGGTAACGGGTAAGCGGCGGTGGAAAGCCACGGTCACCGACCCTGATGAACCCAACGCCAAGCGAGCCTCATTTGAAATGACGTTCGTCGCCGATGTCCAACCGGTTCCAACGACCACCGAAGTACTGCCGGGGATGCGCCCGATCGAGCTTGACGGACTGACGGCAGAACCCAAGGTCGCCGGTTCGGGGCGCTGGCGGGAAGGGTCTGCGGGCCGCCCGGCCAGTCTCCGGCCCTCCCGGTAACGGTGCGCGCCCCGGATCGAGCGGTGTGATGGCGTCACAGACATCCGTCCGTGCCTGGAAAGGGAGCCCGCCCGGTCTCCCAAGGGCGACCCGGCGGCAGCACGGGAGATGGCCTCGGCGTCCTGGGCGGTGGCGGCAGCGGGGGGAGCGGAAGCACAAGAAATTGGGGAGGTGATGGCTCGGATCCGTACGCAGAGGCGCACGTAACAGCTGTTGCGGGAAGCACTATCAGGAGGGGAGGTGGAGGGTGATGCGGATTCGCGGGCGTTGGGCTGCGCTGGTCGCGCGATTACGGGCAGGAAAGCAAGCACGAGACCGGCTCCGGCGTATGCGGCGTGGGCGAGTCCGGCTGACGTGGCAGACCTGCCGGCGGTGCAGGCGCGGCTGGCTTGCCCCGGCCGATGGCGACCGGTTATGCGGTGGCTGCCGCCAGCGATCGCCAACACAGCAGAACCGATCGTAGAAAGTGAATGGATTGCGCACCGGGGGTGGTGTGGTAATGTCGCACGCCCTCAGAAAGCGCCAACCAGCCCTACGCGCAGAAGCGGAACCTCGGGCTACCAACCTTGTCCGCTTCTGCGCTGTCCACTCGGGAGTGAACAGTGAATACCCTAAACACACGGGTGACCCGTGCTGCAAGTGGGGTCATCCGAAGGAATGCGCGCCGCCGCGGGAAATGCCCCGTTGTCGCCTCGGCGCCTTCGAGCCGGATTCGATTGTCTGTGACCGGCGCAAGAGCGCGGCCAGTGAGCCTCACCGTGTCCCTCACCTGCATCGTGGCCTGCGCCACTACTTCGCCACGTTGTTTCCACAACGGCGCCGCGGTGAAGACGGTCCAGCTCGCGCTCGGGCATAGCACACCGATGATCACCTTAAGCACCTACGCGCATGAGTGGCCGGACGCTCTCGATCGGACGCGAACCCTCGTGGACACAGCACTCGGGGCACCCAGCAACACTGTCGGTGCTGGTCAGAGGCAGGTGCTGCGGTACAGGCCGCGTTTGGAGATGTACTGCACCACCCCGTCGGGCACCAGGTACCAGATGGGCTGACCGCGCTCGATACGCTGCCGGCAGTCTGTTGAGGAGATCGCCATGGCGGGCACCTCGACCAGGCTTACCGCGCCCTCCGGCAGGTGTTTGCCGTCGAGGCGGAACCCGGGGCGGGTCACCCCGACCAGATGGGCGAGATCGAACAGCTCGTCGACCCGTTTCCAGGACAGTATCTGCGCCAGCGCATCGGCGCCGGTGATGAAGAACATCTCGTGGTCGGGGAATTGGGCGCGCAGGTCGGTGAGGGTGTCGACGGTGTACGTGGGAGTCCGGCGGTCGATGTCCACCCGGCTGGTGGAGAACCGCGGGTTAGACGCGGTGGCGATGACCGTCATGAGGTAGCGGTCTTCGGCGGGGCTGACCTCACGGGCATCCTTCTGCCACGGGATCCCGGTGGGCACGAACACGACCTCGTCCAACCCAAAGCGGGCCTGCACCTCGCTGGCGGCAACGAGGTGGCCATGGTGGATCGGGTCAAAGGTCCCACCCATGACCCCGAGTCGCCGGCCAGACATGGGCCGGCCAGACATGTGCCGGCCAGACATGGACGCAGCCTAGGTGAGCCGCTCGGGATCAACTGCAGCGACGATAAGCTGGGACCTCAGCGAGCAACCGGTGGTTGGGCAGTGGTCATGAGCAGACAGTCGTCGTGAGCAGACAGTCGTCGTGAGCAAGGGTCTCAGCGAGGTCTCATCGAGGGAACGAGCGCTCGCCGACGCCTTGACGTCGGGCTGTGTGGTGGAGTGCAGCACACTCAGCACTGAGCAGTTGGGCATGACAGACAACCCCCGGTACACCATCCGGGCCGAGTTCCTGCGTGAGCTGGTGCTGGGGCGTACCGGTGAGCGTCTTGATCCGCTAGGGGTGCGGGTCCATGGGGCGCGGATCACGGGAACGCTCGATCTCACTCATGTCCCGGCTGCCGTGGGGATGGAGCTGCGAGGCTGCTTTTTCGAGCGCGCTGTGCTGCTCGTCAGTGCCCGCTTGCCCTGGTTGACCTTGGCTGGCTCGCACCTGGGGACGCTGGACTGCGATGGCCTCCGCGTGGACGGCGATGTCCTGCTCGGTGAGGGATTCACGGCTACCGGACAGGGCGATTACGGTGCAGTGCGGCTGCTCGGCGCCCACGTCGCCGGCCAGCTCAACGTCAATGGCGCGAGGCTGACCAACGAGACCGGCCCCGCCCTCATCGGCGACGGGCTGCACATCGAGGGCGACGTGTTCGGGGGAGGGCTCATCGCCACCGGACACGGCGAACTCGGCGCGGTGCGGCTGCCGGGCGCCCACATCATCGGGCAACTCAACCTCAACGGCGCCGAACTGGCCAATCACGCCGGGCCCGCCCTCATCGGCGACGGGCTGCACGTCGAGGGCGGCCTGGTGCTCGCCGAAGGGTTTACCGCTACCGGACACTACGAGCGGGGCGCGGTGCGGCTACCCGGTGCCCACATCAGCGGCCAGCTCAACCTGGATGGCGCGGCGCTGATCAACCCGGCCGGGCCCGCCCTCATCGGCGACCATCTCGGGGTCACCGGCGGCGTGTTCCTCGACGGGTTCACCGCTAGCGGCCACGGCGACGACGGCGTCGTGCGGCTGCCGGACGCCCATATCACCGGCCAGCTCAACCTCGACCGCGCGGAGCTGACCAACCCCGCCGGGCCCGCCCTCATTGGCGACCACCTGCGGGTGGACAGTGACATGTTCGCCGAGGGACTCACCGCCACCGGACACAGCCCCGACGGCGCCGTACGGCTCGCCGACGCCCACATCAGCGGCCAACTCAACCTCAGCCACGCGAAGCTGACCAACCAAGCCGGACCGGTCCTTGACCTGGAGGACGCCACGGCCAAGCACCTGTTCCTGCCCGCCCAGGTGATCTGCCCGCACGGTGCGGCCGAAAGGAGGGGCTGCACCGCACCTGCGCGGCAGCTTGCGCTCTCCGGCCTCGCCTACACCTCGCTGCACGCCGTGGACTGGCAGGAGTGGCTGCACCTGATCATCCACCACACCCGTGACTATCGACCTCAGCCCTACCAGCAACTGGCCACCGCGCTGAGCGCCAGCGGCCGGGACTCCACCGCTCGGCAAGTCCTCATCGCCCAGCAACAGGACCGCTACCACCGTGGTGATCTTGATGGTCTGCTGATCAAGTACCTGCACTGGCTCTGGGGGAGGTTCACTGGATACGGCTACCGCCCCAGCCGCGCCCTGCTCGTCCTCGTGGTGGTGCTCCTGATCGCGGCGGGGTTGGGGGTTGCCGCTGGGCACACCCCCGTGGGGCCGGGCCACTACGTCACCGCGCACACCAGTGACACCCGCGATCCCTCCGCGCCGTGCTCGCTGATCGAGCAGATCGGGGTGGGCATCGACCACAGCGTGCCGCTGGCCCCCGCGGGCATCGGCAACCGCTGCGCTTTCGAGACCTCCAGCCCGCTGGGCCAAGCGTTCCTCGCCTCCACCTGGATACTCCAGGCCCTGCTCTGGACGCTGGCCGCGCTCGCCCTCGCCGGTTACCTCGAGGTCATCCGCAGGGCCGGTGCGCCGGGATGACCACGAACTGCCGCAGGTACAGATCAGCGAAGGTGACCGGCCCGCGCGGCCCGGGCACCCGGTCGACGTTGATCCCGGTCTCGGGGACCCGCCGGAGCTTGAACCCGTCCAGCAGACGGGTGCTGGCGTTCCAGAACACCCCGGTACCGGCGTAGCCATCCAGGAATTCCCGGGCGGCGGCCTCGTCGCTGGTGACGATCGTGGCTGCCAGCCCTGAGGTCTCCTGGTTAGCGACGTGGGCGGCATGCCCCGGGCCAGTCACTCGGCTCACGGTCAGCGTTGCCTCCCGGCCGGTGTCCAACGCCCATTCGTGCCCGAGCGGGTGGTCGTGCGGTGGCAGGGACAGCGCGATCCCGCGCTGGCGGGCCGCCGTGAGCAGCGCCTCGTGCACCCGGTCCGGGACACCCTCTGCCACCAGCAGGAGGTTGACCCGGTTGCAGACACCCAGCCGGTCCAGCCCGGCCACCAGCAGCTCAACGGCGAGGGCGGGGTCCGCCGCGGCGTCGACGTAGAGCACGCCGCCGCCATCGGCGTGGGCCAGCACCCGTACTCCGTGCCGGGCGCCCTCGGCGGCCAGGATCCGGGTGGTCTCTCCGCTGCCCCGCACGATGACCAGCGGGATCAGCGCGGGTTGCTGCACGAGGGCCAGGGCGCTGTCCCGGCGGGGGTCGTCCACCAGCTGCACCGCGGCGGGATCCAGCCCGGCCTCGCCCAGCGCCGGCGCGATGACCTGCTCACGCAGCGCCAGCGCGGAGCGCAGCGCCGCCGACCCCGTCCGCAGCACCCCGGCGTTGCGGGACTTCACCAGTTGCGAGGCGACATCGACCACGACGTTGGGGCGGGCCTCGAAGGTGGCGCCCACCACGCCCACCGGGCGGCGGCGCTCGATCAGCCGCAAGCCGTCCGGACGGTCTTCCAGCACCCGGTCCCGTGGTGGGAACGGGACCTGGGCGAGCAGGGCGAGCTGAGTGGCCATCTCGGTCAGTCGCGCCTCGTCCAAGCGCAGACGGTCAATCAGCGCTCGGCTCATCCCGGACTGCTCGGCCGCGGCGATGTCGGCGGCGTTTGCGGCAAGCACATCAGCGGCGCTGACGGTCAGGTGCCGCGCCATGGCCTCGAGCGCGGCGTCGATGGTCTCGTCGTCGGTGCTGGCCAGGGTGGGAGCGGCGCGCTGCGCACTGCGCGCGCACTCGGCGACGATGTCCCTCACGGGGCCTGAGCCTACTGGCGCGTGAGTGGTATTTGGTGCTGGAACAGTGTTACGCACTCACGTGCCGCACGGCACCAAATCGTCGGCGTGCACGACTTCGCGGCGCAGTTCGGCAGGCAGCTCGCGGGTGGAACGGCCGATCAACTCGGGTAGCTCGGCCGCGTCGAACCCGACCATCCCCCGAGCGACCACGGCGCCCTGCCCGTCGACCAGCTCCACCACGTCGCCCGCCGCGAAGTCACCCTCGACGCCGATGATGCCGGCCGCCAGCAGCGAGCGCCGCCGGTGCACCACCGCGCGGATCGCCCCGTCGTCGAGCCGTAACCGGCCGGAGGCCTGCGCGGCGTGGCGCAGCCAGAACCGGCGAGCCGAGAGCCGCGCCGCGGAAGGGGCGAAAGCGGTACCGACGTCGGCTGCACCCAAGGCTCGCCCGACCTGTGTCGCGGCGGCCAGCAGCACCGGCACCCCGGCTTGGGAGGCCACCGTCGCGGCGTCGAGCTTGGTGGCCATCCCGCCGGTACCCAGCGTACCGCCGTCACCGGCCTGCACGCCGCAGGTGTCCGCCGGTCCGTGCACCTCCGCAACCAGCCGAGCCGCGCCGAGCCGGGGGTCGCTGTCGTAGAGCCCGCCGACGTCGGAGAGCAGCACCAGGGCATCGGCGCCCACCAAGTGCGCCACCAGGGCAGCGAGCCGGTCGTTGTCTCCAAACCGGATCTCGCCGGTGGCCACGGTGTCGTTCTCGTTGACCACCGGCACCACCCCCAGGCCGCGCAGCCGGGCGAACGTGCGCTGCGCGTTGCGGTAGTGCGCGCGACGGACCACGTCATCGGCGCTCAACAGCACCTGCCCGACGGTACGGCCATAGCGGGCCCAGGATTGCGTGTAGGCGTACCCGAGCACCAGCTGCCCGACGCTGGCTGCGGCCTGTTGGGTGGCCAGATCGCGGGGCCGGCGGCGCAGCCCTAGGGGCGCCAGCCCGGCGGCGATGGCGCCCGAGGACACCAGTACTAGCTGGGTGCCGGCCGCGACGCGGGCGGCGAGCGCGTCGACCAGGGCGTCCAACCTGACCCGGTCCAGCCCGCCAGCGGCCGTGGTCAGCGAGGATGAGCCGATCTTGACCACCAGATACCGGGCTTGCGCCACGGCCTGCCGGGTCGGGCTCACTCCGGCTCGGCCTCACCGCCAGCGGTGCTCTCGCGCCGTGCGCGGCGGGCGGCCTTGCGCTGGGCCGCGCTGGCGCGCTCACCGGTATCCAACCGCCAGTCCCTTCCCCGCGCGCCGAGGCGAATCGTGGCCGCTCCGGCTGGCGTGGAAGGTTCCCAGTCAAAGGTGACCTGGCCGATGGTGACCGGGCACCCAGCCCGGGCCCCCACGGCAGCCAGGGCATCCTCGACGCCGAGCCGGGCCAGCCGGTCGGCGAGGTAGCCGACGGCCTCGGCGTTGTCGAAGTTGGTCTGCCGCACCCAGCGCTCCGGTCGTCCACCGCGGACGATGAACCCCTCGGGGCAATCAGGGTCAGCCGTGACGTCGAAACCGGGCTCCTCGACGGCCGTGGGGCGTAGCACCACCCGGGTCGGTTCGGCAGCGGGCAGCGAGGCCCGGTGCTGGCGCACCGCCGCGCTGAGCGCAAAGCGCAGTTCCCGCAAGCCCTCCGTGGTCACCGTGGACACGCAATGCACCGGCAGTCCGCGGGCCACGAGCTCCGGTCGCACGAGCTCAGCCAACTCCCGGGCATCCGGGACGTCAATCTTGTTGAGCACCACCAACCGGGGGCGAGAGGCCAGCGCGCCGCCCAGTGCGGGGGTGTAAGCGGCAAGCTCGCGTTCCAGCGCGTCCACATCGGACAGGGGGTCGCGGCCGCTCCCCACGCTCGCGCAGTCCACGACGTGCACCAGCACGGCACACCGTTCGATGTGCCGCAGGAACTCCAGCCCGAGTCCCTTGCCCTGGCTGGCGCCGGGGATCAGGCCAGGGACGTCGGCCACGGTAAACACCGTCTCGCCTGCGGTGACCACACCGAGGTGGGGCACCAGAGTGGTGAACGGGTAGTCGGCGATCTTGGGGCGGGCCGCGGAGAGCACCGATACCAGGGAGGATTTACCCGCTGAGGGGAACCCGACGAGCCCGACATCGGCGACCGACTTCAGCTCCAATACCAGATCTCGGCTCTCCCCCGGCTCACCGAGCAAGGCGAAACCCGGCGCCTTGCGGGTCCGGGAGGCCAGCGCCGCGTTACCCAGTCCGCCATGCCCCCCCGCCGCGGCGACGAACCGGGTTCCACTGCCCACCAGGTCCGCCGCTACCTCGCCGTCGGGAGTGAGCACCACGGTGCCATCCGGCACCCGCAGCTCGAGGTCCTCGCCGCTGGCGCCGTTGCGATGGCTGCCCTGCCCCGGCTTGCCGCTGGAGGCTCTCGCCTGGCTGCGGTAGTGGAAGTCGAGCAAGGTGTGTACTCCGGGGTCCACCACCAGCACCACGTCGCCGCCGCGCCCTCCGTTGCCCCCGTCGGGGCCTCCCAGGGGCGCAAACTTCTCCCGGTGCACCGACGCGCAGCCGTGGCCGCCATCACCCGCAGCAACGTGAATCATCACCCGATCCACGAAGCGCGACACCGTGCTCTCCCTCACGTGCTGTCATGGAAGGCCTCGACCGGGACGATGTTGACGGTCTTGCGCCCCCGCTTGGTGCTGAACTGCACCGAGCCCGCCGCAAGAGCAAAAAGGGTGTCATCACCGCCGCGGCCGACGTGCGCGCCTGGATGGAACTTGGTGCCACGCTGGCGAATGAGGATCTCCCCTGCGTTGACTACCTGGCCACCGAACCGCTTGACCCCAAGCCGCTGGGAATTGGAGTCACGGCCATTTCGGGAGCTAGAAGCGCCTTTCTTGTGTGCCATCGGTGCTCACACCCTCGTCAGAAACTTTTCAAGGTCAACTATGTCCACGGGCTACCGGGGATCTACGGATCAGGGGGCGATGGCGATAACCTCAACCCGAGTCAGCCGCTGGCGGTGACCCTGCCGCTTGTGGTAACCGGTCTTGTTCTTGAACTTGTGAATTCGGATCTTGGGGCCTTTGACCTGCGCAACGACCCTTCCGCGCACCGAGACGGCACGAAGGGCAGCCGCTTCGGTGGTCACGGTGGGGCCGTTGACGAGCAGTACCGCAGCCAAACTGACCTCAGTCCCGGGGTCGCCATCAAGCTTTTCCACCTCGACGACGTCCCCGACGGTCACTTTGTACTGCTTGCCGCCAGTCTTCACGATCGCGTACATCGGGTGGCACTCCTGGACTGTTCAGATGGCGTGGACTGGTGGTGACCCGCACTGCTCATCATGCCCCGCGGTTCATGGTGCCCTGGGGTTCAGCATGCCCTGGGATTCATCATGCACAGCGGTGCGCTCAGCAGAACTCGGCCCGCCGAACTGGCGGGCCGCCTCGCCGAGGGTACGGCCCACCCTCTAGCCCGGTCAAACCGGGGTGCTCACCTCGGGCGTGGTATCTCGAAGGGCAGTATCTCGAGGGACGGGGGCTGGCGAGTCGGCACCCTTCGACAGTTCCGTGGCGGG
>Ga0213881_10000559_pt1 | contig 22854 bp, 21 predicted proteins | sample BarmaccoBMER_R08_FD_160104 | JGI IMG/M metagenome (GOLD analysis project Ga0213881, IMG submission 160104) | Barbacenia macrantha exposed rock microbial communities from rupestrian grasslands, the National Park of Serra do Cipo, Brazil - ER_R08 ... | reverse complement strand
CCGTACCCCGCCGATGCGCTCTTCGCGGGGCAGCGAACGGTCGTAGCGCGAGGTCACCACGGTCACCCGCCGGCCCCGTTCGGCGAGCCCCTCGGCAATATCGCGGGCCATGTTGGACAGCCCCGATACATACGGCGAATAGTAGGTCAAGGCCACGACAAGATCTGGCCGCTCTGATTCGAGCGCCTGGTCAGGGAGCACGGGATACCTCCCGCCCGGCATTCGGGGAGAGCACTACCCAGACGCTCACCAGCCAAGCCGCCCCGGATCCAACAAGTAAAGCCAGCTCGGCCCGCAACAACAAATCGGGCACCACCAACACCACCAGCGCGGCGGCCACGACGCCGGCCAACCAACTCTGGGCTACCTGCCGGTGCCGAGCGGAGGCGACCAGCACCTGAGTAACGATCACCAGTCCAACGTAGCTGGCCACCCCTAGCGCAAGCAGCGCCATGTGGTCGCCGGCGAGCACATACTGTAAACCGAAGATCAGCTCGATCAGCGGTGGCCCCACGGTCAACCCGAGCATGGCTGATACCAGCGCGAGTATCAGCACGCCGCCGCCCACTCGAACAATCAATCGGCGCAGCGCCAGCCGATCGCCGGAGTGCAGCATTCCGGTCAGCATCGGCAGTAGCGCCGTCTGCAGCGGCACCACCAGAAACAGCGGAATCCGGGTGAGGGTGAACGCGGCAACGAACCGCCCGGCCAAGGTAGCCTCCCCTGGCGAGCCGGCCAACGCCGGCACCAGCACCGGAGGCGCATTCAGCAGCAACTGAGCGCACAGCGAGCCGAGCACGAGCGGGGCGACCGCCGCCGCGACCTGACCCGGGGTAACCACTCCGGTGCCTAGCGGTGGGACGTTACCTGGCCGCACTCGGCGCGCCCGCAGCGCGAACAACGTCGGCGCGTGCGCCAGCGCGATGGCCCCGACCAGCGTCCAAGCGAACGCCGAGCTGCCCGGCCGACCGGCCACAGCCGCGACCAGGACCGCTAGCAGCACTCGCAACGCGGTATCACACAGCATCAGGGCGGCATGGTGGCGCATGCGGTCCAGCCCGATCAACGCGCCACGCACCACGAACTGCCCAGCCGAAACCACGCACAACACGCCAAGCGCACAGATCGTCGCGATGCTGCCGCCGAAAGCCCGCAGCAGCAACGGCGAGGCGAGGCCCAGCAGCCCAAGTTGCAGCGTCGCCATGCCCACCGCGGCGAGCAGCGCCGAGCGCAAGATTCGGCCCGGGCGGCCCGGCGTCTGCTGCAGGCGTGCGGTTTCCTGCTCGATCGGCAAGAACATCCCGAACCCAACGACCAGCGCCAGCGACCAGAATGCGCCGAAATACGCATACTCGGCGGCAGGGAGCTCTCGGGCTACGATCGCAAGGTAGACGTTGACAAATACCCCGGACACCACAATGCCCAGACCCACCAGCCCCAACGACCGCGTTCGCGCACCGGTGACCGCAGTCAGCGCGTCCACCTCCCGTCGGCTAGCCGAATGTATTGGTGAAAACAGGAATCATTAATAAAGGCAGGCCAATAGTGGTGAACGCATGACCTCGCTGAACCCGATTATGCCGTGCCCGGTGGGCGACGGTAGTCACGTAGTCCACGACACACCGCGACGCCGAGCCGGCTGGCGTCGCGACTGCGCCCATTGGCACCGCTGATCCGTGGTCTTCCAGGTTCAGCGGGACGTGCCGCCGACGACCGCCAAACGGACCACCGACTGGTGGGCGCGCCACCGGCTGGCGCTGGCGACCGCTGCCTGTGCCTTGCTGACGATCTTGCTCTCAGTGTCGCTTCCGCTGGCGCCCGTCCTGGTCAACGAACCAACCGTGCGCTGGCCAGTGGACCGAGCGCATCCCGCCCCAACGCTGCTCAACCTCACGTCGTATCGGCCACTAGAGCTGGACATCCGGTTCAGCTGCCGGACGGTCCGAGCGGCCGCCAAGGTCAACCCCACCGGCACGGTGATCAGCACAGTCAACCCAGCGCTGCCCCAGGCGGCAGTTCTCGGGCTGGTCGCGAGGGTCAGTGGCGGGTGGCTCAGCGTCGACGCGGTCGGCACCGAACTGATCCGAGAGCAGCTGCGACCCGGAGACTGTAAGTACGTCATCCACGGCGACTCGCACGGGCTGGTACTCAGCCGGGATAACCAACGGCTGGCTCACGGTCCGGTCGGCGTGCTGCCCGACGTCGACATGTTAACCACCTCAGTGGCCGCCCTTCCCGCCGCGACCCCGGCCGACCTGGGAGTCGCGCTGAAGCTGGATGACGAGTTCGCGGCCCGCCCGACCGGGCTGAAGTCGGCGCTGACCATATTGCTCGCGCTGGCGCTGGTTGGTGTCGGGCTGTCGCTGCGGCGGCTGGACCGCGCGGGGTCCAGGGTGCCAACCCGGTGGCGGTTCCCGCGCGCGGGACCGACCGATCTGGCCGTGACGCTTGCCCTGCTTGGCTGGCTGTTGTTGGCCCCGACCACCGATGACGACGGCTACTACGCGGCCATGGCGGCGAACTCCCGCGTATCCGGGTTTGTTGGGAACTACTACCAGCTCTACGATCAGAGCTTCGTTCCCTTCACCTGGTTCTACCAGCTGCTCAGCTGGTGGCAGACCGTCGCCGGCACGGCCCCGGTGGCGCAGCGGCTCCTCGCGTTCACCGCCGGGCTGCTCACCTGGGCTTCGGTCCGGACGCTCGTGTCCTCCGCGGTGCGCGGGTGGTCGCCGACGCCGAGGATGGTCCGGCGCTCGGCCGCCCCGGTGGCGGGGGTGGTCTTCTTAGCCTGGTGGCTTCCGTTCGATATGGGTGTCCGCCCGGAAAACGTGGTCGCGCTGCTCGGGATGATCGCCTTGCTCTGCGTATGGCTGGCCATCGAACAGCGACGGCTGCTGCTGCTCTGGGCGGCGTTTGCCACCGCCGGGGTCGGCCTGGCTACCCACACCACCGGGTTCGTGGTGTTAGCCCCGCTCGCCGCCGGTGGTGGCGCGCTGTGGGACTTGGTCAAGGTCAAAGGCCACCGGATGCGCACCGTCGGCAGGGCACTCGCGGTGGCCTCCGGTGGCGGTACCGCCGCGCTGGTCGGCTTCGCCAACGGTTCGCTGCGTGATTTCCTGCGTGCCCAGCAGATCTTTCTGGACATTCAGCCACGGGAGTATTGGTACACGGAGTATCTGCGGTGGGGTTTCCTGCTCGGCGGCTCGCCCATGGGCAACTACGCGAAGCGGGCACCCGTGCTCGTGGCGTTGGTCGGGCTAGTCTGGTTCGTGGCGCTGGCCGCCGCCTCCAGGGGCCGCTCGGAGCCGATGCCAGCGCCACTGCGGCTTGTTGGCTGGACGCTCGTGGCCAGCTTCGGGCTGCTGTGGTTGACCCCGTCGAAGTGGACCCACCACTTCGGTGCGCTGGCCGGGGTGGGTCCAGTCTTTCTGACCTTGCTGTTGCTGGCTGCTGTGCCGCTGGCCAGGCGGACGTTCGCCCGCGACCCGCTGCCCCTTCCGCTGTTGACCCTGGCGGCCGGTTCAGTACTGATCGCATTCGCGCTGGCTGGGCAGGGTAAGAACGCGTGGCCGTACGCCTCGATGTACGGGTTCGCTGACCCGAACACGCCTCCACACGCCGGACCGTTCTGGCTCAGCTCACCACAGTGGTGGGCGATCACATTGGCGGACTGTCTGGTTGTCGGGTGGGTTTTCACCCGGTTGTTCGGTGATCGCTTCGACCAGCGTGGACAGGCAGCGCTGCGTGGCGTCGTCACCCTTGTGGTGGTCGGCCTGTTGCTGAACGTCAGCTATCTGCTCGGATCGTTTGCGTTGGCCGCCCGACACACGGCTCACTCGTGGTCACTGTGGGCGGCGAACGTCACCGATCCCACGGCGCGCAGATGCGTCGCGGCTGACGCGGTCAGCGTGTTCGACCCTTACACAGCGCGTCCCTTACCGGAGGCGGACACGCAACCAGAGGCCAGAACCAGCCGATTGGCGCAGAACCGAGCCGAAACCGGCGGCGCTCGTGACCGGACCGGGTTCGAGCGCGCTGGCGGATATTACTACCAGCCACCATTAGAGCTGGGCACTGGGGCGGCTACCACCACGTGGGGCAGCCTGGTCTCAGCGGACGGCCAACCACCGGACCGCAATACCGGCGAGATGCGCACCCCGTGGTACGAACTACCCGCCCAGCTTGAGCCGGACGAGACGCTCGCGGTCCTAGTCGCGGGTTCGCTCAGCCAGGGCAACTCACTCACTGCCGAATACGCCCGCCGCGACGGCGACACCCTTGTCGCACTGAGTACCGCCGTAGTAGACGATCCACTGAGCGACCCGCGTTGGCGCAGCGCGATACTCACCCCACCCCCGGGGGCCGAGCTGGTGGCGCTGCACGCGATCGACGGCAGCGGTGCTCCCGGCGGGTGGTTGGCTTTCGCCGCTCCAGCGGTGCAACACCTCGTACCCTTGACGGCGCTGCTGCCGGCCGCCAAACCGGTCGCGTTGGCCTGGCAGATCGCGTTCCAATACCCATGCCTGCGACAACCTCGGATCCGCAACGGCATCACCGAACCACCCGCGGCCGCCGTGCTCTGGTCGGACGGCCCTTCCAGCGGAACGCAGGACGCCACCTGGCAGCCTTTCCGAGGTGGAATTGATGGGCAGGTCCAGCGCTCCCAATCGGTGCTGGAGCTGACGGCCCGGGTGCGCGGAGCACCGCTGGAGCGAAGGGTGGAGGTGCTCATGTTCGACACGCGGCTGGCCAGCGCCGCCTACACGCTGAGCACCCGGTTGCGGTGGACCAACGGATGGTCCCAGGACCCGCCAACGCCGACCCGAACGCTCAATGAACTGGAGCGCTGCATCCAAACCGCGGCGGCCAGCGCTGCCACAGCCACTCGCTGCGAGCCGCGGTAATCTCACAGTAGCGGGCCGCGCGTCCGAACAGGGGACACCCTCGCGTACTGTTCGGGCTGTGAACCTGGCCACGCTATCCCGGCGACTTGCTGGCCCTCAGTGGCGGGCCCGGCTCTCCCAGCTCATTCCGGTTGGTGTCGGGCTGGCGACAATCAGCTTGTCCGCGTATGCCGCTCTTGGGCTCGCCGGGCACCTGCTGACGCCCCGGGACTACGCGGCCGTCGGTTCGGTATACCTGCTCATCTCGATCCTCGGCCCAGGCGTGTTCGTCGCGGTGGAACAACAGGTCAACCGTGAGGTCAGCGGTCGGATCGCGGTCGGTGCCGGCCACGGCCCGGTGCCCAGGACCGCCGCGCTGGTCAGCACCGGGTTGGCGTTGTTGCTGGCGACCGCGCTGCTGGTATTGGCTCCGATCTTGCTCGAGAGAGTCTTCGCCGGATCATGGGGACTGTTGGTTGCCACCGTGCTCGCTGTACTGGGCGCCGCCGCCACATACGTTCTGCGAGGTATGTTCGCCGGCCAGCGCCGGTACAAGTGGTACGGCGCCAGTATGGCCATCGAGGGGTTGGCTCGGGCACTGCCGTGCGTGGTGCTGACCGCGCTGCAGGTGACCGAGGTCAGTTGGTGGGGCTACGTCTTCGCCCTGGGCCTCGGGTTGTCGGCGCTGTTGACCCTTCCCGGTCTGCACCCAGGCGAGCCCGGCCCAGAGGCACCGGTAGCTCGGATGTCCGTCCAGGTCGGTCTGCTGGCCGGGGCCTCAGGACTCACGCTGGTGGTGGCAAACCTGGGCCCGGTGGTCCTTACCTCGCGGCTGGGCTCCGACCCTGCTGGTGCCGCGATGGCGGCCAGCTTCGTGTCGCTGTTCGTGCTCGCGCGTATCCCGATCCTGCTGTTCACCCCGCTGCAGGCGGTGCTGTTGGCGACGCTCACCCCAGCGGTCGAGCTGGGCGCTGTCGACGCGGTTCGGACGCGGGTTCGCGTGGTGCTGACCGGTGTACTTGGGATCGGCGCGCTCGGGGTGCTTGGCGCAGCGACGCTGGGCCCGTGGGCCGCCGAGCTGTTTTTCGGTGCCCCGATAAGGCTGTCTGCCCTGGTCGCCGCGTCACTCGGGCTGGGTACCGTGGGCATGATGCTCGCCCAGGTGGTGCAGCCAGCGCTCGTGGCGCTGGGCCGGCATCGGGCGGCCACCGGAGCCTGGGCGATCGGCACCTTGCTGTTCGTCGCCATACTGCTGGCCCCGGTTGAGCCACTGGCCGCGGCGGTCACCGCACAGGCGGTGGCTCCGGCGGCGGTCACCGCTCTGATGCTGCGCGCCTTGCGGCGCGCGATGAGCGAAGCCGTTGGGGGCCAGGCCCGATCGTCCCGCGCCGCTACGCGTACACGGCAATGACCAGTGGGATCAACCAGAGCACCGCGAGTACCTGCAGCACTCGGTCGCCCAGCGCGATCTCCTCGGGCTCGCCGCCGTTACCGCCGTCCACATCCACGGCGTAGCGCAGTACCGCCACCACGAACGGGACAATGGAGATCACCGTCCACACGGTGTTGTGGTGCGCGACGCGAATCTCAAACGCCCACAGGCCGTAGGTCATAATCAGCACGGTCGCCGAGAGCATCCACACAAACCGCAGATAGGACGCCGAGTAGCGCTTCAGTGACCGGCGGATCTTCGCGCCGGTCCGTTCGGCCAAGACGAACTCGGAATACCGTTTGCCGGAGACCATGAACAGCGAGCCGAAGCCCGCGCAGAGCAAGAACCATTGCGAGAGCGGGATGCCAGCGGCCGCGCCACCGGCTACCGCGCGGATGAGAAAACCGGACGCGACGATGCATATGTCGATCACCGGCTGGTGCTTGAGTCCGAAGCAGTAGCCCAGCTGTACCGCGATGTACACCGCGACCACGATCAGCAGCTGCACGGACGCCAACGCGGCCACCCCGAGTGAGGCCAGAAACAGCGCCGCGGCGGCGCTCACGGCGAGCCGCGTCGACACCACCCCGGCCGCGATCGGCCGGTTACACTTCACCGGATGCGCTCGGTCCTCTTCCACGTCCACCGTGTCGTTGACCAGGTACACAGCCGAGGCGACAAGGCAAAAGGCCGCGAAAGCCAGTCCAACCTTGCCGAGCACCACCAAGTGGATCAAGTCGGCGCTGGCCAGCGGCGCGGCTAGGACCAGGATATTCTTTACCCACTGACGGGGACGAGCGGCACGCAGCAGCCCACCGGCAACCGTCAACGGGCTTCGGCTTGGCGCGCTGGACTGCGTGTTTGGTGAGACGGGAGACGTCGTGGTCACCGCCCCACCCCCCGCCTGGCCGCGAACGCGGCCACAGCCGCGCCCAGCGCCGAGCCAGCAAGCACATCCGAAGGGAAGTGCACGCCCAGTGCGAGCCGGGACAGCACCATCGGCGGAATCAGGACCGTGCTCAGCAGGCCGAGCCCCTGGCGTCCCAACAGACCGCCGAACGCCACCGCGGCGGCGGCGGTGGAGCTGGCATGTGAGGAGGGAAAACTCAGCCGGCTCGGTGTACCGACCAGCACTTCGACGGACGGGTCATCCGGCCGGGGCCGGCACACGACCCGTTTCACCGCGATGGACGCCCCGTGCGCGAACGCCACCGACGCGGTCGCCCGCAGCCAGTCTCGCCGACGGCGACGATCGAGGACGGCACCCAATGCACCCAGGGCGAGCCATCCACCGGCGTGCTCGCCGAATAGGGACATGCCGCGCGCGGCCCGGATCACCGCCGGGTGTCGGAGCCTGCGCTGAACTTCGCCGAGAATGGCGGTCTCGACAGCACGTGAAGGATCGTGGTAGACGCCCTGGCCGGCCGGCGCAACGAACGCGGTTACCGGGCGAGCGTCGTGGGAATCTTCAAGGAGCATAACGCCGGTTGATGCTACGCGGGCAATACTCCCTCCGGCGAGGAGGCCGCCCTACCGCCCGCACCAAGCCAGCCTACGTCGACCCGGCGCCGCGCATCGTCTCGCGCAAGGCCACCGCCAGCGAGCCTCGCACCGGCAGTCGGGAGATCAGGGTGGCCTGCACCGCGTGGTATGCGTCCGCCTTGTCCGCCCACACCGTCGCCGACGGCCGATTGTAACAATCCAACTCGTGGTGCCACGAACCGTGCACTGTGTCCACCACATGCCGCCGCACGTAGTCCCACCACATACGCTGCCACCGAACGTAGCACTCGTCGCCGGTGACCGCCGCCAGTACGGTGGCCGCCGCGATGGCTTCGGCGACCACCCAGTGCATTCGCTCGTGCACGACCGGGGTTCCGTCCCAGTCAGTCGTGTAGACGAAACCGTCCGCGCCGTCCACCGCCCACCCGTCGGTCACCGCTGACGCGAACAGCGCGCGGGAGTGCTCAAGCAGCCAATCCGGCGCGGAAGCGCCCAGAGCCGCCCGCAGATGTAGGCACAGCCGGCTCCACTCCAACGTATGTCCGACGGTCGCGCCGTACGGCCGGAACGGGTCGGCTGGGCGTTCCCGGTGGTAGTCCGGCAGCGGGCTCCAGCCCGGGTCGAAGTGCTCCACGATACGCCAGTGACCGTCTTTCACCCCGCGCCGAGCGACCCCGTCGATCAGGAAAGCGGTCATCAGCAATGCTCGCTCCCGCCACACCGTCTCCCCAGTGGCATCGGCGACAGCGAGAAACGCCTCGACACCATGCATGGCGGCGTTCGCCCCGCGATAAGGCTCCGGCTCGGTGAACTCCCGGTTCCAACTCTCCCGCACCATGGCGGCAGCCCCGTCCCAAAACCAGCGCTCGGTGATCTCACACGCCTCAGCGAGCAGGTCGGCGGCGTCCGTGTGCCCAGCGACGAATGCGCTCGCGGCGCCAAGCAGCACAAAACAGTGCTGATAAAACAATTTACGGTCGTCGAGCACACGACTGACATCCACCTCGGCGTACCAGCCACCGAAGCGCACGTCGGCCAGCCGACCGCGCAGCCCAGCCAGCCCGTGCTCCACCAGCTCGCCGCAGCCCGGATGACCTAGTAGTTCACCGAGCGCGAACACGTGCGTCATCCGCCCGGTGACCCATAGCTGCACCCGACCGCCCGGCGCCAACTCGCCCTGGCGATCCTGACGCCCGAAACCTCCGTGTGGATCCCGGGAGCCGGCGGCAAAGTCCAGGAGACGGACGGTTTCGGCGGCCAGCCATCCGTCCTCGACGACTCCGGCGGGCACGAATGGCTGCTCAGGCATCACTAAGCCGACACCCGACCAAGCGCGAACAGCACCGCCAAACCAGCGATCCCTAGCCCGGTTAACGCCCAGGCCGCATAGGGCCACCAGCCAGCCGCTTGGTCACAGTGCTCGGCCAAGATCCGCTTAGGCAGCACCACTCCGGGCTCGGCATCCAGCGCAATCATGTCACCGCTCGCGGCTGGCGCACCCGGCAGGAAGCCGACCCCGCAGGGCACCGTCAGCTGCTTGACCACCGGGCTGATCTGGGTCAGCTGTGCGCTGATTGGGCGCAGTCCAAACAACAGACCCGCGACCAACAGCACAACGGACAGCATCACGGCCCCCATCCGGCGAAACATGCTCACCACAACACTATTGTCCCAACCGGGTGGATCCGTCACAGACGCGCCCGACGAAGTGACTACAGTGACACCCATGACCGTAGCCGGAGACCGGGCACCGGCATCCGAGCTTTGTGTGGAGAGCCGCAAGGCGCCTCGCCGACGCGGGGAGGTGCTGAGCGCCGCGATATTCGACGCGACCATCCACGAACTTACCGAGGTCGGTTATGCTGAGCTGACCATGGAGCGGGTGGCCAACCGGGCCAGCGCCAGCAAGGGCTCGTTGTATCGGCGCTGGTCCAGTCGGGCCGATCTGGTGATGGACGCTGTGCACTACCGCAACCCGGTCTCGTTGCAATTACCCGACACCGGCAGCGTCCGCGAGGATGTCCTTGGTTTCCTGAACGGCTTCGCTCAGGTGCTCAATGGGCCGTCCGGTGAAGCGGTACGTGGACTCATGGCTGAGATGGTCCGCGATCCTGAGCTGATGGCTGTGGTCCGGGCCAGGTTCATCGAGCCGAGCACCAGCCTGCTGCTCGAGGCTATGCGTAAGGGTGTGGTGCGCGGCGAGGTCCGCCCCACCGCGCTCACACCGCTGGTGGCGAACGTAGGCCCGGCCCTCATACGGCAGCACTTTCTGCTGTACGGCGGCCCGATAGCGCCATCCGACATGATCGAGATCGTGGACAATGTGATCATGCCGCTGATCAGAGCCTGACTCAGCTTCGCATAGTCAAATAGACCGGCGGCCGAAACCGTGAAGCGGCAACCCCGCCAGCCGGCGTACGCAGCAACCGCATGGCCTCCGGGGTGCTCAGGAAATGGCGCAGTGAGGTCGTGGCCGGGCTGCACCGATCCATCCGCAAGGTGGTCGCATGCCAGCAGATGGCCATCGGAGTCACAGGCGTATCGATGATTCTCAAATCGTGTCGGCGGGTCTGGTGTACCGCGAGATGAGCAACCGCCGGCGCCACCCCCACTCCCTCGGCCGCAGCCTCCCAGGCCGCGGTCTGGTTGGGATAGACACGTATCCGCCGCTGGGGCACAGCCAAGGTGCGCAGCAGCCGCCCAACGTCACTGCCTGAATCGGTTCCCGAGGGATCCACCAGCCACAGCCAGCCAGCTGCCGAGCCTCGAGGTACCGCACCATCCGCGGCCAGCACCACCAGCCGACCGGACATGATCGGTTCGCTAACGAGTCCGAGCTCAGGGTCGGCACCCAGATAGGGGCCCAGCGCCAGGTCGACGAGTCGCTGGGACACCAGAACGGCCATCTCCGCGCTGCTGGCCACCCCAGGAACCACCTCGACCGTGCCCCCTGAGCGGCCGGTAAACGCTTCGGCCAACGGCCCGGAAACAAACTCGACCACGGTGGAGTCGGCAACTAGCCGAAGCTGCTCGACCCGCCCCTTGGCCGAACGCACGGCGGCATCGGCTTCCGCGCCCAGGGACACCATCTGCGCGGCAACCCCGAACAGCCGGCTACCAGCGGCCGTCAGTTCCATGCCACGCGGTCCTCGGGTCAGCAGCGGATCGTCGAAATATTTTCGCAACGCTCCGAGCGCCTGGGAGACCGCCGGCTCGCTGACGCTCAATGCGCAGGCTGCGGCCTTCACCGATCCTAGCCTAGCGACTAGCACGAATGCACTCAGTTGAGTCAACGTCACGCCGCAGCCTCGCCCCTTCGCATCGTGGGCGCACGGCCCTGGAGACGTCGGTACGCAGCGATTGTCCAGCCTTGTGAGCCAGACCACCATTGGAGGGCCGGCGCGGCACACCTTCGTGCGAGCGCTTGACACTGTCACCGGCCGCGGACACCGCGTTTAGACCGACAATACGACCACGGTTACCACGATGAGAATCAGCACTGAACTGCCGATAAAACGCACCTCGAGCCGGGGCGAGATCCGTTTCGGCAGTGGACGTTGGCCGAGAATCCGCTGGCGACGCGCCCCTATAACATGCGCGCACAACGCCACGACCACCGCAAAGCCCGTCGGGCCGAACCGCGGCGGGCCGCCGCTGTGAACGTCCCGAAACAGGAGCAACGCACCGTTACTGAGAAAACCGAGCGACGTGCGGCTCCAGGACAGGGCGGTGCGCTCGGGCTGCAGCCCGTCATCGGGCCGCTTGGGAGGCACGGGCCCGGTCAACCCCTGACTCCCGTACTGGCTACCAACGCGAACCCGAGTGACGCGCGACCAGCAGGAGGCCGGCCCCGAGCCACAGCGGCACTCGGCGCCTCGGCAGCCCCCGGCGCATAGTGCAGTCGACCTGGCCCCATCGACGCAGGCCGGCGGCGGTGAGGATCACCAGCGCGGCGAGAATCCCGCCGACCATCTGCCGCACCCAGGGAACCGCTAGCTCGGGAACGAGCTGGACAACGGCCACAGCGGCGGCCAACAACCCTAGCGCGGTGCGCTCCCACGCCAGAAAGGTACGCTCGTTGGCCAGCGTGAACCGATAGTCGGGTTCGAACTCCTCCTCCGTGTCACTGCCTTCCACCCGCTCACCTACCAACCGGTGCCTCGCTCACGAGGGCCTGCGCCCGATGCTCATAACCGGACACACGATGCCATCGAGCATCCTGTCACGCGTGGTCAGGCAGTGCCGCGCACCCCGCCCGACCACGCCTCCTTGAGATTCACTCAAGATTCCCTTGAAATCATGGGTGTGGAGGCCGGTGGCCCACCTCTGTGGGCCACCGGGTCCTTCGCAGTGTATTACAGGCACAGCAACAGACTGGCGGTACTATTGCCCCACCAATCGGTGGACTCGAGCTCGCACTGCATGGCTTGCAGGTCCAACAGGATCATTTGGTTCACCTCCCGTCATCATCGTTGCTGGATAACCCGGCTCCCGTCGCTTGACGTCGCAGCGTCGAGCAACGGGAGCCGCACCGGGCCATCGGCGAGCGCGGCGCCGACGGCGAGCAGCACACCGGCTGTGCCGGTGGCCAAGTCCATAGACAGGCGCATCAAGCCTTCCCCCGGGAAGGCGATGCCCCCGCGATACGGGATGTGGTAAACCCCTAGCCGCCGCACCTGTTGATCCAGCAGTGCGCTGTCTGGCGAAGTCGCTGGGTCGCGCAGTGCCAAGGCATAGACGATGCCGGCGAGGCCGTGGAAGAGCCCTGGCAGGACGAAGTAGCGGCTGAGCTCGTTGCGCTGGATCGCCGCGACCGCCGCATGCAGCTCTGGGTCGGAGCGATGTCGCAGGTACTGCGCGAGCGCGATCCCGATACCCACTCCGCCGTCGCTGAGGTAGGACATAACCCTGCGCCCCTCATTGACCTTCAGCGAACCATCGGGGCTGATGCGGCAACGTCGCAGGTCCTGACGCAACGCGACCTCGGCACGGTCGAGGTAAGCCACCTCGCCGGTATGTTCATAGAGCCGCAGGAACAACAGCGCGGACCCGGATGAGCCGTACATCAGCCCAGCCTTCGGATACCGTCCACCGCTGACCGTCCCGACGTCCTCAACCCGGCCAAGCCGGGTCGCCAACAACTCACCTATATATTCAGCCTGCTGGCGAGCACCTTTTTCCTGGGCACTGTCCGAAATGTGCAGCAGGCACAGCCCGATACCGGCGAGACCGTTGTACAGGCTCGTGCCGAGACGCTCCGGGTGTTGCGGACAGCAACAGTCAAGTACGTCAAATGCCCGGTCATGATATCCGAGCTGATAAAGAGTGAACGCGACCCCGTGCAATCCGTCGTAAAGCCCGGCCAGCACATCACAGTTATTGTCTCGCCGGCTCAATGCCGCATCGATCAGCCAAGCTTCGTGCTCGGAGCGGCGGTCAACTCCAGTGGCAGCCAGCGCATAGAGCACTCCGGCGGCGCCATGCGAGAGGCCAAGGCCGCCAACGCCACTTGGCCCAAATTGCTCGATATGGCCGGGAAACAGCCGATCGGTACGTTCCGGAGTTGCACTGGCGTAAATGGCTTTGGCCATCTTCTCACGAAGCGCCGGCCATACTTCACTCTCTCGCGGTGATATCGGCCAGACACTTTCCGAAGCGCGGTCATCGTTCGTTGGCGGAGAATTTTCCCCAGCGATGGTCCGCGCGGCGGCATCGAAGAAACCAGGGTCGACCGGAAAATCCGCGACAATTGCGGCGATAAACTCTCTGATCTTGCCCTGGTCCAGTGCCAGCAATGCGGTAAGCGGCAGAAAGAGGGCTACTCGCAGGCACGCGGTAGCGTAGTGATCCAAGGCGTAGCCGCTGGTGGAAGCTGGAGCTCCGAAGGCCTGGTTCCGCAGGCCCCGAGGTGCGTCAAAGCCAGCGGCATCGGCCGCGCAAGCTATTTCGAAATCGAAAAGGGTGAGCGCGCCGTCAGGCCCAACCATGATATTTCCCATGTGCACATCGCCGTGCACAACGTCACGACTATGCAACTCGGCAATGATCTTCTCTACCCTGCCGCAGATGTCTCGAACCCAATACACGTAATCGGCGAGGGCTCTAGTATCCGACTGATCGGACACCGGTGCCGTGATCAGCGGATGACGCGGAGCTATTTCGTTGCTCAGTACGGTGCCGACAACGAAGGTCTGAACCAGGAACTCGTGCTCGCCGAGCGTACGATAGTCCAGGGCGCGGGGAACTCCCTCGACTCCCTCGAGCCTGCGCAAGACATCCCTTTCGTTCCGCAGCCGGGCGATCGCGTCCGTGCCGCGGCTATCCAAACCGGCATGTGGCCGCGCTTCCTTGAGCACTACTTGAACGCTATTCCGAGTGTCTCGGGCGAGATAGATACCACCGCCGTTGGAGAAGTGCAGCACCCGCTCCACCGTGTAGGGCATCTCGTCGGTAATCACTGTGTTGCGCTGCGCCAGGGCAGCTTTGAGAAAACCGGGGAGCTCAACCCAGTCCGGCACCGAGAACGATGGACCTCGAATATCCGGAACGAGCACGCCATCAGGTCTAGCAATAGCTAGTCGACGCTCACCTGTCTCGTCCATGCAGAACCGAGACACAAAGCCGCCGTAGCGCACGAAAAGCGGACCCTCTGTCCAGCGAAGATCGCTGAGGATATAGGGGCCAGTCTGACCCGCGAGCCGCTCCCCTAGCTTCCGTACAACGAATTCTAGCTCATCCTCGGTCCGCGTATAAATTGTTGCGAATTTCCCACTGGCGCCACGGTCAGCATACTTCGAATTAGCCAACAGAAGCAGTTCACGATTCGGAATAAACTTGAAGGCCAAGCCGTGGGCAACGCAGAAATCCATCACGACGGCGAGCACCTCATCGGCATTGCCGAGAGTAGCGCTGACGTGGACCTTCCAGCCTTGCGCCGGCAGCCGCGCCTCCGGAGCGGCCCACACCCGCCAGTCACCCTCATCGCTCTGCCGCCACCCATCGGAGCATGAGCGCTTTGCCTGGGAAAATGTGGCAAAATTTCCGCACTGGGTGACGGGATCGTCGTAGAATACTGAATCGGTCGCGCAGAACCGCTCGTAGAGGCTCTCGATCATGCCTCGGCTCCCATCCTTGGTTCGGGCAGATCAGGTCTACGGATTGCCGGATTTGCCACCGCCCCGGCGACGATGACCAGCAGGCCAACGCTGATCAACAAACAGGTCGCGGTGGGGCCGGTGAGTGACAGCAAGGCACCGCTGAGCAGGGAGGCCAGCGGGACCGATGCGGCACTGGCCACCATCTCAACGCTGCAGACGCGACCGAACAGTCGCCGAGGAGTCAGCCGCGCGCTCAGAGTCTGGCCGATTACCGCGGATATCGGACCCAGCGCCACGATCCCAGCGGCTAGCAGCCCCACCCAGAACAGTGAAGGGGCCACCGTCATCAGCCCGACCAGCACCGCGCTAGCCGCTATACCGATCAAGTACAACAGTCCGGGCGGAAACCACGCGATCAAACGTGGGGTGACCACAGCACCGGCGAGACCGGCGACGCCACAACAACCAAAGATCATCCCTATCGCTGAGGGCGATGCGCCGAGCTGGCTCATCAAGACGATCACCACGAGAGTGAACCCCCCGGTCAGCAGGGTCATCGTCGCCGAAAGCACCACCAGAGCACGCAATAGACGCTGTGACCAGACGAATCGCAAGCCCTCCGCGATCTCCAGTCGCAAAGACCGCTTGGGCTCGGCCGGCGGATCGTAAAGACGAGCGCGGATCAGCAACAGCGTAACCAACGACACCACATACGAGACGGCGTTCACCGCGAATGGCGCCAGCTGGGACACGCTGTACAACCAGCCGCCCAGGGGCTGGCTGGCGACCGTGGTGGCCTGCATTGCCGTCTGGTTACGGGCGACCGCTGCCGGTATCGACTCCGGGTCAACTATGTGCGGCAACGCGGCGTACTCAGCTAGGTTGAAAACCTCAGAAAAGACCGCGTTGAGGAAGGCGATAAGAAGCAGCTGCGGAAAGCCCAGTCCGAACAGCAAACCCCCCAGGGGAATGCTGGCCATGATGAGCAGTCGGCCCACATCACACACCAACATGACATGCTTCCGGTCCCACCGATCAACCAAAGCTCCAGCTGGGAGCTGAATCAACAGAATTGGCAGACTGGTGGCGAATCCGACCAAACCGGCTCGTACCGGCGAATGAGTCAATTCCAAGGCCAATAGCGGAAAAACCAAGTTACAAGCTCTTGAACCCAACATCGAGACCATCTGGCCAGACCACAGCAGCAAAAAATCGCGATTATCGCGCAGCGATGCGGAACGCACGGGTGGACGCGTGCTTCGGTTACGGAGAATACTCATACCTGGCACATACCTACTTCAGGTCGAAGCGGACTGCGCGAGACAGAGTAACGGAGCACAATTTAGTAACATCACTAAATGATTGCGGCGGGACCCGGCCCACTTGCTCACATCGAGTGAAAACATGTTGCGGCACTTGCGCCAACGTATCTGACTCCCAAACCGGGCCGGACGCGCAACAGACAATTGACCTACAGGTAGTTCGCAACGACCGGCCTGACCTGGTGAAACGTTACTACCTCAGCCAGCGTTCAGCTAAGTAGAATTATCACAGACCGTGGGAAGTCGCCGAGTATGAACATCAATACCGGAGATTTGATCAGCGTCACCGAAGTTAACGCCAGGGGGATCTCAAGGCTCGTGACCGACGCTGTCACCTTCGGTAACCCGTAAGTGGCGAGCATTGACGCACGTTCTCTGGCTCCCAGTCATAGCGCCAGGTACTGATCGGTAGCTCAGCAAAGCAGACAAGATGTCAAATCCGTTCACCTGTTCAGCCGCCGTCAAACCGGAATCGGCGGTCACTTACTCCAGTCCACCGCGACGATAGCATGAATAGATCCATCGCGGTGTCGGCCCCCTGCCCTCGCACCGGCTCGATCACCACCACGGTGCCGTTCGGCGCGGCGGCCCGACGACACCCGGTGAGGATCTTGCGGGCGTGGTCGTCGTCCCAGTCGTGCAGGATGTCGGACAGAAGATAGGCGTCGGCCCGCACGGGAAGGGGGTCGAAGAAGCTGCCGGAAACGGCGCTGGCCCGATCATCGAGTCCGGCTGCCGCGAACCTTTCGATAGCAGCGGTAGTCGTCGGAGATAGGTCTAGGACCTGTCCACGCAGGTCGGGATGGGTGTGCAGGATCGCTGCGAGCACGGTCCCATCACCCCCGCCGACGTCGAGGATCTGGGAGAAGCGGCTCCAGTCAAAGCGTTCAGCGATCTGCGACGCCTGCACCCGGAATCGCCAATTCATCTGGGCGTCGAACGAGCGCCGCAATTCCGGCCTGGCCTCGAGGTCCGCCCAGAACTCGCGCCCGTATCGGTGCACGGCCAACGCCGGCCTGCACAGCGCCGTCAAGGCACTCGACGACCAAGCCCGCGCGATCCGCACAGGTCAATGAACGCCACCCAGCACTCACCGGACAGTCGTCCCGGCTCCACCCCAACAGCGATCGATGCCCTCACCGAAGCGAACGGACGCCTCTACTGGATCGAGGAACGCCCCACCGGCGACGTGCTCGTGACCTGGCGCGACGGCCAAACCGACGATGCCCTACCAGCCGGAACCCACGTCGCGTCAACCGTTCACGAATACGGTGGCGGGGCCTACGTGACCCACACTCACCGGATCTGGTTCGTCCGCGCGGAAGACCAACGAGTCTGGCGCGGCTGGCACGGCACGATCAGCCCGCTGAGCCCCGAGGCACGCCACCGCGAACACCGCCACGGCGACCTACAGATCAGCCCCAACGGCCGGTTTCTGGTTTGCGTCCGGGAACGCCACACCGGCAACGAGATCAACAACGAACTCGTGTCCATGCCCGCCAACGAGCCAGCCGAACCGACCGTGATCGCGCACGGAGAGGACTTCTACTCATCCCCCACAATCAGCCCGACCGGCACCCAACTGGCGTGGATCAGCTGGAACACCCCACAGATGCCATGGGACGGCACCCGCCTGTGGACCGCCGAGCTACATCCCGATGCTACCCTCGGCACCCCAATCCTCGTAGCCGGAGGAGACGACGAGGCAATCAGCCAACCCCGATACGACCCCGAGGGTGTCCTGCACTTCCTGTCCGACCGCAACGGCTGGACCAACCTGTACCGCCACCACGACGGCCACACAAACGCTGTGATCGTGCGCGACGCCGAGCTCGGCCCCGCCGCATGGGAATTCGGCTACACCAGCTACCTGCTCCTGCCTAACCAACGCATCGCCACCACCGTCCAGCAGGGACCACACACCCGGCTCGCACTCACCAACACCAAAGGCGTCCTGGAACCGATCCCACAGCTCTATACCAGCTTCAAGCCCTACCTAGCCGGTGACCACCGACAGCTCGCCGCCATCGGCGCCACCCCGACCCAGACCCCGACCCTCGCCCTCATCAACACCCGCTCGGGCGCGCACCAGGAACTCACCGCGGCCATCCACGCGCCCCACAGTGACTCCCGCGGGTCACCCGAACTTATCCGCTTCCCCACCCGCGACAACAGTCACGCACACGCGGTGCTGCACTCACCGGCCGCCGACACCGCCTCCGCGCAGGGGCTCCTGGTGCGCGCACACCCCGGTCCCACCGCCAACGCCCAGCTTCGGCTCGATCCCTGGATTCTGTTTTTCACTAGCCACGGATACACCGTGCTCGACGTCGACTACAGAGGGAGTACAGGCTACGGGCGCACCTACCGCAACGCGCTACGCCATCGCTGGGGCGAAATCGATGTCGCCGATTGCGTCGACGCAGTCACACACCTCGCCTATACCAGACGCATCAACCCGACCCGGGTCGCGATTTGCGGCTCTTCGGCCGGAGCCTATACCGCGCTGCGTGCGCTGGAAACCACCAAGATCTTCAGCACCGCCTGTGTTCGACACGCGCTCATCGACCCCGCCACATGGGCACGTACCGCCCCCAAATTCCAAGCCCACCACGCCACGCTCCTCGCCCCGCTTCCCACAACGCCAACCTGCACTTCCGCAACCTCCAGTCCGCTACTTATGATCCATGGAGGGAAAGACACCGTCACCTCCATAAACGATGTCCGCGAATTCGCAGCCCAGCACACACAAGCAACCCTCGTTGTCTACCCCGACGAGGCCCACGGACTACGCTGCCCGAAAAACATCACCCATGCCCTCCACACCGAGCTCGCCCACATCCACCGCCACATCGGGCCATAATGGGCGTACGTAAGCTTCTCGACTTATACGGCTGAGATGTGAATGACTGAACCACACGCGGCACGTCAGTACCCGAGGCGAGGATTTAACGTCGGTGACGTAGACGACGCCGGCGGCGGAGGCGGTCAGGGTCTGTTGAACGCTCGCCGGCGGCGATGAGGCGCCCGCCTGGCTCGGGGGTTGTGCGTACCGCAGGCCGATACCAGTGCGGCGCTGACTAGACCGCTGAGTGCCAGTGCCAGCCTTTTGTTCACGTCCACCTCTCCAGGTGTGGCATGCTGCTGCCCCGGCAATAGCGCGCGCACCGGTAGCGGCGCCGGAAACACGGGGCGCGGCGAAGGTTACCGCCCCGAATATGCGGATCCGCACTCGCGTGCCTAGGCTGCGTTGGTGCGAGGTCGGAGATCGCTACCAGTGCTGGTGCTGGTGGCCATTTCGCGAATCTGGGCTGGTGTCTCCGCTCTCGCGGTGGTTCGATTCTGACCAAGGGTGCTCGTGGTGGCTCGCCCGACCTGTCCGCACAGCGCGAGCGGCGAGGCTAACACGAGCGCGCATCCGATGCCTTGGAAGAGGAGGTCAACGATGACCCTAGCAGTCGACGAGCCGCGCATTCACCAGGTAGTCGGTTCCCTGAACCACAAGTTGCTGATCAACGGTGAGTGGGTGGACGCCGCGTCGGGTAGGACCTTTGCCACCGTGAACCCGGCCACCGAAGAGATCTTGGCCGAGGTGGCGCACGGTGAGGCCGCCGACGTCGACGCCGCCGTGCGGGCGGCCCGCGCGGCCTTCGAGGACGGCTCACCGTGGCGCAAGATGCCCCACGGCCAGCGCGGAAAGATCATCCACAAGCTCGGTGATCTGATTCTGGAACATCTCGAGGAGTTCGCGCTGCTGGAATCGTTGGACAACGGCAAGCCCTACACGCTGGCCAAGGCTGCCGACGTCCCGCTGGCCGCCGACCTGTTCCACTACATGTCCGGCTGGGCTACCAAGATCGAGGGCAACACCATCCCCACCTCGGCATGGGATCCAGACCAGCATCTGGCCTTCACCCTGCGCGAACCCGTCGGGGTGTGCGCCCAGATCATCCCGTGGAACTTCCCGCTTTTGATGGCCGCCTGGAAGATCGGGCCGGTGCTGGCCGCCGGCTGCACCACCGTGCTCAAACCGGCCGAGCAGACCCCGCTGTCGGCGCTGCTGCTCGGCGAGCTGGCCATGCAAGCCGGGCTGCCGCCCGGCGTGTTCAACATCCTCACCGGGTTCGGCGAGGCCGGGGCGGCGCTGGCCGCGCACCCCGATGTGGACAAGGTCGCGTTCACCGGCTCGACTGAGATCGGACGCGAGATCGTCAAGGCGGCCGCCGGCAACCTCAAAAAGGTCACCCTTGAGCTGGGCGGCAAGTCCCCCAACGTGGTTTATGCCGATGCCGACCTAAACAAAGCCATCGCCGGCTCCGCGCAAGCGATCTTCTTCAACCAGGGCGAATGTTGCGTGGCCGGCTCCCGGCTTTATGTCGAGGAGTCGGTCTATGACCAGGTGGTGGAAGGTATCGGCGAGCAGGCCAAGCAGATCAACGTGGGCAACGGGCTCGACCCGCAAACCACCATGGGCCCGCTGGTGTCCCAGGAGCAGTTCGACCGCGTCACCGGCTACATCAACTCCGGCCGCCAAGACGGAGCCAAGATCCTTGGCGGCGGCCGGGTCGGCGACCGGGGCTACTTCGTCGCCCCGACCGTGCTTACCGACACCCGCGAAGACATGAAAGCCGTCCGCGAGGAGATCTTCGGGCCGGTCGTCGCGGCGGCGCCGTTCCGCGCCGAAACCGACATCCTGCCTACCGCCAACAACACCAACTATGGCCTCGGCGCCGGGGTGTTTACTCGAGACATCGCCAAGGCCTACCGCACCGCCCGGCGGCTACGCGCCGGCACCGTCTGGGTCAACACCTGGAACGTCTTCGACGCCTCCCTGCCCTTCGGCGGCTACAAAGAATCCGGCTGGGGCCGCGAAATGGGCCACGCGGTGTTCAACAGCTACATGGAAACCAAGACCGTCATCACCGACCTCAGCTGAGCCAACACCTTGACCCAGGGCCAGTAGAGCGTCGGTCGGCGCGCCCGCACAATGATGCCGCACCAATCGCGGTGCGGCATCGTTGTGGCCGGCTACCATGAGGTCCATCTCGATCTCGATGAGCCCGAGGCCGTCGACGGCGCGTAGCTTGCGACAGTGGCTCAGTCCAGCGATTCCAGGAACTCGCCCACGGTCAGCCGACAGTCGCGCGGGAGTCCGCGCAGCGTGCCGACCCGTACCTCCTGGTTGCGGTGAACGGGAACAGACGTACCTCGCCCGTCCGTGGTGGCTGCCTCGGACGCGCACCACCTTAAACCGGCCTTTCCAGCGCGTGAACCACTCGCATGCCCGGTAGCACCGGGCATGGTGGCATCAGGCAACCTCGTCGACATCCACCGCTAGAAGATCGGAACGCACCAGCCAGCCCGGAATACCCCCGTCGGCTTCGAACGAGGCAACAACTGCCTCTCGGAGGTCGTCCAGGGCCTCCTTCCGGGTCCGGCCCTGGCCGTTCGCTCCCACGTTCGGCCCGAGCTGGGCGTGAGCGGACCACCAGCCGTCCTCGTCCTGTTCGACCGTCATCGGCACCAAGACCGTCATGACCGGTCCCTTTTCAGCGAGAAGATGACACCGCGACCCAGATCTTCGGCCCGGACTTCACCCCCACCCAGCGCGCGATCGCGAAGACGGTTGGTTTTGCGTGCGTGCCATTGGACACCGAGATCCTCACCCGGCGCGGAGATCCTCACCCGGCGCGGCTGGCTGCGGCACGACGAAGTGCGTATCGGCGATGAGACGCTGGGCTACGACTCGCAGACCCAAACGGCACGCTGGACCCGGGTTCTGGAGGTGGTCTGTTACGACTCGGCGCCCTTGACGCGTTTGGGCGGTGGGCAGTCCTGGTCATTGGTTGCCACGCCCAACCATCGATTGCCGGCATGGCGCCGCACTGGACGTACTGGCTCGCGGTGGGAAAAATTCGAGTACACCACTCCAGAGTCGCTCAAGAGCGAACACAAGATCGTGCTCTCCGCGCCGGCGATCACGGAGCGGGTGCTGGACATTACCGCTGACGAGGCCGGGATTGTTGGCTGGCTTATCACCGACGGGTGTGTGCAATGGGCGCGTGCCACCGGTCGGACCTCACAGGCGCGAGGTTCGCGCCGAGGTAACCGCGCGGTGATCTACCAGGCCAAGCCGGCTGGTCGCGATGCTGTTGAGCGGTTGCTCAAGGACATCCCGCACACCGTGGATGTCCGCGCGCCACGACGGCCCGGATGGCTTCCGGAGCACGCCTACGCGCTGGCGCCAGATTGGGTCCGATCCTTGTGGAGCCGCGCGCGGTTGTTCGAGTACAGCCTGGAGCGGTGGGTTCTGCTGCTCGCCCCGGACCAGCGGGCGGCGTTTGTGCGCGCGGCGTGTCTTGCCGAGGGTTCTCAGAGTCCATGCGGAGTTTGGGCCGTGGGTCAAAACGTCGGGGATAAGCAGCGGGCGATTCAGCTCGCCGCGCACCTCGAAGGCTATGATGTTCGGGTTCGCCGGCACGTGGCTGACTCTCGGGCGACCGCTGCGCATGTGTCGATGCTGTTGGCTCGCGGGCACGTCACAGGCCAGCGGTTGAGGCGTACCAACGCTGGCCACGGCCCGGTGTGGTGCGTGCGCACTGAGCTGAAGACCTGGA